>Ga0105097_10000737_pt1 | contig 15224 bp, 8 predicted proteins | sample PPLLak12cMay2015_FD_87035 | JGI IMG/M metagenome (GOLD analysis project Ga0105097, IMG submission 87035) | Freshwater sediment microbial communities from Prairie Pothole Lake near Jamestown, North Dakota, USA - PPLs Lake P7 Core (1) Depth... | ecosystem: Environmental > Aquatic > Freshwater >... | reverse complement strand
TGGATCTGGAGCAAAAAGTTTTGTCAATGGAATTCCTTCCAACGATGTTGCCATTTGAGGATTTACCATTCCTCCATGTTCCATATATGAAGCATATTGATTAGCTTGAAGATTTTGGATAGCAGGTTGTGTACCCATCTGACCCATCATTTGCTCATTCTGCTCCTGGAATTTTTTCGTATTCATTCCTCCAAAAAATGCAGCTATGTCCCCAGCTGTTTTTATTCCTTCAATTACCATTCCCGCATTTGCTTTATCTAAGTCTTTATAAATAGTATTGGGAGCAAATGTATTTTGTATCTCCCCTCCATTTTTTGCATACAGTCCTTGTCCAGATCCAATAGGATTGTGAAGAGTGTCAGGTTGAATTAAAAAAGCTGGATCATCTGGACGAAGATATTTTCTATTTGGTCTATCCATATCACCTTGACTTGCCTTTGCTAATACAGGTGAGAAAGCTTTTAAAAATTCATTTGTTTCTTTTGCTTTTTTCTTACCAGCTCTAGCATCAGCATAACCTTTAATCGCTTGTCCAGCAGCAGAAGCGTAATTAACTCCAGTTTTAATATCTTCATCTGTTAGATTTTTTAAATCTGACATGATTCCTTGATCTTGTTGACCAGTTGGGGCAAAGCTATTAACTGTTTGAGTATTAGTGAATGTTCCTTGAGTTGGAATACCCTTTGGTTGATAACCTCCAAAAGAACCAGGAGTCATTGTAATTCCTCCTTGAGCCTGCTCAACACCTTTCTTGCGAAGAAATTTATCAATTTGCTTTCCGTACTTTGCTTTAAAAGAATCTTCATTAGGAAATTCACTATAGAACTTCTTAATGTCAGTGTGACCAGTTATATTGAGAATATCTTGTTTCGTAAGCATATCATCCTAATTTATCCAGCCAATTCTTGTCTGGGTTGTTTGTAAAGTTAGTCAATTGGTTGAGTTTTTTTAACGGTTGAGCATCTAAATCATTGATTCCCACACGCCCACCTTTTTGTAAAAGAGGATATTCTGTCACCTTCTTTCCTTTAAATTTGTAATCCTTTCCTGGCTCCATGATCTTTGTGTCTCCTGTGTTAGATACACCAAGAACTTCATCTGTAATCGGTTCACCTGTTTCTGGATCAGGGCCCATGGTAATGTAATTACTATCTATCTCTGTGATTTCTCCAGGATGATCCCATTGACCTCTGTTGTCTTTGATTACTCCTCCTTGTTTGAATTCAGAGTTTTGATTGTATAAATATGATGCTCCAAAACCTACAGGAAGCATGGTTTTCATTGTACCGTACACAACATTTGGATTTGCATAATATCCTACACCTCTTCCTGTTTTAATAAAATTTTCCCAAGCACTTTTTGAAAATGTTGTTTGAGAATTAAATCCTGGCTTTACTCTACCAAGATCCATTTGTTTTAGATATTCATTTATTGATTCATATGCTCCAGTTCCCTTTCTTGGATTTCTGTCGGCAAATACTGTTCCTGTAGTATTTGACATTTCTAATCCTGGAATAGATTTATAATAATCACTATTTGCAATATCTTGTACTTCACCTTGCCATTGTCCAGGATTTAATCTTACTGACCATACTGATTCTCCGCTTGGAATATCAATCTCTTCACCTACTGATGGATTAATAGTTTTTTGACCTGAAGGAGTTTCGAATTTTAAATAACCATTAGGTGAAAGTTCTTTTACTCTATAATCAACTCCTGATTTATTTCTTTTTGCAATTATGTCATTTAATAAATCAAGTCTCTCATTAAATGCATCTGCATATTCTTTTTCAGACATTAATGTTTGATCCTTTAAAATTGTCCTTCCAGTAGAGGGATTATAAGTCATTTGATCAACTTCTATTCCTGGTTTATAGTCAACAAGTTCACCAGAAGGTTTCAAAACAGTATTTTGAAAATCTTCTTCAGTCATTTTTGAAACTTTATCTTTGTCTTTAGATTTTTGAAGTACTTCTTCTTTAGTAAGTCCTGACTTATTCTTAACAACAGGTTTATTCGAACCAGTAGCTTTTTGAGTATCCTGATATCTGATTCTTGCTTGTAAAAGTTCATCATCTGTAATTTTTCTAGGAAGAGTTGAAACTACATCTTGTAAAAATTGAGGCTTAATATCAGGTGGAAGTGATCTAGCCAATTGCTCAAAATCTCTACCATCACCTCTTTGGATATTATATCTATCAAGTATTCCCCCTAATCTTTCTCCAAAATCAATGTCTGGAAGTTCAATTCGATTAGTATTTAACCAATCATCAATTCTTTGACCAGCATCATTTGTATTTTCAATTCCTGATGAATTTACATTCCTATAATTTAAAAAATCTTTAACACCTTCCCTTTTCTCAGCAGCAGTGAGTCGCCTAAATTCAGTGTTCGGAATATATAACTCACTTGGTGGAGGAGGAAGTTGATTATCTGCTAATAAATTTCTAGAAATATTTGAAATATATTGATCATCCTCATATCCTCTTAATTGTGGAGGATTTCTTTTGAATTTTGAAAGATCAAAGTTGAAGTCGAATGGTTTAAGTCGAAGTAATTGCGTAGGATCAAATTCTACACTTTTTCCAATGCTTCTTCCACTAGCTCTCAATATGTCATCAGCAACCCCAACACCAATAGCATTCATTGGATCAAGAGCCGAATCCATAGCAAAGTTGGATAGATTTTTTCCAAATGATGAAGGATTGTCAAGCCATCCACCAGGTTGTTGAAATCCCCAAGCTTCTGAAGGAACTTGTTGTTTTCCTGTAGCAAGTTCCATAAGACCAGTTTGAGGAGATCCTAATACACCAAGTACCCCTTGGGCAAAGCGTTGATTGCCTTGGGACATAGCTTCTTGAACACGTTCATCTTTTCCTGTCACTGTTACTTCAGGAAGATCTGGAAGATTGTAAGCATTATTTTGTGGAGACCAAGAACCTACTTGTCTGTTTCTATATAACTCTGCATATCTAGGATCAGAATAAGAAACTTGTTCTCCACCATTCTGCATACTCTTTGGTTTCCAATCCAATCCTTCTTGGTAGAATTTCATCTCTTGACCATTCTGCGCAGAAGCCATTGTCTTCTTTGCATATTTACCATTGCTTGGAATATCTCCTGTACGTGCGTATGTGAATCCTACAGAGCCAGGAAGTGAACCACCTGTTTGAAATTGTCCTCCCCATGCTGGGGAATAGTTTCTTCCTTTTGTATTGTAACCAATGCCTTCAAATCCTTCTGGAAGAGACACAGAGGACTCGTTTGCATTTTCTGCTTTTCCGTAATTATCAAGCCATTTTTTATTCATTACAAATAGGAGATTTGGGAAGGAGTGATGATGAATTGACTCACAATATGTATATCAGAACGATTGTCAAGTGTGTGTCTTATTCGAAGTTCTTTTGCTCTAAGTGGTGATTTATTGAATGATCTTGTACCATAGTCCATGTTGATTTGATTCACCTCTTTATCAAGGGATAGAGACTGACATGTTCTAATGAAAAGAGGTTGACTCTTCTCTTTTACAATTGACCAGAAGGTATTGTAATTATAGAAGTTATCTGCTTTAGTATAAGTAATCGTTTTACTATCAATGTTGAAGATTGGGTATTGTAAATAACTCTTTAGATTATTAATTGGTTTTGGTACCAATACAAGAACACCAGAAGACTGTTGACCATTATATAGAACAGCTTTGTTGAACCACGCATTGTCAAGTTCCACCTTTGATACATCATTAGATATACCATAAGGATCAACTGTGTACTTGTACACTTTACTGTAATCTTTTACAAACTGAAGTATCTCATCTTGATATTGATAAGCAAATGGATATTCAATGATGTAAGGTGCTAGATTACCATAGAAGCTATTGTAAATATCATGGTCAAAGATGTGTCTCCATACACATCCTGTGTACACCGTATTCACTGTAGTATTTTGATATTCTGATTCAGTGATAGTGGTAACAGGAAATGTTTTCTGATAGGCACAATTACCTTCAGAGCTAATGGTGATAAGATTTATATCGTCATTGACAACATAGCTTATTCCAGATGAAACTTGGTCAACTGTTACACCACTGGCAATAACATTTCCCCACACATCTTTGAGTGTGAAAGGCCCTGATTTAGGGCCTGTCTTAATTAGCTTTATAGTGATGGTCTTTGACATTTCTTATGGACAACCTGTTAACAACGTTGCTTGTATTGATGCATTGTAAGGTCCTGGAACTGAGCACGTTGTGATACTTGCGCCAGTGTAAGTGTAGTAAACTTCATTACCTACACCTAATGTAGGATCTACATATTGTTGACCTACTCCTAAAGTAGGAACAATTGTAGTGAATGCATAATCACCTGGTAAACAACCTGCTAACTCATAGTAAGTTGGACAAGTAGTTGTAGATGTTGTAGATGTTGTTGTTGTTTGCTCAAGAACAATATCAATATAATTGGGACATAATCCTGTAGATTGAACACGAACAGTTGTTGTTCCTGAAGGAACTACAGTAGCATATCCAGGAAGAGTTGTTAAATCAATTTTAGGAACTGATGTTTCAAACAAGACAAATGGTCCAGTTGAATTCTCATAAAGATCAAATGGTCCTGTGTCACTCCCTGCTGTTGTTAATGTTAATAAGATATCCATTGTTATAGAATTTTAAGTTTATACACAGACAGTTGCTAATGCTGTAGCACAATCTGGGTAAGGACCATTTATCACAGTGTCTGTAATAGGTGTTGTATTAGTAATTGCTATTATTTCTCCAACTCTTCCTGTTGCAAGTTCAAAGAACTCACCCACTGAATAACCAGCGTTATATTCCAAAATTCCAATTCCTCCTGTATGAGATCCACAAACATCACCACATATGTAGATATTGATTGCGAATGTCAATATAGTAGTGGTTGTTGTACTTGTAGAACTAGAACTAGTTGTTGTAGTTGTGCTACCAGCTGTGGTAGTTGTAGTTGTTGTAGGTGTAGCAGTAGTAGTTGTGGTTGTAGTGCAGACAGGACATGTACTGTTACATGTTCCTGGACCATCAGCAACTTCTGTTGAAGTGATTCCAAATCCATCCAATATTGTTCCAGCAGTCGCACAAATATATGTAGGAGTAGATTCAAATATAAGATTGTTCAAAGAAGCTGGTTCACCATTACAATCTGTGTAAGTAGTGGTATTTACGTTTGACGGATCACCTTCATTAAATACTGCATAACATCTACAATCTGGACAAAGGGTAGTGGTAGTAGTGGTAGTAGATGTACTAGTAGTAGATGTACTAGTAGAAGTAGATGTTGTACTGGTAGTAGTAGATGTTGGCTCAGCTGTAGTTGTAGTAGTAGTTGTAGGTTCTACTGTGGTAGTAGTAGTAGTAGTGGTAGTAGGTTCAGCAGTGGTAGTAGTTGTAGTTGTTGTTGTAGGTTCAGCTGTAGTTGTAGTTGTAGTTGTTGTTGTAGGTTCGACCGTAGTAGTTGTAGTAGTTGTTGTGGGCTCACTAGTTGTAGTAGTGGTAGTGGTAGTTGTAGGTTCAGTAGTAGTAGTTGTAGTTGTAGTAGTAGGCTCAGATGTAGTTGTAGTAGTTGTAGTGGTGGGCTCAGCTGTAGTTGTAGTAGTAGTGGTTGTAATATTTTCTGTTATTACACCGTAACCTACTAACTCACAATTTAAATCAGTGATTTCACCAATACCTTCCAGAGAGCAATCCAACTCTACAATCAATGCATCCACTACACAATCAATACTTTCAGTGGTGGTAGTAGTTGTGGTGATTGGACCAACACCATTAGTAGTTGTAGTGGTAGTAGTGCTTGGTGTAGGAACAAGTGTACCTACCAAGAAATCAAATTCTTCACAGCAACTGTTCACACCTGAATAGAAGAAGTTATTCTCTGCGATATAAAAGTTGGGAATGTAGCTATGAAAGCTAATCCAGCTTTTAGTATTCATATTGAATGACAATGTCCATGAGACATTGCAGAAATACTCTTCGTCAGCAACAGTTATGAATTCTTTGAATGTGAATTCATTCAAAGTTTTGTTTACATAGAATGCTTGTTCAACCTCATCATATAGAATATCAGGTGACTTTGGAGCATAATCTAATTTTGAAATTATCACTCTGTCATACACACTATCATAGACACCGTGAAGACCTATACCCTTGAAATGGTTATCAATATTGATTGTTGGGAAACTCTTGTAAATCATGAATGGTAAATGCTCCACAAAGAATCTGTTCATACCAGATCCAAATGCAGAAAGATCTACAGCTTGAGTTCCTTCAATCAAAAATACCTGTCCTCTTTTAGCATCAACAGTGATTTGTCCCTGAGGAATCTTCATTAGGAACTTGTGTTGAGTTCCTACATATCCAAGATCTGTTTCAGCAAAGTCAATAGGAGGAGCTCCTCTGAACATCACTGGATTACCTATGTATGCAGCTTGAGGATTGCTTGTATCAATCGTCAAGAGATTATTGTACATGAGAGTTTTATTCTCAAATCTGGCAAGGACAGCTCTGTTTTGAATACCGTCCAAACTGATTAGATTTCCATAATTCTGAGGGAAATCAAAATAAGAAACTGCTCTGTATATAAGCCAGTTATTTACTCTGTTATCAGCATCTATATTCTGGACATCAGAATAAATTGCTCTGAATGGGTAATTGGTAAAGCATAACTTTTCCTCCCAGTCAGGAGGAAGATGAGTGAATGTATTCTCTCTGTTCTGCTTTGATAATGTTGTATTGTAGTAATAGGTATTATCTTGAACAATGGGAACAAATGACTCTTGTACCCAATCATCAGGAATATCTGTACTTACATGGGGCCAGAAGTCTCCTTCTCTATTATTGAAGGCTTGTCTAAGATCCAGATTGTAAGAACTCTCACAATAGAAGTTAGGGACACCATAGGCAAACATGTAAAAATATCCATCATAATAACTAGTTGTTGAGCTTGGTTCTACCTCTCCAGTTTTTCTGGTAGTTGTGGTTGTAGTTGTGCTACTTGTTGTTGTGTCTGCAAATACATCAGTACCAACAAAACCTTCATTAGAACAATCAAAATTATGTGCCTTGTATGAAATGATGTTTACCATCACACCATGACTAGGGATTCCATAATTTCTTAAGATTGATCTTGCAGAATGCCAATATCTAGGATAGGCAACATTACCTATCTCATCATAGAAAATATCACTATCGTCGGGAGCATTTACTCTGTTGTCAATAAAGAATGGAAGTTTAGTCTTATAAGCAAATCTGCTAATGAACGTATCTCCTCCAAAAACTGTCAGTGATGGATTTGGTGCATTTAGAATATATTGATATCCCGTGTCAATAGTTTCATAAGAATAAATTTGACCCCATTGATTAACAATGTTATTCTTCATAGATGCATAATATGAAACCACCTGTATAGGTTCTTCTCTACCAGGTGATCCACAATTATTAGCTCCAGAGATTGTAAATCTTGATTTGTCTGTTACGATACTATTTGTACCAGACAACATGTTAGGACTTTGACTAGGGAAAGGAAGTGATGTTCTGTCTTCATCAGTTTTGACATAGACAGAGCTTTCACGATTCCAGTTATTGATAGAGTTATCATCTCCTACAGACTGAACGCCTGGGATAATATATCTAGTGATATCAATAGGTCTTTGTTTTATACCAACATTATCTGGTACTCCTAATCCATAATTGTAATCAGCAATAGAGTTGAAGGAGTAGGCAAAATTCTTTCTGGTGATTCCATTTATATATATTTGAAGATATGCTTGATATGCAGTGAACATTGCTGTTGCACTGAATGGAGTAGTGATGGCACCAAGATCAGCAGAACTATCAAGAGCTGCTTTTTGTGCAGCTTCAGTAATCAATCTATACTTGGCATTATCCTTCACCTCTGTGAAGTGGGCTTTACCACTTCCAAACATTACACTCTCAAGCTTCAGGATGCTTCCCAAGAAAGGTTGTCCGAAAGATGTTTCAGGAGAGTTGAAGATTTGTCTGTATTTATTATTGTCATTGAATGCGTTCAGTGACGTTGCGCCTCCGCAATCAACACCAGATCTGACACGTTCAATAAGTCTGATTTGAGCATCTGCACAACTTTCTATACAGACCACTTCTGTATCAGCTACAGCTTCTACAGTAACTTCTCTACCACCTACACTTCGTACCGTTGGTCCTATGAATCTATCATCATAGGACACTTTGAAATTTGCAAAAGCAATACTATCTAATGTATAAACATCATAATCAGCATATCCTATATCAGCAGTTCCTACAGTTACAACTGGCTTTCCTACAGAACAAATTCTGTATTCACCAGTTGTTTTATATGTTTCATAAACAGGTTTGTTGTTACTACAATCATTATAACGTATCTGGGTTAACGGATCACCTGTAACAGGATCACTACCCATCTGTGTCACATAAATATCAAATACTCTACACTCTTCTTGATATGCATTGTTTGTTGATGTCAAGAATGGATCTTCATTCAGATCGTTATATGGATAGTTTGGAAACAGAAAAGTTTGATCATCCCGTTGGTATTCACCAACATTCCGAAGCATACCTTTTGCAACAATTGATCTGTTGACACTTCTGTCACCACGTACAATCTTAAATCCTATTATTTCTCCCTTCTGCTCATCAGTAAGATCAGATGATTGAATTAGGAAATTTATCTGAGAAGCATCAATCTTTACGCCTATTGGGAAAACAGCATCATTCCCCATCACCATAGTTTGTGGTGTGTTGAAAAGTTTGCTTTCGTAAATAGGTGAGATGTTTACATCTGGGAACTTGTGGTGTCTGATTTTTTGTCCTGCAAGATCTCCCCAGACATCTTTGTTACATGGGTATTCTTCAGTAGATTCCCAATAGGCAAATTCGCCAAGTTGATATGGTCCTTTGTAAGCAACATCGTTTGTATATTCTGGAGAGAATCCATTGACAGATGCTGTGTTATAAATCTTCCAATAAGGTGCATCGTTTGTAAGAGGATCTGGCTCACCGATGAAATCTGGACTTGTTGCTGGAATTCTTGGAAGAAGTTGATCAGTAAGAGACAATGCTCTTCCTGGAATATGAAATCCATCTGTTAGTTTTCCATTTTGAAGAAGGAATACAATTTCAAAAGCATATAATTCATCACGTAGATACCCTCTTAAATTTGTTGCGTTTAATTCGTCTGCATAGTTTTCTGTAGGAGGAATTCTCCAACTCTCCCATTGCAAAGAAATTCTACTGGCAATTTGTTGATAATTAATTCTATCAATAGATGTAAGTTGATCCCATACAAGAACGTCTTGAACAGCTGTTAGATCCTGTGCAATTTCATAAAAAGGAAATCTTTCGAATATATCATTAATCGAAAGGTTGATTAATAATTGTCCTGTGTATGTGATTTGCTTTTCAATATTATCAATGAAGTATGTACCTGCCAGATCAACTGATGATATTCCATTGATCGTCTTTATAACAGCCAGATTAAAGTATTGAAACTGACCAGACGTCTCAAGATTGGAAATATTTACAAGGATTGATTTTCCTACAGCGTAATTGAAATTAACACTGGTGATAAACTCATCAACAATTGGTGTAGGATTAGTAACTGAGTAATAAGAAGTGAATGGATTTCCAGAAGGATCTGAGTATTGTACAGCAAATTGGTAAGTTCCAGCAATTAGGTTTCCACCACTTACTACATCAACAACTGATACATTTGGAATGGTGAAATTAGGCTGAAGCTTGAGTTGATTACAATCAACATCATCTGTATATCTAGGATCGCAAAGCGGACTTCCTGACTTTAGAATTTTTGGAATATCATCAATATTAAGATAGCGTCTAGCATTGAATCCATCAGTCCAATAAATCTCTGTACTGCAATTGGTAATTCTATGGACAACTTTATGGATGGGGTGATTGATATTGAAATTTAAACATGTTGCGTTTACCAAAACTCTGTAAACACAATCATTATTATCCATATATCCAATCTGACTACCGCCTACACTCGGATTGGTAATAAAGAAGATATGTTTATTCTGTTCAATGATGAAATGTTCACCAATAAGAACATACCCTTCAGGAAACTCTAAACAAAACTTGTTACCAAGTTCATTTTGATAGTTTACAGAATTGGAATCAAAGTTTTCAACAGCAGCATTTAGAGCATAGGTAAGCTTTCCCTTAGGAACCTGATTCAATGATTGATCCAGATTTAACCCAGTGGTAGCATTGTTGTACTCTTGTTTGATGTTACCTTGTTCTTGCTCAGCCATAGGGATTAATTATTTCTGCGTCTACCAAATCGATTTGTTCTATTTGGTAATTCGTACTTATTGAATCTGTTTAAGCCAACTTTTATACGATGTTGCTTAGCCCAAACGTCTTGTTTCTTCAATTCAATATCAGCCATTATAAATGCTTCATCAGAAAGCTGCTTATAATATACAAGCTTTTGTTGCAATTGATTGAATGTCTCATCATTAATCTGATTAACGAGCGTTTCAAACACCTTGTACTTTATGAAATGTTCTACATATTCTCTGATTCTATAATTATCAGGAATAAGTTGATTACCTAAGGTGTCATAATCCTGAGCATAGAAAATCAAATGAACTATTGCATTTCTAAAGTTAGTGACAAACTTGTTATCACGCACATCAAATGAATCGTAAGTAGATGCTCCAGGAGTAAAATTGTCTATTGGTGTAAGACTTTGACCATAGGAATCTAATGTGTTCGAATAACTTACATCACAATTTTGTCTGGCAGAAATGTTTCCTGGCTTTAAAAGATATCGTTTTTGATAACTCATCGCCACCTCATTATTGGTTTTATACACAGCTTGAATTAACTCAGGCATGCATGTACCATCACAAAGAGGTTCGTTACAAGAAGGATTGTTGCAAGGATTTCCTTGAATTGTCAAAGGCGAAACTTGAATTGTTGTTTGTGTGGCAGCTTGTGAATAGAAAGAATTGGCTGTCTGATAAGGGTAGCCATTTATCTGTGTACACATCCAGGCTTCTCTTACAGCATAAAAATTATCTGGTAGTCTTGCTTGAAAATCTTCTATGAACAATGCTGTCTCAGCAATGACATAAGTTGATCTACCAAGTTTTCTAAGACACTTATCCAGATAGGTTGGGAATAGAAGATCATCTACAGCACCTGTATCAAAATAGCTTTTGAGTTCCTCTTTTACAGTGGAGTAAATAGGATCTGGACTAACGAAATTATACTTATAGTAATATGACATCTTTAAATTAAATCCCAGGGTGAATAAATATGTTGATACTTGTCATCCACTTTCAAATAATGACTTAGAAGTCTTGATGTATTTCTGGCTGGTTTAAAATAAAACAAGTCAGAGTTTTTAAATCTTGAAGATTTCTTGAACCAATGCCAACCAAATAAATAACCTTCAGTATGGTAATTGAAATTATAGATGTGTTTTCCTTTTTCTTTAGTCTTTTTCCAATCAATTGAGAGATTAACAAATTCTTTACCGTTCCTCACTTTGATCCTCTTCTTTTTCTTTTTACTAATTGAGAACTCACCAATACCTGCTGGGAGTTTTATCTTCTCACCTGTCTCAAGAATATGCTCGATGAACATGTAATTAAAACTGTAAACGATATTTTTCCAATCTTCACGTGATACTTTATCATTAGGATTCTTTTTGCAAAAATCCTTGTAATTCTCTAAAGAGGCACTCCTCCATTCTACAGGTACTCTCATCTCAATTGCGGTGAATTAGGAGCTTGACCATCTATTCCATCATCTGTAATATCAGTCTTTAGATTGAAATATGTTTGAAGGAGTTTTTGAGAAGTAAGATCGAGCACTTGCTTTTCGAGGTATCCAGGAAGTGCAAACTCTTTGTCGAGAGGATTTTTACACAACTGATCTGTAGTGTAGTTAGGTGTTCCGCATCCGCATTCGGGATACATAATCTCATTTGGAACATCTTCCTCAAACAATGCGACAAATCTTACTGCTTGGATTGAAGGATTACTTACGTAAATATAACCATTTGAAATCCAGAAATACTCTTCTTTTTTAATAACTGGAAGTTTTAAAAGATTGAGATAACGATTGACGGTTATCTCTTTCATCTTTTTTCCCTGTCCAGAAAGAACGTTGATTGAATACACACCTTGAATTACATACTGATAATTACCTTCTGATATTCTTGGAAGTTTGAATTTGGTTCTTGCAATAGAACATGGATCTGCATAATCACAACATTCTGATATAGGCACCTCACACATTTCCAGACATGGAATTGTTGTGAATAATGTATCAGTTGACCAGAGCTTTCGAAGATTTGTTTCCCTCTTAATAAGCAACAGTGAATTGTTTCTCACCTCAGATGCAATTGCTCGATCTGTAATGAGACTATCTGTTGATATCATTTTGTGCATCGACCGCACATCAGATACTAATTTTCTAAGAGTTGACATATCGATTGATGTTGCTGATTTTTAAATATATGTATTCAAATTTAATGATTTTTCCAAATAAAACTCCCAGACATTGCTGACTGGGAGAAACACCACAAAACCAATAAAGTGGTGTTCACTATTGTTATGTCACAAATATGCTAGATGTTTCTCCAGATGTGATATAGTTTATTGTCTGGCTGAAATCATAATTATTCCCATCCATAGAATATCCTAATATCTGAGTACCTAAAGGCCCAGAAGGAATTGAGAATAATATCTCAAATGATGCAAACAGAATGTCGTCTATCATTGCGTAAGAAGAACTCTAACCCTAATACTATCTGGTAGTGACGCTGCTGTGTATCGGATGTAATACCCTAATACATCTTGAGTGTTATCCCAAGGGAGCCACGTCACTCCAGTTACACTGTATTCAAATGTACCAGCTGCCTGAAGAGTAGTGGTGTCATCCAACACTAATCCATTTGTAACTGCATTATAAATTCTAATTCTCAGCTCAGGAATATTTGTCCCAAAAACAAGCACTTGTTGATATGCAAAATGTTTGTTTGTAACAGAAGATTCATTTACTGATGGTAAATAATGACTATCGGTTGATTCATCTTCATATACCAAATTAATCGAAATCAATCTTGGAGGAATACATGTAGTCCCAAGTGTTCTAAATGTAATTGCAAATTGTACCTCTCCTGGAGAAATAGCAGTTAAATCATTTGCATCATTTAATTGAGACCATGAACCAGTGTTATCATCAATACCAGTAGTTCGATAATATACTCTAAAAGGTTCAGTAGCCAGTGCAAACGTATCTGATCCTAATCTTCTAATGTTATTGACATTGATTTCCAATAGTTTATTAGCACCACTCATGTTAAACTTTGGAGTGATTAAATACTGATCAGTATTAAATGCATATGTTTGATGCGCTCCCACTGGAACAGAATACATTTGGCTAAGTGTAGCCAATGCGCTATATCTACACAAGTGCATTATTCCATCCAAACTTTTACCTGTAAACAAAGAAAGGTTGATTGTTGGATGTATAGGTCCATCAGGAGATGATGTAGATTGATCTAATTGTTTGTCATCAGATAAAAATATTACTTCAAATGGATTACTTGATGTATTATAATCAGTTACATAACTTCTTGCGGAAGAAGCACCTGTATTAAGAATAATAAATCTATCTAATGATAAAGAATATTCAATATTTGACAAAGTTGATGTAGCAGCATATGTATTAACTCCTCCTGGTGGAATTTCTATCATTACATCTGATTGATAACTAGAGCTTCCATTTGTAATTTGAGTAATATCAGATCGATATACTCTGGAAGCAGTAACCCAATAAAGAGATTTAATTCCTGATCCAGGACCATGATTTGTCGTAGCAATGCTTCCGTTATTTGTAGCACTAATGTTACCAGTAGTTACAAGTTGTGCAGTTTGAAGTAAATATGCATCTGTAGATGCACCTGCTAAAACTGTCAAAGGAGCTCTTAAGTTATATTTAAAGATTCTACCTGATGCAACTGCATTGGCATTAATTACATAGGAATCTTGAGAGGTCCAAGATGTTTTTTCATCAATGGCAACTCCGTACCCTATAGTGTTGGTTTGAGTCACAGCATCTTTCAACCAATAAACTGCACGGATATTGTCGATAGTTGTGGCAGCTGGAATTACTGTACCAGAAGGAGAAAAGTTCTCAACTCTCAAACCTTTCACTACATGAACACCTCCGTTTGTAGCAGTTGCATTAGTTATAATTTGAACTATACGAAGATCTTCAATCACATAAGCTACTCCAGAAACACTAGGTCCATTAGTAGTTAGTTGGATGGTTAAATCATCATCAATAGATGCTATTTCGTACCAGATAGCTACTTGCGAAGGATCTGTGTTTCCAAATCCAATTCTATTACCAACACATAAGCCAGAGGATTGAAATGCAGTTCCAACACCTGTGACAGTGGTTGTTCCTGAACAACTTACTGTTCCTTCAGTGTATAAATCTCTGATCACTTCATTTCCTCTCAGAGTTTTATTACCTATAGCAGGGTAGTTTAAAGTAACATATCCTTTCCAAGTGTAAGTGCTGGAAGGTATATCAAACTCATACATACCAACTCTTCTAGTGACTGCCGCAGTAGCACCATCACCATAAAATACCCAATGTGTTGTATCAGAAAATTTAATCACTGAAATAAATAATGCAGGAATAGCAATAGATTGCTCCATAGGTCTAGCCATTCCTAATCGAACAGGTCCTACGTAATTATCTTGAGGATTTACCCCTGTATAAAACTTAATCAGATCTCCTACAACTGTCTTAGACGAATCGTATGAATCAAATCCAACTGCTTGAGAGGATAGGAATTTGTAATTTATTGCTCTTGTTGCCATTACACTACAACTTTTGTTTTAATGATTAGGTTGACTCTAGTAACTACACTTGCAGATACTACATTAAATGCAACAATGTCACTACTTGTAACAGCTATTGTCCATGTAGTGAGTGTCTCATTTTGATTCTCTTGAGCAGAAACCAATCTTGGTCTATCTGCACCACAAATTGAATTTGCACCTGTAGGTATCGATGCAGCTTTCCACACATCAATTTCAACAGACCCTACTGTATCTGCAACAATATACCATGCTAATATTTCACAATCATAAGGAATTATTGCATAACCTTTTATACCAGTTACGATAGGATT
>Ga0105097_10000733_pt1 | contig 15257 bp, 14 predicted proteins | sample PPLLak12cMay2015_FD_87035 | JGI IMG/M metagenome (GOLD analysis project Ga0105097, IMG submission 87035) | Freshwater sediment microbial communities from Prairie Pothole Lake near Jamestown, North Dakota, USA - PPLs Lake P7 Core (1) Depth... | ecosystem: Environmental > Aquatic > Freshwater >... | reverse complement strand
TGGCAAGAGAAAAGGGGATGGAACTGAACCTATCCTTGACTCCCAGGAAACCTTTAATCTTTCACGGCCGGAATGGGCTCAGTCAAAAAGGCCCGAACGAAGGCCAGGCTTCTTACTACACCTCCTTCACCCATCTGGAAACCCGGGGAACCGTAAAAACGCCGTCTCAACCTTCGCCGTTCGCGGTCAAAGGCCGGAGCTGGTTCGACCAGGAATTCGGATCGAACCAGCTAACCTCCGAGCAGACCGGATGGGACTGGTTCAGCCTTTATTTGTCCGACGGGCGGGATCTGATGATCTATTTTCTGCGGTTGAAAAACGGTTCCGTCGAACCCGCCTCTTCGGGAACGCTCATAGAGCCCAACGGGAAATCCCGCTCCGTGCCCTTGGCGGACATCAATATTTCTGTGCTCAAGCACTGGAAAAGCCCGAAAAGCGGCGGAAATTACCCCAGCCGCTGGCGCGTTCGAATTCCCTCGGCCCAGATCGATCTGACCCTGGAACCCTGTGTAGGGGACCAGGAACTGAGCACGGAGGGCTCGACCGGCGTTGTCTACTGGGAAGGCGCGATAACCGGCCAAGGAACCTCTCAAGCCCAGCCGGTTACCTGTCAGGGATACGTCGAATTGACGGGCTACGCCGGCAGCCTCGGAGGGCTCTTTTAAAAGCAAAGGGGGAAGGATCCCCGAATCCCATTGATTAAATCCTTGGCATACACATTTATTATGGATATGCGGATTAAGAGAAAGAACATAGGGGATAGAAAAAAGAAACGCCTCATGGTAATTTATAGAAAAGGAATTCTTCGCTATGAGAGAAATCGATTTTTGCGACCTGCGCTGTCAGTACGCCGAATTTCCCAAGTCGGACGCCATCGACGGTTCGGGGAGCTGCCGGACCTTTGTCGGGCTCTATTGCGCCTTAAAGAAATCCCTGGTTATGAAAAATAGAATTTGCGATTCAAAAGTTTATCGAAAAGAAAACACTCTCCCCCACGATTCACATTCATAACTGCCTTTCCGCAAAAAAATTTGGGGGACGTACATAACTTTATAACTTCCATGCGTCTTTAGCGTTTCGGCGCCCTCACCCTAACCCTCTCCCCAAGGGGAGAGGGAATTATAAAGAATTCTGTTTTCTTTTCATATTACTTCGTTCCGCCTCAGCTTCTCCACCTCGTCTTCGGCAAAGCCCAAGATCCCGGTCAGGATCTCCCGGTTGTGTTCTCCAAGCATGGGCGGCGGGCTTTGGATGCCGATGCGGCTGTCGGAGAACGTGGCCGGCGGGCCTACGACTTTCACCTTCCCGTATTGCGGGTGTTCCACTTCCTGCACCAGTCCCGAATGCAAAACCTGAGGATCCTTGAAAACCCGGTCGAAGGTATTCACCGGGCCACAGGGGATCCCCGCCCGGTCGAACATCGGGATCCATTCATCGATGGGCTTCGTGGAAATGATCCGGTCGAGAATTTCCTTGAGGGGCTGGCGGTTTTGAATCCGCTTCCCGTTATCGGTAAACCGCTCGTCGTTTTTGAGGTCTGCGAATTCCGGAAGCTCGCAGAGAGATTTCCACATCCGTTCGTTGATGATCCCGAAGATCAGGTAGCCGTCGTTGGCCTGATGCGCCTCATAGGGAACGATGTTCGGGTGGGCGCTTCCCCAGCGCCGGGGGATAATGCCTGCGACCAAATAATTGGCGGCGATATTAATCAAAGTGGCCAGCTGAACGGCCAGAAGGTTGATGGAAATTCGCTGGCCCAGACCGGTCTTCTCCCGGAGAAGGAGAGCCGAAGAAATGGCCCCGAAAGAATAAATTCCAGTGAGAACATCCGTTAAGGGAACCCCGACTTTGACCGGTTCCCCTTCCGCCGAGCCGGTAATCGCCATCAACCCCCCGATGGCGGAAACGATAACATCCACCCCCGGTTTGTCTCGGTAAGGGCCATCCGTTCCATACCCGGTCATATCGCAGTAGACGATGCGGGGATTGATTCCCCGTAAAACCTCATAGCCAATCCCCAGCTCATCCAGGGTCCCCGGCCGGAAATTTTCCAGGACCACGTCGGATTTTGCGACTAACTTTTTCAAGATTTCGATTCCCTCGGGCTTTTTGAAGTTTAGGGTAAGGCTTTTCTTGTTACGGTTGATCGCCGTGAAATAGGCGCTGACGGTTTCCCCCACCCAAGGAGGCCCCCAGGCCCGGCTCTCGTCCCCGATCTTCGGCTGTTCGATCTTGATGACTTCCGCCCCCAGGTCGCCCAGGACCATGGCGCAGTAAGGACCGGCAATGATCCGGGTAAGATCGAGGACCCGGATCCCTTCTAAGGGCGGCGGCTGTTGAGCATTTGAAGGCTTCGCATTTTCCATGACATCAGATCCCTTCGCAAATGTTTCTTGATAATCGCAATGGTCTGGATGAAACCATGCCATCCTGCTTCGGCAAAAAGTCCTCCCTCGACCCTTGCGGGAGAAGGGCGGGGTAAGCGAAAATGGGTTCCTCAAATTCCAACCCCGAATCACCCCCACCCTCGCCCTCCTCCATCGAGGGAGAGGGGATAAACGGAATTTCCGGACGAAAACTAAGGTATCATTAACACACTTGGACTCAAAATTCAAAGGTGTTGAAAGAACTTCTGGATTCATTATATACTGTGAATTGTGAAACGCGGATTCAAGTAGTTATTGGGAATTCCATTATAAATATTTTTCATCTGCGCTTTTCTGTGTCAATCTGCGTCCCATAAAATTTCCAAAAGAAGGAGGGTCGCCATGCCTCTCATGACCACCAAGCCGATGTTCGACCTGGCTTACGACGGCGGGTTTGCCGTCGGGGCCTTCAACGTGAACAACATGGAAATCACCCAGGGCATCATCTCCGCTTGCGCGGCGGAGAAAAGCCCGCTCATCCTCCAAATCTCCAAGGGGGCCCGGAAATACGCCAACATGCGTTTTCTCAGGCACATCATCGCCGCCGCGGTCGAAGAACACCCCGAGTTGCCGATCGCCATCCATTTGGACCACGGGGACACGATGGACCTTGTCAAGGCCTGCCTGAACGATGGTTTCACGAGCGTCATGATCGACGGCTCCCACGAACCCTATGAGGAAAACGTCAAGCTGACGGCGGAAGTGGTCAAGACGGCCCATCCCGCCGGGGTCGTCGTCGAAGCCGAATTGGGCATCCTGGGCGGCATCGAAGAACATGTGGTGGGCGTCAAGGCCGAGGAGGTGGAGAAATTCCTGACCGACCCGGAAGAGGCCCGAGACTTTTGGCGGCGCACCAAAGTGGACAGCCTGGCCATCGCCATCGGCACGAGCCACGGCGCCTATAAATTCAAGCACGAGGCCAAACTGGCCATGGACCGGATCGAGCAGATCATGAAGACCTGCCCGGGGCTCCCTCTGGTTATGCACGGGTCTTCCAGCGTGCCCCAGGAATTTATCGATTTGATCAACAAGTACGGCGGCAGCATGCCCAATGCCAAAGGCGTTCCTGAAGAGCAGATTTATGCCGCCGTGACCCAATACGGGGTCTGCAAGGTCAATATCGATACGGACCTTCGTCTGGCTTTGACCGCAAAAATCCGGGAGGTCTTCGCCACGAAACCTTCGGAATTCGACCCCCGCAATTACCTCGGCCCCGGAAGGGAAGCCATCGTCACCATGGTGCGGCGCAAGCTCCAGGCGTTGAACAGTGTCGGGAAGGCCGAAGCGGTGGTCAAACAATGGCAGAAGCTCGGCGAACCCATGCCGGCGTACTATAAAAAATAGAGAGAAAAGGAAACCATCGCAAAAAGTGCCGGCTCCGCCGGTCCAGGAGGTTGATATGCCGCAGGTCACCGTAACCGAGCATCTCCTTTTGCACCAGAAAGAGGCCCCCCAGGCAACCGGCCGTCTGACCAGTCTGCTCAACGAACTCATCCTGGCGGCCAAGATCATCTCTCGGGAAGTCAACAAGGCCGGACTGGTCGACATCCTCGGTTTTACGGGAGAGGTCAACGTTCAGGGGGAAGAAGTCCGCAAGCTTGACGAATTTGCCAACCGGATTCTCATCTATCGCATGGAGCGGGCCGGCATCCTCTGCGCCATGGCTTCCGAAGAGAATGCGGATATCATCGAAATTCCTCCTGTTTTCCCTTTGGGCGAATATTTTCTGATTTTTGATCCTCTCGACGGCTCCACCAACATCGACACCAACGTTTCGATCGGCACCATCTTCGGCATTTATCGCTGCAAGGAACCGAAAAAGAAAAACCTCTACCTGGGAGAAATTCTCCAGAAAGGATCGGAGCAGGTCGCCGCCGGATATTTCGTCTATGGGGCGTCCACCATCATGGTTTACACCACGGGCAAGAGCGTCCACGGGTTCACGTTGGACCCCAGCGTAGGGGAGTTCCTCCTCAGCCATCCGGATATCCGCATCCCCGAAACCGGCACCATTTACTCCGTCAACGAATCCTATTGGAATTACTGGGACGAACCGACCCGAAAAATCATCTCCTATTTTAAAAGCGCGGAAAACGACCGCGGTCAACCCTACAACATGCGGTATATCGGTTCATTGGTCGCGGATTTTCACCGCAACCTTCTGACCGGCGGGATATTCATGTACCCCGCCGATTCGCGGGATCCGAAAAAGACCCGGGGAAAACTTCGTTTGCTGTGCGAGGCGGCCCCCCTGGCCATGGTCGTCGAAGCCGCCGGCGGAATGGCCACGGATGGGAAAACCCGCATCTTGGACCTTGAACCGCACGAATTGCACGACCGGGTCCCCCTTTTCATCGGATCCCAAAAAGACGTGGAAAAAGTGGCGGAAATTTACGGCGGAGGCAGGAAAAACCCCAAATGACGAAAAGCGGCGCTTTGGGACCGCCGCCCTCGACCTCTTGCGGAAATGTCTGAGAAAATTGCCCTCGTCGGCGGAAATGAATTTCGGCAAAATTGTGAACCCATGGACCGCGCCCTATTGGCCCAGTTCGGAAAGCGGCCCAGGGTCCGCATCCTGCCCACTGCCGCCAAGGAAAGTCCCCGCCTGGCGGCGCAAAACGGGATTCGTTATTTCGAGAAACTGGACGCCGAGGCCGAAGCGGTGAATATTCTAAACCGGCTGGACGCCCAAAACCCCGCTCTTATTTCCCTCCTTGAAAAGGCCGACCTCTTCTACTTTGCCGGCGGAAACCCGATTTATCTGCTGGAGGTCTTTAAGGACTCCCCCGCCTGGAGCGAGATGGTGCGGCTTTGGCGCCGGGACCGGCTGCTGGCCGGTTCGAGCGCCGGGGCCATGATCCTGGGAGAAAAAATATGGGATCCCGGCCAAGGGTGGCGCGAGGGATTGGGATTGCTGCCCGGTTTGGCGGTTCTCCCGCACCACGCGGCTCTTGCTTCTCGCTGGGGCGTTCAGGAAATGCTCGGTTCCCTTCCGGTCGGATTCATCCTGGCGGGCATTGACGAAGCCACGGCTCTTGCGGGTCCGCCCTGGCAGGTGCTGGTAGTTGGCGAGGTTTTCCTTTACCGAGCGGGTCAAATCTCTCCAACTCCCCATGTTTTTAAGGGCGGACAGGAAGTGGTTTTCCCAAACCCATAACGGACAAAGCTATTAATCCTTGGAGTCTGCGGTCCAGCCGCAATTCAACCCGATGATCCAATTGAACCTCTTGCTCTTCAGCTTCTTGGGTGTATTCCTGCTGCGATCAGCCGCCCAGGTTTTGCTCGACCGTTTGAATATCGCCCATCTGCGGAAGCACGGAGGCAGAATCCCGGAGGTTTTCCAGGGAACAATTGATCAGGAGAAACTCCAGAAGATATCCGCTTACACCGTCGATTCCGCCCGGTTCGGGATCCTCACCACCCTAAGCAATCAAGGTTTATTATTGGTCCTCCTTCTCTCCGGCATTTTGCCCTGGATTCAGGGCCTCGCGAATCAATGGGATCTGGGAGTTGTGACCGGAGGGCTGTTTTTTTTCGCCCTTCTTTCCCTGCCCGGGTTTTTTCTGGATATTCCCTTTTCCCTTTACGGCAACTTCGTCATCGAAGCCCGCCATGGATTCAACACCAAGACCTTGAGCGTCTGGATCGCGGATTTTTTGAAGAGCCTGTTCTTGTCCGCGCTTCTCGGCGCGCCCCTCCTTGCCCTTCTTCTGTTCCTGATCCAGCGTGGAGGACCCCTCTGGTGGCTCTGGGCCTGGGCTCTGGTCGGGCTGTTTGAGCTGCTGATCCTCTGGTTATATCCCGTCCTTCTGGCCCCCCTCTTTAATAAATTCGAACCGCTCGCCAACCCGGATTTGGTTCGGAAAATTGCGGATCTGCTGGGGAAAGCGGGTCTCAAGGCCAAGGGGGTTTTTCAGATGGACGCCAGCCGCCGGAGCCGGCATACCAATGCCTATTTTACCGGTCTGGGGAAGAGCAAGCGGATCGTCCTCTTTGACACTCTTCTGGCCTCGCATTCCGAAGAGGAAATCCTGGCGGTTCTCGCCCACGAGGCGGGCCACTGGAAAAAGCGGCATATAGCCAAACAGGTTCTCATTCTGGAGGCTCTTTCTTTACTGGGCTTTTATGGGGTCGCGAAGATCTTGGATGTACCCCTTATTTATCAAACCTTTGCCTTTTCCCAGCCGGTCGCTTATGTGGGTCTCTTTCTCGTCACGACCCTTTTCAGCCCCCTTCTTTATTTTGCCGAACCCCTCGGCGCTGCTTTCTCCCGGAGGTTCGAACGGGAAGCCGATGACTACGCCCTCCTCCTGACCCAAAACCCCGGGCCGATGGTGAAGGCCCTCAAACGACTGGCCTCCGACAATCTGTCCAATCTGACCCCTCATCCGCTCTATGCCTGGTTCTATTATTCCCATCCGTCGCTCCTGGAAAGGATCCGCAGACTTCAAGATCGGACACCGAAACCAATTTCTCATGGGGAATCGGCCACCCGCAAACCATGATAATAAAGAATTCATTCAGCATTTACGCTATGCGATTTCTTATGTAAAGGAGAAATAATGGAAAAAATTTTTGCCTTCATCCAGGACAATCTGGGCCGGTTTGTGGAAGAGCTCTGCGTCCTCATTCGTCAGCCCTCGATCAGCGCCCGCTGGGAAGGGGTCGAGGAGTGTTCCCGCCTTCTCGTTCGGGAGATGGAGAAAATATGGATCCGCACCAAGGTCCTTCCCATGGGGGGGAAGCGGAATCCCCCCTTGATTTACGGGGAAATCCTGAATCCGAAAGCCAAGCGCACCTTGTTAATTTACGGCCATTACGACGTCCAGCCGCCCGAACCGCTGGAGGCCTGGGTATCCCCGCCATTCGAACCGACCATCCGGGACGGCCGTATTTTCGGGCGCGGGAGCGCCGACAACAAAGGCCAGTTTTTTGCCCACCTGAAGGCGGTCGAGGCCGTGCAACGGATTCAGGGTTCCCTGCCCATAAACGTGAAATTTCTCCTCGACCCGGAGGAAGAGGTGGGCAGCCCCAGCTTGATGGATTTCTGCCGGGATCACCGGGACCTTTTTTCCGCGGACATCGCCCTGAATTCCGATGGCCCGATGGACCCGTCCGGGCGGCCCCGTCTGAGCTTCGGAAACCGGGGGGTGGTCTACGTGGAGGTTACGGCGCGCGGCGCCAACCAGGATCTTCATTCCGGAAACTTCGGCGGCCCCATCCCCAACCCGGCCTGGCGTTTAGTCGAATTTCTATCCACCATGCGCAGGCCCGATGGAACCGCGGCCATCGAGGGTTTCTACGACCATATCGTTCCCCCGACCCCTCGGGAGCGGGAGATGATGGCCCAAATCCCCTTTCATGAAAAAGAATTCAAGTCCAAATACGGCCTCCAGAAATTCGCCCCGCCTGAATCCATCGGCTACATGGAAAAAATCATGTTTCGCCCCACCCTGAACATCGCCGGTTTCACCTCCGGCTATGGGGGCGAGGGCAGCAAAACCGTTCTTCCCTCCCGGGCCCTGCTCAAGATGGATATGCGGCTTGTAGTGAACCAGGACCCGCAAGACATCTACCGGAAATTCGTCCGCCACGCGCAAAAGCACGGATTTGACGATTTGGATATCAGCCTGCACCATTACTACCACCCTTCGCGCACGGCCGTGGACCATCCCCTGGCGCCCAAATTTATCGAGGCCATCCGCCAGGGGTTTCAGAAGGAGCCGGTTCAGATTCCCGCGGGAGGGGGGAGCTTCCCGGGGGCGGCCATCCGCAGCGTCCTCGACATCCCGATTCTATCGGTCCCATACGGAAATCATGACGAGAGCAACCACGCCCCCAACGAAAACCTATCCATCGACTGCTTTCACAGTGGGATCCGGACGACGGCGGCGCTGCTCTTCCAACTGGGTTAAAATCTCACCACAGAGCGCACAGAGGACACAGAGATTTTGCGATAAAAAAGACAACGAAATGATAAAAGGATTTTGGGAACTGGGGATTTCGATTTTTGAAGAATTTTTATTGAATTTCCTCGGTGTTCTCTGTGCCCTCTGTGGTGAAAAATTATCTGGGAAAAGCCGCGGGAATCCCTCCGTCGATCGGCAGGGTCGCGCCCGTGGTCGGGGTCAACTCGCTCGCGAAAAAGACCACGGCGTTGCCCACGTGTTCGGCCGTCACGCGGACTTTGAGCAGATTTCTCTGCCGGTAGTACTCTTTCAGCCCCTCCGGGTCCAACCCCCGCGACTTCATACGTTCGGGCCCCACTAATTCCCAGAGTTTGGAAGGGACTTCATGATCCCCGAAAACCGCATCCGGGTTGACCAAATTCACGCGGACTCCCAGATCCGCAAGCTCTAAGGCCGCGATCTTGGAGATCTGGTGGGCCCCGGCTTTCGAAGCGCTGTAGGCGCCGAAGGAGGCCCCGGGATCGAAAACGTTTTTTGAGCTGACCACGATGATATTGCCGCCGGTCCCCTGCCTCCGGAAAATGGGCACGCAGGCTTTGATGGAGTGGAAGGTCCCGATCAGGTTTACCTCGATGACCTGTTTGAATTTTTCGGAATCCAACTCCTCCACCTTCGCCACATGGGCGACCCCGGCGTTGGGAACCAGAATGTCGATCCCTCCCAGGCGGCGGCTGATTTCAGCGAAGGCTCCCTCCACCGATTCGTAGCGGGTGACGTCTAAGGGAATCTTTTCAAGCCGGTCCTCCCCGTATTTTTCCGCGAGGCGGGAATACACTTTTTCCAGGCTTTTTTCCGCGATGTCGCCAAGCGCCACCGCAGCGCCCGCAGCAAGAAGCCGGTCGGCAATTCCCAGACCGATCGCCCCCCCGGCGCCCGTTACCACCGCAACCTGCCCTTGGAGCGGGGGCGGCATCTCTGAGTCCAGCTTTCTCTGCTGCGGCCCCCAGTATTCCATTTCAAAAACGTGATCCTCGGAAACGGGCTCGTATTTCCCCAGCATTCGGGCAAGAATTTTCGCCGCCGCCGTCCGCTCGGCAATATCCGCCGCTATCCGCGCCTCCTGGCGCGTGAACCCAAGGGTGATCAGTCCGACCCCCGCCACTAAGAAAACCCGGGGATTGGAATCCCGCTTGTTCCAGGCAAATCCGTGTGTCCGGGCTTGGGCCGCAAAAGCCCGGTCGTAGTCCTCCCGGTATTCCTGGACGACCTTCCGGATGACTTCTTTTAAAGAGGGCTCGTCTTCTTCCACGCGCTCGATAAATGCCCACTTGTTTTTCGTCCGGATCGCGTGATCGGGGGTCAGAACCCCGGAGGAGCAAAGATCGGGCGCTTCCCGGACGGCCGAAGCGCGGATCAGTTCGGGCGTGCTGCGCACCTCGGTATAGAAACGTCGAAGCCCGCCCTCCTTCGTCCGGACGGCGGCCGCCCCGCGGATCACTTGGGTGAGACGGGCAAAAAAGGACGCATCCTTTCTCCGGGCCGATACCTCGCGGCGGCCCGGCCCGACTTTCTTTCCCCGGGTCTTTCTCCGGATAAAACCTTCAGCCTTGGCGACCAAGGCTACCATGCGCTCGTAAGCTGTCCGCGCCTCTTCCCCAAAAGTGAAGATCCCGTGCCCCGCAACCACCAAGGCTTCCATTTCAGGATTCCGCCCGTATTCCCGCAGTCCGTCCTTGGCCAACGCAAGTCCCGGACGGCAATAGGGAAGAAAGGCGGCCTTTGCGCCCAACACCTCTTTTAAAAAATCCGCCCCGTCCGGCTGGCTGGTCAGGATGAGAATCGCCTCGGCGTGGGTGTGGTCAATGAAGCGGTAAGGAAGAAAAGCATGCAAAAGAACCTCTACCGAGGGGAACGGCGAACGGAAAGAAATTTTGTGAACCTGAAGCTGATTTTCCATCTCCTCATCGCGAATGGAATCAAGGTCACGAAGCTTGCGCAAAGGTTCCAACTCCAGACCGACAAAGCCGGACGGCTCGATGCCGGCCAAGTCGATCCCGCTCCCCTTGATGAAGAGGATTTCCCGCATCTCCCCCAGGATATTTCCCGCCTTAAGCTTCACGGAGGTATTTCCTCCCCCGTGGAGAACAAGACTTGGATCCGCTCCGAGCAGACGGGAAGTGTAAACCCGCAGGGCCAGTTCCGGAGGAACTTCCGAGTATCGGGCGACGACCGTTTTTGCTTCGCTTTTGTTATATAGACCTTTCACAGCCCTCCGCTTTCCGCTCCTTACTCCCCGCTGCGGCCTCGGTTTTCCGAGGCTTTTTTTCGCTCAGGGCTTTTTCGTTTTCCTCTCGCTCTGTGATCTTTTGTATCCATTGAGATTTTTAAGAGGCCTTTTAAAATGTTAAATTCTCCTGCATTTGATTTTGATTTATTTCTCTGCGAACTCTGCGGTCTCTGCGGTAAAAACGCTTGTCTTTTGGTATGCGCCCTGCGCTTTGCGTTTCTCTTCCTGAAATATCGCTTCCGCATCCTGCGCGGTCGCCTTTTCATGGATGATGGCCCTAAGCGCTTTCATCACCGCCACCGGGGAGGCGTGTTGCCAAACGTTTCGCCCTAAGTTCAAACCAATCGCCCCTTTTCGCATGCCGTCGTAGACGAAATCGAAAACCTCACGTTCGGTCTCGCACCTGGGCCCGCCGGCCATGACCACCGGCACCGGGCATCCGTTCACCACTTTCTCGAAATTTTCGCACCAATAGGTTTTAACGATGGTGGCTCCTAATTCTGCGGCAATCCGGCAGCAGAGGGCCAGATAGCGGGCATCCCTCTTTTCCAGTTCTTTGCCCACCGCGGTCACGGCCATCACCGGGACCCCGAACTTCTGGCATTCGTCCACTAACTTGCCCAGGTTCGTCAAAGATTCAAATTCATATTCGCTCCCGACGAAGACGGACATTCCCACCGCGGCCACATTCAGCCGCAGGGCTTCTTCCACCGAGGTGGTAATGCTTTCGTGGGCCAGGTCCTTTCCGATGATGCTGCTCCCCCCGGAAACCCGCAGGATGATCGGCGGGCAATTTTTGGGGTCGACGGCCGCGCGGAGCACCCCACGGGTCACGAAAAGCCCGTCCGCGTAACGCATCAGCGGTCGGATGGTCTCGCCCGGCTTTTCCAGCTTGGTTGTAGGCCCCTGAAAATAACCGTGATCGATCGGCAGAAAGAAACAGTGGCCGTCCTTCCGGATCAATTGTCCCAAACGATTCTGCATTCCCCAGTCCATATAAAAATCCTCCTTCAAGAGTATAGGCGGGAAAAAAAGGGGCTCTTTTTGGTTTCTATCATAACATTCCATCCCCTCATAATTCCATAGGATTGTAAAATCTCGCCCCCCTGGCTCCGTTTGAATTATTGCCTTGGGAAGAAAAACCTCAAACCATTTTTCCCCTTCAGCATTTCACCATCGCCGCCGATGGGATAGAATAAATCAACCTGATGGAGTATTTTCAGCCTTTGCTTTTGCTGCGGGTCCAATCAGGGAAGCGGGTGTGGGAAAATATTTCTTCCCCCCTGTCCAAAAATGGACGTCGATTTCCTTCCCCGCCCGGGTTCCAAAAAATAAAACAAATGAAATCAAGGCCTTGTTGACCCGCATTTTATCTTCTTAGAAGGCACACAATTTGCAGTGATATTTTTGGGTAAAAAAGGATAATTATGGAGCAAGTGCCAAAGGAATCCAAAGGAACAATTCTGATCGTAGACGATGAAATGGGACCGCGGGAATCCCTCCGCATGATTCTCAAACCCCATTACGAGGTCTATACCGCAGCCGATGGAAAGGAAGCCTTAAACACCCTCAGGCAGACAAAGATCGATGTGGTGACCCTCGATCTGAAAATGCCCGGGCTTTCCGGGTTGGACGTCCTCCGGGAAATCCGCAAATACCACGCCGACGTAGAAGTCGTAATCATAACCGCCTACGGATCCCCCCAAAACGTCAAGGAAGCCAACCGTTTCGGCGCTCGCTCTTTCATCTGTAAGCCTTTTAACTCCATGGAGTTAATCAACTATATTCATCAGCTCTTTGAAAGGCGAAGCTACTCCCTAAAGGCCAAGAATCAATCCAAATACAATGCGCTCATGACCCGCGAATAGTCCCCATCCCTTCCCATTAGTGCCCTAACTCTTCGTTAAAAATTGTGGTTTTCTCTCAAGGATGGTACCCTATTTGGAGACGGTATGATCCCGTGCAGTGGGTCAAACTTGATGATCTTGTAAAAGGTCACCAAAACGATGGTTGCGTAAAAAGCTCCAGATGCAAGGCGCGCAAAAACTGAGGAGTGAAGAGTACTTACAGGTACGCTGCAACGACGAAGTTGAAGCGCAACGCAGCAGATGGACTTTTTATGAAACCATCAAACTTCACCGCAATTATTCTGCATCGTGTTGAAAGATTTCGTTTTTTGTCAACTCCCGCAAGGGTTGCGCGTTAAAACTTACAGAAGCTTCTCTCTTTCCTTCCCGATGGAGGAGACGAAGCTAAAATGGGGTTTCCTCTGGATTCCAAGGAATCATTAAACCGCTTTCTCGCGAATGTCGAACGGCGAGCCCTGCGGATGGCCCAATTCGCCTCTCGAAATTCGGATGCGGCCCTGGATTTGGTTCAGGAAGCCATGATGAAATTTTCCGAAAGATACGCCACCCGCCCGGAAGGAGAATGGAGGGTTCTCTTCTACCGGGTTTTGCAAAGCCGGATCATTGATTGGCACCGGCGAAGCACGGTTCGGAACCGAATCTTCGGCTGGCTGGGAAGGGGCTATGAGGAAGAGGGGGAAAGCGACCCGATTGAGCGGGTAGCCGATTCCAAGACCCCGGGCCCTTTTGAAAAGATATTGCAATCCGAGGCTGGGGCAGCCATGGAAAAAGCGATCCGGGCCCTCCCCCTGCGGCAACGGCAGGCTTTTCTTCTCCGTGCCTGGGAAGGTCTGGACATCGCCCAAACCGCAGCCGTCATGGGCTGCTCGGAAGGAAGCATCAAAACCCATTACTCGAGGGCCGTTTCAACCCTGCGCACGCTCCTGGAGGATTTTGCCTATGAATGAACAGGAAAATGAAAAGCAAATCGTGGAAAAAATCAGAAATTTTCTGGAAGAAAGCGCGGAAAGCTTGAATCCGGATATCCGCCGGCGCCTCCAGGAAGCGCGGTTCCAGGCCTTAAGGGCTGCGGAGAAAAAGCGGGCTTGGTTCTTTTCTTTCCCGAGATGGATAACCGTAGGAGGCCTGGCCACGGCCGCGACGGCAACCCTGGCCATTTTCTTCTGGTTCAATGTCCCCTCCGTGGAGATTCCGGCCAAGCAGGTAGAAGATTTTGAAATTCTCACTTCCAAGGAACAGATTGATTTTTATAAGGACCTTGAATTCTTTCGCTGGCTGGCCGCGAAAGAAAATGGAAAGTAGGATTTTGATCTTTGAGAGATCTCGACCCTCTAAGTCACGCGGATTTGCCCAAGGACAATAAGGCCTCGAAGATGCCGCCATCCGGGAAATGGGCAGACGAAAAGAAAAAGATCGAAGGGAAAGGAAGCCCGAGATGAGGAAGCACTTTGGATGGGGATTCTTTTTTTTGATCCTCGGCCTTGCCACCTTCGCCTACGGCCAGCCCTCCGGTTCTTCCTGGGAAAGGCTGAATCCGCAGGAACAGCAGTTCCTCAAACCGTTCAAAGACCGCTGGAACAATCTCTCCCCCGAGCGGCAGGAACACCTCCGCAAAGGAGCGGACCGGTGGCAGAAAATGACCCCGGATGACCGCAAGGAGGCCCAGGACCGGTTCAAACGATGGCAGGATCTCCCTTCCGATCAGAGAGATCTGATCCGGAAACGCTATGATGAATTCCGCAAGCTGCCCTCCGAGGAGCAGGAAAAAATCCGAAATCGTTCAAGATGGTTCCGGGAGCTGCCCCCCGAAAAACGCCGCGAGCTGCAGGAGCGTTGGCAATCGCTGCCGGAGCCCGAGCGGCGGGAGCTGCACCAGCAGTGGCGCAAGGGAACACCCGAGGAAGGGCGCGATTATTTTAAAAACGGGGGCAAAGGAGGGAGTAAAGGAAGGGGCAAGGAATAAATAGTCTATCTCTTTAGAACTTCCACCACCTCCCACCGGCTGAAAAGCCATTCGCCCTCGTGCTTTTTCAAAAGACACGCGACCTCCCGGACCTCATGAATCGGGGCGCCGTGGGATGATTTTCCCCGCACCTCCCCCGTCAAAACAACCTGGGCCGTTTCTCGATCCGGGAAAGAAACGGAAAGATCGTGGAACGTCAGGGCAAAATGAGAAAAATTCAGCCGGGCCCGGGCTGCCAAATTTGCAAGATCCGCGCGGGAAAAGTTCCCGGCCGGCGAATACGGCGGGGCCGTCACTTCGCATGATTCCGCAAACAAAGACTCGAGGTTCTTCATCTTTCTGGCCATGGCCAGAATTTTCTCCTCCTCGTCCTTGGAAGCATGATGCGCCAGCAACGAAAATTGCTTTTTGACCTTCTTTTCCTCCCCGGGGAAGAGAAAAAAAGCGGCCAGCAATCCGGCGGCGATGATCAGGACGATTACAGCCCATTTTCCTTTCATCACAGCGGCCCTCCGATAATTCTTCCCCTGGAAGTTTGCCCCAGATCATGATTTTCAATGGCTACGCCGCGGTTGTCTCCGACGACAAAGACATTTCCCTTTTCCACCCGGCGGGCCGGCAAATTCCAATCCCGCCTATAACGCACATAGGGTTCCTCGATCTCTTCGCCGTTCACATAAAGCTTCCCATCCCGGAATTCGACTTCCTCCCCTTCCAAGGCCACAATCCTCTTTAGGAGCATGACCCGGGACCCGGCAAACCTGATGGTTACCACATCATTCCGGTTCGGATCGGAAAAGAGGT
>Ga0105097_10000731_pt1 | contig 15266 bp, 11 predicted proteins | sample PPLLak12cMay2015_FD_87035 | JGI IMG/M metagenome (GOLD analysis project Ga0105097, IMG submission 87035) | Freshwater sediment microbial communities from Prairie Pothole Lake near Jamestown, North Dakota, USA - PPLs Lake P7 Core (1) Depth... | ecosystem: Environmental > Aquatic > Freshwater >... | reverse complement strand
GGATCAACGCTGTTCTTCACCCCCGACACCACCCAATAGGACTCGCCTTCTTCAGATGTCTTGGCGACCCAAAAGCCAAAGTGGAGGGACCAAACTGCGGCATGGAGGAAGGATTCTTCTTGAAAAAATCGGTCCAGTCGGCGGCAAACGCCAGCACCAGCAGCACGGCGGCTCCAGCCGTCGCAAAACGCAGGCCCCGCAAAGCTCTTCGCCCGGGCAACGGTTTGACCGGAGCCACGGCGAAGCTCCTCGAAGGCGTCACCTCCGGCAGACGGTGCAGCAATACCACAGTCGCCCGGAGCGACTCCTGTTCCTCCCGGCATCCCTGACAAGTCCGGAGATGCTCTTCTACCTGCGTCAGCTCTTCAGGGTTCAGGCGCCGGTCTATGTAGCCGGAGAGCATTGCCCTCGCCCTGGAGCACTCGTCCTTCTTGAATCTCCGAAAAGATTGCCACATTGTCCACATCGTTCTGCCTCTGGTTATCTATTTTCTATGACGTCATTCGCTGGAAATAAGTTCCATCTTAACGAAGTAGTCCCGTAGTTGGGTCCTCCCCCGGTTGAGGCGCGACTTCACAGTCCCCAGCGAGCACTCCATGACCTCTGCCACCTCCGCATAGCTGAGCCCCTGGATATCGCAGAGAATGACCGCCATCCGCTGTTCATGGGACAGGGTTGTCAGTCCCCTCTGTACATGCTCTCCCAACTCTTTGCGTATCGCGTAGTCTTCGGGAGACTCGGCAGACACGGACGGGGGGTCATAGGGCAGAGTCTCCAAGGGAACCGCAGGACGCCTCTTCAATCGACGCAGTTGGTCCCGGCAGGCATTGGCCGTGATCTGGAGCACCCAGGCCTTGAAGCTGCCGCCCCTGAACCTGCGGATGTTCTTCCAGGCGGAGAAGAACGCCTCTTGAGTAGCGTCCTCGGCTGCCTGGGCATCTCCCAGCATCCGGAAGGCCAGGTTGTAGGCCATCTTCTGATAGCGGCGCACCAGCTCGTTGAAGCCGTCCAGATCCCCGTTCTGGCTGTCGCGAATAAGCTCTATATCGTCCATCGGAGCGAGCCCGGCGACTAGAACATCAATCGCCGAATGGCCTATAATCTACCCAGTCCAGCAGAGACCTGCGCTAGACCAGAGTTCTTCTGCTGCGACCATGTTGACCACCTATCATAGCACCTATCGTCTCCGCTGCGACACAGTCTGCCAAGCGAGCCACAGGAGGAGAGCATGAGAGAAACGACCGCCGACGCAGAGAGGATGTTCAGAGAGGCCGGCGCCGTCATGGAAGGGCATTTCCGGCTGACCTCAGGACTGCATTCGCCCATCTACTGGGAGAAATTCCGCGTTCTGGAGCAACCGCGCTTCACGGAGCGCCTGTGCCGCATGATCGCCACCCACTTCCAAGACCAGAACGTCCAACTGGTGGCCGGTCCCACGACAGGCGGTGTCATCATCTCCTACGAGGTGGCCAAACAGCTCGGTCTGCGAGGCATCTTCGCTGAGCGCGAGGGCGCCACCCGCGTCTTCCGCCGCGGTTTCGAGATCAGGCCCAGCGAGCGTGTGCTGGTGGTCGACGACATCCTGACCACCGGCGGCTCCGTCCGCGAAGTGATCAGCGAGGTCAAGAGAAAAGGCGGGCAATTGATTGGTGTCGGCGTCCTGGTAGACAGGAGTGAGGGAGCAGTGGATTTCGGCGTACCCCTGTTTGGCTGCTTCAAGACATCGGTGCCCACCTACAGACCCGAGGAATGCCCCCTGTGCCTCAAAGGGATACCTATCTCAAAGCCCGGGAGTGGTGAAAGCCAATCAGCCTAGAGTGCCCCTGCTCAGGCCAGCCAGGAAATCGGCATTGCTCTTGGTCTTGTGCAAACGATCAAGGACCAGTTGAGTTCCGTCATGCGCGTTCGAGCTTGAATCAGCCGCGATCATACTAACCATGCGCCTAAGCAGCACTACCTGCTTGATAGTCTGCTCATCCATCAGCAGTTCCTCACGCCGAGTGCCGCTGCGGGGTATGTCGATGGCCGGGAAGATGCGCCTCTCCGCCAGACGGCGTTCCAGGTGCAGCTCCCAATTGCCAGTGCCCTTGAACTCTTCATAGATCACGTCGTCCATACGGCTCCCCGTATCCACCAGACAGGTCGCCAGTATGGTCAGGCTGCCGCCTTCCTCTATGTTCCTCGCGGCACCAAAGAAACGCTTAGGGTTATACAGGGCCACGGGGTCAATTCCGCCCGACAGAGTCCTTCCGCTGGAAGGCGCTCCCAAGTTGTAGGCTCGGGTGAGACGCGTAATGCCGTCCAGCAGGATCACCACGTCTACCTTGGCTTCCACCAGTCGCTTCGCTCTCTCCAGAGCCAGTTCAGCCACATGAGTCTGGTTTTCTACCATCTCATCAAAGGTGGCGGCAATCACCTCACCCCTTACGGAACGCTTCATATCGGTGACTTCCTCTGGCCGCTCTCCGATCAGACACACCATCATATGGACGTCCTCATAGTTGGTGCACATAGCATTGGCAATCTGCTTCAGAAGCAGCGTCTTGCCGGCCTTCGGAGGCGAGACTATCATTCCGCGCTGGCCCCTGCCAATAGGTGCAACCAGGTTGATCAACCGGCAGGCGACGTTCTCCGGGACTGTCTCCAGGTTGAACATCTTGTTGGGGAAGATGGGCGTCAACGAGTCGAAGTGAGGGCGGCCCTTGGACAGCTCTGGCTCCAGATCGTTGACCAACTCGACTCTAAGAAGGCTCTGGTAACGCTCCCCCTCTTTGGGAGGTCTGGCCTGCCCCATCACTAGATCGCCAGTGCGCAGCCCGAAGCGCCGTATCTGTGACGAAGACACATAGACATCGCTCGGTCCCTGAAGTAGATTGTCACCGCGCAGAAAGCCATACCCATCATTGGTGATTTCCAGAATGCCGCCGGCAAAGATGTTCCCATCCTTCTCCGCCTGAGAGTGCAAAAGCGAAATGATGAGCTCCTGCTTCTTCAGGCTGCTGTAACCGGAGATGCCCATATCCTTGGCCATCTCCAAGAGGTCTTCCCTCTTCTTGGTTCCCAGTTCTGCAAAATTCATATGCTCTCTCCCCTCATCCTTTGCCTGCGGCTTTTTGCGCGTCTTCTAAGAATCGAGCTATGCCCACCGTGGTAAGCGGATGACTGATCATTTGAGTCAACACTCCATACGGGACCGTGGCGACATGCGCCCCAACCTGGGCAGCGGCAACGCAGTGCAGCGGGTGGCGGATGCTGGCCGCAATAACCTGGGTGCCGAAGCCGTAGTGGTCAAAACAAGACACAATGTCGGCCACCAAAGCCATGCCATCTTCCCCCACATCGTCCAGCCGGCCTACAAAAGGACTGACGTAGGCGGCCCCCGCCAGCGCCCCCAGCAGGGCCTGGTTGAGCGAGAAGCAGAGAGTAAGGTTGACCTTGACATCTTCCTTTGACAGGACCGACAGCGCTTCCAGGCCGGCGTCACACACCGGTATCTTGATGACAACGTGCTCCGACCATTGGGCCATCGTCCGCGCCTCTTTCATCATCCCCGCCGCATCCTGACTCAACACCTCGACCGAGACAGGCCCTTTTACTATTGAGCAGATCTCTTGGACAGCCGACTTGTAGTCGCTCCATCCAGCCTTGGAGACCAAGCTGGGATTCGTGGTGACTCCGCTGATCACACCCAGCTTCACTGCCTTCCGGATCTGATCGACGTCGGCTGTGTCCAGGTAAAGGCGCATCAGTCTCCTGCTTTCTCCTCTGGTTGACGCAGAGGCAAGGGATGCTGGGCTCCCTCGCGCATTGTCCTCTTTGACATCTTGACGAAGTCCAGGAAGAGAGGATGTGGCCTGTTTGGCCGCGACTTGAATTCGGGATGGAATTGAGTAGCTACCATCCAGGGATGATTCTTGAGTTCAACGATTTCAACGAGCCTACCGTCAGGGGACAAACCAGTGGCAGTGAGACCTGTCTGCTCCAGAGTATAGCGGAAGTCATTGTTGAACTCAAATCTATGGCGGTGCCTCTCGCGTACGATCGGCTCACCGTACGCCGCCGCCGCGCGACTGCCTTCCACAAGATGACACGGGTAGGTGCCCAGCCGCATTGTGCCTCCCTTGGCATCCATGCCCCGCTGCTCGGGCAGCAGGTCTATGACCGGATACGCGGTCTTCGGTGCAAACTCGGTGGAATTGGGCTCTTCTGAGCAGTAGACCTGGCGGCAGAACTCCACTACCATGACCTGCAAGCCCAGGCAAAGACCCAGATACGGAATCCGGCGTTCCCGGGCGTACTGCGCCGCCTTGATCATCCCCTCTATGCCCCTGTACCCGAACCCCCCCGGAACCACAATTCCCTGGACGGAGCCCAAGTACTTGTCTATGTTGCCCGCGTCTCTCTCCAGGTCTTCCGACTGCACCCAGTGAATGTCGACCTCGGAATTGATCTGGGTAGCCGCATGACGCAGCGCTTCACGCACCGAGATATAGGCATCCTTGAGTTCCACATACTTGCCGACCAGGGCAATCGGGACAAGCTCCCGGGGAGTCTTCATCCCGTCCACAAGCGCTCGCCATTCCATCAGATCCTCATTGCCATCAGATACCCTGAGCATGTCCATCATGCTGTTGCCCAGGCCGGCTTCTTCGAGAATCAGGGGAACCTCGTAGATAGTCTGCACGGTCATCAGGGGGATCACAGCCCTCTTCTCCACACTGCAGAAAAGCGCCAGCTTGTCCTTGATGCCTTCGGAGACCGCATAGTCGCTCCGACAGACAACTATGTCGGGCTGGATGCCGATGCGCCGCAGTTCATTCACGCTGTGCTGGGTAGGCTTGGTCTTGATCTCCCCGGTGGACGAGATATACGGCAGCAGGGTCACGTGAATGTAAAGCACGTTGTCCCTTCCCACATCGGTGCGCATCTGCCGGATGGCCTCCAGGAAGGGCAAGCCTTCGATGTCGCCAACCGTCCCCCCCACCTCCACTATCACCACCTCAGCGCCGCTCGCCTCACCCACTTCCTTGATTCGTCTCTTTATCTCGTTGGTCACGTGCGGCACAACCTGTATTGTACCCCCGAGGAAGTCCCCGCGCCTTTCTGCAGCAATGACCGAACTGTAGATCTGCCCCGTGGTGACACTGGAGGCCGCAGTAAGCTCGATGTCTATGAACCGCTCGTAGTGGCCGAGGTCAAGGTCGGTCTCTGCACCATCCTTGGTAACAAAGACCTCGCCGTGCTGGTAGGGAGACATGGTCCCGGGGTCGACATTCAAATAGGGGTCCAGCTTCTGGATCGTGACGGCGATGTTGCGACTCTTGAGTATTCTGCCTATTGAAGCGGCAGTGATTCCCTTCCCGACCGAGCTAACCACACCACCAGTAATGAAGATGTATTTCGCGGCAGGCTCCTTAAGGTGAAGAGTATCAATCTACGAGGGGAACCGAATCCAAAACCAAGTATATCAGCTTTGAACCCTCTGTCAAGGCCGATTCAAACAGCACTGCCGATGAGCTTGAAATCACGGCCGCTCGTTATTCTTCTTTGACCGTGGCTTCCGCCCCTCCTTCTTGTCTTTGCCGAACTCGCGCATGACTCTGGCCAGTTGCTCCAGCCGTTTCTGAACGCGGTCGTTGATCGAGCCTTCCTCGAACTTGGCCCCCTCAAGACGTTTGCCTGCCGGGACACCGGTCAGTATCTCGATTCCTTCGTCCACGCTACCCACGCTGTAGATGCTGAATTTCCCCTCGCCTATCGCCTCGACTACATCCTCCCGCAGCATCAGGTTCTGTGCATTACTGGATGGGATGAGAACCCCTTGCCGGCCAGTCAGACCTCTCGCTCTGCAGATGTCAAAGAAACCCTCGATCTTCTGGTTCACGCCGCCGATCGCCTGGACTTCGCCCTTCTGGTTCACAGATCCCGTGACCGCAATGTCCTGTTTTGCCGCCACATTGGCCAAGCTGGAGAGAAGAGCGTAGAGCTCAGCGCTGGAAGCACTGTCGCCCTCCACTTCACCATAGCTCTGTTCAAAGACAAGACGGGCCGATAGTGAGAGCGGCATGTTCCCTGCAAAACGTTCTGCCAGGAAGCCACTCAGGATGAGCACGCCCTTGGTGTGTATGGGGCCTCCCAGCTTCGCCTCCCGGTCGATATCGACTACGCCTTCCGGCCCCACTGCAGTGCTCGCCGTGATGCGGCTAGGCCGGCCGAAGCTGAGATCGCCCATCTCCATCACCGAAAGCCCGTTCACCTGCCCCACTACCTCCCCCTCCGTGTCTATCTTCAGAACACGCCGCTCCATCATCTCCCTGATGCGCTCCTGGATCAGGTTGGAGCGGTAGACCTTCTGTTCGATGGCGCGCGAAACGTGCTCACCGCTGATGAGCGGCTTCTCACTCACTCCCGCCCAGTAGTTGGCTTCCCTGATGATGTCGGCTACCTCGGCAAACCTGGTGGACAGCTTGCGCTGATCCTCGGCCAGCCGTGAGCTGTGTTCCACGATCTTGGCCACCGCCGAGCTGTCCAGGTGACGGAGGTTGTCCTTGGCGCACACACTGCACAGCGTGGCGGCATACATCCGGGTGGTCTCGTCGTCCCGGTCCATCCAGCTGTCGAAGTCCGCTTTGACCTTGAACAGCTCCGGAAACTCCCGGTCATACTGATACAGCATGTAGTAATGGATGTTCTCTCCAATCAGAATCACCTTTATCTCCAAAGGTATCGGCTCCGGCAAGATGGTCTTCACGGTCAGGAAACCCAGCCTCTCAGCCATTTCCTCGACGATGATCTTCTTTTCACGAAGGCACCTCTTCAACCCGTCCCATGCCATGAGCTCTCCGGCGATGTCCTCCATCCTGATCACCAGATAGCCGCCGTTGGCCCGATGGATGGAGCCCGGACGAATCATGGTGAAATCGCTGGTCAGAGCCCCGAACTGAGCCTCTTTCTCCATGCGGCCGATGAGGTTATTGAAAGTGGGCATCATCTCGGTAACCACCGGAGCACCCTTGACATTCGTGTTGTCCACCAGAACATTCACCTGGTATTTCTTGAACGCTTCGGCCACGGCCCTGGCGGCAAACGGGTTCCCATCGCCCGTCTCTGGCGGGGAACGGAAGAGGTCACGGTTCTCAATGATGTCGTTGCCAACCGCCTCCAGGTGCTCGGCGATGCCGGGTGTATCGCTGTATTTCCGCTCCAGTTCCTCGACGAAAGTCTGCAAGATGAACTCCACCACTTCACGGTCGATCTTCTCTATTTGCTCCTTGATCTCCCGATCCCAGCCCCTCAACTGGGTCACCGCCCCCTTGATCTGACCCTGGATCTTCTCCTGACGTTTCCCCAGATCCTCTTTCTGCTCAGGGCCCAGCGCCAGGACTTCCTGTTCGCTGAGCGGTTTGCCGTTCACTAGCGGTACCAGCAGGATGCCCATGCTCGACATCTGTATGGCGAAGCCATTGTCGTGGGCCAACTGGTTCAGTTGACTGAAGAGCCGCTCCCGATTCTCGTTGAAGGCCCGGGCCGTCGCCTCTCTCCGCTTGCTGTAGTCTTCGCTATCGAAGGCCTTCCTGATATCCGTCTGTGCCATCTCAATGAGCCGCCGCATATCCCTCTGAAACTGGACCGACTGTCCGGCCTTCAACTTGAGCGCCCTGGGTCTGTAGGGATCATCGAAGTTGTGGACGTAGCACCAATCCGCCGGGGTCTCTTTGTCTTTCGCCAGACGCTCGAGAAAACCGGTGATGGCCGTCATCTTGCCGGTGCCCGGCAGGCCGGCAGCATATATATTGAAACCGGAGTTCTGTATCTGTAGTCCGAACTGGAGAGCCTTCAGTGCCCGGTTCTGCCCGATTATGGCTAAGGGCGCCTCCAGAGTCTCCGTACTCTCGAATCCCAAACCGGCCGGATCGCAAGTCCTCCGCACATCTCCGGTGTTCAGCTTCTTGATCATGATTGTCCTTTCTGCATCCAAGGCATATCCGGGGCGATAGGTCGGGGCCATTCTACCACAGGCAAAAACACGCGACTACACGCTCGCCGCTACAGGTGGCCGGCATCCCGACGAAACCTTGGCACTGCCAAGCCGGACTCTACCATGACAACGCCCGTGCCAGACTCCGACCCACCATCCTAAACTGGACCAACGGATGGCGTAGGCGGATGATTGCCATCGCCAACCGTCGAAGCTCTTTGCGCTCCGGGGGCCTGGCCAGACAATCCGACATTCGTCAGGCGAGAGCCGTTTGTGTCACTGGGAGTGTCTATGTTACGATAATTGCTGCGATAGTATAGAGATGGGCTCCGGGCAGACTGAGGAGGTCTCAGCCAAGGCAGAAGTCCGATGACACTAGGCCTCTATCACTTCGACAAGCGTAATCGTCAACAGGGAGCGCCATGGGTGTCGAGAAACCACTCTGCGTGCTCCCTTCTTCATTTCCATTGCCAGTCCAATCCCACCTTGAACAGATATGGCTTCAGAGGCAGGAGGTAGGCATGCAGAAGGTCAAGCAGAGCGTGGATCTGGAGTTGCCCGTAAACAAGGACAGCGCCGAGTACACCGCCAGGATACTCAAAGACGTGAACGAGATCGTGGACCTCAACACCGGCAGATCAGGGAGGCTGATCAGAGTCCTGCAGCAATCACAGGAGCGTGTTGGCTACCTGCCGCCGGAGGTGCTGACGGCCATCTCGCAAGTCATGAAGGTCCCCATCAGCGAGGTGAATGGAGTCGTCAGCTTCTACAACTTCTTCACCACAGTGCCGAGAGGGAAATACATTCTTCAGGTATGTCTGGGTACAGCCTGCTATGTACGAGGAGGCCAGCGGATCCTCGATGTTATGAAGAAGGAGTACCACATGGAGCCGGGCGACACGACGCCGGACGGAATTCTTTCGCTGGACACGGTCCGCTGTCTGGGTGCCTGCGCCCTGGCGCCGGTGGTAACTCTCAATGGCCAAGTTCACAGACGGGTGAAGTCCACCGCCGTAAAAGAGCTAGTGAGCCGCTGTAAATAGGGGGTCAAGACGTGAATAAGATTAACACCTTACAGGACCTCGAGGAGATCAAGAAGCGGGTCAGGCCGCTTCTTGCTGTCAGAGAAGACACCAATTTCGCCAAGTTCAAGGAGTCCCGCCAGATAGACGTCCTGGTCTGCCGCGGAACAGGATGCACGGCTGCGGGCGCCGACGAAGTCGAGGACGCCTTCCGGGAGGCCATCAAGCGGAGGGGCCTGGAGAAGCGCGTCAGAGTAAACGTGGCCAAGATAGGTTGCCGCGGCTTCTGCGAGAAGGGGCCCAACGTCACCATTACCCCCGGCGACATCCTCTACACCAGAGTTCGCCGGGCCGACGTTGACGAGATCGTGGAGAAGCACTTGGTGCGTGGTGAGATCGTGGAGCGCCTGGTATACGTCGATCCCATCACCAACAAGCTGGCGCCCGCCAATAAGGATATCGAGTTCTACAAGCGCCAGAGAAGGATAGTCCTCTTCCTCAACGGATTGATCGACCCCTGGAGCATTGAGGAGTACATAGCCTTCGACGGTTACCGGGCGTTCATCAAAGCACTGAGTTCGATGAAGCCGGATGATATTGTGGATGAAGTGCTCAAGTCCGGGCTGAGAGGAAGGGGAGGAGCAGGGTTCCCCACCGGCCGCAAATGGGGCATGGTGCGCAGCGCGCAGGGCAATGAGAAGTTCGTCGTCTGCAACGGAGACGAGGGAGACCCCGGCGCCTTCATGAACCGCTCCGTCCTGGAAGGCAACCCCCATTCCGTCATCGAAGGCATGCTCATCGGGGCTCTGGCCATTGGCAACGTGAGCCAGGGCTACGCCTATGTGCGCGCCGAGTACCCGCTGGCCATCGAGACGTTCAATCACGCCCTCAAACAAGCGAGGCAGTACGGCCTGCTGGGACAGAACATCCTCGGGACCGGCTTCAGCTTCGACCTGGATATCTTCCCCGGGGCCGGAGCCTTCGTCTGCGGCGAAGAGACGGCGCTGCTGATATCGATCGAAGGCAAGCGCGGCAACCCGCGCCAGAGACCTCCGTTCCCGGCCAACAAGGGATTGTTCGACAAGCCCACCACGCTTAACAACGTGGAGACGTGGTCCATTGTCCCCCAGATAGTATTGAAGGGCGCCGACTGGTATAAGGGCGTAGGCGTCGGAGGGAACTCCGGCACCAAGACTTTCTGTCTGGTCGGCAAGATCACCAACTCCGGCATAGCCGAAGTGCCCGTGGGCACGCCACTAGGCCACGTGGTGTTCGACATCGGTGGCGGCCCGCCAAAAGGGAAGACGTTCAAGTCGGTGCAGATCGGCGGCCCCTCCGGCGGAGTCATACCTATTGAACACATAAACACCCCGGTTGACTATGAATCGGTGACCAGCCTCGGCGCCATCATGGGATCGGGCGGCCTCATCGTCATGGATGAGGACAGCTGCATGGTGGACATGGCCAAGTTCTTCCTGCAGTTCACCAAGGACGAGTCCTGCGGCAAGTGCCTGCCGTGCAGGGCCGGCATCCCCAAGATGCTGGAGATACTGAACAAGATCACCCAGGGGCAAGGAACGATGGAAGACCTCGATGTCCTCCAGGAGCTGGCGGAGATGGTCGGGTCGGCTTCTTTGTGTGGATTGGGTCAAACCGCTCCCAACCCGGTTCTGAGCACCATACGCCACTTCCGCGCCGAGTATGAGAGTCACATCATCGACAAGAAGTGCCCGGCCGCCGTCTGCGCCGGCCTGTTCAGAGCACCGTGCCAGCACACCTGCCCCGTCGGGCTGGACATCCCGGGATACGTCGCCTTCATCAAGGACGGCCGGTTCGACGAGGCCTATCGCCTCATAAGGCAGAGACTGCCCTTCCCCTCCGTTTGCGGCCGTGTGTGCAACCACCCCTGCGAGGGCAAGTGCCGCCGCGGCCAGATGGACGAAGCAGTGGCCATCCGGCACCTGAAGAGATTCGCCGCTGACTGGGCCGCTGAGAAGGGATTCGAATACACACCGAAGATCGCCGCGAAGAGAAACGAGAGTGTGGCCATCATCGGTGCCGGACCTGCCGGGCTGTCGGCAGCCCAGGACCTGGCCATGGACGGCTACCAGGTCACCGTCTTCGAGGCACTCCCAGTGGCCGGCGGCTGCTTGGCCGTGGCCATCCCCGAGTACCGCCTGCCCAATGACATGCTGAACCGGGAGATATCGGCGATTGAGAAGCTGGGGGTAGACATCAAGCTGAACAGCCGCGTCACGGATATCGACTCCCTGTTCGCCCAGGGCTTCAAGGCCGTGTTCCTGGCCGTTGGCGCCCATCTCGGCGAGAGGATGCGAGTCCCCGGCGAGGACGTCAAGGGCGTCTATGATGCCGTCGAGTTCCTGCGCAACGTCAACCTGGGACGCGAGATGGAGATGGGAAAGAAGGTGGCGGTAATCGGCGGCGGCAACACGGCCACCGACTCTGCTAGAGTGGCCCTGAGAATGGGCGCGACCCAGGTGCACATGTTCTACCGGCGCGAGAAGAAGGATATGCCGGCCATCGAAGAAGAAATCGTGGCCGTAGAGGAAGAGGGCATTCACATCCACGAACTCACCGCTCCGACGCGGGTGCTGAGCCAGGAGGGCAAGGCTACCGGGCTGGAGCTCATCCGCATGGAACTTGGTGAGTTCGACAAGAGCGGCCGCAAGTCGCCGCGCCAGATTAAGGGATCGGAGTACTCCGTGGCCTGCGACACTGTGATCCAAGCCATCGGCCAGAGACCGGACACCGGGTTCACCGAGAAGTACGGAATAAAGATCGGAATGGGACGCACCATAGCCACCGATCCCCGGACCCTTACCACCGACCGACCCGGCGTGTTCGCGGGTGGCGATGCTGTCACCGGACCATGGACCGTGATCGAAGCCGTCGCTGCCGGCCAGAGGGCCGCCTCGTCCATCAAGAGATACCTCCAGGGCAAGGAACTGGGCCCCAGAGTGGATCGACAGGACCAGGAGGCCTTCCTGATACCCCGGCCTGAGGACGTAGAGGATATCAAGGAAAAGGCTAGGGTCACCATTAGTGAGCTTCATCCCGGCAAGAGGACTACCTCTTTCAAAGAGGTCAACATGGGCTACACCGCCCAAGAGGCAATGTCGGAGGCCTCCAGATGCCTCCGGTGCGACGCTGAAGCTGGAGGGGAATAGATGAAGGAAATATCGCTGACTATTGACGGCAATAAAGTACGCGGCCACGAGGGCGACACCGTCCTTGACGTCTGCCGCGAGAATGGAATCGACGTACCGACGCTCTGCGAAATGAAGGGCCTCACCAACGTAGGCGCCTGCCGCATGTGTGTCGTGGACATCGAGGGGGAAAGGCGCATTAACCCGTCATGCACCTACCCCGCCCGCGACGGCTTAGTCGTCCACACCAAAACCGAGAAGATTGAGAAGTACCGCCGCCTGATACTGGAGCTGATGTTCACCGAGAAGAACCACTACTGCATGTACTGCGAAAAGAGCGGGGACTGCGAGCTGCAGTCCATGGGCTATCGATACCAGATGGACAACGTTCGCTACCCGTACACCAGTCCCGCCACCAAAGTGGACTCGCTTAGCGAGTACATGGCAGTGGACCACGGCCGCTGTATCCTCTGCGGCCGGTGCGTCCGGGTTTGCGGGGAGATTGAGGCCAACCACACGCTGGATTTTGCCAAGCGCGGCTTCAATACGGTGGTTTCCGCCGACCTCGCTCAGTCACTCGGTGCGTCGTCCTGTACGCAGTGCGGCGCCTGCCTGCAAGCCTGCCCGACCGGCGCCATCTTCTCCAAGCTCAGCATGTACAAGGTGAAGCCCAGCGAATGCCAGGAGGTGAAGACCGTCTGTCCCATCTGCGGCGTTGGCTGCGAACTGAGAGTGCTGGTCAAAGACAACAACATGGTGATGATCGAGGCCCCTCAGCTCACAAGCGACAAGGGACCCCTCTGCCGCATGGGCCGATTCGGGCTCTTGGCCGACGGCCACAAGCGCATCACCTCGCCCATGATCAGAGACAAGGAAGGCAAACTCAAGGAATGCACGCTGGACGAGGCTGTGGAAGCCGCCGGCAGCCGCATGAAGAAGCTGGGCAAGAACTTCACCGGCGTCGTGTCATCGAGGTTGCCCAGCGAAACCCTCTCCGTCTTCTGCCAGTTCATGAAGCAGGCGGTGGGCAGCAAGAGTGTCGACACGATGGGCGGTGAAGCCTTCCGAGTTATCGCCGAAGGGACCAAGGCCTTCAACAAGAAGAGCGAAGGCCCCGAGATCGCGTGCTCGATAGAGGAGATACTCAAGGCGGATTGCATACTCCTGGTCGGCGCCGATCCGCTGAAGACCCACCCCATCGTAGCCTCGCTCATCCGGCGCGCGGTGGACCGCAACAAGGCCAGATTGATAGTGATCGACCCGCAGAATGACGTCATGTCTATCTGGCGTTATCAGTGGCTCAAGCCAAGAGCCGGCAGTGGGGCCATCCTGCTGAATGGCCTGATGAATGTTATCCTGGCGAAGGGGCTGGTGAAGGGCAAAGAGGCCCCAGCAAAACTGACCCAGTCTCTGTCTGAATACAACCCCAAGAGGGTCCAGTCCGATACGGACGTGGACGCCGCTGACCTGGAAATGGCCGCCGAGACCTTCGGCAAAGCCAAGCATGCGGTCATTGTCTACGGACAGGGAGTATGGCACACCAGGAATTCCGCCCTGGTGACCGACCTGCTGAATCTGGCAGACCTGACAGGAAACCGGGACGGGGACCGTCTGAGAATAGTGTCCCTGAAGCCGGCGGCCAACAGCCGCGGCGCCTGGAATCTGGGAGCGGCCGCCAAAGACCTGTCCCAGGCTCACGTGCAGGGGATGTACCTGCTCATATCGGACGAACAGGTGGACAGTGACGAGGTGCTGGGCTGGCTGCGCACTATCGATTTCCTGGTTGTGCAGGCCAGCTACCGCTCCGCAGTGACATCCATGGCCGACGTGGTTATTCCCTCGCCCATCTGGGCAGAGAGGGATGGCGGGCAGTACACGAGCCTGGACGGCCATGTCGCCAAGTCGTATCGCGTGATTGAGCCGAAGAAGGTTCTGTTGCAGGACCAGGAGATACTGAGGGAGCTTTCCAAGAAAATGGGGCATGAGTTGAGCTCTGATCAGGAGGTTAGCTGTGGCCAAACCTAAGATTGCTACCGCGTGGCTGGCCGGTTGTGCCGGATGTCACATGTCCTTCCTGGACATAGACGAGAAGATTCTGGACGTAGTCAAACTGGTGGAGATCACCGCCAGTCCGATCACCGACTTCAAGCACTTCGAGCAGGTGGATGTCGGCATCGTTGAGGGGACTGTCAACACCACGAAGGATGAGGAAGTGCTGCGCGACTTGCGCGCCCACTGCAAGATCTTGATGGCCTGGGGTGACTGTGCCTGCTTCGGCGGGATCGTAGCGATGCGCAACCAGTTCGACAAGGCCGACTGCCTGCGCCGAGGCTACATCGAGACGGAAAGCACAGTGCATGGCAAGATACCTTCCTCAGATGAGATACCCAAGCTCCTGGACAAGGCCAAGCCGGCGAATCACGTCGTCAAAGTCGATTGCTTTGTGCCGGGATGTCCGCCCGATGCCAGCCACATCTACTACGCCTTGGTCGAGCTTTTGAACGGCAGGATTCCCGTGTTGCCGGCCAACATGATGCGCTTTGACTGATATCTGATGTTGCGTGGAGGCAGGTAGAATGACCAGAAAGATTGAGATCGAACCGGTAACCAGGATAGAAGGCCATGGCAAGGTTACCCTGCATCTCGGTGACGATGGGAGGGTAACCGAGGCTAGGTTCAACATTATCGAGTTCAGGGGATTGGAGAAGGCCTGCGAGGGGCGTCTCTTCTGGGAAATGCCGCTATTCATCTCTCGATCCTGCGGCATCTGCCCGGTCAGCCATCACCTGGCAGGCGCCAAGGCCGGAGATGCCATTCTGGGAGTGACTATACCACCAACCGCCAAAAAGTTGCGCGAGTTGATGCATATGGGCCAGTTCCTGCAGTCTCACGCCTTGCACTTCTTCCATCTGGCTAGTCCGGATTTAATTTTCGGCTTCGACGCCGATCCGGCCAAGCGAAACGTTGTTGGCCTGATCGCCGAGAAGCCGGAGCTCGCGGTCAAGGGCGTCATGCTGCGCAAGCTCGGCCAGCAGATCATCGAGATGCTCGGCGAGAAGAGAATCCATCCTGTCTTCGCCATACCCGGCGGTGTCAATC
>Ga0105097_10000729_pt1 | contig 15270 bp, 13 predicted proteins | sample PPLLak12cMay2015_FD_87035 | JGI IMG/M metagenome (GOLD analysis project Ga0105097, IMG submission 87035) | Freshwater sediment microbial communities from Prairie Pothole Lake near Jamestown, North Dakota, USA - PPLs Lake P7 Core (1) Depth... | ecosystem: Environmental > Aquatic > Freshwater >... | reverse complement strand
GTCAGGTGGGCGAAAGGGGAATCGTTCGACTGCATCACCTGGCCGAACACCGGCGAAGCCTGGTAGGGGGTCTCACTGACGGCCGTGAAAATACCCGAGTTTGGCGCCAGGTAGGAAAGCAGCGCACCCTGCACCACCAACGGGCCACGCGTCAACACCAGGGAGCTGTCCATAAATACAGTCTCGTGCCGCCAGCGACGCAGCCCAGAGAGATCACGCCAGTCAAAATGCCGGACACTCATGCGATCAGAGTAGTGAAATAACGGTGAAAGCGGTCGTCCCGGGTCAGCTCGGGGTGGAATGAGGTGGCCAGCAACCTGCCCTGGCGGGCGGCCACGATGCGTCCGTCATCCAGGGTAGCCAACACCTGCGCCTCTCCCTGCACGGACTCGATCAACGGGGCACGGATGAATATGGCATGGTAGGGGCGCGGCTGCGGGTCGACCTCCAGCAAGGCAGGCACATCCAGGTCGGTCTCGAAGCTGGCTACCTGGCGGCCAAAAGCATTGCGCTCGACGGTGATGTCCATCAGCCCCAACAACGGCTGGTGCCGGCGGGCGTCCTTGGAGAGAAAGATCGCTCCGGCGCAGGTACCCCATATCGCTCGCTCGAGTCCAAAGCGGTGCAGCGGTTCCATCAGGGCGTAATCGACGGCCAGCTTGCCGATAGTGGTCGACTCTCCGCCCGGGATGATCAAACCGTCCAGCCCGTCTAGCTGGTCAGGCAGGCGCACCTCGGTTGCATCCACGCCTAAGCGCCGCAGCATGACGAGGTGCTCTGCGAAATCGCCCTGCAGAGCCAGTACACCAATCTTCATATGATTTCGCCCGGCGCTTTAGGCCTGCCAGCCAAAGGTCGTGCGGCGCCTACCAGCCCCGCCCGGCGATCAGCTCGCCCTCCGGGATGGCCGAAACCTGCCGGCCTACCATCGGCTCGCCCAGATCCCGACTTACTTCAGCCAGGATGTAAGGATCGCGGTAGTGGGTAGTGGCCTTGACGATGGCTGCTGCCCGTTTGGCGGGGTCGCCGGACTTGAATATGCCGGAGCCGACAAACACACCGTCTACGCCCAGCTGCATCATCAAGCCAGCGTCGGCGGGAGTGGCAATGCCGCCGGCCGCGAAGTTGACCACCGGCAGGCGGCCGAGCTCGCGCGTCTCGACTACCAGCTCATAGGGTGCGCCAATTTCCTTGGCGTAGGCCATCAGCTCTTCTTCGAGCATGCCTTGCAGGCGGCGGATTTCGCCCAGTACGGAGCGGGCGTGGCGCACGGCTTCGACCACGTCACCGGTGCCGGCCTCGCCCTTGGTGCGGATCATCGCCGCGCCTTCACCGATGCGGCGCAAGGCCTCGCCCAGGTTGCGGCAGCCACACACAAACGGCACCTTGAAGGGGTGTTTGTAGATGTGATGGGCCTCGTCGGCCGGGGTGAGCACCTCCGACTCGTCGATGTAATCGACTCCGATGGCTTCCAGGATCTGGGCTTCGACAAAGTGCCCGATGCGGCATTTGGCCATCACCGGGATCGAGACCGAATCCATGATGCGCAGGATCAGGTCGGGATCGCTCATGCGCGCCACACCACCCTGGGCGCGGATATCGGCCGGGACGCGCTCCAGCGCCATCACGGCCACTGCGCCGGCTTCTTCGGCAATGCGGGCATGCTCAGGTGTGACGACATCCATGATCACGCCGCCCTTTAACATGTCAGCCAGGCCCTTTTTTACGGTAAAAGTAGCGACCTGTTGCTCCATTTCGAACCTCCAAAGTTATGTTCCTGTGAATTCGGGACAAGAGGGTTGTGGATGATTTTTTGTCAGCTCCGCCGCCAAAAATCAACAACACTACCCGTTTTCCCGACCTCACGCTGGTCAAAATTCATAAATAGGTATTTTTTATGAATTTCATTTAATATTTTACCATGCCCAGAGAGGGGATGCAATGCACGGGGGCAGGGGTTTAACAAAGGTCTAATACGGGCGTTCCAACAATCAAACTCCCACCGCCACCCCCCATAACTGGACCTCCCCATTTTGCGTGAAAGTAGCCAACAGGCGCCCATCGGGCGAGAAGGCCACCACACTGGCCCCCTCCTCAGGCAGCATGGCAACCGGTTTTAGCCCGGCTGCGTTCTGCGGACTGATCTTGGCCAGGTCAGCCAGAAGAAATGATGCGCCGGCAGGATTAAGAACCGGCTAGGGAGTCGAGGTGGGCTGAGGCGATGGCAGCATGAACCACAATCCGACGCCGCCAGTCTCGTCGGCCGCCACCCATAATCTTCCGTCGGGACCCAGGTCTACACCGCGCGCATTGATCGTCGCCACCGATTGGACCGCGTCTCCCTGCAGGCGGTAAACCACCCCATCCCAGAACAGCCAGGCTTGCCCATCCACATCCAGGACCAGCTGCTTGAGCGGAGCGAAGGCATCCGGTGATTCAATGACCAGGGACCACTCTCCATTGTGTATCCGGTACAGTTGAGCTGGGCCGCTACAGCTGGCCCCGCCACACAGCTGCATGATCACCCACACATCCCCGCTCTGATCAACGATGAGCTGCTGTGGATAGGCGAAGTTGTAATCCGACAAGAAAGCTTCCGGTATTTGAGAAGATGTCCACACTTGAGAGGCGGCATCATATCGCCATATAGTGTCATACGCCCCCAGCCACACATTCCCCGCCGGGTCAGTGGTGATAGCGGACACGCAGGTCGTACCGACCGGCGTATCCGCCCCCTGCCAGGCCTGCCCATCGAACCAGCGCACGCCGCCTCCGCCCATCGGTCCTGGGCCTGAGTAATAACATTCACCAACCCATACTTCTGACCCGTTATTCCGCACGGCGAGGGTAAGAAGAATATCCACATCTTCCATTACCGGGGCTGGGAAACCCATCTCCTCCAGCGTATGGGTTGTCCAGAGACTGCCATGTAACGCACGTAACTCGCCTCCCACCGGCAGCCACAGGATGCCCCCGGCCTGGGTCAGCGGACGCCAGGAAGGAGGCCTCCACCAGCTCATCACCTCGGAAGTTGGAGTTCCCGTCCAACCACTTGCAGACTCGTAAGCCATCCACTGCCCGGCCGAAGCCCAGCGCTGCCGCACGGGGTGCCAGGCAGCGATCTCGAACTCCCCGGGCGGGAGCGCCCATAGCCTGCCTTCATCATCTGCATCTACCGGCAGAACTTCGCCGCCAGAGAGCACAGTCTCCCAGGCGCGAGCAAACCAGCGCAGCGCCACCTGGCTGGTCAGGATCCATACAGAGCCGTCGGCCGGGGTGCGCAGGCGCATATCGCCCCCATCGACTGTGAGCTCCTCGGGCAGTGAACTCACACCTCGGAATGGGCCGATATCCTCCGGTGGTATGGGCTGCACGATGGTTGCAGTTGGCAGCAGCTCATTGGTAGAGGTTGCGGAGACAGCCGGGGTGGGTTCAAGCGTGGCTGGTGAGGTCGCAGTGCTGGGTGGAGCGGGAGTGATAACTAGTTCTCTAACCTGCCCGCAGGCAGATGCTAAAACCGCAAACAAAACGGCGAACAACAAAACTTTTTTATGCAGTGCCATATTTCACCCCGAATAGAGCTAGCCCCATGCTGTCAGCTCAGATCTTCGAGCCTGACTCCCTCAATTCCCAGGACAAAATCGGCGCCATAGGCCAGGGCCGGCGTCTGGAAGCCGAGTAGGAAGTTGCCCTGCAGGACCTGCTCCACCACCGCAAGCGCCGCCAATGAAGTCCAGACCACGCCCCCCTCCGGCCCGTAGAGCCGCGAGACCACTGCCCGGCCTTCATCGTCAGCCGCCTCTCCCCAGACATTCATGCGCGTACGGGAGCGGCTATCAGCCGTTGAGCCTGCCTTGATCATACTCCTCATGAAGCGGCGTACGAACTTCAGCCGGAACAAGGGCTTCAACCTGAGCACGACAGACAGCAGCTGCCGCACCTCAGCCGGGATCACCACGTAGTTTTCAATGTTGGGAATGCCGGTGCTGTAATAGGCTGTGAATGCGTCTGCCCAGGGGAACAGAGTCGCTTCGACCGGGCCGCTGCCGAAGTCGATGGGGCGCGTTTTTAGCCGGCGAGGAATAGATTCCAAGCGCCCATCGCGCCTCAGTTTGAATCCGGATGGGATGATGGTCTCCACCAATGTATTAACGCTCCCGGGTGGAGAGCCGCCTGGGCCGCGGCTGTGGAAGGCCAGCGCCAGATGGGTGGCAGATGGCAGGCGCTGCTTGAGGTGCAGCGCCAGGCAATCGCTGGGCAGCACGTCAAAACCCACCGCCGGCAGCAGCATCACACCCTTCGCACGGGCTTCGGCGTCCCGGGCCGCGATGCCCTCAAGCACCGGAATTTCGCCGGTGATATCCAGGTAGTGTGTGCCGGTGCGCAGGCAGGCCTCCACCATCGGCTGCCAGGTGTGGATGTACGGCCCGGCGCAGTGCAGCACGGCGGCGACCCCGACCAGTGCCCGGTCTAGAGCGACTGGATCGTCCAGGCTGAAGGCGCGTCCCTCCACCCCCAATTCGGCCGCCTGGGTGCGAACCTTCTCGGCATCCCGGCCCGCGACAATCAGCGGAAGGCCGCGCTCCACCGCCATGCTTGCCATGGCTCGGCCGACAAATCCGGTGGAACCGTATAACAGGAAGCTTGCCTCCAATGGATCACCTCTTGTTCAAGCCTGTATCAAGGGCAGATGCTGGAGCTGTCCTATCAAATCGCAACTGCCTGCGGCCAGGGCTCCTGGCGCGCGCGTGTCCATAGTTTATTCACATAATTCAAGGCAAAATAATTTTGCACAAGATGAAGCCAAAACGCGCCTGCTTCCGTGAGCTCGAGGTGCCGGCCGTTGCGAGCCGCTAACCCCGCAGTTTCGATTATTCTCAGCCACTGGCGGGCTTTAGGGGCATCGCTTCCCAGCGCCGGCTCAATTGCATCCAGTGGAATGCGTGTATCATACAAGCGCCAGTATAGCCACCACCATCCGGACATATTCCCGGCAAACGGCATACGCAGGGCAACCGCCCTGCCTCCGTCGCACGTCCCGCGCATCCAACTGCCGAGATCAAAGGTGTTCAGCACGAACCCATCGGGCAGGTGCGATCCGGCGCCTGGACCGATCCCGATATAGCCATCCCGAGTGACCGAGGAATAGCGTGGGACAGCGCCACGCTTAAAGCCCCACACCGAAACGCGCTCGAAGTTGTGATCAACGCTCCACTTATTGATTGCTCGATAATGCGTCCGGCGCGTGCGCAGGTCTGGCATCCGGATCTCTTTTAAGTGAAGGTATTTACCCACCGAAGTGTAGGGGAATGTGAAGAGAGGGTAGGTCGTGAGCTGATCCGCGCCGAGCTGTGCGGCTCGGGCCAAATCGCCAGTTACGTCGTCGGTAGACTGGAGAGGCAGGGCAAACATGATGTCCGCGTTTACTGAGGCAAAGCCACTCTCCGCAAGCAGTGCCAGCGCTCGTTCAGCGACGACAGGCTTGTAATCGCGTCCGATCAATGCGAGGTGGCCGGGCTGGAAGGATTCTACTCCCAGCGATACTAACGCAATACCCATATCGTGCAACTGCACGACTGTCTCATCGTCCACGTCAGCGGGATTCGTCTCGATACAGATGTCACCTTTCAGGCGGAATCGCTTGCGTACATGGGCCAACACATGGGCGACACTATCCAGCGCCAATGTTGGTGTGCCGCCACCAATATAGATGCTCGTTATCTCCGCCGGTCCGATCGCATTAGCCCACCAGTCTACTTCGGCAAGAGCTGACCTGGTGTAGGGTTCCAAGAGTGTCTCATGATACTGAACTTTGGTATAGGGACAATAAGGGCAAAAGTGGCGGCAAAAAGGCACATGCAGATACAGCGAAGTACTTTCGATAGGCGGTGGCTTCCAACTCATTGATGGCCGCTCGAAAACCCAACGCTGCTCAGGGCCCACAAGGTACCGCCGGATGCAGCTTGTGACGACGTGTGGCAGCTGATTAATCTGGCCGCTCACCAATACCTCATCATGCCGAGCAGCGCGCTGGGACGCACGCGTTGGAACTCCGTAAGCTCGGTGCACGCCGCATAACCGCATTCTTCACAAACATCATCGGAGGCACGGCAGCACACCGACTCGCCATCCACATCAATGACCGCAGACACGGGAAAGCGTCGCGGCCAATTGCCAGATTTCAACGCCAGGAGTCCAGCCCGTGAATTAATGACTGGCAGCCCAGCCTGGATACAGCCAAGCAGCCGGTCAATGATCGGGGCGCGCTCCTCGGCGTTCAGGAACAATTCGTCGCGTCCGTAGTAGGGTGTATGGAAGTAAAACATGACACCAATCACAGGAAATTTTGTGTCATGCACCCACTGCAGGAATGGCTCGATGCCCACCGCAGTATTGCGATCAATCACATAGATAACAGCGACCTTAGGGTGCGAGCTCGTTCGAACGGCGTGTTCGACCTGCCGAAAGTGATCCCCCCGCCGCTTATCATAGATACCAGGCAATCCATCCATACTGACCCAGACGAGATCAGCCTGTTTTTCGAAACCTAGCAGGCCATTCGTATAAACGTGCACATGGAAGAAGCCAATGCGCTTGGCCTCGACAATCACATCCGCGAGCGTGTGATTTGCATCACACCACAACATCGGTTCTCCACCGCTTAAATACAACTCGCGAAATTCGCGCGCCCAGGCGTTCTGCATCGCGGCAACCAATTGATCCCAGGTCATATCGCGTCGACCGGTATTGGAAACATGACAGCCACGGCAAGCAAGGTTGCAACGATCCGTTAAGGCAATTCCATAAATGATTGGCTCCGGTCTTCTCAGCACCACAAAGCGCCACACGAACGTGGCATAGAACCAGAGTCTCATCCAGGCGGTTCTTTGAAGCCTTAATAAACCTGAGGCCATTGTATTCGGACTAACTCCTCGGTCGACCGCATTCGATAAAGGTCTTACTATAGACGCAGACCGTATCACCGCAACCCGGACACTTTCAACTTATATTTAGTTTGCTTAATTTGAGTATAGACTTAATTGTTACCTTCGGCAATAATTGTTGTGAATTAAACAGACTTTAGATACTCCCGAATGGCGATCGCCGCTGCGGCGCCCTCGCCCACGGCGGAGGCGACCTGCTTGGTGCTGCCGTGACGCACATCCCCGGCAGCGAAAAACCCCGGGACGGAGGTCTCGAAGGCAAAGGGCTTGCGGCCGGGATGCCGCGGAAACCGGTGCATCATATCGTGACCGGTCAGGATGTAGCCGTAATCGTCGAGCTCCAGGAAGCCACGGGCAAACTCGCTGTTGGGCTTCTGACCGATGAAGATGAAAGCCGCCGCCGGCTGCAGGTCCTGGGTCTCACCGGATAGCGTATCTCGCACCCGCACCTGCTTCAGCTTCGAGCCGGCGCCTTCGAAAGCATCCACCACCGTGTTGTAGCGGATGTGGATTTTGGAGTCCTGCTCGTTGACCTTGTCCACCAGGATGCGGCTGGCGGTAAGCTGGTCACCGCGCACCAGCAGGGTGACCTGATCGACGAAGCGGGTCAGGTGCAGGCCTTCTTCGACAGCTGAGTTGCCGCCGCCCACGACGAGGATCTCTTCTGCCCCTTTGTAGAAAGGCCCATCGCAGGTGGCGCAGAAGTGGATGCCGGCACCAATGAACTCGTTCTCGCCGGGAACACCCAGCCGGCGGTAGCGGGCGCCGGTGGCCACCAGCAGGGAGCGGCCATGCAGGTGGACATCCCCATCTGTCAGCGCACACTGGTAGCCGTCGTGCCGGCAAATTTTGCCGATGTCGGCCGCCTGCAGGATTTCGACGCCAAAGCGCATCGCCTGCTGAGTGATCCGCCCTGCAAACTCCTGACCGGAGATGCCCTCCGGAAAGCCGGGAAAATTGTCAATGCCGCCAGTCAAGCTGGCCTGCCCACCCAGCCCGGAACGCTCGATAAGCAGGGTTTCGGCCCCCTCCCGGGCGGCGTAGATGGCGGCTGTCAGGCCCGCCGGGCCGCCGCCAATAATCACCAGGTCGTAGTAGCGCAGCCGGGCTTCGGTCTTCAGGTTCAGCTTGCGCGCCAGCTCGGCGTTGGTCGGCTCGGCCAGGAAGCCGCCATCCGGGAAGACGATGGTGGGGATGATGCGCTTGCCGCCGTTCATCTGCATCACCAGCTCCTCAGCCTGCGGGTCCTGCTCGATATCCACCCAGCGATAGGAGATGAACTGCTCGCCCAGGAACTTCTTCGAGCGGTGGCAGTCGGGACACCAGTACGCACCATAGATGATTATTTCCGGATCCATCAATAAACCTCACTGTTAATCAATTGCTTTTCACGGATTACGGCCACAAACTGCCTGATTGTACCAACACAGCGACCAAATAGGCGCAACCAGATTGCCGCCTGGAAGGGCACACCGAACTGTGAAAGATATTTCCGTCGCAGCGACAGCAGGACGGCTGGGGGTATAATTGTTGGGCGAAAGCCAGACAACTATGAACACATCCCTCGTCGAATGCATCCCCAATTTTTCCGAAGCCCGCCGCCCCGAAGTCATCGAGGCCATTGCGCGGGCCGTACAAGCAGTGGCCGGAGCGACTCTGCTCGACCGGCACTCGGACCTCGACCACAACCGCACCGTGCTGACCTTCGTTGGTTCACCGGCCAGCGTTGAGGAAGCCGCCTTCCAGGCCATCGCCAAAGCCGCTGAGCTGATCGACATGGAACAACACAGGGGTGAGCACCCGCGCATCGGCGCTACCGATGTGGTACCCTTCGTGCCCATTTCTGGGATCAGCATGCAGGAATGTGTGGCTATGGCTTGCCGGCTGGGCAGCCGGGTGGGGGAAGAACTGGGCATCCCGATCTACTTATATGAAGAGGCCGCCACTCGGCCCGAGCGGCAAAACCTGGAAAACATCCGCCGCGGCCAGTACGAAGGGCTGAAGGATGAAATCCTGAGCGACCCCGACCGGGCGCCGGATTTTGGCCCCCGCCGCCTGGGGAGCGCCGGCGCCACCGTCGTCGGGGCGCGCCACCCGTTAATCGCCTTCAATGTATACCTGACCACGCACGACGTGGATGTGGCCCGCAAGATTGCCAGGACCGTGCGCCACTCTTCCGGCGGCCTGCGCAACGTCAAAGGACTGGGGCTGCTGGTGGAAGGGCGAGCACAGGTCTCGATGAACCTGACCAACTACCACGTCACGCCGATCACCCGGGCGGTCGAGCTGATCCGCAGGGAAGCGGCGCGTTACGGGACCGGGATTCACCACAGCGAGCTGGTCGGGCTGATCCCCGAGCAGGCGCTGGTGGAAGCCGCCCAGTGGTACCTGCAGCTCGATCAGTTCGATCCGGGCCAGATCCTGGAGCGGCGCCTGGCGGCCGCTCAGGAATCCGGGCCGGCTCCGGCACCGCACTCACCCCCACCACCAGTGGACTTCCTGGAATCCCTGGCCGCCGGGACGGCCTCGCCGGGAGGCGGGTCGGCAGCCGCTTACAGCGGGGCGCTGGCCGCGGCGCTGGTGACGATGGTTGCCCGGCTGACCATTGGCAAGAAAAAATATGCCGCCGTGGAAACCGAAATGCAGCGGCTGGCCGAACAAGCTGAGGCGCTGCGGCTGGAGATGCAGACCGCGGTGGAGCGCGACGCAGAAGCTTTTAACGCCGTGATGGTTGCTTTACGCCTGCCCAAGGAAACCCCCGAACAGCAAATCAAGCGCTTGGCAGCCATCGAAGCCGCCACGCTGACCGCCACGCGTGTCCCGCTGCGCACCGCAGGACAGGCAGTGGAGGTGCTGGCGCTGGCCCGCCAGGTGGCCGAGCAGGGCAATCTGAACGCTATCAGCGACGCCGGTACAGGCGCCGAGCTGGCGCTGGCCGCGCTGCGCGGCACCGCCCTGAACGTGCGCATCAACCTGGTGAGTCTGAAAGACCGCCAGACTGCTGATGCACTGGAGCAGGAGCTTATCGTGATAGAAGGCCATGCCGAGGCGCTGATTGAGGAAATCCATGCCATCATCCGCCAGCGGGGGGGCCTGTAGCCCGTATGCCGGCTCGATCATCAAAGCTATTCCGCCTGGCGTTGGCGGTATTGGCGCTGGCGCTGGCAGCCGGCTGCCGCGGCTCGGCTCCTGACCAACCGGGTGTAGCCGTCAGCGCGCTGGATGCTGCATCCCCGGCGGCTACAGAAACACAGGCCGCCTGCGACCTTTGCGAGGGCGAGTCACCCGGGCCGGTAGCCACTTTCACCCCCGCTGCCACGGTGGCGGCTTCTCCCACGCCGCAGCCCATATCCGCCTGGCTATCGCCCGTTTTGCCCGCCGGGCTGGCCGGGGTGGTCGAGCTGGCGGAAGGGATCATCGCGGCCGAGGACGCCGGGCAGGCGACCTACCGCCTGGAACCGGGTAACGAAAACCCGGTCGGGCAGTGGGTGTATGCCCTGGTGGCGCCCTTTCCCACAGTCACCGACGGGGTGAGCCTGGCAGAGCTGCAGAACGCCTGGCGCGGAGAAAACACCGGCCCCTTTGCCGGGCAGCCGTTGTTCATGGATGAGAACACCCTGCAGGTATTCAGCGCCTTGTGGGGCACACCGGCCGCGACAGCTTTCATCACGCTGCCCGCCGGCGTCCTGGATGAGTACGCCTGGGGTTACCAGCCATCTTGGGGAATCGTGCCATTCGAAGCCCTGGAGCCACGCTACAAGGTTCTGGAAGTGGACGGTCAATCGCCGCTGCGCAAGGAATTCGATCCGGCAAGCTACCCGCTGACGGTTCCCATTTCAGTAAACTCCGGCACTGCCGCTGGAGACGAGCCCCCGGCAATCGAGGGGCTATTCACCGGCCTGCCCAGCACCAACCGCGACCCCGAGAAAATGACCGTGGTGGTGATGACCGGCGTGACGGCGCTGGTGCGGGCGACGGCGGAGATCATGGCGCGCAAAGGGGCGCTCTACCCGGCGATCGACGTGCGCGATATCCTGCTAAAGGCCGACATCACCCATATCAGTAATGAGGTGCCCTTCGCGCCTGACTGCCCCAAGCCGGACCCCTGGATGGAAGGGCTGAAGTTCTGCACCAATCCCAAGTACATGGCGCTGCTGAAGGATATCGATGTCGATGTGATGGAACTGACCGGCGACCACTTTGGCGATTGGGGCCGGGATGCCATGAACCTGACCCTGGATATGTACCGCGAGAACGGCATCCCCTATTACGGCGGCGGCTATAACGAAGAGGACGCCCGCAAACCGCTGCTGATCGAGCACAACGGCAACCGCCTGGCCTTCATCGGCTGCAACGGCAAGGGCGGAGGCTACGCCACGGCGCGCGGCATCTTTCCCGGGGCAATCGACTGCAAGGGCGACTGGATGCAGCAGGAAATTGCCCGCCTGAAAGCCGAGGGCTACCTGCCCATCGTCACTACGCAGCATTTGGAGTACTACACCTTCGACCCGATGCCGCTGCTGATCGAGGATTTCCACAGCTGGGCGCAGGCCGGGGCGGCCATCATCAGTGGCAGCCAGGCTCACCAGCCGCATGGCTTCGAGTACTATGCCGGAGCTTTCATCCACTATGGGCTGGGCAACCTGTTCTTCGACCAGTTGAACATGGAGGTACCGACGACCAGTGCCTTCATCGACCGGCACGTGATTTACGATGGCCGGCACATCAGCACCGAGCCGTTGGTGATAAAATTCATCGACAACGCCCGACCTCGCCCGGCAACGCCGGAGGAGCGCCGGGATTTATTGCAGAAAATTTTCCAACATAGTTTGTGGTAATTTAGGAGGCGTTATGGGGTTGAAACCTGACCACTGGATCCGAAAGATGGCCCGCGAGCAGCACATGATCGACCCTTTTTCAGACAGCCAGGTGCGCAACGGGGTGATTTCATACGGCGTGTCGTCCTACGGCTACGATATCCGCGTGGCGGATGAGTTCAAGATTTTTACCAACGTCTATTCGGCAGTGGTTGACCCCAAACACTTCGATCCGAAATCGATGGTCGATTATAACGGCGAGGTGTGCGTCATCCCGCCAAACTCGTTTGCCCTAGCCCGCACGGTGGAATACTTCCGCATCCCGCGCAAAGTGCTGACGGTCTGCCTGGGAAAATCCACCTACGCGCGCTGTGGGATCATCGTTAACGTCACGCCCTTCGAGCCGGAATGGGAGGGCTTTGTCACCCTGGAGATATCCAACACCACGCCCCTACCGGCGCGCATCTACGCTAACGAAGGCATCGCCCAGGTGCTGTTCTTTGAGGCTGACGAGGAATGCGAGATTTCGTACGCTGATAAGAAAGGCAAGTACCAGTCTCAGCAGTCGATTGTGCTGCCGAAGCTGTGAAGAGACGGAGGACGGAAGACGGTCTTGACGGCTGACGACCTATCGCTGACTCCACGAAAGGATAGCGCCCCGGAGGAAGACACACCGGGGCTTCATCATTTCGATCGACTCGGGACTTTGGTGCACAACAGACCAGTAGGAACTTATAAATTCGCCAGCGCGATGGACATGCGCTGCAGGGCAAGCTCGATATTTTCCAGCGAGTTGGCAAAACATAAGCGCAGGTAGCCCTCGCCGCCCGGGCCGAAGGCGGTGCCTGGCAGCACGGCCACGCCGGCTTCCTCCAGCAGGTAGTTCGCCAGCCAGGCGGAGGGGCGGTTTATCCCGCGCGGCTGCGCGGGGCCAAACGACTTCACATTGGGGAAAGCGTAAAACGCACCCTGCGGCAGGCGGCAGCTCATCCCTGCGATAGCATTCAAACCGGCTATTAAAACATCCCGTCGTCGGCGGTATTCGGCCGCCACCGCTGCCACCGGCTCCTGCGGACCGCGGATCGCCTCCAGCCCGGCGACCTGCGTAAAGCTAGCCGTGCAGCCCACCGAGTGAGTCAGCAGCAGCTCTACCCGCTGCGCCAACAGTTCGGGCAGGATGCCGAACCCCAAGCGCCAGCCGGTCATGGCATAGGTCTTGGAAAAGCCGTCGCAGACGATAGTGCGCTCGGCCATACCGGGCAGAGAGTAGATGCTGGGAGCAGGGCGCTCGTAGACCAGCCGGCTGTAAATCTCATCCGACAGCACCCAGAAATCCCGGCGAACGGCGGCCTCTGCAATGTGCTGCAGCGCCTCCAGCGGTATCACCCCGCCGGTAGGATTGCCCGGCGAGTTGAGCACCACCATGCGGGTACGCTCGCTCAGGCTGCGGTCGAAAGCCTGCAGGTCGAAGGAAAAATCGTCCTCCTCAGAAAGCGGCACCGGCACCGGTACGCCGCCCGCCACGGCGATCATCGCCGGGTAGGTGGGAAAGCCCGGATCGGGGTAGATCACCTCGTCACCCGGGCGCACCAGCGCCAGGGTGGGGAAGAACAGGAACGGCTTGGCGCCCGGCCCGACCACCACCTGTTCGGGGCGGATGGTCACGCCACGCCGGCGGCCGGCATCCTCGGCGATGGCCTGGCGCAGGGCAGTGGTCCCGGCGGAGGGGGTATAGCGGGTATACCCGGCAGCAATGGCCTGCATGCCTGCTCTTGAAATGTGCTCGAAGGTTGGGACATCCGGCTGCCCGATCTCCAGGTGAATGATCTCCCGCCCGGCAGCTTCTAAAGCCTGGGCGCGCGCCAGCATGGTATAGGCGCCTTCCGGTTCGAGAGTCGAGACGCGATCTGCAAAGTCCATGTTTACCTCCTGGAGAAAATCATGGGAGTGGCGTTCCAGATATAACAACGAATGGTGGTGCTCCGCTTTTTAAGCGTTCCTCTAGATGTTCAGAATCGATAAAATCTCGATACTCACCTGTAGACATCCTGGCACGAATATCGGGTGGGAAAAGAGTAACCATATCCTGGCTGTACTCAGCTATCCTGGGAATTATTACATTTTCTATTTCACCATTTTCTGCCAGGTAAATCACAGCAGGCACACTTACAGTGGTCCCGATCTGGTCATTGACTCTGCATATTGCCCAAACAAACACTCGCTTATCTAAAACCCCATAAATTGCCCATTCACACGCTCCAAAGCTTTTGCGAACGGTGGCATGTAATAAAGCTTTTTCATATACCTTCCAACGGGGGAAATTAGTTGCCGTAGGAAGTTCTGATGGAAATAGTGTAGAAGGATTTTTGGTTTGTTGGCAGGAACACAGACAGATCAACAGTAAGGCAACAATCAAGAAACATAGTTTCGAAGGAATAATCATACGGCTCTATATTTTAACATTAGTGGATATAATTTATATATGGTCTCAGTGATAGGAAAATTTTCATTGAAGTAACAAATCGTAATTTTCCTGATATTCCTGATGACTCTATGTGGTTGTCAGCCACAAACTTTTCCAAACACTCCCACCATACCGGTTCTCCCCACAGAAACAAGTCAGCCGCGCTGGATGCTCTACGAAAGAGCCCTTTCCAAAGCAGTAGTCAATCAAGACGACGGCTTATGCGAGTGGGAGATTTTGGGAAAATCAGGCAACGAAGTTTATGTTTGGGCAGAATGTAGGGTCATGGAGCCAATTGGAACAGCCGGGAGTGGACCTGCAGTAATTTACTTGGGCGAAAACGGGGGCATTGAAAAGGTAACCATCCCACGAGACGGAAATTATTATCCGGTCGATATACAGGCCCTGTTTCCGGCGGATATCCAGGAAAAAGTGTTCCACTCCTCTTTCGATGGCCCGGCGGCGGACAGGCATATCGATGAACGACTGAAAAGCAATGGCCCACCGATAATCGTGCTCTCCGGCACCCCACTGCCATAAACCACACAGAAAGCTTCCACCAACTATGATTCTAGACTTCCCGGGGGATTAATAATTTCTCCGTACTCGAATTTAAGGTGGTTATCGAATAATATTATTCCGTAATTGCTATATAATATTTAAATATATTTCGTGTTATTAAATATCCGCAAAATATACGTTGACCAAAAACCCAAAAAATGTTACGATCTTCCGTGGAGAACAATATGGACGAACTCGACCAGGCCATCCTGCGCATCCTGCAAGCCGAAGGCCGCACCAGCAACGTCGAGCTGGCGCGACGCATCCATCTCTCCCCACCCGCCACCCTGGCACGCGTGAAATCGCTGGAGGAGCGGGGCTATATCCGCCAGTACACCGCCCTGCTGGATGCGGAAACGCTGGGCTTCGAGCTGCTGTGCTTCATTCATGTAGGATTGCAGCTGCACCAACCGGAGCAAGTTAACAGTGTGCGGGAGGCGATCCGCGACCTGCCCCAGGTGCTGGAGTGCCACCATGTGACCGG
>Ga0105097_10000726_pt1 | contig 15323 bp, 31 predicted proteins | sample PPLLak12cMay2015_FD_87035 | JGI IMG/M metagenome (GOLD analysis project Ga0105097, IMG submission 87035) | Freshwater sediment microbial communities from Prairie Pothole Lake near Jamestown, North Dakota, USA - PPLs Lake P7 Core (1) Depth... | ecosystem: Environmental > Aquatic > Freshwater >... | reverse complement strand
GTCAAGGAGTCGGCCGACGAAGATATTTTAGCTTGGATGGCACGTTTTTCTAAGTTAGGTAACATGAAGGGTTACGGTAGGTAATGAGACTATCACAGCTTAGTAAGAAAGTTGCAGAGGCAACCGAAACTAAGCTGCCGAGTAAGCCGGTTCCGGAAAAGCAGGCAGCTTTAGAAAGTATTATGCATGATATGCATAAGACGATGCTTACTGCTGATGTACTAATGCGAAAATTAGAACAATTATTAGAGAAATAGTTCCTTTTTTGTTAACACCAATATTGACTTTCTAGTAAGTAACTGTTATACTGTTATTTATTGGAGAGTCGTATGACCCATAAAGAAGATTTTTTACAAAGTTGTCTTGTCTTAGACACAGAAACAAATTCTGACGATTATAAGATTGCAGAAATTGTCGAATCTGGATTTGTCATCCGCGAAGGTGACAACTGGACAATTTTTCAAGAACTGCACAAGCCGATAGATCGTCCTATTCCACCTAAGGTGGAATCTATTTGTTACATTACAAATAGCATGGTCGAAGATAAACTTTCGTTCCTTGATTCTAAGGAAACATTTCAAGCAGTCATTGATGGCTACTCAAACGGATATTTGGTAGCACACAATCACTTCTACGATATGCGTGTTTTAGAAAGACACGGAATCGACACATCAAACCACACATGGATTTGCACATGGCGAATGGCAAAAAAGTTGTTCAATGGTGTCGAAGACATCAGTGAAACTAACTTGCCTTATTTGCGCTTTGCATTAAAACTAGATGTTCCTATCGAGATGCGCTGCCACCGTGCTGGCAACGATTCGTACATGACTGCAAGGTTGCTCGAATTATTTGTCGATATGATGGAAGGCCTCAGTATCCTTAACCTCGACGAACCATATGGTCCTCAGATTGCGCGGTGGGCAGCAGAACCTATTATCTATGAAAGAATGCCCTTTGGTAAGCATAAGGGTGAATTAATGACCTCAATTCCGCACAGTTACTGGCAATGGGGCATGAAGAATACAGACTGGTTTAACGAAGAAGCAGATAATTTTGATCCAGACCTTCTTGCGAGCATACATAAGGCTCTTGAGGCGGATTAATGCCTGTCACGATATAGAATATGTATGCTATTCGACGTGGCTCTGATGGACAAGGACAATTCTTAGCTGACGGGCCTGTGTATACAGGCGGAAATCCCCCAACTCCTTCGCCTCTATGGCAACACTTAGATGGAGAAAGAGGAATTTATGTAGAGAACTCTTTCTGGATTATAACAAAGAGAAAGGAACGGTTGGAAAAGATTTATAGAGCACATAAATTAACAGTGGTTACACTAACCGACGAACAGCTAGAATATCTTAGCTTTAGAAAGCTCAGGGGTTATTGACCGTTCGCATTCCTAGCGCCATCCATGGTTTGAGAGGCAATCATTCTGGATGCGTTAGGTTCATAGCGTTGAACTTTGCGATTATAAGGTAACCCGGCGGCAGCTAAGGCATACTGAAGACCCCTGTAACCGGGTGACTGAAGTTTCCCATCTTTTGGGCTGTTTGTATACTCGGGCTGTGGCCTATCTACTGGTTTGGTAAAGACTGGAACAACTTCTTCGTTAAACCATTCCTTAAAGTGTTTATCATAATACTCTTTGTTCTGTTCTTTGTATCTTACATCTTCGGGGTTGTAGAACTTTTCACTAGACTCACTGGCTTCTTTATAGAAGCGAGCAACAACATCAGTAGAACTTTCATTTAGAATATCTTTTATACGCATAAATATATTTATCATATCTAAATGCAAAGAGTCATGCCATATACAGTAAATATCAACGGGTCCATTAACGATCATCATACAGACAATATAAGGGCTGCTATAAATGCACTAGATCTAGATCCTTTGTTAGAACTCGAAATTCATATTGAATCTGCCGGCGGCGACCCGGATGCGGCCAGGGATATATTCTATCTGCTTAAGAATCACAGGGCCAGGACCACAACCATCACAAATGGGAAATGCATGAGTTCGGCAGTCTTAATATTTCTTGCCGCAGATACAAGAGTGGCAGGCAAGAATGCAGATTTTATGATACACCCAACGAGCTGGACATTGTGGGGTATGTATAGTTTCCTTAAAACATATAAGTCGTTAAACTCCTCGGCAGACTTGACTTTAACTATATCCGAAGTGTATACTATACAGGCGCAATTGAATACTGCGGCAAAGCGACTAATCGAGATAGAGGATTATACTGATGCAATCTTTGCCGAGAGGGCAAGGCTTACAAAAGAACAATTTACAAACAGGCGCAGTGTTAATACTGATAAACACTTCACCCCCGAAGAGTCACTAAAGTTTGGAATATCAACTAAAATTATCTAAAGGACATAAATGCAAAACGCTCTTATCCCAATCGTAGTAGAACAGACTGCCCGCGGCGAACGTTCGTACGACCTGTACTCCCGAATGATGAAGGAACGAGTAGTTTTCTTCACTGGCGAAGTTGAGACAAATATGTGTAACGTAATGGTTGCGCAGCTTCTGTTTCTTGAGGCAGAAAATCCCGAGATGCCTATTAACATGTATATTAATAGTCCGGGCGGAAGCGTTTACGACGGGCTTGCTGTGTATGATGTTATGCAATATATTAAGTGCCCGGTTGCTACTTATGTTACAGGTATGGCAGCCAGCATGGGCTCGTTTATCGCTCAAGCCGGTGCACCAGGTATGCGATATCTTCTTCCTCGTGCAATTACGATGATCCACCAACCATCATCTGGAACACGCGGCAAGGTTTCTGACATGGAGATTGATCTTATTGAAAGTCTTCGCATTAAGAAGGAAATGACCGAGTTGTATGTAAAGCATAACTCAAGAGGTGTTCCATACGATAGGTTCGTTGAATTAATGGACAGAGATAAGTGGCTCACTGCACCACAGGCCCTTGAACTCGGATTAGCCGATCATATCGTTGATAAAAGAGCATGATACAAATAACAGAGAAAGCAAAAGAAAAGATTATATCTATTCTTGATGAAGAAAAAGCATCTATACTTCGCTTTGGCCTCCAAGGCGGTGGGTGTAATGGCTTCACATATTTCTTTGCAATGGGGGAGAATAAGGAAGAAGGTGATTTAGAAATTACTCTTTCCGAAACCCATACACTCGTCGTTGACTCGATGAGCATGATGTATCTTGCTGACGCTGAGATAGATTATAAGAAAGATATAATGGGTGAAAGTTTCGTATTTAATAATCCCAATACTTCCACTTCTTGCGGCTGCGGACATTCGGTGGGGTTCGGCTAATTAATAGTTATCGAGTTATATATAATTTTAACTAAATAGCATATAACGAGGAATAACAAATGGGATCACCATCTAAGGCTTTACTGAGTGTTGAGGGAATTAGGGCTCTGTATGAGTACGGCCTTGGCTGGCTTCTTACCGTACCTTTAAGATACATATCTCCGAGGGGCGATGGGCACCCGGTTATAGTTTTGCCAGGGCTCGGCACAGCCGACGGATCAACACATTATATTCGAAATCATCTTTATGAGTTGGGGTATGATTCTCACCCGTGGGGCCTAGGCAGAAACATGGGTCCTCGTCGCGGCATCGATGCGCTGATAAAGCAATTATGTGATAGGGTAAATGTTATTCATAAACAGTCAAACGGTCAACAGGTGAGTATCGTTGGTTGGAGCTTAGGCGGTATCTATGCAAGAGAAATTGCAAAGATCATGCCCGAATCCGTCCGACAGGTAATTACCTTAGGTACACCGTTTAAGGCAGGGACAGAATCAACGAATGCTGAATTTTTATATCAAATATTAAGTAAAGATACAAGCCATAGAGATCCCAAAATTATTGAGAGGATTAGCGAACCACCACCTGTCCCATTTACGTCTATATACAGTAAGACAGACGGCGTAGTTCATTGGGAATCCTCGATAGAGGAACCTGGCCCTCTTACCGAAAATATTGAAATACCGGGTGCTAGCCATCTCGGTCTAGGGCATAATCCCATTACGATGTATATTCTAGCAAATAGATTAAAACAAGAGAAAGAAACCTGGCAACCTTATACCAGGGGATAGAGAAAACCGGGTTAATAGCCCGGTTTTTGCATACTAACTGCTAGATTTGACATTATGTCAATATTATGTTACAGTATACTATATTGAGGAGTTTATGAAAAAGAATATGTATGTCCCGATGAACGAACTAATTCGAGATAAAGAAGTATCTTGGACGTTTACTCATATAAATCTCCCGTACCACGAGATTGCCAGGAAGGGTATTGTTATATGGTGTGTTGAGAACCTCGAAGGAAGATGGACAATGTTAGGAGGTAACAAGTTTGGATTCGAGGACGGTGCAGATGCTACTGTCTTTAGAATGCAATTTGGGCTCGGTATTTAGTAAGGAAATAAATAGATTTGTAGAACCTAAGGAGAATATTATGTACGACAGCGCCGAACTAAAGCAGAGATTCGTAATCATTAAGAATTCTAACCTCGATGATGCTACCATCCTCGACGAGAACTATAAACAACTTATAAGAAATGCAGACAATCCAGATGAACAGCAACAATTCCGAATTCTACACTCTACAGCTCAACGAAGAATTGAGAAACTTACGAAAGAAGTTGGGCAGTCGTCAGATTGAAGTGGCTAACCTTTTTAATAACTACGGTTATATTTCAGAATTAGATATACCTGTAGATCAAACAGGGACCGCAAGTTCTCAGATTGATCTACGGCTATCCTTTAATATTAAATTTTATTCTTTCCCTCATTTCAGAAGATTCTACGAAGATCTCACATCTTTGGAAAAAGCAGCAGATGAGGAATATATCAGAGAAAGAAACCCAGCAGTCCGACAAGCATGGGAAGAGTACCAATTACTATTAAAACTTACAAGGTAAAATGCTCAATATAGCGAGACAGATATACGTCGGATGGGATTCGACAAAGCAAAAATACGAGTTACCGGAAGCCGAAGTTATTCCGTTAGGAGATTCAGCTAACGAAAAAAGAAAACTCGAAACTATAATAGCAAGGTATCCAAATCTCAGGGAACACGAAAATATTCCCCTTCCGGGATTTACATTGCATAAGACCGATAGAAAAAACTGGGGATCAGTTGACCAAACTTGGTTGGTAATTGACCCTCGGGGATTTCTCGTTAGAATTTCTTCTCAGAATCTTGAAAGAATACTTCATGTCACCGGTATCACAGAAGGCCTTATTCAGGAAGAGTGTGTCTGGGCAAGAGAAAATACAGAGACAAAAATGACATTGGTTCCCGTAAGTTCTTCTAGTTACCGAGAGGCGGTAAGAAATACAGAACTTATCGAGGGAAAGATAGATATGAAGCTGGTGCAGATTGGTGACACCGTACTATTGCAAAATAAATTGCAAGGAAGATATCTCGGATCTATTTCACTATACGGCCCTGTTATCGATACTGTTAGAAATGAATTTAAACCGCAGGTATGTTTACGACGGCAGGTCATTGAAGTAACTCCGAATAATTATCATTACCAAACTGATCTAAAGATTCTCAAGGTATTGGAAAAAACTGATAGCCCAATGACACGAGCATCTGCACTAGAACTAATTAGGAAAACAATGGATATTTCCTTTTTTAGTAGTAGTTCAAATATGACGGGGAAATACTATGGTGTTCGTGGAAAGATTATTCATGCTTCCATGTATGCTGCCCCTAAGGTCTCTATGTCCTTGGTCGAGATATCCAAAGATGAGGCCGTGTCGCTATTTTCCTTAGCTCATATCTCGACAGACACCGGGATGTTACTATTAGAAGATCACACCAGAAATAGGTTCATAATAGATTTCCCTTATTATCTTGGGTCTGGATCAATGGCAGTTAGCTCATCTAATTTCGATGCCTGTAAAATACAGGCAATTAAAGACGATGGTAATTTTGAAAGGATAATTCTCGAGTCTGATAGAAATTTTATGTCTTTTGGTAGTTTCGGCAATAATATTAAAAAGCAACCAAAGACATCTCTTGACAAATTTGCGAAATTCTATAAAATAGTGAAACACGTCAAGGACGAGATTTACACATAATAGGGAATGAAATGACAAAACACGTTGATTTAAAGAAGTATGGTGAATTTGTAGATGGAGTAACAAGTGAGGTTAGTAAGGATGTTGAACGCTACATCGAGCGTATTAGATTCCTAGCTTCACAGGGGTGTGATGTACCTAGATTGACAACCGCTGGTATAGGGCTAGCAAGCGAAGGCGGCGAGTTCGACGAAATTGTGAAAAAGATTCTTTTTCACGGCAAGGAATATAATGAAGATAATATCTTCCATATGAAGCGTGAATTGGGCGACATTATTTGGTACTGGATGAATGCATGTATCGCATTAGGCATTGACCCGAATGAAGTTATCGCTGAAAATGTAACAAAGCTCGAGGCTCGTTATCCCGGCGGCGTCTTTTCTGTATGGCACTCAGAAAATAGAAAAGAGGGTGACCTCTAAGATTAATGAAGAAGACTTCAGTTCATCACTGGCGGTATGACGATGGCTGGAGTGATATACCATTTGCTCTACTGGATAAGAACAGCCCAACCACTAATACGAGATTTTTCAACAAAGAGCTTGTTGGATGGCACTGCTGGGTATATCCCGAAGATGACAGGGAGTTTGAAAGATGGATGAAAAAGAATATGACAGGAAAATACGATTGCACACACAGATTTAATTCTGGTGATCCTATGTATACTGTTATAATCCGAAACGATGAGGATGCTACCCTTTTCAAACTCACATGGAATCCGATACCCGATAGATTTCGAGGCCACGGCAGTAAATGAGAAAACTCAAGATAGGTGTTTGGCCCTTTCAGATAACCACACGCAACTTAGATAAAGAAATTGATAAGTGGTGTGAGGAATATTTAGGCTATAGGTTTCAAAATTGGTATAGCTATTTCATCAACGACAGAGAGAGAGTTTTTGCATTTAAGGATTCAGAAACTCTTCTTGTTTTTAAATTAAAATGGAAGCACAATGATTAAACTGTTTAGAAAGACTGTTCGCAATTTTATGAAATGGGCAATAGGTGCAGATGAGCCAGTAGAGTGTGTGCCAGACCATTATCAAAACACTCAGTCCAAGGTGATGTCTGGGGGTGGGCTCAATGATAGAAATAACGGTATGAATTTCACTGTATTCAACGCTACAGGCGGCAAGGTTATTCAGTTTACAACCTATGATATGACTAGAGATAGGGGAACATCCAATCTTTATGTTGTTACAGACAGGGAAAATCTCGGAGAAGAATTGGCTCAGATCATCACTAGAGAAAGTTTAACCAGATAATGGATGTAACTAACGATAAATGGGCCGGTCGTCTTTTAAAGATGGCTAAGGACATAGCCGCTTGGTCCAAAGACGAGTCAACCAAAGTTGGAGCAGTTATTACTACCACAAATGGTTCACCTGTTTCGTGGGGTTTTAACGGTATGCCTATGGGGATTGACGATACTGTCCCGGAGAGGCACGAACGTCCCTACAAATATAAATGGATGGCCCACGCAGAGCGTAACGCGATGGATTTGGCATCTAAGTCCAATCTTTCTGATTGTGTAATGTTTGTTACATTTTCACCATGTTCAAATTGTGCCCAATCTATTATTCAGCGTGGAATAAAAACAGTTGTCATAGACGAAGAATTTATGGCCGAGAAAATGCCAGAAAGATGGCAAGAGGATATGAAAGTTGCTGTAGAGATGCTCGAAGAAGCAGGAGTAAAGATAATTGCTGGCCGACCCGAATAATACCTGGTTAGCACCTACCAAGGAAGAGCAGACACTACTGATATTGCAGGGTAAGTGTCCGCATAATCAGGGTTGGACATACATAGCAAGATATGCAGATGAGATTCTTTACAAATGTAGAATGTGTGGTGAATCCAAAACCATTTGACAAGATTTTTGTCTCTGTATAAAATATAGACTCAACAACTCAACTTTACAGAAAGTGTAATATGAACAAGCAAACTACTCCTAAGGCGCCGCCGGTGAACCTGAAGGAACAGAACGCGGCTCATACCTTCCGTGTTACGATTCGTGACAGTGTGCATTTTTACAAGATCGTTAATTGGCTGAATGCCAACGTCGGCAAGGGCGAAGATAAGTGGACCATGGAAGGTCGTGTTCTGAAGACCCTGAAGCAAGGCAAGACTGTTTCCCCGAAGGTTTACATCTTCCGCCAAGACTTCGACGCTGCTTCGGCGCTGTACCTTAGCTTGCTCTAATGGTGTACACGCACGACATTATCAAGATTGGTAATAATGTCGTGCTCTCTCTGAGGCACATTGAGAGCATGTCATTTCCCGATGACGAACAACAAATGGTCGTTAATGCGTTGAAGGACGACATTCTATTAAATGTCGTTATGTCATCTGGGAGTGAGCATTCAATCTCAATTGCCTCAGTGCAGATGAACAATCCCTACCTGAGACGCGCCGACAAGAATGAATTAAGATCTGCAATTTACGATAGATGGTGTCATATTCTAAAAGGGGTGGTATGAAACAGCAAGGAAAATGTATTACAGGTGATCCAATCCGCATTGATAGTTTTACTTCTAGCTGGATGTCTGTTCGTATGCATCCGAGTAGTTATTATCGACGCCAAGACGAGATTACAGAAAGTCTGAAAAAGTCAAAGGGTCTATATGCCGAAATTGACCAAGGCCAATTTGTCGTTATTCGTTTTTCTGAGAAGGACGATGTAACTGCCTTCCATCGCCGACATCACGAATACATATGACAAAATTACTCCATACTCGTACAAAGATATTTTTTCCAGATCCGTATGTGGTGAGGATGGAGTATGGGGCTGATACGACTATGGATTCGGCTGAGTCCGATTATAGAAAAGTAACAAGGAACGCATATAAGTTAATTCAGGGTACCTGGGGATATACCAAACTCGAATACGAGCAGTCGCAGACGAAGAATGATCATAATCATGTTGCGCCACCGGGCCCAAATCATTTCAACGGGATGAATCAAGCTCAGATCCTGGGTACACTTTTTTCTCCTGACTGGTCCCATGTTCTTCGGGGATATCTCTGCTTCAAGGACGAGCTAGATGCTCTTCAATTTAGGTTATCTATTGACACACGAGCAATTCAAGTTCGGATGTGGCCCTCGAGATGGTTTACCATACACGAGGTAGTGGAGGAGAATGAATCCTGATTTCCACGGCGCCGAATTTAAAAGTTTCAAACTATTGAAATTAAGTTCTGAATTTACATCTTATTTCAAAAGAGTAGATACCACAATAAATTCAATTAGGCCAGATTCCGAAATAGATAATTCTAAATTCGCCTGGCCATTCCGTGTTGAATTTGTTGAGCAGATATTTGACCTATCTGACAGCACTCTTTATATAGTAGATACCGGTGAGCTCGAACTCTCACAGAATACGTATGGTACGGCGGTACTACACATAGTAGATAAACCGGTGATGTACGAAGGGAATATGTTTACTCCCGACCTCGGGAGACTCCTTGCTATAGAGGATGCTGATTCAATTGAACATAATAGGATCGGTGAGAATAAATTCTTATTATGTTCCGAAAGCTTTAGAAATAATCGAGTAGCATATAGTCATAAAGAATTTGAAATGAATATCTTTAGTGTGCATGGTTTGCCCGTAGTGCCAAAAAAAGACGTAGGCTATACAGCACTGTTCTATGATTTTATATGGGCCGCACTATATAAAGATACGGTTACTCGGGAATTAAGGAAGAGAAAAGAAGCTGTATCAGCAATTACTCGCCTGTTCAGGGCATAGTATAAATATAGAGAACACAGGGGTATTCATGCATCCATTCCTTGACGTAAGTAAACTTTCCGACGAAGAAATTATTGAAAGGCTTGGTAAGGCTTATTCTTATATGAATGCTCAGGTAGCTCTCGGGCATAATCCAACCGTGCTCAGCATCAAAGAAATTATTCAATCATTAGAAGATGAGAGACGTACACGTATGCAAAGAACAATGGATGAAGAATTCAAGAGAAAATATCCCGATGAGAATAAACCAATTGAATTAGGTAAGCTCGACGGATAAGGAAGCACGGAATGATTAAAAGAGGTCGAAGCATTATTAAAAGTCACATGACTCTTGAATATAATTTTACAGGAATTAGGATTCAGGAAAGTGTACTAACTCCAGTTGACTGGAAGTTAACAATAGATCTTGTTGCCACAGGAAAGAAAGGCAAGACAAAGGATGAAGTAGAGTATGAAGCGGGGATTACATACCAGAAGATTTACTTTTGGCTAGATACTAATTTGCCTCATATTTTGATGGTTGACGTTAGCAACGAAGATGATCTATATATCTCTAACCTTTCATCAAATATTATGATGTATTGCCCGGGCAATCCTGGCGATGACATGATCATACGCCTTTTGCATTCTAAGGTATCGGCTCTAGCCGATCCAGAATTGATTGTCGGGGAAATGCATTTAAAGGGCAGCGACACGTCGTTGCAATATACCTTTGATTGTGCTGATGGGGATTATGATTTACCGGCAACAACTACCGAATATTATACCGAGGGTACAACACGAGACACACAGCCGTGGTGGACAAGGAACGACGGGTTTTGTTTTGAATTTGTAAGACCTGCAGATACTGAAATACCTGACGAGGAGCTATTCAAAGATATTTCAGATCCTATGGATGAGTTCCGAAGAATTATGTCCGAAATGGTAGATACACACATAGGGTTAGTAAGAGAACCCGCTAGAATTGTTCAGGTAGAAAAATGGAAGCCCAAGACGGTGTAAAAGTAAACATGTATGGTCAGGCCATACTATCAAGCGATAACCTAAGAGAACTTCTATTACAGGGAAAAAATATAAGTCACTTGAATGTTATTTTTGATGAAGAGATAAAATTATTTGAAGAGTATCAATCTGCACTATTGTCCGAAACAGTTACATTCCTGGATGCACCCGAAGAGGTATTAACATTTGATGAGTTCCATCAGAATTGCGCCGATGAATGGATTTTTCCTGTAGTATATCAGCAAATAGATGTTCTTTCCTGGCTTCTTGATAAATGTAAGACACAGGAAGAGATTGATCGCGTAAACGACGAATATACTCTTTATAAGGAGCGTGATCTAATCATGCTTCTAAGATTGTTTATATTTCTAGTCGACTACATGAGAAAGAATAAATTCGTCTGGGGAGTAGGTCGCGGATCTAGCGTTTCTTCGTATATACTGTACCTAATAGGTGTTCACAGAGTAGACTCGTTGAAGTACGGATTCGATATTAGAGATTATTTAAAATAGGAAAAGAAAAAAATGAGTAGACATGTTACATACCGCGGCGTTACCATGGATATGGATTCATTGCGCAGAGAGAATGAAAAAGTTCCAGCAATCGGAAACATGAAGGTAAACGCCAAGGGCGACCAGATCAATCGTGGTTCTATTACAAAGACTGCTGATCAGATTGCTAGAGAAAATCATCGTGTTCAGACTGCGGTTGTAAGTACAGGCCTAAAGGGTAAACAACCAGACGCAACAGGCATTTCTGTCGATACGCCGAAGGCGGCTAAGCCAGTGAAGGCTACGGTCAGTAAACAGGTTGAGCGTGAATTGCCATCGGGCGATATTATTATTGAAAGGGATTCCAGTGAAGGCTAAAGCATTAAAAGGCAAGGTGTTGGTTACTGATCTAGAGCGAGGTTCTAGAATGGTCGGTGGTATTATTATTCCCGATGATAACGGTAAGAGCGAAGGCATTCGTCCTCGTTGGGGGAGAGTATATTCCGTCGGCGAAGACATTACCGACATCACGGTCGGGCAGTGGATTCTCATTGAAAACGGGCGTTGGACTAGAATGCTTAAGGTCAAAGAAGAAAATGGCACCGACACCCAGCTATGGGGTGTTGAATGGCCGCAGTCTGTAATGCTTGTTTCAGACACTGATCCGGAGACAGCTATCTTTTCGCAGTGGGCTTGACGTTTATAGGGCCGATACGTTACACTTGTGTAACTGTATGTGATATAAAAGGGACACCGCTGTGAAAGACCTCTGGACAGAAAAATACCGCCCTAAGAAGATAGACGACTATGTCTTTAAGGACGAAAAACAGAAGAAGCAGATTGCAAAATGGATCGCCGGAGGAGCATTGCCGCATATGTTACTATCCGGTGCTCCGGGAACAGGTAAATCGACTCTTGTCAAGGTCCTGTTGAACGAACTAGGAGTAGATCCCTTTGACGTGCTCGAAGTTAACGCTTCGAAAGACAACGGCGTAGATTTTATCAGAGACAAGATCACCAAGTTCTCCGAAACAATGGGTGTTGGGGACATGAAATATATTTTCCTTGACGAGGCCGACGGTTTGTCGCCGGCAGCGCAGGGAGTCTTGCGTGGAACTCTCGAGAAGTATGCGAGCTCTGTACGATTTCTGTTAACTTGTAATTATCCGCATAAGATCATCGACGCTATTAAATCTAGATGTGAGACTGGTCGTATGCACATCGAAAAGCTCGATACAGACGAATTCTATATGCGCCTAATGAATGTACTCGTGCAGGAAAATGTCGAGATTGATCCCGATGCCTTAGAGGAAATAAAGCAGAAAACATATCCTGATCTACGTCGCGGGATTAGTATGATTCAGGCTAATTCCTTCGGCGGAAAGTTAGTATCTCCCGATATCGATAGCGAAGTTGTTTCCGATTATAAACTAGACATGATTGCTTTATTTAGGTCTAAGAAATACAAAGAAGCACGTCAGCTCATTTGTACAAAGGTTGGGAGAGAAGAGTATGAAGATATCTATACCTTCATGTACCAGAATTTGGAGGTATGGGGTGAAGAAGACGAAAAGCAGAATAAGGCTATTCTTGTAATTCGGGATGGATTAGTCAAGCATACAATGTGTGCTGATGTTGAGATTAATCTTAGTGCAACTCTTGTAGAGTTAGAAATGATTGCTAAAGGTGTATTATAAAGGTAAATTATGGCAAAAGAAAAAGTATTCATTGTAGTATCGCATTTAAACAGTCTTAAGAAGAATGAGAGAACAGGGAAATCTATCCCTAATGAATGGGAAGTTACTGAAACTGTTGAGTTTGTAAATCAACTAAAGAGTAAGCATACTTCCATGGCTAGTGTCATTGGTGATTACCTTAACAGAAAAATTGTTATCGGCTCGAGATTTGGTTTCGATGATTACGATAAGTTCGAAAGCTATATTCGCACCAAGTATCCAAAACAAATGGCAGAACTAGATGGTGCATACCGTGAGAGTCAGGTCAATGTTGAACCGGTTAGGGAAGTGTTCGCCGATCAATTCGGAAATATCAGAGAGAAGACAGTCTTCGACGTATGAAGAAAGAAAAGATTATTCTGACCGACGCCGACGGTGTTTTAGTTGACTGGAATACCGCCTTTGACAAGTTTATGGCCCGCCATGGTCATCCTCGTGTCCCTGAGACCGATTCCGAATATAACATATCTATACGACACAATGTTACAACTCATCAAGCGATGGAGTATGTTAAGCAGTTTAATGAAAGTGTCGATATTGCAACATTGTCACCGTTTGCTGACTCAGTTGAGTATGTTAGGCTATTATCGGAATTGGATTTTAGATTTGTTGTTGTAACAAGTATCAGCAGCCATCCAGACGCAAAAGTTCATAGAACAAATAACTTAATTGACTTGTTCGGTGATGTTTTTGACGATATACATTGCATTGAGCAAGGTGCCAGTAAGGCTGCTATTCTTTTGAACTGGGCTGATACAGGATATTTTTGGATTGAAGATCATATGCGTCAAGCTGAAGCGGGACACGAGGCCGGTCTTAAAACAGTTCTGATTAATCATCCTTATAACTATCACTATAAGACAGATTTATTTCCAACTGTGAGTTATGATACTCCGTGGAATGAAATCTATAACATGGTACTAAAAGAATATCAAATTTGACATAAATAATGTGTGAGGTTTTGGAGCACACATTATGTCAGTAAGAGAACTTATTCGAAGTAATCCCTGGAAGGCCCTTCTAGGTTCGGTATCCTTAAGCACTATAATTTTTACCGGCGTTGGTATGGTGTTTTCGGAAGCAAGATATGCCAAGGCCGATACCGTTCGAATCGATCAAGAAATAACAGTTCAGCTAATTCGCAACTTAGAAAAACAAGTTGACGAATTAGCTAATAAAAGTAATTGATTGTGGAGTGAATTATGACAGTAGCAGACACATTCAAGAGTAACCCAGTTAAAATAATACTGGGATCGGCAGGATCAATCATTGCTGTGGTGGGAGCCCTATTTACAATTGATGCAAGATATGCCCATGCAGCGGACGTTGAGAAAACTAAGAAAGAAACACAACAGGTTATTAAAGAAACTGCTGTAATTTTAAGAAAGCAGGTTATAGAAGATAAGCTTTTCGAATACGACGTAAAAAAAGAACAAGCACCAGATAGAAGACTTTCCCCATTAGATTCAGCAATGCAACAGAGATATAAAAGACAATTAGACGATCTCAAATCAGGAAGAATACCAGAATAAAAAAGGCCCCTAAGGGGCCTTTTTTGTTTACTCCTTATATTTTATTCGTCCTCTCCGTATACCTCAAGAACTTCAGCAACGAGTGGGTCACGTTCGATGTGGCATCTCTGAAATGTGCAGACAGCCATCGATTCCTTATTGTTCTGAGCAAGTCTCTCAAGAAAGTCCTTTAGCCCGTTTTTGTCATAGCCTCGATCATGTTGCTTCAGGTCACCTGTGACAACCATGCTGCTGCCTTCTCCGATACGTGTCAATAGCATCTTTGTTTGATCGGGGGTAGCGTTCTGCATTTCATCTGCAATGACATAAGCATTCTTAAATGTTCTGCCTCGCATAAAGCCGAGTGGTGCAATCTCAATTGTTCCTTCATCAAGCATTCGTTTGGTTTCTTGTAGACCGTAATATTCTTCAAAGACATCAAAAATGGGTCTAGTCCATGGTTCCATTTTTGCATTTAAGTCTCCTGGTAAAAACCCGTGTTTTTCGTCAACGCTAACTGCTGGGCGTGTAAGAATAATTTTCGTAATCTCCTGTTCTCGTAGAGCCTTAATTGCTCTTAAAACTGCCAGGAGGGTCTTCCCTGTCCCCGCTGGTCCAACTGCAAATACCATTCTCTTCTCTAGAAGAGCTTCTACGTATGTCTCTTGTGCTGTATTACGAGGTAGCATCTCAACTCTCTTGTAATTTCTGTTGCCTAATTTCACTACATTT
>Ga0105097_10000724_pt1 | contig 15339 bp, 15 predicted proteins | sample PPLLak12cMay2015_FD_87035 | JGI IMG/M metagenome (GOLD analysis project Ga0105097, IMG submission 87035) | Freshwater sediment microbial communities from Prairie Pothole Lake near Jamestown, North Dakota, USA - PPLs Lake P7 Core (1) Depth... | ecosystem: Environmental > Aquatic > Freshwater >... | reverse complement strand
CTCTTGTTGAATTTTGATTTTACCTACTGTTAAAGTTCTTTTAGAGAAAGTAGTAGCACCCGAAGCGTTGAATGCACAACCACTATCTGATTGGTAGAACAAGTCATTCTCGATGTAATGTAATTCTTCAGATGATTTAATACCTGGCATTACTTGGAAGAGTCCACCTGTTTTACCTTCAAAGAAGGAGCGAGTTAACAAGGTAAGCGATTGGTCGTTAACGACTGCGGGTAGACCAGCAGTATCGTATGCAAATTTTCTTAATAGCATATGTTTATTTTGTTTTTATTTGTTCTTTGATTTCTAAAAATTTACTGAATGATGCTGCTCTTTTTTGAGCGTATACATTCTTTGGGTCAGCCTTTGGCTCGGGTGCAGATGCTTTCATCTCAGCAATTAATTCTAAAGATTCAGCCACTGCTTGGAATGCAACTTTGTTGCCTTCTTTTAATTCAGCAATAGTCTTAGCCATAGCATCAGTTACTTTTTTAAACTCAGATGCTTGAGTAGTTAATGATGATTGAATAAGTGCTTCGATTTTCTCTGCGCTCATAACTTCCTCTTCTTCTTCTACTGCTTCTACCATAGTATCAGCAATTTCAGTAATTACACCATCGGCAACAGTAATAGTCTTACCACCTTCAATAGCGTGTTCGCCATTTGGAGCAGGTACTTCACCTTCGGGAGTTACTAAAGTGATAGGAGAACCTACTTCGATAGTGCCGTTTAATTCAGCAGAACCATCTGCAAGTTTTACGAACTTTGTAGGTTCGGGTTGGGCAATAGTAAATACTGCTCTTAGTTTATCGGTCATTTCTTTACCGATTACTTTTTCTAATTTTTCTAATTTAGACATTCTATTAATTTATTTTTAAGTTCTTCAAATTCTGCCTGTTCAGCATCAAGTAATTTTATATCGTTAAAGTAACCCTCTACTGAGAATCCTTTTAAATTTCCGCTTTTGATTTCGTTATCCCAAAACTCTCTATCATCTACTTTGACAAATCCAAACCAACTTCCATCTGGTAACTTCTCAAATCCTTGAGGAGTGTTTATACCTTTGGTAGAATCAATGATGAAATGTTGTTGGAGGAATGCTCCCTTAACAGGTGCTGAATCGTTATGGTTAATATTAAATGAAAGTGTCTTACCACTTCTTCCGTACTTGGTTACTATCTTCTCAATGGACTTTGCAGGGAAACTAACATAGTATTCGTGTGCGCCATCTCTACGATAGATAGGTTGGTCGGCTGCCATTAATGGCCCTGCCAATATCATTTTATCATTATCGACTACTGCGAATACTTCTTTCTGATTAGCGAATGCCATCCAATTGCGTTCAATAGCAGGTTGTGTAACTAATCCTACTGCAAATACACTTGTAATGTCTTCTTCGTTCTCATCAATATCTAAGATGTATAACTCCATTATCGGTATATGACTAATAATTTAAAATATGCAATATGACTATATCAATTCAGCGTTTGTTCGGATTCTTGCTACTCTATTTTGAGAGTTGGTAATATCCTTTTCAAGTACTACTACTTTGGTAATTTGATTGCCTTGAGCATCTACACCACGAGTGAATCCTGTTATTGGAGGAGGGTTAGAGTTTTGCTGACCACCACCACCTGCATTACCACCACCCGAACTACCCACACCACCACCACTTAAAATAGATTTAGCCTTAACTACGTTTGCCGTAATCCTCGCTATACCACCTGCAAATTGCGCTATACCTGCAAGTCCACTTGTAGGAGCGTTCAAAGGATTTGCCTCTGAGTTCTTAACCAATGCTGAAATAGCAAGTGCAGTATCTATAGCTATTTGTGCAATAGCCAAAGTCTTACCTGCTGCCGTTTGTTTGAATTGTTGACCGAGTGCCAACTCGCCAATGTTAGAAAGAATATCAAATGAACTTTGAGCAATAGACTGCCTTGCTTGTGCGTTCTCTAATGCTGATTGGGTTGCTTTTTCATCTGCTGCCTTCTTATCTGCTGCTATTTTATCAGTAGTAACTTTATTAGCTGCTATATCTTCCTCATTAAATTTAGTAGATAATTCTTGTCTTTGAATATACCACGCTTCTCTTAATGCTTGTTCTTGAGCAGAACCATCCTCGACTAATGCTAATTTATCTTTATATGAATCATCAATATTTTTATATTCTTTTTCCCTTGCAGTTAGATTTTGTTCAGCAATAATTTTATTAGCTTCATCCAATATCTTTGCTTGTTCATCTGCATAGGCTTTTAACTTATCATTATTCTCTTTATTTTTTTGTTCGTTTTTTTCATCTTCAGTTTTCTTAGCAGTTGCTCTATCATCTGCACCTTTCTTGTCAATAGCTTTTATCTGAAGTTGAAATCCTGCTTGTTTATCTTTTAAATCTGTAAGACTTTTGTCAAGTGCTGCAAGTTCCTCCTCTCCTTTCTTTTTTGTTTCCTCTGGGTCAAAGATTAAATTAGCAATTGACTCGGTAAATTTTTCTTGTAATCCAAAGTTCTTACCAAATGCCTTACCTACCTGGTCAACTGTTTTAAGAATTAAAGTCAAAGGAATAGATACATAGTCTAAGATACCTTTAAGAATCTCTTTATTTCTTCGTTCAGATTCTATCTGAGCAGTTAACTCGGCTTTCTTTGCTGCTATTGCTTTTACTCCTGCTGCAATGGTTTCATTGGTTTGATTAATTTTAAGTCTTAATATTTCCTTCTCGCTTAACCCTTGAAGTTTTAAGATGTTATCTTGGCTTCCTAACTCTTCGGTCTTCTTTTTTGATGCTTCAAAATCTTTATTGGTAGACTCGGCAAGTTTAGATGTCTCAGCAGATACTCCACTCACCAAACCTTTAATATCATCCCAATAAGTAACAAGCAATAAGACCGCTGCAACAATAGCACCGATGATAGATGCCTTCATCACATTGTTTAACTTACCCCACGCTGAACTAAATAGATTAGTAGATAACGCACTCTCCTTATTCAATGTGTTTACCACTGCCTGGATACCTGCGAGTGCAGTCATACTCGCTTGAAGTTTGACCATTGTCTTCTCAAGTTCTTTGTTCTCATCACCAACCAATGCAGTAATACCTTGAACCGCAGCAAACCCTCCTACTATACCTTGCGCTAAACTTACAAATCCATCTAATCGTTTAGAATCACTCGCTAAGTTTTTTACTCGTTGGCTAACATCTCCGATTGTATCTTCTAACTCACCTGCTTTTCTCGCCATCTTATCAAACTCTGCACCTGTAAGATTACCAGAGGCAAGTTCTGCCTTCATCTGTTTAAGTTGTTGTTTTAGACTTACAACCTTACCTTCTACTTGACCTACCGAGTCACCACCTTTGACAACTAAGTCAACTTCTATTTTAGTTTTTGCCATTGTTTTATAATATTTTTTCTACTACCATTACCACCCCTGCCAATAATTCTGTTACTGCCGTTGTTTCACTTCTTAATCTTAATTGCGCTGTTCCTGTATTTGCTCCTGTTATTAATAATCCGTTTGCAACTATTGGAACATCTAAAGGACCTGCAGGAACACCACTTGAAACGGCTATCGAAGCATCGTCTGCTATACTTGCAAAACCCGATATAGTTCCTGCTGCTGCAAGAGTATTTATCCCTATTACATTTATTGAAGTAACTGCACTACTTAAATCGAATTGCAATCCTGCCCCTGTTGTTGCTGCTGTTGAATTTAGTCTACCCATTACCCAAATGCGATAGACAGAATTAATAGCATAAGTAAAGACAGCACCACTTACACTTACAGGCGTTGTATTTGCTGCAGTTGTAGTTACCCCTGCACTTTTAGAAGCGTGAACTACCTCTTTATATAAAGTGTTTGGAGAGTTATCCCCTGTATTCGTTCCTGTTACGGGATTGTTGATACTATTGTTTGTTGCCATTATGCTATTGTAAATGTTCCTTTAACTGAGGCTACCGACCAAGTATTAGTTGCGATGTACATTATTTCAATGTAATCATTTGCATCTGTTGATTCAATGTAACCACTTACTCCTACTGTTGTTTCACTACCACTCGCCCATCTAATTTTTTGAGAAATATTCTGAGCAATTCTAAAGCCACCTGCACCTGCACCCTTTACCTTAATAATATCTAACACTGTACTTGATGCGCTACTCGGTAATGTCAATGTAACTAATGCTGCGTTATTAGCTAAGTAGCCATTATTAACTGCCATCGTATCACTTGTAGTCGTTATGTTATTAAAAGGGAATCCACTTGATGGAGTGATAGTATAAAATTCTAAAGCAGTCTCTCCCGAGTTTACTCGTACTCCTTTTAAACTTGAACCTGTATAAGAAGATGGTACATCAGTTAAACTTGTAAATGTAGTTGCACCACCACCACCTGCCCCACCTGCTAAAAATTCTAATCTACTTAGATAAGCATCTTCAATATAAATTCCAATGTCGGGAGTACCAGAAGAAACAACTGTATAAAACTTAATAACTAATCTATCTGTACTTAGTAAAGCAATGATAGTAGGGTTGTAAATTTCTAACTCGTAATCATCAATAGTTAATGTTATATTCGTAGATGTTACAGGAGTAGTAGCCAATAGCGTTTCAGTGCCTCCTATGTTTCTTTTATAAACTTCTGCATAGATAGTCGCATTACCTCCGTTTGTTCTCTTTGCGTGGAAGTGAGTCTTAAATACTCCCGTAGGAATAAACAAAGTGCCTGGACTTGATGGTTCAGTTGCAAAGGTAGCTAACAAAGTAGTACCCGAGCAATTGGGAACTGTTATATCTTGACTACCTCCCGTTGATGGACTTGTCAGCATCTTATAATAAGTAGCTATGTCACTCGCAGTCTTAAAGAAGAATAAGTTTAAATCTGCAAACTGATTAGTGGCAAATTCTATTTGATTCGTTGTAGAGTTGTATGCCCATACTTGCCCATTTGTCGGACTGCCTACTACTACTTTGATATTGTCAATGTATTGAACATCACTTTCAGTAACTTCTATTCCATCGCAATTGATTAGAGTCACATTTGAAAGACCAGGGTATACAGTATTATTACTTCCTTTGATTTGAATATTAAAGCATCCATAACCTACTGAGTTGTTGCTTCCACTTACTAATACACCGACTGAGTTTTGAATCTTATTACCTGCACCACCTTGCCAAAGTCCATTCGTGACTTGCTGAACATTCATTCCGTTGCCTAAGTCACCACCTGTATAGTCACCACCTGTTCCTCCTCCATTGCCTGTATTGCCTCCGTTGTTGTTTCCGATGGTCGAACTTGTTGAAGGAGTTAAGGTCTCAGCATCGTTAAGTTTTAAGAAGATACATTTAGTTGTTGTTTCTCCGTTTGGTGAATAGTCTTGTACTTCTAAAAGTCTGTAGGCTGCGTTCTGAATCCAATAAGATTGTCGGAAGGATATAGTTGCGATGTCGTAAGCGTTTAACTTAATGTAGCATTCAACTAACTTGCTATCTCTATCTCCTATCTCAGTCCATTGTTTTCTATGGTATCTACTCCATAAGTCTCCGTTAGTGGTAAGCTTTAAAGTATTGTTTAGTGAATGGAAATAAAGTTCTTGGTCTCCAAATGTTAAGTCATAGGTCGGTGTGGTCGGTTCATCTAAGAACCCAGCATAAGCATATTGAGTCTTATCGGTGTAAGTGTTTAAACCTGCATCATAATACCTATAAGTTCCACAAGTGTATAAACCACCTGCAAATGCTATCATAGGCTTAGGAGTTATCTCTTCTGCTGCACCGTTGTAATCTGTTCTGATTAATACTATCCCTTGATCCGTTTGAACTTGTAAAGGCTCACAGATAAAAGGTATGTCTACTTTCTTTATATCCTTGACAAAGTCATTATCAAAGATGGCTCTCTTATAACCGAATGTCTGACCTGTTGCGTGGTTGAAAGCTTTACTTGCATCCGTTAACCCTTGCTGATAGTTAAAATCAATCTGTTTAACATTGAGCAGTCCTTGTGGCTTAATCACAAAGTCTTTTGATGTGTCTAATTTAGTAGTCCAATCGGTTACTACGTTAGTGAAGAAGTCATCACGTGGCTCAATCAATAAACTACCATCTGCTTGTGGTTCGATGTATAGGTTAAACATCTTTACAATACCCATTAAGAAGTCTGTTTGCTTCATAGGATAGAAGATAGCAGAGATAGGGTTAACTGTTCCATACATAAACCTACCCGTTTCGTTAAAGATAAATTTATTTGTAGAACTGCCTGTTATCTGTACAACATCCCCTGTAGCAAAAGTTCCCGAATCTGTTAGCCTTACGCATATTCTTATTTCATCCCCTACTTTAAAATCTTGTGTAATGTCAAATTTAAAAGTATGGCTTGACCCTGTACCTGCTGGTACTGTTGATGAAACAGGAAAATAAGAACTACCTACTTTTTTTATGATTATAATCTCAGTCTTAGGAAATGGGGCAATACCAGATGTTACAGTTGTATTTAGTTCTACACTTAGTTCGTGGAATCCTTCCCTTGATACTGTTATTGTTCCTGTTGTATTGTCATACTCGCTAAATCCATTTGCAATAACTGAGTTGAATATCCAAGCATAATGGTCATAGATATATTGATTACCATCTGAAACCATTGTAATGTTTTGAGTTGTTGTTCCCAATGCAATACTTTGACTTGCTAACATATCACTCTCAGCCATTACAAACTTGCTAATATCACATTCTACAATTAACTTTTTGAATAAGTCTGAGTTTAAAAAAGTAGATGTCCAATTGAACCCTGCTTCTTTTAAAATTGAAGTAAACAATGTGCGAGCGTATGCCCAGGGTTTAAAGAAGTTGTAATCCACACCCCAAGCACCACCGAGATAATTATTAGAAGGTCTTGAAGTAAAGCCTAACCCTCGGTTTAAAAAAGGATAGTATAAGTATCCATTGGAAGGATTTATCCAACTCGCTTGTATCTCAGTATCATTCCAATTGAATGTTCCACTTGTGATTGGAGTGTCTAAGGTCGCTCCATACCCTGTAATATCGTTTAATGTCTTATCACCTATCTTACTGAACAAGTCAGCGTTCTGCCCATAGATTACTATCACATAGATAACCTTATTTTCGTTCAGTATCTTTATATCGGTTAGTTGACAATAGCCATCTATCTGAACGTGACCATCTTGGATATATTGGCAGACTGCTTTCTTACTCGGGTTGAAGTCAGGGTTAAGTTGCTGACTATCTCGGATGTGGAAGTTAACATCGAATAAAGCTCCAAAGATATTATCATTGCCTTTACTGCCTGGTACTTCAATTGTTTTAGTAAAGTCACTTAGTCTTTTACTCGGGTCTTCAATTGAGTAAATATTCTTAGTAATGTTTATATCTAAGCCTTCAATCGTGTCAATGCTGAACATCTCATCCGTTGAATATCCTATCAGTAATTGATTCCTCATAGTCGTTGTCTTTGGCTATCGTTACTTAAACTTACTGTTAATTCAATATTGAATAGCTTATCGCTTATTACTTTCTTACTCGTATAGCTTGTCTCTTCGATATTGACTGCTACCCAAGTATTGCCTGTATTGATTGGTACTATCATATAAACAATAGGACTTGCAATTAATTCCTTTAGCCAGAATGCAGTTGCAGTATCTACAAATCCACTTCTTAACTTATACTTTTGTTTTATCTTACTATGGAATACACTTGTACTTCTTTCGTATGTGCTATGAGTAAAGCCACTCAGTGAAAGTGTACCTAATAGTTTATCATAGTTTGATTTACCTACTTCTATGTTGTCTTCGCTTACTTGGTTGAAGTTGAACGCATCAAACCTCCCCAATGAGTTAAGAAAGTAAAGGCGATTATAAGAATCTCTTAAACAATCTTGATCCAATTCAAACTCTTTCCATTCTGTCATCTGCAAGTTAGAACTATCGTAACAAGCTACTTGATAATATTTAATTGCTGAAGTGATTACAGGTTGACTGCCTGTTGTTAAAGTACTTGCATTTAAATTCAAAGGGCCACAAAGTATAGATGGGAATTTAGAACCATCATCTGGCAATAAGTAATATGGATTGTCTATAGTGTAGGTCTGAACTAATGTATTGCTAAAATTATAAGTTTCTATCTTTAGATACTTAACCTCTCGTGGAGGAGCAGCTATTGTTCCTAACTCATAACTATCGCCTGTTCTTATTTTTATTCGAGCAGGTTGGTTAGTCATAAACTTTCTACTTGATGAACCTACATATCTATCACCCAATCCAAAGTTAATCCAATCCTGCCAACTCATTGAACTATTAACTGCTATCACATCGGCTGAACTACCCGAAGCATAAAGGGCAGATGCTCCATTATAATTGACATACTCTTGAACATTCAGTTTGAACTTCTTAAATACATTCACTCCCTTTTGCCATCCTGTAGTGCCTGCAATTAGATTGCTTATGTCATAGCTTAGATAGTTCTCAATCGTTCTGTGAGCATCAAATAAAAGGTTGCCATAAGTAGGTTGTTTTAAGTGATAGAACTCAGTTATTGTTGCACCGACTGAATCCAATAGTTTAGATTTGAACTTGAACCCTGCCGTTGTTGAGATACTCGAACTAACGACAAAATTCATTTCATTGAATCCCGACACGATAATATCTGGATATTGAACAAAGTTAACTGCCATACTCCTATATGACAATTTAGCAAAATAGTGTGTAAACAAAAAGCCACCTCGAAAGATGGCTGATTGCTAATTATACCCAATGAAAAACAAACCGATTCAAATATAAAACTATTTCTTTAATTCTGCAATAATTTTTATTTCTACATCTTGCCCAAGTGCCTCCTCTAATACATCAGTCAATCGTTTGAATCCTTTATCATTAAACACATCAGAGTAGAACCTTGTACCATCAATACCTTTCTTTTTAACTGCCTTTGCCATTCCGTATGCCATTCTCTTGACTGCATCCTTTTTAGCTTCTCCCTTATTTGTTTCAACTTCCATCCCCTTACGAGTAATATAATCTTGCATAGCGTTACGCATCTGAGGAGGTACTCCTAAGTTCTTAAACTTGAATCCACTTGGATAGTCTACAGATGTATACGTCTTAGACCTATTCTTTACACCCTTAACACCTAAGTCTACATAAATCCAATAGTCATTTAAGTTCCAAATAGCAGTACTTCCGTTAGTCGTTACCTTGCTACCATCGAATATAATTGACCTCGCCAATAGATTGTCAGTTGCATTACCCCTCTTTACTCTGGCTAATAATAGCTTCTGCATTTCCTCAGTCTGCTTTCTACCCCACTCTTGAAGTATACTTGCAGTCGTGTGCATCATTTTTTGTGTTAGTGCGCTCATATATAAATATAATATTTACCTAATAATTCTCGCCACATTTCTTTTTTTAAGAATTTAGTATTCCCATATCTTAAAGTTGCATGGAAGTACATACTTTCTAACCATTCCCTTGTAGTTTTTTTATCTATAAATTCAGAATACTCCTCTTTAGATATTTCTATAGTATCATACCCTGTTTTTCTTTTAACTTCATTACAATAATATTCGTATGTGCTGTCACTCCAATCATTAAATGAATAGCTATCTATTTGCCCCTTCTCATCAATATGTTTATAAAATCTCATAATTCAAATATAATTAATTTATTGTTTACTATCTGTTTTATCTTGTAAGTAGCAAAGGTGATTTAGAAACTCATAGACATTCATTTTAAAGTAAAAGTCCATTAGCGTCCTATCCCCTTTCGTTAATACTTTGTCTATGGTGTAGTACCAATTCCATTTTTTACTGAACCATTCTGCATCTTCTTTGATTTGCCTATCGCTTTCGCTAATCTCTCCTTCTTCTTCACGTGAGAAGAGAATTGGGAAGTCTGAGATAATGTTGCTAAGAACTGAGCAAAAAAAAAGGCGGTAGGGTAAGCGAACTCAATACTCAAATGATTCTGAAACATTGCAGACCTTCTGTTGTGTTCTGTCATCGTATCACAACCCTTCGTTAACGTGGCAAGGATTAAGTGGATGTTGTTTACTATCTGCTCTTTACTCTTCGTTAGCGTACTCATAGAGATAAACTGCTCAGTTGTCCAATCAGTAGCGTGTTGTACTATAGTGAACTTTTCACCTTCGCATTCAAACTCATTCACATACTTGTCGGGTAATGGGGCATCACTTAACCAAGCTATCTTCTCACACTCCTTCTGAAAGTCTTTATACTTCATAGCCTTGTAGACTTCTACACTTACCCCTGTAAGAACTGAGAGTACGTTGTAAGCTTCTCTTATCTCATTCCCTTCGCTGATTAATATAGCGTTGTGAATCTCTTGAAACTTTAATACTGTTAGGTCTTTATAACTCTGCATAAAATCTGTTTTTATCTCCTCTGTAATAATAATATGTTTCTAATTTCGGGTTGCTTCTTGTAACAGTAACTTTGATAAATAATGAATCATAATATTTCATTTTAAGGTTGGTTACTAAATCGTGACCATCAATTGAAAAAGAATTTTCACTTTCTCTTATAAACATCCAATCTATCTTATCTCCAATATTATACAGGTCTCTATAGTAATGACCTTCTTGGTAATTTTTAATATAAGGGTCTCCTTTACCATAACAATACGAAACATCTATACTTACTTTACTGAGTATTGATGTTGAACTTGATGTTGGTGTTGGTTCTTCTGCCTTACTACATCCTACCAAAAGGATGACTAAAAGTATTTTAATTAAGTTTTTCATTATTCAAAGGTAATATATTTTATGCAAATCTGTATTTTCCTACATTCTTTTTTATAATTGATGAGGCAACATACCTCGTAGCGTCGATGCAATGGTTGTATGTGTCAATAGGTTTACTTACTGAATTACCGAACTTATCCTTATCCCAACTATAATTCCTCGCCTCTTTGATTAAGTTAGTACTTCTCGCAGTCATCTTGATTACTTCACCTTGCAACAATTGAATGCCGTGGTTGATTGAGTCAGCACCCTTAACCGCTCCGATAATGTTTAGTCCATAGGTCTGTAACTCTTGAATACTTTTAGGCTCGGCACTATCTGCCACTATCATACATCGAATATCTTTCAGCCTGTTGTAGATATCCCTGTTTAATAGTCCTGTTGAATAGATTAACTCATCCAAGATATATTCATCGTTGTATTTGTAGAGTGCTATTGCCGTGGTCGGATCGTTTGTAAAACCAAAGTCAATTCCAACTCCTAACAATCTCGCTTCAGCAGGTAAGATATCTATTACTTTCCAATCTGGGAATATTATTCCTTGAACCAATCCTGTTTGACCGAGTCCGTAAACCTTCCACCAATTCTCCCAATAGCTTGATGTCTTAGCTTTTTCTCTAGCCTTCTCTATCTCTTTGACAATTGCATTATCTAAAGCTTCATTATCTTTATAGGTAAGGATGACAAAGTCAGTCTCTGCATCTGGTAATAATTCAGAGTGAACCCAAAACTCCGATGTAGGATTATAATCAAGATAGATAAACTTCTTAGTACGGATGGCAAGTTGATGGTAAGATTCAAATGCTATGTTGTTACACTCATTCACGAACAGAATATCTCTCCTCGCACCTCTTAGCCTATCGGGTTGGTCTGCGCTAAAGAACTCTATGTATGCACCATTAGAAAACACATATTTAAGATTAGTCTTATTGAAATGGTCATCAATGAAGTTACCTGTCTCAATCATAATCTTTATAAAATCTTTCATCGCACCTCTTCGCAAATGTGGTATTGATTCCGACACAATACTTATCTCAGCTAACGGATGTTTAACCGCATAGTCAATTAATAAAGGAAGTATTGAATAGGTCTTGGAACTTGATGTTCCTCCTTGAACTACTCTTACTCTTTTATTCAGTCGTGCTATCTTTGTCTGTGCCGTTGTCTTGATGAACATCTATTTCTAATCCTTTAAATATTTCGTGTTCTACTTTTACATTTGTTTCATTCTTCTCAACCAAACTATTCAACCTCTGAGTGATTGATGCGTTGTAGAATCCAAGTAAGCCTCCGATGATTTGATTCTCTCTTATCTCTTCCTTAATGCGTGAACAGACCTCCCCGAAGTCTGCATAATAACCCTCTTTGTTATCGAAATAGTGTTTTACTTCTCCATAGTCAGCATAACAAAATCTTTTGAACCCTTCGTATGTCATTGGTACTTTCTGCCCATCTATGACCTTCTGACCATCTTTGCCGACATACTGAATCTTAACCCATTCTTTTGATTGAATAGATAAGTTCTCTTTATACTCATTCCAAGCTTTTAATAGTTCCTCTGGTGTTTTAAATATTCTTGTAGGGTGCATAGCTATATCGTTCCGTCTTGTAAATGTATTGTGTTAGTATTCTCTACTCGCCTATAATCGTGTTCCCAAAGCAAGTTACAAAGTATTACCGAGTTCTTAACTACTTTCTCTTCACTCATTCTCGGGTGTAGAATATGTAGTGCTTCGTGAATCATAATTTCTAAATGCTTCTTTCCTTTTAACCTACTATCTATTCGGATAATGTTATCTTCAGCATCTCCCCATATTCTTTGTTTGCCTAACTTTAAATGCTCAACAATTATCTTAGTAGATTTCATAAGTGGTGCTGTCTATTCTTTTATTCTCTACTCTATAGTTTCCATCAAGGGAAACAATTATCCTTGCAAATCCTAAATTGTGCGATTTATTCAATGGGTCATAGCCTGGAGCCAAGTCACATAAACATCCTGTTGAGTAACAAGTGGTCATAGTTCTATCAAGTGGATCGGTTACTGTAAACTCCATAGTTTGGTGACAATGTCCGATTAACATTGAACGAAGTATTTTATTATGTAAAGCTTTAGCAGGTTGAACCGATGCCTTTACTACTTTATGTCCGTGCATCAAAGGTAGTTTACCTGCCATTAATACCTGAGTCTCGGGAACAAAGGTGACATTCTTATCTCTAAGTCCTAATCTTGATTGAAGGGTATAGTATTCGTCTTGGAATATTACTGCACACTTACTAATTAGAAAGCGTTTATACCAAGCATCGTGGTTACCCTCCATAAAGTAAATCTCACACTTTGGGAACTTCTCTTTTAAAGTGAATAGGAAGTTCTCAGCCATATCAAACCAATCTCGCACATCCGTAGATGAAGGGGGAGGTGAGCCATCGTGTCGGCTAAAAGGTTCGTTATCTAATAAGTCTCCCCCGATTATAATGCAGTTTACTTCATTCACTTCTCCGTATCTTAATGCTTGGCTAAGTGCTTGTACGTTATGATTAGGAAAGTGGATGTCGCTTATCCATAGAATATTATTTAAGTGAGAAGGTAACTCAACCATCAAAGCTTCTTTCTCTTTGGCAAGTGGTAAGCCGTATGGGTTAATAGCAGTAAAGTTTGTTTCGTGAACTATCTTTTCCTTTTGCCTTCCTTTAGGACTTGTATAGTTTCTTATTATCCTTCTTGCGTGGTCTATTGAATTATAAACAGTCGGATGGTTAGTATACAAGTAAGCAGCTATTGATTGCTTAGATGAGTTCGGGAACTTGTTAATTGCTTTGATTGCAAGTAACCCTGAGTCTTTCTTTTTAACGCCTGCCATTATATTGATTGATAAAGTTGTTCAACTACTTCGTTCTTTCTCTTAACTATGTCGCTTAACTCTTCGATACTTGCGTTGTGGTATGCGCTGACTCCCCAAAGATGCTTTACTCCATTACTTGTGAGTGTGTATTCTTGTTGCTGATTCACTCGGTTAGGCATCCATTCTATTTCAGTATCTATCTGTTTTACTTTCTTGCCTGTAGCATAATGCCAATAACTAAACCATTGACCAGGTTCGTAGCCTATTCTTTGATATTGTGTATTCCAATTCTCGGGAATTAATATTGAATGTTTCTCGCTTTCAATTGTACGTTGACCATAGGTAACTAAGTATTCATCTTTGAATCCTTGACCTTGATGAAATACACTTTCTGCAATAGTCTTATAATTAGCAGATTGAAGATGTGAATAATTCATTAAGTGATAAGCAAACTCGGGTTGAACAAAACTATTGGCATTGTATGAATAAATCTTATTGTATTTTATTACCAAGTCCATAGCCTCGCACCAATTTGACTTCTTATACATCGCACCTGCTGGGTGTAAGTATTCACCACCACTTAATCTTAATCTACTACCTGCCATATCATAACCCTCAGTTGCTAAGTCAACATAGTAATCCAACCAATTATCTTGTGTCGGGAAACTATCCGATTCTAAAGTGATAAAGTATTCGCTTATGTTTGGAATGTTTTGTAACGCATAATCAAAGGCGATGCCGTGCGATTGCATTAAGTTAGTAGGGTAGTTTACAATTATCACATTGGAGTCAGCAGGGATATACTCTGTGCCTTCTCCGTTGCTATTGTCTACTACTATGATGTTGACCTTATGCTTACCCTTTAGTTTTTGAATCTGACTAATCGTGTAGGCAGTCATCTTGCCAACTTTGTAATGTGGAATTATGATTGAGAATTTCATTATTGGTAGTGGATTAAATTATTATTATCAAAGTTTTCAAACTCTGCACAATTGTCTAAATACTTCTGCAAGTCACCTTCTTTAAATGCCTCGTAGCGTTTACCTTTCTTAGCTAATCTGTCAGTTAAGGACTGATAACCATCCTGCGCATAGGTAATCCATCCTTGATTGGTTGCGCCTCTTTCGTTTGGCTCTTCTACTAACTTGATGTACTGATTGAAATAAACTAACTCTTTAATATCGTTATACACTTGTGCTTTAAACGGATCGTGTGAATCTTTTTCAGTGTCTGCCATAGTGAACAACATTGAAGGGCAGGTATTTCTATCTCCTACTACTTCTTCGTGTATTCTTCCCGACCATTGGAGTACTGTTCTATTGTATAACCTTGTCCATTTGTGAGGGTCGGTAGCGTGATTAAATTGAAAAGAGTTATACCCTTGATTCAATAAATCAATCTGCATATTCGCCTCAACGATTTCTCCGACATTTAAATAAAGTATAAGGTCGTTAGTTGCAAACTTTGCCAGAGTATTTAAAGTACTTCCAAATCCATAACTAAATAATGAATTAAAGTTTAACTCTACAACCTTGACTACTCCTTTAGGCATCAATGCTGACATTACCTTAATAGATTCGCTATCTTCTTTAAATACGCATAGGTCACCTACGATTACTTCGTTGACCTTACCTTGAAAGTTCTCAAGTACATTATCAATGGTGCGTTTTAAAGCTATTGGGTTACCTTGTGTGAGTGTTACTAATGTTATCATTTGATGTATATTCTTGCGTTGCCGTT
>Ga0105097_10000723_pt1 | contig 15361 bp, 20 predicted proteins | sample PPLLak12cMay2015_FD_87035 | JGI IMG/M metagenome (GOLD analysis project Ga0105097, IMG submission 87035) | Freshwater sediment microbial communities from Prairie Pothole Lake near Jamestown, North Dakota, USA - PPLs Lake P7 Core (1) Depth... | ecosystem: Environmental > Aquatic > Freshwater >... | reverse complement strand
TAATGAACTAATTGAAACAGCAAAAGGGAAGTATGAATACCCAGATACTATCAAAAAAATAATAAGACAATGGCAAAGAAAGTAATTGAAGTTGAAGTTCAAACTAATATACCAAATAGTATAAATCAATTAAAAGAGTTAAAAAAAGAATTAAAGAATGTAGCAGCAGGTAGTAAAGAATTTGATCAGTTATCGGCACAGATAAGAGATTTAGATGATACTATTAGTGATGCCAGAAAAACTAATGATGATTTTTTAGGTCAGTTAGAAAATGCACCTGGGCCACTTGGTATGTTAGGACAAGGTATAAGAGGAGCTGAAAGAACATTTAGTTCATTTAATGGTGCATTAAAAGCATCAATTATAGGTATTATTGTATTAGCATTAGGTGGTTTGTATAAAGCATTTTCTGAGAATGAAACTGCTATGAAGAAGATACAACCTTTATTAGATGGTATAGAAAAGGCATTTAGTGGTGTATTTAGAGCATTAGAACCAGTATTCAATGCATTAGTAGATATGGCAGTTGAAGCACTACCAGTTGTTACAACCGGTATAGGTTTATTCTACTCTGCTATTGTTGGACTATTCACATATGTTAAAGAAGCAGCAAGTGGTTATATTAATTTATGGAAAGGTATATTAACATTAGATTTTGATAAGGCAAAAGAAGGTGTAATGCAGATGAAGGATTCATTCGCCAGTGCAGTTGAGGCAGGTCAAGAAGCATATAAAAGATTTGAAAGTGGTTCCAAAGAACAAACTAAAGGTGAAAAAGAAAGTGCTGAAGAAAGAAGAAAGAATGAAGAAGCGGCTGAAGAAAAGAGAAAAGAAGCAAGAGAAAAAAGTGCTGAAAAGAAAAGACAGAATCAAGAAAAGGAAAAAGAGGATGCAAAAAAACATGCAGAAGATTTAAAAAATGTTGAGAGTGGTTTAATAAGTGATGTCGAAGATTTAAATGCTAAGAGTGAACAAGAAAAATTAGATTTACAAGCAAAAAGAGAATTAGATGATATACTTGCTAAAAGTAAAGCAGGTGATGATATTATGAATATAATGAAATTATATAATGAAAAATATTCAAAACTTGATGCCGAACTTCAAGAAAAATTAAAAAAAGAAAATGAAGATAAAAGTACAGCAGCTCTTGCAAGTGATATAGCATTTAGAGAACAGTATTATACTGGGATAAAAACTTATGTTGAATCTAAAAATATTGAGGAAATAGAGAGTGTAAAACAACATCAACAATTATTATTAGATGAACAAGAAAGGGCAGCAATTGCAAAGGCGGAAACAGAGAAAAGAAGTAAAGATGAAATAGAACAAATTAGAATTTTCTATGACCAAAAAGAATTAGATAATAATAAAGTGGCATCAGATAGAAAATTAGCACTTGCTAAAGAAGAGGCAGATAAGATACAAGCTGTTGATGATGCTGTTAATGCAGCTAAAAGAAAAGCATTAGATACAGGATTAGAAATATTGGCAACATTTTTCTCCAAGAATAAAGCAGTGGCATTATCCATATTAGCAATACAAAAAGGATTAGCAATTGCAGATGTAGTAGTTGGTGCTTCAAAATCATTGGCACTTCAAGCATCTGCATTGGGAACAGCAAATACTGCCGCTGCGGCAACACCACAAGCAATAGCAACTTCTGGAGTTTCTGCTATACCAGTAATTGCAGCAAATACTGCTTTGGCAGCTAAAGGTGCTTTACTTACAAAAATTACGGCAGGAACATCTATAGCATCTATATTGGCAGCAGGTATAACATCAGCGACTTCAATAACTTCAGGAGGTCCAACTGATACTGGTGGAGGTGGTGGAGGTGCTGGCGGTGCTGCAGCACCAACACCACCAAGTTATAATGTCGTTGGAGCAAGTCCTACAAATCTATTAACAGCACAAGCAATGCAGGCAAATAGTAACCAAACACCTATTAAAACATATGTTGTTGCTAATGATGTAACTTCAGCACAAGCACTTGAACGTAATATTATAACATCGGCAACAATTGGATAAATATGAATTATTTACAAAAAATAAAAAAGTGTCTTTAATTATATGGATTTATATAAAGTAATTTACGAAAAGGAAGATGATGGAAATCTTTACGCAATATCATTGGTTACTGATGCAGCGAATGGATTTAATTTCATTGCATTATCTAACAAGATGGAAGTTAAATTGGCAGCAGATGAAAAGAAAAAGATACTATACGGGATAGTTTTGAGAGCAGAACAAAAGATTTATAGAGAATTTGAAGATGGAACACCTTTTAATCTTATGTTTGATGGTCCAACAATTGAAAGATTTTCACAAGATTTTATGAAGAAAGGTTATCAGAATAATTCTACATTTAACCACACCGGTGGTAATTTAGGTGAAACTACTGTGGTAGAGAGTTGGATTGTAATGGATAAAACAAATGATAAGGGAAATTCAATAGGTTTACCAGTTGAAAATGCTGATTGGGTAGTAGGGATTAAGTTATCAGATAAACTATGGAGTGAATATATTGAAACTGGTAAAGCAACTGGTTTTTCAATTGATAGTTTCGTTCAATTTGATAAGATAAATATGAAAAGTATATCCAGAGACTGCTTGATGGATAATTCAGAATTAATTAGCAGAGAAAATAACAAAAAGAAAAATATGAGTGGAATTTTAAAAAAACTTATTAAACTTTTCAGTGAAGGTGAAGTTAAATTGGCTTCATTAGAGGTTGAAGGATTAGGTGTTATTACTTCTGATGCTTTTGAAGTTGGTAATATTGTTTATTATGAGGATTTACAACCAGTAGTTTCAAAAGAGTTTATTGTAGATAATAAAGTTTATCAAACAGATGAAGCTGGAGCTATCGTTGAAATTAGTGATGTAACAGAAGAATCAACCGAAGAAGTTGCTGAAGAAGAAGTAGTAGAAGAAGTTGCATTAGAAGATGTAGCACCAGAAGTTGTTACAGATGTAGAAGGTGTAACAGGAGCAATCAATGAAGAAGTTGCTAAACAAGTTGAAGATATTGATATTGATGCATTAAAAGCATTAGTAGCACAATTACAAGCAGATCTTGAAAAACTTACACAACAACAAGAGGCTGTCTTATTAGAGAATGTAGAATTGAAAAATATGGCCGCATCAACTAAAATAAAAGCAGAAGCTAAAGTTGGAACTAATAACCCAATCAACCTGAAAGCAAAAGAATTATCAACAGAAGACACTTTAAGTGCTTTAAGTAGAATAATAAAAAAAAATAATAAATAAATTATGCCAACAACAACAAATGTAAACAGTGCTTATGTAGGAGCTCTTGCAGGAGAGATTTTCGTTCAAGCGTTTAAAAAATCCGATACTATCGGTAAACAAGCAATTACAGTTATTCCTAACGTAATTGGTTCAGGTTATTTACCTACACTTTCTTATTCAGCAGGTTTAGCTGCATATTCTTGTGGTTTTGATACAACTGGAACTGTAACTTATGCAGATAAAGAAGTAGCAACAAAAAAATATGAAATCAAACACGAACTTTGTAAAGACAAATTTCATTCAACTTTTCAAGCAATGCAAGCAGGTCTTTATGGTGCAGCTAATGAGATTCCAGCAACTATCCAAGATGCTATCTTATTGTCTATGGTTAATAACATGGGTGCTTTAGTTGATACTCAAATCTGGCAAGGTACTGGTGTTACTGGTTCATTCAATGGTTTGTTATCTCAATTAAATTCTGATGGTACTAAAATCACTGTAGCAGGTACTGTATCTTCAGTGACTAACGTACAAGCAACTTTATCAGCAGTTTACTCTGCTATTCCAGAAGAAATCTTATCAGATGAAAGTTTGGTAATCGTTGTTTCTCCTAATGTAGCAAGAAACTATAAAATGTCACAAATTGGAAACTACATGGTTGGTTCACCAGTTGGAGATAAAGAATTAGATTTTATCGGAGTACCAGTTATTTCAGTAGCAGGTCTACCTACAAATACTATCCTTGCTTATAGAACTACAAACATTGGTTTCTTAACAGGATTGGAAGCAGATTTGAATAACGTATCTATTAAAGATATGGACGAAAGTGACCTATCAGGTAACTTGAGAACTAAAATCGTTTTCACAGCAGGTGTTGGTTACAGTTATGGTGCTGAAATTGTATTATCTAAAGTATAGTAATACCAACTAATATAATATAAAGGGGTTACATAAATAACCCCTTCATATTAATAAAAAATATATAAAAACAAATGGCATGTGACTTATCAAAAGGTAGAACATCATTACCTTGTAAAGATGACGCTGGTGGTATTAAAACGGTTTATATAACTAATTATGGTGAATATGCATTTAATGGTTCTTCAACATCTGTTGGACATATTATTCCAACATTACCAAGCACACTTAATTCAACTAATACATTTAAATTTGTATTGAGAAATAGTGCTAATACGTTTACACAGGATTCAACAAGTTCAAGAGACAATGGAACAACTATATTTACTCAAACAGTTAATTTTACTTTACCAAAATTATCAAGTGAATTAGAATTCCAAATGAGAATGTTAGTATTCGGAAGACCACAAATATTCGTTGAAACAAATTCGGGACAAGTTATTCTTTTAGGAGAAAAATATGGTTGTGAAGTAACAGCAAAATCAGAAGTTGGCGGAACTTTAGATTCAAAAACTGGTTATTCATTAGTAGCAGTGGCTACTGAACCAAACCCAATATGGTATTTATCATCTACAGCATCAAATTCATTGAGAACAATAGCATCTACCGCATCAGTAGCAGTTTAATTAAAATTGCTTATAATAAATAATAAATAGAGGTATATTATTATGTCTCTATTTTTAAATAAAAATAATATAAAAAAAATGGCATGTAATTTATCAAAAGGTAGGACATCATTACCTTGTAAAGATGATGAAGGTGGTATCAAAGCAATTTATATAGTTCCAGATAGTTCATGGGCTCCTAATTTATTTTCATCATATCAAGATTCTATAAGTGGTAATATTATATATGATTTTACTTCTTTTACTATATACAAATTTGAATTGAAAAATTCTGGTAATACATTTACACAGGATATGACAAGTTCGAGAGATAATAGTACAACTATATTTACACAAACATTGAATGTAGTATTACCAAAAATGGCAGCAGATTTAGAATATCAATTAAAGGTATTATGTTATGCAAATCCAAGAGTTTTTGTTGAATTGAATAATGGTATTATGTTTTTAATGGGCTTTGAATATGGTTGTGAAGTAACAGCAAAATCAGAAGTTGGTGGAACTTTAGATAGTAAAACAGGATATACATTAACTATTGTAGGAACTGAAAGAGATTCGCTTTGGTATTTAGGTAGTAGTAGTGATGTAGATTATTTAAAATCAATTGCATCTACTGCATCTGTAGCGGTTTAATTATTCTTCTAATGTGTGAAAACCTATTAGTTAATAAAATAAAAAAGGAGAAGTCGTAATTGACTTCTCCTTTTTTTATTAAATAAAAACAAAATTATAGTTTAGTGTCTTTATTATAAATAATAAGTATAATGAGCCTTAAAGTAATTAACATATTAAGTATAGACGAGAATTTAACTGTTGATAACACAATTGTATCAGTAGACCAAACAAATATAACAGCAGACCAGTTAGAAATGACACCTGCAGATAGTATATTGAAAATTCCATATAGATTTTTTATTAGTGAGGTTAAGTTAATATTATGGAATGAGATAAAAGAAACTAAATCTATTTTATCTTTAATTGCTATCGAAGATAATGGACAAATGGTTTTAACATTTACACATAATTTTAAAGATGGTGAGACTTATGAAGTTTTAGTAACTGATATGAATGATAAATTGATATGGAGAGGTAAAATACTATCAACAGTACAAACAGATTTAGAAAATTATATCTTACATAAAATTGCAGATAATAATATAATTAAAATATAAATATAAATATGAAAAGAATACATTTATTGGAAATGAATAAGTACGTAAAGGTTGATATACAATCATTACTTATATCAAGTAACAAATGGATTACAAATGGAGTTAATAATGATTACTTCTATATTGTTGAAGATGCTTATTTAGGTTCACCAACAAATCAATCTATTATAGATAATTTTACAAACTATATATTAGGAGAAGGATTAGTAGATGTATCAGGTTCAATTGATATATCTACTATATTAGGAGAAGAAGATTTAAGAAATGCAGTAACAGATTTTAAAATGCAAGGAGCTTGTGTATTTCAAGTAATTTATAATTTTGGTGGTGGACTTAATAAATTATATTATGTACCAACCAAATCAATCGCAGTAAATAAAGAAGATGATATAACAGATGATGTTAAGTCTTATTGGTATTCATTTGATTGGAGATTTAAAACTAAATATAAACCAGTAGAATATCCTGCACTTGGATGTGGTAATGGACTTGAAACTGAAATACTTTATATCAAAAGACAATCAGCACAGCCAGTATATGCTTTACCAGATTGGCAATCAGGAATTCAATACTGTCAAACAGAAGAAGAATTATCTAACTACTATAACAAACATATCAAAAACAATTTTAGTGCTGGTAAAATCATTAATATCAATCAAGGAACTACTGATAGTGAAGAAGCAATGGAAGAAACTGAAAGAGCAATTTTAAGTAAAGTAGGTGGTTCTAATAATGCAGGTAATATTGTAATTTCATTCAATGATAATTATGAGAATAGAACAACAGTTGATAGTATTGAAATTACAGATGCTTATTCACAATTTCAATTTTTAAGTCAAGAATGTTTAGAAAAGATTATGTTATCACACAAAGTGAATGATAAATCATTATTTGGACTACCAATGGCATCAGGATTTAGTTCAGTAGCAGAACAAATGGTACAATCATTAAAGATTTTATATAGAAGTCAAATCAATCCAATGAGAAAGATACTTACTTCTAATTTAGAAAGAGCATTCAAAAAGAATAATCCTAATGTTAAGTTAGAATTTAAGAACTATGAAGAACTACAAGTTCAACCTGCAACAGAAAAAAATATAATATAAACAATGGCATTAACGACAATTCTTATAAAACAGGAAGAACTTACGAGAAACACTCTTATAGGAGGTAATGTTGACACAGACAGATACTTACAAGCAATAAAGGCGTGTCAAAATCTTCTTATTAAACCAGTTTTAGGTGTTACTTTGTATAATAAAATAGTTAATGATTTTGAACAACAAACATTATCTGGATTATATTTAGAGATGTTTGGTGATTATATCAAAGAGATGATTATTCATGGGTCGGCAGAAATATACATAACACAAGGAGCATATATGGTTAGTAATAATGGTATTACAAAAACTAAAACTGATTCAAGTGAAACTGTTTCAAAAGAAGAATTGGATTTTTTAGTTGAAAGTTCAAGAAAACTTTATAGACTTTATGAAGAACAATTCTTAACTTGGATAAAAGATAATCCAGTTCCAGAATATATTAATAATGATATTAAATATAAAACTTACGGAGGCTGGTTTATTAAAAAAGGTAGTAATAATTGTTAATGAAAGATAATAAAAGAGGTGAATATAAAATTAAGGAAAGTCAAGAGATTAAACTTTCTAAATTATATGAGGAAGTTAAAACCGAGAAGGATAAAAAAGAAAATAAAGATAAATGATTACAGATATAAATGTTGGACTTCTTCCTGATGATGGAACTGGTGACAAATTAAGAAATGCATTTATTATAGTAAATGAAAATTTTGATTATATTAATGATTTATTAAATGGTACAGATGTTCTAACTATCTCACAAGTTATTGGATTACAGGATGCATTAGATAATATATCGGCACAACTTGTTTATATACCTGAAATTCAAAGTAATATAAATGATATTAATAGTATTCTATTTGATGTAAATCTTCAAATAGCAGAACATAGTGCATCAATTGCTGAATTATATACTTTAGTATCTATGGGTACAAGTGGTACATCAGGTATGAATGGGTCATCAGGAACATCAGGAATTGGAATTTCTGGTACTTCTGGTACTTCTGGAATAAGTGGTACGAGTGGAATATCAGGTTCATCTGGGATTTCTGGTTCAAGTGGAACATCTGGAATAAATGGTTTAGATGGTTTAATCGGTCTAAATGGTACAAGTGGTACATCAGGTATAAACGGATTAAATGGTTCATCTGGGACGTCCGGTGTGAATGGTACAAGTGGTAGTTCAGGAACATCTGGAACAAGTGGAACGACAGGTACTTCTGGTACTTCTGGTCAAAAAGGTGCTGATGGTATATCTTCTGGTAGAAATTATTACTTTAATGAATCACAGAATTCTGATATTGCTACATATAAAGTGTTATCTGATATACCTACACAAATCACACAACAAACTGTAACAACAATTTTAACTTCGAATCAATCAAATGTTTTAGTACAAAGATTTATTACACCACAATTAGGATTTACTACAATACCAGCAGGTATTCAAAGGTTTACTTTATATTATATGATTGAACCTGCGGCAGCTGATATAGATGCTTATGTTACACTTGAACTTGCCAATTCAAGTGGTGTTTCTTATGGTTCAGTTATATCATCAGGTAAAATTAAGATTTCATATTTAGATGGATTTATAGTGAAAACTGATATGGATATAATACTACCTGGAATTAGTATAAATTCAACTGATAGAATGATTGTTAAACTATATTTAGATAATTTAGATTCAACAAGTAGAACAGTTCAATGGTTTACAGAAGATGGATATTATTCATTTGTTACAACATCAGTTGGTGTTGTTTCAGGAACTTCAGGAACAAGTGGTAGTTCAGGAACATCTGGTTCAAATGGAACATCTGGAACAAGTGGTAGTTCAGGAACAAGTGGTAGTTCAGGAACATCTGGAACAAGTGGGACGTCCGGTTCGGCAGGAACATCAGGAATTGGAATAGAAGGTTCGGCAGGAACAAGTGGAACAAGTGGTATTGGTTTAAGTGGAACATCTGGAACATCAGGTATTACACCATCTGGTGGAATTACATCATCTGGTCCTACTACAATAAATAATATATGGTCAGGAACACAAGCACAATATACGGCATTGGGAACATATGACGCGAATACAATATACTTTATTGAATAATGGATTTGAAAAGAAACATAACAAGTGTAATAGATGTTAAAAGGGGTGGGGTGAATATAAATTATATATATAGAGAAACAACTTTAGTATGGCAAAGAAGCACCCCTATTATAAGTGGCGGTTGGATTACATCAGGATTAAATATAGTTCTTAATAGTTCGGAGACTGGTTGGATTACAAATGGATTAAATATAAAATTAAAATAAGATAATGGAGTTAATATATGGTGACCATAATAGTGATTGGAGTATAGGATGGTATATATATAAGATAGACCTACTATATGTTGTAAATAAAAAGGATGAGATTACTACTATTGAGGTAGATAATATATTTAGTTCAACTTTATTAGATGAATGTATTGATTATATAATAAAAAACAATAAATAATATGGCTATTTGGTATGTAGATAATTTGAATGGTAGTGATACTACTGGTAATGGTACAATTGTAACACCATATAAGACTATACTTAAAGCAACACAGATTGGGGTTGATAATGATGTAGTAAGGGTTGCTGGTTCTGGATGGACTAATTTATCTGGAACACTAACATTTACAAAAGGTTCTGCGAGTATAACAACATCAGTTAATTTAACTGGTGAATTATCACCAGGTAGTATATTTACTATAACAGACCCTACTTGGGGAACTGAGATATGGGTATGGAAAGTATTTTCTATAACAGCGACTACTATAGTCGTATCCGCAGTAACACAAGTTGGTAACATTACGGTGAATGCTAAAAAGATGACAAATATAAATTATTACACAACTACCGCATCGGTTACACATGATAGTATAGCAAAAAATGGGATTGAAGTACAGGGTGGTTGGATAAATGGATTTACAGAACAAACTGGACTTACTGCCATGGTATATCATGGAACAACAGCAGCCGCAGTATCTGGTACAGGAATTGCCAGTGTTCCGTTGAATACTTATATTAATAGGTTTTTATTCGTAAATCTTAGTAATGGGGTTGGTGGTTCTGTCAATAACTGGTACCCAGGTAATTTATGGAATTCGTTTGTATCAAGTCCATCTGGTGCATCGCCTTTACCACACCCTACATATACAAAACCAAATTTATATTTAACACATTCATTTGTATCAAATCAACAGACTTCATTACAAAGTAACAATAAACCAGCTTATCAGGTCAATAGTGTATATTATACAATAGTTGGTAATGCCACAATCACACAAGGTTGTATAGAGTGTAATATATTATATGTAAAATCGAATGGTGTTACACTTGGACAGGCAGCAGGACATATAATACCATCATTAAATATGATAATTGGTAAATTAGTAGTAGATTTTTGTTTAACAAGCGGGGCTGATGAATGTGTTGTTTTAATTGTTAATAATAATGTATCAAGTTTATTAATTAGAGATATGGAATATGTTGGAACTAATGCCACAAGTGGTAAGATGTTTATTAGAGGAAGGTTCGGTAACTATTCATTTTCTAATTTACAAATCTTACTACCATCGCCAAAAATTATAGATGATTTTAACCTTATTGGACTTGGTAATGATAATGGATACTTTAATTTTTGTGGTCCAAATATACATGTTAAGGATACGGAAGGTACTAAGTTATTACTTGGTAGTGGTCAAATCATATTTTCGGACCCGACGGTATTTGATACTGGAACCAATTCTCTTAGGATAACAAGGCAACCAGTTAATACAACACCTGCAAGTCAAGTTCCTATAAGTAATTTCTATTCAACTGGTATATCACAAACTATAACATTTAGGGCGAAATCACAGGTAAATGCGACAATAACTTTTGGATTAATTGGAAACGCCGCATATGCTAATGTTACTTCAACAAGTGGATTTTCATCAACACAATCATTCAATTTAACCACATCATGGGAGACATTTACATATACTGGGTTACAAGTTGCTAATGTATATAATTTATTCTCTGGAACTAATGTTATATTTGGTGTATCCAACTTACCATCTGCATGGGGTACTTCTAAATATATTTGGATTGATTCAGTTACAGTATCTTAATAAAAAATAAAAAATAAATATAAATAATGACATTTAGTAATATAAATATAAGTAATCCTAATGATGGATTAGGTGATAAGTTAAGAACAGCATTTAGTATTGTTAATGATAACTTTGATGAGGTACAAGGTCAGATAGATGACCTTATTGCCTTAGAAGTTGAAGTAGGTAGTTTAGGTGCTACTGTATCAATTGTTGAAAATGATATAGATGTTATTAATAATGATATAGATAATATTAATCTATCATTAGGTGGTAAAGCTAATATGACACAGTTAAATAGTGCTATAAGTGAGATGAATAGGGCGATTATTAATCTACAAGACCAAGTAAATGGTGCTACAGTATTTCCTTCTAAAACAATTTTTACTGATGAAACAGGATGGATTTTTAGTGGTACTTTTAATAAAAAGACTTTTTATTTTACTACACCATATAATGATACTAAATATACTACTGACTTTTTATATACTTTTGATACTACAGATGAGAATCAAGCCGAATATTCTAATAGTGATGATTTTATTGTAACTTTTGTTAATAAGACAATAAATTCTGTTGAAGTATGGATTACATTTAATGGTTTAATTTCAGACCTTCCTAACTTTGAAGGTTATTTAGTAACTATGGCAGTAGGTGAAAGCAATAGGGCATCAGGTACAAGTGGATTTGGTACATCAGGTACAAGTGGTTCATCAGGTACAAGTGGTACACCTCAAACATTACAACAAGTTACTAATTTAGGTTCTACTACTTCAAATAATATGACCGTTACAGCAACAATTACTGCTAATTCATTCGTTAAATCTGGAGGTACATCTTCTCAGTTTTTAAAAGCAGATGGTAGTACTGATAGTACAATTTATGGAATCGATTCAAATTTAGTTCATAAAACTGGTGATGAAGTTATTGAAGGAAATAAAACTTTTACTAATAATACTTTTAAATTTGGAAATGCAACTATATCAGCAACTTCATTAACTGCTTCAAGAACTTATACTTTACCAAATCAAGCAGGATCTATTGCTTTAGATGCTAATGTTGTTCATATGACTGGAAATGAAAATATTGATGGTATTAAAAACTTTCAAAGAGATTTGATAGTGAATGGAATTGATATAGGTAGAGGTAATAGTAATACCAGTGTACTTATTGGTAATGATGCATTAAAAAGTAATACAGGTGGTAGTAACAATGTTGCTATTGGTTATCAAGCGATATTTTCCGCAACAAACAGTTCTTATTTAGTGGCAGTTGGTCAAGGGGCATTAAAAATGAATAGTTCAGGTTCTGCTGCTGTTGCAATTGGATCAGAAGCTTTAAGTTCAAACACAACAGGTAACAATAATACTGCAGTTGGTAGAGAGTCTTTAAAATCAAATACACAAGGTTTTGGTAATTCCGCTGTTGGTAGGAGTTCTTTATTTACAAATGATAGTGGTAACAATAATTCTGCATTTGGTAATTTTTCATTATATTCAAATATAAGTGGTGATGGAAATGTAGCAATTGGAGCAAGTGCCTCGTCAAATACTACTGGTAATAATAACATTGCTATTGGATTAGGTTCTTTACAAAATAACACAACTGGTGGTAGTAATATCGCAATTGGTGTAACTTCAAGTAATCTTGGTATCAGTAATACTAATTCAATAGTAATAGGAACGGGTGCTGTAGGATTAGGTTCAAATACAACTGTAATAGGAAATACTGCTACAACTGTAACTGGGTTATATGGAAATATTAGATTAGTAAGTGGAATGGCAACAGTAATTCCAGCAACAATTACAGCTCCTGGAACACTTGGTGATATTAGAGTAACAAGTACATTTATATATGTATGTATAGCTACAAATAGTTGGAGAAGAACAGCATTAACAACATGGTAAAAATAAATAAATAAATAAATAAAAATATAAATAAATATGGATCAATTATTATATTGGATAGGTGGAATTATTGTTTTAATAATTTCATACTTTTTAAAAAAATCGGTGAATGATAATGAAAAATCACAAGATAAAGTTATGGCAGAAGTTGAAAACTTAAAAAAAGATATATCAAGTAATAAAGATAGAATAATTTTATTAGAAAATAATCATATTCACTTGACAGATAAATTTGACTTGTTGTATGATTCAATAAAAGAGTTGACTAAGGAGATTAAAAGTCTAAATATACAATTATCAAAAAAGAAAGATATATAAATTATGCCAGTAACTACAAATTATGAAAATGGTAAATGTTTTGCCCGTTATGGAAAAGAAGGTCATAAATACTTTTATCAATGTGGTGATGAAAGTTCAAAAGAAGAAGCAAAGAAAAAAGCAGTTGAACAAGGACAAGCAATTATTATAAATGAAGGACCAATTAAATATGTTGAATTGAAAAAATGGAGAAATAATGCAAATAGTTCAAATGTGAATAAAATTATGTATAATGATGAAATAAAAGAATTAGTTATAAAGTTTAATAGTGGTGATATATATACTTATTCAAATATAGAATTTGATAGTTTTAGGGATATTGTTGAAGGAAATGCAGTTTGTGTAACGAGTGGTGATTCAAAATGGGGAAGTTGGGATGTAGGAAAAACACCATCAGTAGGTGCGGCAGTTTTTAAATATTTGGTAGAACGTGGTGCTACATATAGAAAAGAAGGGACACTTCGATAAAAATAAAATATAAAAAATGAAAAGATTATATAAAGAAGGTTTAGTAACAACACTAATTGGTTTAGGTATATTACTATTCTGTGGAATTATGATATATCAAGGAAAACAATCACCTGAATCTATGACTGGATGGGTAAGTGTTGGACTTATGTTTTTAAGAAGTAAAGATAGTTTAATTGGTTTAGGGAAGTAGTAATAATATAATATATATATTAAAATAAAAAATGATATGGCTAAAAGAATTAAAGAAATATATACTTTAAGTAATTTTACAATTGATGAAATTGCTAATTTATATGATGTTCATGAATTGGAATTATTATTATATTTAGAACCAGATATTATTGAGATTGATTTAATGCTTGAAGGTCTTGAATATTATTTAGTAGATAAACAAGAATTTGAAAAGGCTTGTGTAGTTCGTGATGAAAGAAAACGTAGAGAACAAAGAATAAATTATAAAAGAAATTATATCAAATAATAGCCATAGACACCACTTATTTTTTAGGTGGTGTTTTTTTTTAAATAATTTTTTATTTAGAGGAGGTTAGTTATAATATATAATTTATGAAAGTATGTAAAGCATGTAAAAAAGAATTACCATTAGCGAGATTTTATGTTGTTAGAAGACAAGGTAGTAAAGAATATCATCAAGCAAGATGTAAAAATTGTTTATGTAAAACTAATTTAGGACCAAATAGAAGTGCATTAAAAAATGTTGATATAGAGACTATTTTTATTGATAGTAGGTCAATATACCTTTTATTAAAAAGGATTGAAATAAATAGCCTTAAAATAAGTTATTTTGATGGTTTAAGATTAATACATGAGTATATAAATATATATGGTAGTGATCTAAAAGATTTTTATAGTGAACAGGAACAATTATCGATTATGTATGCAAGATTAAAAAAATATATTAGTATTGATGTATAAGATAAAAATGGCAGGTATATATTCTATAGTTCATAATCCTACTGGTAAAATATATGTGGGTATGAGTGTAGATATATTTTCGAGATGGAGTAATCATTATACTGATATGAAAACAGGTAAACATTCATCAATTGACCTTATGAACTTATGGCTTCAAACGGAGCCTTCTGAGTGGTCCTTTTCTATATTGGAGTATGTAAGTATATCTGAGTATAAAAGAGTGTCTAAAATGAAAGGAAAAGAACTAACAAATGGATTTAGAAACTTATTATTAAAGAAGGAAAAGGAATGGATGAAATTATATTCGGTAAATCTGGCATTAAATAAAAACAATAAACATTTTTCGTGACAATAGAAGAATTTATGATAGAGTTTAATAAAAAATTTTGTAAAAATATATTAAGAATGGAAAAAATTAAAAAAATATTTAATATATAATAAACTTATTTAATAAATATAATATAACCATTATATTATTGTAATTGACATATAATAATGTTTTTTTTATTTAGGAACACCACTTTTTATAGGTGGTGTTTTTTT
>Ga0105097_10000719_pt1 | contig 15386 bp, 13 predicted proteins | sample PPLLak12cMay2015_FD_87035 | JGI IMG/M metagenome (GOLD analysis project Ga0105097, IMG submission 87035) | Freshwater sediment microbial communities from Prairie Pothole Lake near Jamestown, North Dakota, USA - PPLs Lake P7 Core (1) Depth... | ecosystem: Environmental > Aquatic > Freshwater >... | reverse complement strand
TCAAGCGCATCAGTCACGTCATCGATGTCAGCGGCGACCCCGTCGAAGGGAAGCGACATCTGGAAGTCAGAGTCGTCCGACACACGGCGCATCGCGTCGGCGACATCGTCGAGCTTGTCGCTTGTGCGGTCTGCGTCATCACCGACTGGGGCCATCGACCCCAGCACGTCGTTCATAGAGTCGGCGAGCGCCTTGTTCGACCGCTCAAGGTTCTGCATCGACCCCAGGAACTCGTCCCACGGCGCGTTGTCCGGGGGACTTCCCGCCGCGTCGTTGACACCGTGGAAGGCGTCCGCCACGTCTGCCGCCGTGTCGGCGAGCAAGAGCAGGTCGGCAAGCGCTTGGCCGACGCCTGCGCCCGCGCCGCCGCCTAGAAGATCAGCGGGGGTGGTGTCAGCGGCCCCCGACGCCCGCGTGCCGAGCGCTGTGGTGGCGATGTCCCGGAACGCGCTCGGTTGCTGGATGTCGATGTTGGCGTTGATGGCGTCGGAGATGGCACGCCCAAAGTCACTTCCAGCCTGGGTTAGGCCGTCGCGTGCGCTGCTGGCAAAGTTGTCGCCAAACGCGGTGCCTGCGTCGCGCCCGAGTTGGGCGAAGTCCCCGCTGATAGTTCCAGTCAAATCACCGAGACGTGAGGAGACGCTGTCGTAGAAGCTGTCTCCGAACTCGTCTCCGGCGTCTGCTCCGGCGTCGTCGAAGATGTCGATGGCGTAATCGGCGGTGTCATCGATGAAGTCAGACGCCGAGTCGCTGAAGGAGTCTCCGAATACGTCTCCGGCGTCATTACCGGCGTCGTCGAACGAGTCGATCAGGTCGTCGATGAGACCGTCGATCCCGTCGAACGCGCTCTCTGTGAAGCCCTCGCTGAACTTCTCACCGGCATCGTCACCGGCTCGGCCGATGAGGTCGGCGATCTCTTTGTCCTTGTCGCCAAGGCCCGACATGATCGACTTGTTGAGCTTCTTGCCGATCTCCTCGCCGCGGCTCTCGATCTCCCTGGAGAGGCCGTCCATGAAGGACTCGCCAGCCGACTGGCCAGCCTTCTCCATGGCCTTGTCGAGTCCGGCAAACGCCTTCTCGATATCCTTCTTGACCCCGGTGGTGATCGCCCGGACGATGATCGAGGCATCACCGATCACCGGCACGGCTCGTCACCTCCGTCCCATCCGTCTGATTCGCGGGTCTTTGGGTCCATGATCCCGTTTAGCCAACCGGGGAATCAAGTGCCGCGCCGTACGGGCGCGCGGAGTCTGCGTCGACCGGGGTCGGCGGGATGTACGGCTTGCTCGACACCGCTGGAGAGCCGTCAGCAGTGTCATACCCGCCGATGTCGTCTCCGGAGTCCCCGAACCGATACGTGCGCCCGTAGGCCACTGAGTAGAGGTTCTTCCGCACGGCGTGCTTGACTCGGTACTCGACCTCGTTCGTGACGGTGTTGTCGTCCTCATACATCGCGTGGATGACATCGACCATCTCGCTGGCCTCCAACTTCTTGAGGCGGACCCCGTTGAGCAGGGCCCGCCCGTTCACTCCGGGCCAGAGATCGATTGCCCATCCGACGAGGATGACTGCGGCGCGGTAGGGCGGGCGGTGTACTCCTCGATCAGCCAGGAGGTGATCTCACTGAGCTTGTTGACCGTGATGATGTTGGTGTCATCGTTAATCAGCGCCGTGAACCGGGTGTAGTCCTCGGGCATAAGCGCGGTCTCGAAGAACCGGTAGGCGGTGACCGCGGCGTTGCGTCCGTCGTTGGCGGTGCTGTCGGCGATGAGCTGGAGCAGCTCGCTGCCCTGGATCGCGCGACGGCAGTTGAACTCCTGCCCGCACAGCGTGAACGAGATGGGGTCGAAGTCGTCGACCGTGAGGTCGGACCCGAAGTCCTTGGTGCGGACGCGCTTGGTGTTGGCCATGGTCGTTTCCTCCTGGGACGTGTGACGGACGACGGCTGTCGCTTTTGGTCACTGGTTACTTGAAGTAGCGGAACTGCCGGATGAGGTACTTGTTGGGGCCGTGCCCTGGGTGCATGACGCGCTTGCGGTAGACGATCTGCCCGCGCGAGGAGAACTTGAGCGCCTTCCCCTTGCGCGCCCGGATGACGTGCGGACGCGCTCCCTCGTGGTGGACGAGGGCGTAGTTCTTCTTCGACCCGATTTCGATCTTCGGGCCGCGCGCCGTGCGCTCCGACGTCATCTTGATGCTGGTGCGCAGACGGCCGGTCTTGACCCCGACCTCGGCCTTGGCCTGGGCGGTGGCCAGCTTTCCGCGGTCGCGCAGCCAGGATCCGACCATCCCGCGCGGGTTGGTCATGTGGAAGTCGAAGTTGGGGCGGAACGTGAGGATGACCGTGGCCACCGTCGTTGCCCCCTTAATGTCGTTTGCGTCTGGTTACAGGTACAGGCTAACAGCCGCAGGCCGCGGAAAGAGCTGTCAGGTGAGCTGGACCGTGTACGTCGCGACCGCGCCGTGGAATCCCCCGTTTGCGCCGATCACATCGACGAACGACACGACCCCCATGTTCAGCGGATCAAGCGAGGGGACGAGGTCGAGCATGAGCTCCATATCGACGGTCGGGAGCACCGACGCCTCCTGGATGGCCGCCGCCTCCGGGGCGTTTCCGCGGGCGTTGGCCACCGGGACGCACCGCAGGATCTGCAACGAGAACGTGATCGATCGCGGACCGTCGCAGCGCGTCGGCTCAGATGGGGCGCCAGGAATGCCGATGAACACCTGCTGGACCGCGAACACCGCCTGCTCGCAGTCGGCGGCTGGCTCTCCGATCGTCCAGTACCGGCGATCGGGGAGCTCGACCCCCTCTGCGGCGTACAGCGTCTCCAGCGCGACGAGAGCGCTGTCCATCACCGTCTCGATGACCATCTCAGCTGCTGGCGCTCTTCTTCGGCGCGGCCGTCTTCTTCGCTGCGGGCTTCTTCTTGGCACGCGGCGGGGCGGGCTTGGCGGGAGGCGCTGGCGGGTCGGGGACGACGACGGGCTCCTCGACGACCACCGCGGGCGGAGCGGGCGGAGCAGGGGGAGCGGCGAGGACCGGCGGCGGAGCCGGGACGGCCTTGCGGCGCGCGGACCACGCGCGGAGTCGCTTGAATGCCACAGGTCTCTCCTCAGTCAGTGCGGGCAGGTCGGACGACAGGCGCGATAGCCCGTCCAGATGCGTCCGCGTAGCGGATCGTCTTCCCGCGCGGGATGTCCGGGCTGAAGACACGGGAGCGCATCAAGGCCTTGGTGGGATTCACGGTGCGCAGGAACAGGTCGACCAGGTAGATCCCGGTGCGCCCCTGCTCCAGGAAGTCCTGCTGGTCCAGCAGCGTCCACGAGACGCCCTGGCGCGAGACGCTGGTGACGCGGGCGGGAAGCGAGCACCGCTCATCGTCGGTGGCGGCCCAGATGAACTGGTTGGCGAGCTCGGTCGCCGCCGCCGTCCCCGCCGCGGGAGGGATCGTCCCGAAGGTGTAGGCGATCTCCATGTCGTCGCAGGTGCCCCAGCATCCGTCGACCGGCGCGATCGCGCTGTAGTCGTAGATGGCGACGTCGGCCAGATCGATCTCGCGGTCTCCGACCGTGATCGACTCGATCGAGATGATCGGCTGCCCGCGCAGCGGGATGAAGTGCAGGCAGGTGCTCCCGCACGCCCCGCAGACGTTCCTGACCTGACCGTTGTCGAGCACCGGGTAGATCCGCTGGGTGAGCGCGTCGTCGGAGTACGGCTGGAAATAGGTCTCGACCGTGGTGTGCTGGCCGGAGAACTTGCGCCCAGAGAGCATCCAGAGGATGTACGAGGCCGACTCGATCGCGGCAGAGGCGTACGGGGAGTCGGGGTCGTCCAGTCGGTCCGCGGTCGTCCATGCGCCGATCATGAGACCAGTCTCCTCTCAAGGCGAGAGCGGCGCCAGCACAGGCGGGAAGCTGGTGCTGGCGCCGCTCTCAGGAACGTCAGGAGACCTGGTCCGCGTCGAGGACGTAGTCGCTGTCGCTGATGCCGTAGCCGGGGTCGGTGAGCGTGGTGACGGCGGTGGAGACACCGGTCACGGCGCTCCAGGTGTAGAAGCCCTTGAGGCCGGTGGGGGCCCACGGGGAGCGCGCGTACATGTACGGGCGGTCCGAGATCGACGGCCAGCGCCAGCGGCCGTCAATGCCCTCGCCGTAGTACACGTTGCCCAGGCCGTAGCCCTCGAACGTGGTGGCGAGCAGGCCGTTCTCCACAACCCGGTCACCCGAGAGCCGGGTCTTCACGTAGGGGAAGACCCACTGGAAGTACGGGTTGACCGCGGCGGGCTTGCCGCTCTGGATGGCACGCGACCAGACCTCGACGGCGACGCCGTTCTCGGAGGGGTCCTCGCCGACCTGGGCGGACGCCCAGCCCATGGCGATCGCCGTCGCGGAGCCGTCGCTGACCGGGGGAGCGGCGTCTGGGTGCCCGGCGAGCAGGACGCCACCGGAGAGCAGCTGCGTGAGCTCGGGGTCCGGGTCGCAGATCGCGATCTCCATGGTGATGCGCTTGAGCGTGTCCGGGGCCTTGAAGGTGACGCAGACGGTGCCGTCTGCGGCCTTCTCCGTGACCTCGTCGCCAGCCTCGTACTCAGGCGTGAACGACGTGCGGATGAAGGCGGTGGTGGTGTATGAGTTGCCAGCGGTGGTCAGCAGCGCACCCGTGCTATCGAGCCGGGTGACGCGGATCGCCACACCCTGTACTGATGCTGCGTAATCCTGAGGCATGTTGCCCGCTCCTTACAGAGGCGATCTGAGTCGGTTAGATGGATACGGTGTAATCCGCTAGGGCGCTGACTTGGCAGCAGCCATCCCATGTCACTGCGACAGGCCGCTCTGCACGAAGGACGAGCGTGTTCTTCTCGGTGTCTGTGTAGTCGGCGACGTTGGCGGTCACCATCGTGGGCGCCCCCAGGTGCATCGTCACCGGTCCGGTTCCGTACATCTTTGCCTGGGTGGCGCTCACCACGGTGTAGCCGGAGCCGACGACGACGAGTGTCCCGCCAATGGTGTAGAGATTGTCGCCGTCTCGTTCCAGATTTCCGCCGAGGAACGTCGCCAGCCCTCGGGGCATGTGGATCACGCCCTGGTTTCCCAGGCCGCAGGCGTCGAGCGCGCTCTCCAGGACAGCAAGCGCGCGGATCGGGTTGAGCGCCGCGCCGCCTGCGACGGCGGTCACGTTCCCGTCGGACAGGTAGCGGTTCCGGTCGGCGGCGACCGGTTCTAGGTCGGTCGTCACCGCGCCATCCCACAGCTCGGTCTCGGCCGCCTTGACGCTCGCGATGTCGAGAAGCCTAAGCAGCCTCGACTCACGCTCGTCCGCCATGGTGGCCATGCCGACGGTGCTGTCGCAGCCATCTTCGACGACCACGGCGAACGGGGCGACGCGGGTGTACCGCTCGCTTCCGGTCGAGTCGTGGAACGTCGCGCTGGACGTCGCCTCGCACAGCCCCCACCCGCTGACCTTGAGGTCGCACAGGGCGAACTCCTGGCCGTACCCGCCGACCCAGTGCTCATCGGTCGTGTCGTGGTGGATGACCGTCGCCGCCGACGACAGACCGAAGGGGGCCTCAGTGATCTGCGTTGCCGCAAACACTCCTGTGAAAGCCACTTCGGTCCCCTTCGGTCTGTCGATCAGCGATCAGCGATCAGTTGGCGCTGCTGCTCAGGAGAAGTTGTCCTCAAGAGCGGCGGCCGCACCAGAGGCCTGGAGCGTGGAGGTGACGTGCAGCGACTCGTCGCCGACCTTGGCAAGGCCGATGAACTCCTCGGTGAACATCTTGTAGTCGTTCGAGCCGACCAGGGTGGAGTCACGGATGACGCCGAGGTCGAGGGTGCCGCCATCGAGGTACAGCCAGGTGCCCTCGACGAACAGGTCCCACTCGACGGTGCTCGGGAACGCGCCCGTGGAGGCGTTGGGGCCGCCCACGACCGAGTCGAGCGACCACGTCGGGTTGATCCGACGCGAGCTGAGCCACGAGTTGATCTTGGACTCGGCCAAGGCCAGGGTGTCCAGGCTGTCGCCAGGCATCTGCATCGCGATGTCGGCCCGGAGCATGTCCAGGAACCAGTACGGCGCGATGAAGCGCATGGGCTCGTTCGGCTGGAGCCGGTACTTGTACCGGTAGGCCGAGGCGATGCCGTCGAGCTGGGCGACGAACTCGCGGGCCGCGCCCACGTTGTAGTTCGTCGCCGTGATGGCGGTGCCGCCGGTCTTGATCTTGCCGAGCAGGTAGGTCTCAGCAGCACGGGCGTGCTGGATGAGGGCGACCTCGTTGTGGCGCTCGATGAGCTCCGGGAAGGCGCGGGTGGTGAGGTTGTCGAACGTCAGGCACATGCTGAGCGCCTCGACGAGCGCCTCGGTCTCCTCGCCGCACTCGACCACGTAGCAGGGCTTCGTGTCGACGGGGCTGGTCTCGGAGACGAAGTTCGACGCGGCGGTGTAGGTGTTGCCGGTCTGGTCCCAGCGGCCCATGCCGTCGGTGTAGGAGCCGGTGGCCACCGTGGGGGCCGAGTAGTAGCGGAGGCCGCCACGCTCGGCGTTGAACACCGCGAGGGAGTCCCGGACGGGACGGTCGGCGGTGCCGCTGCCGAAGATGGTGTAGTTCGTCTCCAGCGGGTAGCAGACCGCGGCGGCGGTCAGCGCCTCGCGCGAGACGATCTCCTGGATCTTCGCCCAGTTCCCGGACTGGTCTCCGGCGTGGAGGACCCGGTTCTCGGGGAACTCCGCGCGGATCGAGGCGATGATGTGCTGCTCGCCGTCGCCGCCGGTAGCGCGGCGGATGGAGTGCAGACGCTTCATAAAGGCGTCGCTCACCTCGCCGCGGTTGGCGAACTCGGTACCGGCGGTGTAGCCGGGGATGTCGGCGCCAGCGGTCACGGTGACCGCGGCCTTGGCGTTGGGCACCGGCTGGTTGGCAGCCGGGGGAGTAACGACCACGTCAGTGGCGGAGGCTGCCACGGGGATCTCCTCGTTTGTGGGTTGGCCGGTGGGGTCTGCCGACAGCTCGGCAGGGGTGTCGGTTGCGACGTCATCGACCGATGCGACCTCGGCGGGCTCGGTGCTCTCGGTCGACGCCTCGGGGGTCTCGACAGCCAGTTCGGCTGCGTCCTCCTCCTCGACGGCGGCCTCGGTGACCGAGTCCTCCACGTCCTCGACTGCGGCCTCGGCCTCAGCGTGAACGTCAGGAGCGCTTGCGTCCTCGTTCTCGGAGAACTCCTCAGACTTGGTTGACATAACCACTTCCTCGTCCTTCTCTTCGACGATCTCCTCCTCCGGCGGCAGCTCGGGCTCGGCGTCCTCCTCGTCGGAGGGCTCCTCTTCCGGCATCTGCTCGGCGGTGTCGGCACCGTGTACGCGGGACGCAGCCTCGGCGGCGGCTGCCGCCAACTCCTGCTGCATGGCGGCGCGGCTGGTCTGCTCAGACCTCACCGCGTCGAGGGCATCGGCCAGAAGCGTCATCGACTCGACGACCTGCTGGCTGGGCTCTTGCTTCTCGACCGTCTCGAACTCGCTCAGGATGAGACCCTCAAGGTCTGCGACTTCACCTTCGCTGAGTTCGGAGAGTTGGTCGAGCATCTCCTTGATGCGATCCACTTCCTGTCCCTCCTCGGGGCAGTTCGTGACTCTCCAGGACGGTCATGCGACGTGAGACGCGGAGCCTCCGGTTATGACGACGGTACCAGAAACACGAGGTGTGTATACAGGTACACGAGCGTTTCAGATGATGTACCTAAGGAGCTTGGTGAGCTTGGCGCTGATCTCAGGCTGGCTGATGACGTCTCCACCGGACATGAACGACACCGTGTCTCCGATGGCCTCCTCCAGGTCCGGGCCGCTGAGGCGGGCCTTGACTCGGTCGAGCAACTGGTCGAACAGGCTCTGGAGGTCTTCGGGGAGCTCGCTGTACTTGAACTTCTGGTTGAGGTCGCCGAACGCGATGGGCATGTTGGCCACGGCCTCGCCCAGCGCCCGGTAGCCGTCGCGGAGCTCCTTCTCGGTGTCCGGGGCGTCGGTGTCGTTCGCGATGTCATCGACGATCTCCATGGCGTCCTCGGCAGCCTTGTTCGCGGCGTCGATGTCGCCGCGCTCGGCCGCCTGGTCAGCACGCTCCAGCGCGTCGACCGCCCCTGACGTCCCGGCCTGGTCCTCCAGGTCGCTCTTGATCTTGGCGATCACCTGGCGGAAGCGCCCGTGCTCGTCGCGCGGATGGTTCTCCGGCTTCCAGGGGGTCCCATCCGGGTAGAAGCCGCCCGCCTGGATCGCCTGGGCCTGAAGGGCGAAGTGCGCGCGCAGCTCCTCGATCTCCAGCGCCAGCTCCTCGGTGGTCGCGGTGAACGACTCAGGGATGAGGTCGGAGCGCCCGAGGGCCTTGGCGCGCTTGCGGATGTGGCGCTTGGCGGCGGCCTTGTCCTTGGCGCGCCCGCACGCCATGATCGCGTTGCGGAGGTCTCCAACATCGCGGATCGGGAACGACCCGTCGGCGAGCGCCCAGCCCTTCTGGGCGTACTCCTGGCGGGTCTCCTCGGAGTAGTCGCGGAACTCGGCAGCCGCCTGGTCGCGCAGCGAGAGGAAGCGCTCGCGCGCCGTCTCCGCGCTGGTGGACAGCGGGTCCGGCCCGCGTAGCGCCGAGAACCGGTGCAGAGCCTCGGCACGCGCGCTCTCCAACGCGCTGCGCTGGGACTCCTCCAGGTGCTCGACCCGGTTGGCCAGCGTGGTCAGCGACGCCTGCGAGCTCTCCGAGCGCAGCGCGTTGAGCGTCGCGGTGCCCGCGGCGACCAGCGCGTAGATGTGCCCCGAGGCGACGCGGGCCCGCGTCACCGGGAAGCCGGGGACGTTGACCTGGCAGACCGCGACGAGCTCCAGGCGGCCGTTGATCGGGCGCCAGTCACCGGACGGGGCCGAGGCGCGCATCGCGCGGACCTGGTCGGGGGTCGCGCTCGGGCGCAGCCCGCCCGCCACCCAGATCCCGAAGGCGTCCTCACCCGCGTGGACATCGCAGATCGCGCTCGCGGTGTCGTCGTAGTGCTTGGCCGCGGCGGCTGCGTTCGCGCTCAGCGAGGCGTGGCCCCCGGCCAGCGTCAACTGCCCGACCGGGATGTCGGACCCCTCGGCGGTGCGGAGCAGGCCGGTGTGGAAGTAGGCGTAGTTGCTGTGGCTCTTCGGCGGGCGCGTCGAGAACGGCAGCCCGATGTGGTCGGTGTCCCAGGTCGCGATGTGCCCGAACACCCGCCCCTCGGGGTCGACCGTCAGCGGCGTGGGGCCACCGAGCTTGGGGTCGTCGAACCACTCGCGCGGAGGGTTGACCGGGATTCCGGCGGCGGTCAAGGCGGAGGCGATCATCGCCTGGGTCTCCTCTTCGGTCGCGGGGGTCCCGATGTAGTTGCCGTCTTCGAGCATGTCGAGCTCCTCGGCGCTGTCGTCGATCTCGATGGTGCATTCCTGGAACGCGGGCTTGGCGACGAGCGTCGCCGCGATGACACGCCCGTTGGTGATGACCATGTTGCCCTGCGAGATCACCTGGCGGGTATCGGTGCTCTCCTCGTCGAGCTCCTCGTCCGACAGCTCGGGGGCCGTCTGGTGGGACGTCGCCTCAAAGTTGTCGAGGTCCACGGAGACCCCGCGCAGGAACCGGTTGCGCACCAGGCGCTCGGCCTCGGCCCCGTACGGGCCGGTGTCGAATACGCCGTGGGCGTTGCCCAGTCCGCCGTTCTCGAAGCGCTCGATCTCGTCGATGCGTCCGACGATGACCGACGAGTTGTGGCCGTCCTGGGTCTGGATCTGCCACATGAGCGGGATGGGAAGGTCGCGGGTGCTGAGCGCGACAGGGGAGAACTCCCGTCCGTCTCCGGACTTCACCCCGACCGGGGCGAGCATCGGGATGCGGAAGCGCGCGCCGGTCATCTCGCCCTCGGACCCGTTGCCCGCCGACGCGGTGACGGCGTGCAGCGCCGAGGCGGTGATGATCTCCTCGGTGGAGAGCAGCTCGATCGGGTCGGTGGCGCTCCCGCGGATTCCGCGCCGGTTCTTGCGGTCGCCAGGCCAGTAGCCGTTCATGGCGTGGTGGAGGTTGGCGCAGTACCCCTTCGCGCGCGGTCCCATGTACTTGCGCAGGTGGCGGTAGCAGCGGGTCCAGTCTCCTGGGGTCCCCCAGCGGATCTTGAGCCCACCGGCTCCGACGGTCCAGTACCGCTTGAGGCGCGCCACGGCGACGGCGTCGCTGGGCGTGTCGGCGATGCCGGGGATGCCCGCGGCGAGGATCTCGCCATACTCCCCGTAGATCGCCAGCCCGTCGAGCAGGGCAGCCGCCGCCGCGGACTCAGCCGGGGCAGGGGCCTCCTCGGCGGAGTCGCTCGGGTTGTCGGCGTAGAACTGGTCGACCTGAGCGAGCACATCGGTGTACTTCTCGCCCTCAAGCACGGCGACCGGGGGAGGTGTGGCCCCCTGGAGGTCGCGCAGCAGATTGAGGTCTTCCACCCAGGTGTTGTTGGCCTCGCGGCGCAGCAGTGTCGGGGTGCTGGACTCGGTGCTGGACGGGACGAGCGCCATCAACTCCAGGACCGCGTCGTTGTTCGTCTCGTCGATAAGCGCCATGTAGACCGGGGGCACGTCTGACTGCGCCGGATCGGTGATGGCCGCAGCCAGCAGCGGCGACGCCTCCAGCTTGGCGCGCACCCTCTCGATGTACTTCGAGAAATTGTCGATGACCTTGAGCAGTTCTTCTCTGGTCAGCGGCGTGAGGTTCTTGGCGGACGCCTTGGCACGCCGAGTGCTCTTCTTCGTCTTGGTTCCGCCGCCCTGCGGGACGAACCACCCGCGGGAGTCGCGGACCTGGCGCTTGGCGTTGTCCCGGCGCTCCTCGGGGGTGTACATCCGGTCGCCGCCGCCTGCCGGACGCTTGGCAGGGCCGTAGTACAGGGTGTCCCCGGCGGCCAGCACGATCTCGCGGTCGAGCATCTCGGCGTCGAGCTGCGGGACGCACGTCTCCATCAGGTAGGCCTCGCCGGGGTCGATCTCGCGCATGTCGACCGGGAACCCGCCGCCGTGGCAGACGCCCCTGATGACGCCGTAGGCCGTTTCGTCATCAACGGGATAGAACTGCTCAGCCGACGGGAGCGGCTCCTTCAGCCACGTCCGGCTAACGTCATCAAGTCGGTAGTAGTCGGTCCCGTCGTAGGCGTGCAGCGCGTTGGCCGAGAGCTCATCGACCGGGTCGAACGCGACGAAGTACTCCAGCGGGTCCTCGTCCTCGTTGCCACGGCGCGGCCAGAACAGCGACTCGACCTCTTGCTCGGTCTCCGCGTACTGGTCGAACATCGCGTCGATGCAGTCACCGTCGGGGCAGTCCTCGTCGTCCATGAGCTCAAGCGCTGCGACTACCGGAACTGCTGGCTCTGCCGCCGTCGGTTGCTTCTCATCCCAGAAGGCGTCAGTCCGCGCGTACACCGCGTCATAGGCATCCTTGTTGCGGTAGTAGTCCGCAAGCGCGGCCTGCTTGTGCAGCGTGGAGTCGACAGGAGCGCCGCACACCTCGCACTTGGTGTCGTCTGCGGGATCCTCAGTGAAAAAGTGCGCCGTTGACGGGTCGATGTCCTCGATGCTGAAGTCAACGGCTGTGTCGTCATGGACGTCAGCCATCTCACCCTGGCCGCAGTAGCGGCACATGGTCGGGATCTCGTTGACAGGAGTGAACCGGTGCGGGGACTTTCCGGGGGCGAACTCCTCGGTGACGTCATCGCTTACCTCGACGTTGGCGTCTGGGTCGTACGCGGCTGCGATCAACGCCATCCTGTTGACGTTCTTGACCAGCGCTAGCGCCCAGTCTTGCCCAGCATCTCCGCCGCGCAGTCCCCAAGAGATCTGGTCGGGAGTCGGAACCGACGTGTCGGAGCGCTCGCCGCGCTTGCTGCGCTTGGCCCGGTTTGCGGCGAAATACCGGACGATCCGGCGCACATCGTCGGTGTCGATCGTCTCGCTGGATGCGAGGTGGCTGGCGATAGCGAGCCCGGACTTGGTGCCGCCCTGGCCGTAGGTCTTGTGCCAGCGAAGGGCGTGCCGGGCTGCTGAGCGGACATCGCTTGGGATTTTGTGCCCGCTGGCGGCGGAAGCGACCACGGAAGCTCCGCCCGCCTGGGCGAACATCTCCTCAGCGAGGATCTCGGCGAGGTCGAGTTGGCTGTCAGTCGCGGAGAACCCATCATCACTGCGGCTCTGCCACTCTGGGTCATCGCCAGATCTGGCGGCTGCGATGAGCGCCGCCGATGTCGCTGCGTCGAGCACGTCCGTCACGTCGAAGTTCGACAGGTTCGCGGCGGCGACCAGGCCGCCGTGCTCGAAGAACACCCAGCCGCTGTGCGTTCCCATGACATCCATGGGAGCGAGTTTAGCGGAACAGAATCAGATCTCGTCGATCCCGGTGGAGTCTGCTGAAACGTCACTAGCAGGCGCATTAGCGGGCTTGCCCTGCTTCATCGCCTCGGTGACGAGCGGCGCGATCCGCTCGGCGAACTGCTCAGCGGTCTCGTTCTCGCCCCACTGGAATGATCTGGCGGTCATGGTGTCTCCTCGTAGAAATCGAAGTGCGGGTTGAGACTGGAGGCAAACTCCTCGTACCCAGGCTCTCCTGGCTTGATCTCTCCAGGGGTGTCCACAGCCACGTTGGAGGGGAACATCCAGGAAGGAAGACGACGCAGGTGGAGAACCCCGTCCTTGTCCCGCCAGAGGTCGACCTGGACCTCGCCGAGGCGGTCGAGGTAGTCGATCCACTCGTCAGGCTCGCGCTCGGCCCATTTAGGCGGCGGGAGGTCCGTCCGCGGTTTCGGGGGGTCCCAGTTCGTCTTGAGTTGCATCTGACTCCTCCTTCCTTAGACCAAAGAATCCTGGAAATAGCGATTCTAGCGCAGGAGCAGACATCCTGGCCCCGTCGAACTCGGGGTCGTCAGGCGGGGCCCCGGCGTAGGCGAGCAGGTTGATCAAGTCCATGGCCGACATGGAGGAGATGTCTGGATCTGGCACGGTCACTCCTCCTCGTCCATGAACTCCGGGTCTGGCCCAGAGGGAGCGGGCGGCTCAGGCCACATGAAGGAGCGGTACCAGTCGAGGCGCTTGGCCACGGCCTCGGGGCTGAAGTCTAGCGTCCAGGCCTCGTCCTCGGAGGTGGCGTCATCGACCGCCGCCGAGCCCGCGACAGGCGCTGCCGCGGGTAGAGGAGTACCAGGAGGACCAAATTCGCCTTCGTTTTCCACAATCGCCTCAGCCCACGCTGCTAGTACATCTTCAGGTAGATCTTCATAAGTTGAGCCAGGGTGTGCGTCAAGCCAATTTTGCTCAGCGTTTTCACGCGCCAAGTACGCTGTTTCATAACGAGCGGCAAGATCGTCTTGCCCGGCGTTATAGGCCTCGTCAGCCAGCCGCTTCCACTCCGGGTCTCCAGCTGGTGGGCGAGGACGAGATGATGCGGAAGACCCAGGTGCGCCCACGGGCGCGGCGGCGTCAGCGCCAGCGTCCGGGATGCCGATGTCCACAAGATCAATCTGATCAAACTCGGGGACGACCCCGGCGGAGGCCTCAAGCGGGATCCAGGTCGCGGGGGAGATGTAGTTGGACAGGGCGATCGCCGGGGTGTCGTTGAGCGCCGCCCCGACCTTCTTGGCGATCTCGGTGCGCAGCTTCTTGAGCTCCGCCTCGTTCTTGGGCATCCGGGACTTCGGGGTCTTGGCCACCAGAGCGTTAGCCAGCGATGTCGCGTAGTGCGTGCGGACATCGTGATTGAGGATGTCTGGCATCCCCGTGGCGTCGCGCAGATACTGGATAGATCGGAGGCTGTCGGTGTTGGCGAACACCTGGTCCGATGGGGACTTCCCAGCGATCAGCTCCTTGACGGCTGCGCGCAGCACGGGGTTACGCGACTCGTAGGTGTTCAACTTCCCCGCCTTGCCCAGGAACTTGAAGCGCACCATGTTTTCGGATGGGAAGAACACGTCCTTGACCCGCATCGTGGCCCCGCCAAATGTCGGAACCTTCTTTCCGGTCTTCTTGTCGTACGTTCCGGCCTTTTCGGAGGACCCCACCCGCATCCCGGTCTCAAGCATCGCGAGGACCAGGGCCGCGGTCTCGTCGAACCGTGCCTCGCGCTCGGCCTTCTCATGCGCGATCGGAATGACCTCGGCCACCTCGGCGTACCGGCGGAACTTCTTGGTGTGCCCGCTGGCGCTGTGGGCGTCGGTGTACATGCTGAGATCGGACCCGCGCTGGTTGAGCGCCTTCCAGATGATGGACTCGTTCTGGTCCTCGAAATTCGGGTTGTAGTAGGCGGCGATCACGTCGGCAGGCGGCATCGACGCCTTGGGGCTGTGCGCCTTTACACGGGCTGCGAGCTGCTCGTACTCGGGTGTCCCCCGCTCGGGGATCTCCTCCATCTGGATCAGCCCATGCCGCTTCGACCTATGGGTGCTGAGTTTGCTGCGCTGCTCTGCTGTCGGGCGCAGCTGGCGCGGCATCCCCACCAGGGACGGGGACGGCAGCACCAGGTCGTCGTTCACCAGGTCGCGCATACGCGACGTGACCCCGATCAGCGTCTCGTCGCTGCCCATCAACTCGGGGATGCGCTCGTTCTCCAGTTTGTTGAAGTAGTCGAACAGGACGCGCCCGGCCTCGGTGCGCATCTTGTATATGGAATCTCGCGCCTCATTGAGCCCCCCGAGATCGTCGACAAGCGCAGCAAACCGCAGATCAGTGACATGAAGAGTTTGATCACCGATTTCAAGTGACAGTTGACGGAGCAGGATGTCAGACGGCTCAGTCTGTCCTTTAGCCTGCATGTCCTCGATCACGTGTGTGTACGCCGAGTAGGCCTGCGCAAACATCTCTTTGTCGCCTGAGTTTCCGTTGTGCAGCCTCACACCGTCGGAAGAGCTCATGTAGTACCAGTGGACAAGCGTGTCGTTCGGATCGTCGCTGTACTGCATAACCTTTCGTACCGACCCCACCGCGGCGCGGAACTCAGGATCAGAGTCGCTGAAATAGTGACCTGACGTCCCCAGCGTCCCCAGCCCGTAGTCCAGCGCGTGCCCAAGCTCGTGCGTGAGCACGTCCGAGTGCTGCCTGCTCAGCGTCTCGGCAGCGAGCGATGCGTCGGAGACGACCACAAGGTTCTGCTGCGGAGAGAACAACCCGCCGACCTTGTCGCCAGATCGGTTGTCAGCCCCGGATCTCTCCTGCCAGTCGTTCTTCCAGTGCTCCGACTCCTCAAGCAGTGTCTCGGTGATGTTCGTCTCGGCGCGGTAGACGCCACCGCCACGGGCGGTGAGCATCGAGTTGAGCGCCCTGGCGACGTTGGGCGTGATCCGCTGCACGGCGTTTTCGAACGCCTCGTCCGCGACCACGT
>Ga0105097_10000716_pt1 | contig 15406 bp, 9 predicted proteins | sample PPLLak12cMay2015_FD_87035 | JGI IMG/M metagenome (GOLD analysis project Ga0105097, IMG submission 87035) | Freshwater sediment microbial communities from Prairie Pothole Lake near Jamestown, North Dakota, USA - PPLs Lake P7 Core (1) Depth... | ecosystem: Environmental > Aquatic > Freshwater >... | reverse complement strand
CAACGGTATCGGCATCGGCGCGGGCCGCCAATCCTGCGCGCGCCAGGGTCCTTTGCTCTTGATTGGCACGCCGGCGTTGTCGCGGTAGGCCCAGTCGGTGTCGCAGGAGCCGCAGGTCAGGCAGCCGCTGGAGGTGGGCGGGCAGCTCAGGCCGGTCTCGGCGCGCAGCGCGTGGCGCTGTTCGTAGAGGAAATAGCTGCTGCTGACGCCGCTCTCGACGATGTCCCAGGGCTGGGGCGCGCCCGGCTCGCGTGCGTCCAGGAAGTCGCGCTGGCTCAGGCCGTGGGCAGCCAGGGCGCGGTCGAAGGCGGCAATGGACAGCCGCTCCATGTTCAGCAGCACCGGGGCTAGCCGCCGATCGCCTCGGGCCAGCACGGCCTGCACCGCAGCCCACTGCGGCGAGTCAGCGCGCACAGCCACGTCGTGCCGCCCCAGGCTGCGCTGGATCAACTTCTGGCGCCGCTCGAAGGTGGCGACGTCGGTCATGGCCTCCCATTGGAAGGGCGTGTGCGCCTTGGGCACGAAGGGCGTGGCGTTGATCACCAGCCGGCGGCGGAAGCGGCTCTTGGTGGCCAGCGTCAGGTCCACCAGCCCCTGTACGTCGTCGTCGGTCTCGCCCGGATGGCCAATCATGAAATAGAGCTTAAGCTGTGGGAAGTCCAGCGACTCGGCCAGATCGACCGCCTCCAGGATCTGCTGCTCGGTCTGGGTCTTGTTGATCACGTCGCGCAGGCGCTGGCTGCCGGCCTCGGGCGCGATGGTCAGCGTCTGCGCACCGCTCTCGCGCAGCGCCCGCACCAGCGGCACGGAGATGGGATCGACGCGCATGGAGCTGACGCTGAGCTTGGCGCCCAGCCCGCGCAGGCGGATGGCCAGCTCGTCGATCTGGCTGTGGTCGGAGACGGCAGCCGAGATCAGACCGACCTTGTCCCGGTGCTTCAAGCCTTCTTTGGCCCAGTCCAGCAGCAGCTCCAGCGGCTGCTCCCGCGGCGGCCGGTAGACGTAGCCGGCCAGGCAGAAGCGGCAGCCGCGGCCGCAGCCGCGCGCGATCTCCATCAGGTGCAGCCCGCCGAACTCGGTGTCGGGGGTGTAAAGCGAGCTGACCGTGGGGTAGTGTTCCAGGTGACGCACCCACAGGCGCTTGATGCGGCGAGGAGCTGGGGCGTCGTCGCTGTCTGTCCAGCGGCCGCGCCACGCCGGCACCAACTGCGGCACGTAGACCCCCTCGATGCGGTCCAACGCGGCCAGCAGCTCGCTCCGGTCGTCGTCGCCCACGTCCAGTATGGTGTCTACCAGCGTGTCCACCACCTCCTCGCCCTCGCCGATGACGATGGCGTCGAAGAAGGGGGCCATCGGCTCCGGGTTCATGGTGATGCCCGGCCCGCCGGCGATCAAGAGCGGCCAGCGCTCGTCCCGGTCGGCAGCCAGCGGCGGCAGGCCGGCCTGGCGCAGCATCTCCACCACGTTGAAGTAGTCCATCTCGTAGGAGATGGTGAAGGCCCAGACGGGGAACTCATCCACCCGCTGTTGGGTCTCCAGCGACAGCAGCGGCCGCCCGGCCTGCCAGCCGCCCTTGTCCCAGAAAGCCCGCTCGCAGACCACGTCGGGCCGCTGGTTGAAGCGGCGGTAGAGGATCTGCAGGGCCAGGCTGGACATGGCCACGTAGTAGGTGTTGGGGTAGGCCAGCGCCACCGGCAGCTTGCCGCCCCAGTCTTTGATCACGGTACCGATCTCTTTGTTTAGTATCTGTTTTGCTTCAGCAGTCTTGGTCCAGGTCATTCTGTATCTCACATCAATTTGTTACGATGATCGCAAGGGCGTCCCGCCCGGTTTGACCCGGCAAGGACGCCTCGGTGCTGCCAGGTGGGGATGCTTCGCCAAGCCTCAGCATGACATAAGCACCATGATTATGCGCCGTACACCGTGTTGCGCAGCCAGGCCAACAGCCGGTCGACCACCGGCCAGTCCTCGACAGCCGTCAGCAGCACGCCGCCGGCCTCGCGCAGTGTATACCAGGCGCGCAGCGGCGGCGCGATACGGCCCAGGTCGGTGTTGGTCGGGCTGGTCAGCACGTCAATGCCCGCACGCTGGAACAGCCACCTGGCCCGGTACAGGTGCAGCGGATGGCTGACCACGATGGCCGACTGCCAGCCGTTGGCGCCCATCAACTCGGCCACCACCACCGCCTCGCCGCCTGTGGTCCATGCATCCCGGTCCTGGATGACCCAGGCCCGTTCGGCCGGCAGGCCCAACTCCTGCACGGCAAAGCGGCAAGCCACCGCGCCGGCCGCCAGCCGGTCGCCGCCTGCGCCGCCTGCGCAGATCACGGCCGGCGCCAGGCCCGCGTTGTACAGGTCCATGGCGTGGTAGGTGCGGCTTAGCAGGTCGGAGCTGGGGCTGCCGTCTGGCTCGACGCGCGCGCCCAGGATGACGATCGCGTCGGCGGGCTCGGCCAGCTCCTGGCTGCCCAATTGATTGATCTGCCATGACAAAACGCCGACGACCAGCACGGCCGTCAGCGTCATCGCCAGCAAAAGAAGGCCCAGGGTTCGCAGCACCCGTTTCACGGCGGCATTATAGCACCCATTGCGCCCGAACGCCAAAGCGGTTGATACGCAAAGTTGCCAACTTTTCCGAAAAGTTGGCAACTTTTGCGATCACCTTTTCCCTTGTCTACTTGTCTACCAATCTACCCCTAACACTCGCTATACCCACAGACGTGACACTTGACACACCCCTCCACATTCAGCAGCGTGCTGTTGCCGCAGTCGGGGCACAGGTCGCCGATCTGTTTGGGGATGGGCAGCGCCAACTGCTCGGCCGGGACGGCCTGCGCCACGGGCTGGGGCGCAGGCGTCTGCTCCAGGTGCTCGGTCAGTACCTGGGCGATGGCGTCGGGCAGGCTGCGCACCCGCTGCGGACCGAAGCCCAGGTGCCGGCCGCCGCCGATGCCGTTGAGTTGGTAGACCACCTGCTGCAGGCGTTCGGTGGGGGTCAGCGAGCTGGGCATGCGCAGGATCAGGCTGATCAGCCGGCCCAACGCCTCGCTGACGGCTGCCACGTCCGAGCCAGCCTTGCCCACGTTCATGAAGATCTCGAACGGCTCGCCCTCGTCGGTGTCGTTGACCGTGACGTAGGCCGTGCCCAGGGGGGTCAGGCGCCGGTAGGTCGCGCCGTGCAGACGCCGCGGCCGCGGCCGCTTGACGTCATAGTCGACGGCGCTGTGGTGGACGCCGTTGCCGTTGTACTCCGGTGTTTCTACCTGGTGCGCCACGGCGTGCAGCGTCTCGTGGGCGCTGGCCTTGCCGTTGGGAACGGGCTCGGCTGCGCCGGCCTTCTTGGCATCGGCCGTGGCTTTGGTCTCCAGCACCACCTCCTGCCGGCTGCCGGTGACGTAGACGGTCAGGCCCTTGCAGCCCAGCTCCCAGGCTTGCACGTAGGCATGGGCGACATCGCTGGGCGTGGCTTCAGGCGGGAAGTTGCAGGTTTTGCTGATGCTGTTATCGACATAACATTGCAGAGCGGCCTGCATCAGCACGTGCTCGGTAGGCGCGATGTCCTGGCTGACCACGAAGGTGTGCTGCAAGTCCTGGGGCAGTTCAGCGATACCCTGGCAGGTGCCGGTCAGTGCGATCCGCTCCACGATGCGCTCGCGGCGCTCACCTACGATATTGGCTCTATCCAGCGCCTCCAGGAAGAGCGGGCTGACATAGGTAAGCGTCACGTCGCCGCCAGCTTCTTTGACATAACGGGTGTAGGCCAGGGCGAAGACTGGCTCGCAGCCGTAGCCCTCGCAGCCGGTAACGGTGCCGATTGTACCCGTAGGCGCCACAGTCGTCTGCGCGCCGTTGCGGATGCCGTGCGCCCTGATCCCATCTACGATGGCGCTCCAGTCCACCTTGGGCCGGCCAAATTCATGGCTGTAGGGCTGCAAGGGCGTGGGCGGCTGCCACAAGAGGTTGTCCGGGTCGTAGATCGAGCCGGAGATGGCAGGGAAGGGACCGCGCTCGCGCGCCAGTTCGATGGAGGTGCGCATGCAGTGATAGCGCACGAACTCCATCACCTGACCGGCCAGGTCCAGCGACTCCTGGTCGCCGTAGCGCACGCCGAGCTTGTACATCACGTCGGCCAGGCCCATGATGCCCAGCCCGATGCGCCGCACGCGGTGGGCTGCGTCCTGCAACTGCGGCACGGCCGGCACGTACTTGTTGGCGCTGACCACGTCGTCAAGGAAGCGAGTCGACTCCACCACCGTCCGCTCCAGCGCGTCCCAGTCGATCCGGCTGTCGCCGGTCACGTGCTGGGCCAGGTTGATGGAGCCGAGGCAGCAGTTCTCGTAAGGGCCGAGGAACTGTTCACCGCAGTTGTGGACCACAATGCCGTTTGCAACGAAGGAATGGGTTAGCGGTTCTGTGAGATCGTAGACTGGCTCCTCGCCTAACCATTCGATCGACTGGACGGTAGCGGTGAAATACTCGGCGTAAGGGCCGCGGCTGCCGTAGCTTGCTAGTGCTGCTGCAAGTCGCTCAGCCTTGGCAGACTGAAGGAATCCGATCTCAGTGCGGAATGTCACTAGATTGTGCTTGGAGATGACCAACTCGTGACCCGCTTGGGTGAAGTACTCTCGCTGCTGGCCGTGGCCATCCGGCATCCGTTTGTAGCCAGCCTTCTTGCGCTCAAGGTAGACTTTGCTGGCGATCCCGAAGTTGAGCAGCAGGCGCTGTACATCCTTCAACAGCCCAGGTTTGGAGGACCACAGACGGACGCTTACACCTTTACTGACGTCATCAAGTACCGTACCGTCGCTGGAGAAAAGACCCTGCAGGAAGCCGCGCTGCATCTCCTCACTGCCGGTGAACACAATGGTCGGCACATGTTCCTTGTCAGCGATGCCCATGCTGGCAAGCTGTTCCTTCATCCGTCCAGAGACGACTCGTGTCTCCTGCCGGCCGGTCACCGGGACGGCGCTCACCTGATAGGTCCGTGTTGGAGCATAGATATTGCGATGGTTTTTCACGCCAACAAACTCATTGACGTAACCGGCGAACTCCGGCGCCAGATCTTGCTCGTCACCGAAGAAGAGCAGACCTGCTCCCTCAGCGATATTGAAGGTGCCGTCGCCAATCAGCCAACCCAGCGTTCGGCCCAATCCCAGCGTACCATCCTGCCCAAATCCACCTTTACGGTTGAGAATATGGACCTTATCGCCCGGCTGGAGTTCCTGCATGGCTTTCCAACCTTGAGCGGTCATGATCTGGTGGTTGCTGGTTGCGTCAAGTTCATACCCCTCGCGGGTTTGGAGACGATATACGGGCTTTCTGCCCGTGTGGAACACCGCTGATGCCTCGCCAATGTGCGCTTCGACGCCGAAACGACCATCCAAGACAACTTGTTGTGGCTGCTGCGAGTCGTAGAGGTCTTTTGCTCTGCACAGGCCGCCAGACGTGTAGATCAGCGTATCACCGGTGATACACGGGTTCGTGGCCTCAAGCTCATAGAGGTGCGGCACAGGATTGCTGCGGTTGGCCGCGTCCAGGAACAGCACGCCCGGCTCGCCGTTGCGGTGGGCGTAGTGGATGATCTTGTCGAACAGCTCGCGGGCGCGCACGGTGCGGCTGACCTTGTGGGTGTGCGGGTTGACCAGGTCAAAGTCGCCGTCGTCCTTGACCGCTTGCAGGAAGGCGTCGGTCACGCCAACCGAGATGTTGAAGTTGGCGATGGCGCCTTCCTTGGCTTTGCACGAGATGAACTCCTCGATGTCCGGATGATCAACGCGCAGCACGCCCATGTTCGCGCCGCGCCGCGTGTTGTGGGTCACCATGCCGCTGGCCAGGTAGGTGTGATTGCCCTCCACCTCCAGGTCCAGGGTCAGCACCTCGCCGGCCGGGCGCGTCTCAGCGACATGGACGAACCACAGATTGTCCACCGGCCGGGCGTGTTGTGCAACCTCTGGGGACACCGCCTGCAACTCGCGATAGCCGCTGATGGTCAGTTGGCGGTCGCCGCGCAGGTAGCGCAGCAGCTTCTTGCGCAAGGCTGGATCACTCGCGCGCCAGTTGACGCCCTGCCCGCGGCCCTGGCGGTCGATCTGGGGCAGGGTGATCTCATCCAGCACCGGCTGCAGCCAGTACTCCGGGTGCGGCAACACATAGCTCGACTCGCGCTCGGCGTCGGGGCGGAAGGTGTAGCAGCCCACAAAACGACTGCGCTGGTCGCAGCCGATGCGAGCACGCCAGGAATCCAAGCCCACGCTGGAGTTGATGCGCAGGATGTGCTGAGGTCGCTTGCCCAGTTTCCCGGCATAGTTGGTCGTGCGCAGGGTCGCCGGGCAGCCGAGACCGATGAGCAGCGCAGCGACTTCACGGGCCAGTTGTTCGGAGGTGGTGTTGAGCTGAGGATAGCCGTGTGAAAGGCCGCCATCGGCCTCGAACAGCCCGCGCAGGTAGGCGCCGGCGATGTTGGCCGGGCTCTGGCGTACTAGCCGCGGCACGCGCACCTCATGGCTCTTGGCCTTGGCGAGGCCGTTGTCGACCAGGAAGCGCTTGATCAGCGCGCTGTCGATCACGAATGTCACAGATGCATCTCCTGCCTTCTGTTGCCGGTGAACGTTGCAGCCGGTGAAGGTTTGCTGCAGAAGGCTAGGGAGTTCTTGGAGCAGATAGCTGTCGTGGGCGACGCTGAATCCGACACGGTGGTCCTGGGCATCGGCGGCCACAAAACCATCGCCAGCCAGATAGCCCAGCACGAAGGCCAGCGGTTCGTCCAGGATCGACGGCAAGCCGATCTCCGCCTGGTTGCCATGCGTCTTGGCAGGACGGCGCAGCGCGCGCAGCCGGCCCTGGTGCTGGCCCAGCTTTACCAGGATCGCATCGCCTGTCTGCAGTTCGTCCAACCGGCGCCAGGCTGGCCCCTCGTTGGTCATGATCTTGACCTTGTGGTTCAGCGTGCCGGTCAGCGTAAGCCCCTCGCTCGTGGCCACGGTCAGCACCGGCTGCACGCCGTTGTTGTAGCCGCGCGGGGATGGCCGGTCGCCATCGTCCGTAGGCACGCTAAGGCTGTGCTCTTGCCAGCCGGGCTGGCTCTCGTCGACGAGCTCATCCAGGCGCAGCAGGCCGTTGCTGGTGAACACCAAGGTGTCCGGCGTCAAGCATCCGCCCTGAGCAATCTCACCAAACGCTGCGTCGTAGACGCGCAGAAAGCCCACCGGCCCGCTGGCCACGCCCGCGCTGCTGTTGACCGGATCGCTCTTGGGGCGCAGCCGGCTGAAGCTGAAGCCGTTGCCGCCGCCGGTCTGCTGGATCAGCGCCGCGTTGCGCAGGGTGTTGAAGATGCCCTCAGGGGAGTCCTTGCCCATGTCGTCGTCGATGGCCAGGACGAAACAGGCAGCGAGCTGGCCCAGCGGCGTGCCCGCGCCGGTAAAGGTGGGCGAGTTGGGAAAGAAGCGCAGCTCGGTCAGCAGATCGTAGAACTGCTCGGCCGCGGCCTGATACTCGGCCTCACTGCCGTAGGCCCGTTCCGGCAGGGCTACATTGCTGGCTACGCGCCAGAACATCTGCTGCACCGTCTCGGCCGGCTTGCCGTCCAGCCCCTTGCGCAGATAGCGCCGGCGCAACACTTCCAGGCCGTTCTCGCTGATGCGGCCCAGACTATCTTGTAGTGAAGGCGGTAAAGTCACAGCCTCTTGCACGGTCAACGACACACTGCTCATCGCAAATCCTCCACCAAGGGTGATATTGAAAACCAACTTGCAGCCGGGTTGCGCCAACGAATCGGCAATCCCACCGCAACCGGCTATGATTACGACATTGCATCATGCCGTATTCACCGAATTGTGTTGAAAGCGCCAGCGAAAAAAAAGAGACTAACGCACCGGCTCGTAGATAAAGCGCCGCCCGCCGCCGTCGATGATCTCTTCGCCCACCCGGTAGAGCAGGCCCCGGCGCTCCAACTCCTTCAGCCGATTGCTCTTGGTGCTGGGGGAGAGGGTGTCGGGCAGGTCCTGGGCGCTGATCTGGCCGCGGGCCACAGCCAGGTTGTAGGTCAGCAGCAGCGCCGGGCTGAGGCTGCCCAAGACGCTGGCGTTGCCCTGGCCGTCAACCTGCACACAGGTCAGGCCATGCAGCGACACGGCCGCAGCAATGCTCTCGCTGACGCTGTGGCTGGGCCGGCGCACCACCACGAATCTGGGGGTCTTGGCCCGTTGTGACGCCTTGAGCAGGCTGGCCACCACCTCGTCGGCCCACGAATAGTCCATGAACTGAACCTGGCCCAAATCCAGCACCAACATGCTGTTGGCCGGCATTGCCTTCAGCCTGATCAGCAGATCGTCCTTGGTCTGGTTGTCCCGGCCGCCCAGGATCGGACCCGACAACTCAACTTGCTCCTCGTGAAGTGGCATCATGCTCCACCAAAGTCGTAGGATGTGCGGGGCGGATGAGGGTTGATGACTGCCAGGCGCCTGATGCTTCACGCCCGTTCGTGAAGCTCACGGCAGCCGGCAGCGGTCCTAGCGTTGGCTGAAACTGATGCCTACCTGGGTGCCGGGGAACCATGCCCCGTCCAGACTGCGCGGCTGGTGCTCAGCGCTAACCTGCAGCCGTTGGTCGCCGGAGCGGATGGCTAGCCTGCCGCCATAGCGGCGTACCACAGCGTAGATGCTGCGCAGGCCGACTCCGCCGCCGCTGGCCCGGCTGCTCAGGCCGCCCAGCGCCTGCTGGATGGCGTCGCCGTGCCGCCAGTGGGCCGCCTCCGGGTAGCGATGGGCCAGGCTTGCCCGGATGCCAACCCCAGCATCGGCCACGGCCAGCGCCACATAGCGCCTGCCCTGCCGGTCCTGTCCGAGCTGCGCCACGACCAACCCGTCGGCCTGGCTGTGATCGACCACGTTGTAGCACAGCTCAGAGACGACTTTGCTGGCATCCAACACATCGCCCGGATCGAAGCCCAGGCGCTGCTGCGCCAGGTTCACCAGGTAAGCCAGCACAGCCTGTACGTCGGACCTGTTGCGCACAAGGCTCAACGGCATTGTGCCGCTGCGTTCATCGCGCTGCTCGTGGGCCGGCACGTTGCGCACCTCAGACCACTGCCTGAGCACGGCCGCAAGGCCGGTCTGCACCACGGTTAATTGCGCCCGACGGCTGGAAGGTAGCACCAGAATGAGACGCTGCTGGCGTTCAGCCAGGTGGCGAGCTACCAAACAAAGACAGGCTGCGCCGTAAGGATCGAGGAACGTGGCGGCCTGCAGATCGATGGTGACCTCTTCGTGCTTGGTTTCGTGGACACCGGCCAAGCGAGCCATCAATCGGTCACAGGATGCAGCGTTCAGCCCGTCTCCCGCTCCAAGCACCAGACGCATGGCTCACCTAAGCTGGCGTTAGCATGCGGCTGATATGTTCCTGCAACCCTTCCAGGTCGCTCAGCTGCAGGTACACCATCGCAAAGCGGATGTAGGCCATCGGGTCCAGACGTTTCAGGTGCTCCAACACCATGCTGCCCACGAAACTGCTCTTTACCTCCGATCGGCCCAGGGCAGACAGTTCGTCTTCGATCGAGTCTACCATATCCTCGATGGCGGCCTGGGGGATGGGGCGCTTGGCGCAAGAGGTCAGTACGCCATGCATCAGCTTCTGGCGGTCATAGGGCTCACGCCGTCCGTCGCTTTTCAGTATGATCAGCGAAGCGGCTACGTGCTCATAGGTGGTAAATCGCTTACTGCAGACCTCACAGGCGCGCCGGCGGCGAATGCCGTCGCCAGTAGCGCGGGTATCGATGACACGCGAGCGGTCTTCTCCGCAATGAGGACATTTCATCTAGACTCCACGAGGTTGCATGATCCCAATGCAGCGTGTCAACCAGCCTCCCTGACAGACGCTTCGCGCGCGGCCTAGAAGGGAAATTCGGCGCCAAAGGTAGCGGCGCCTGCCAGCTTACTGCGTTATCTAGTGGTAATTGCCACAAAACATACTATATGTTGTAGCTCAACAGCGAGGGGGATTCTACCACAGTTCTCCCGACTTGGCAAGGGGTGGTCGGCTAACTTATCCTGTGGCGAGGAATTTTAAGGTTAGAATTTTGTGCTAACTGTGGACGAGTCTCTATGGGAATCGTTGAATCCCCGGCAACACGAAAACGCCGTTCTCGACCGAAAACGGCGGCGGACCACCTTGTCTGCGAAGCGCGGCTTCCGGGCAGGCCGAAAAAGCGAACTCCATCCAAAGGGATGGGGAACGGAATGGCCAGTTCTGAAGGCGCCCAAGTCAACAGCTACTACCGGCCTGGCCAGCCAGGCCGGTAGTAGCTCGGCGACAATGGGAAGCGGCGCTTTGACAGCACTCAGGCTTGCTGGCGCTTGCGCAGGAAGGCCGGGATCTCCAGGTCGTCCGGGTTGTAGGTGCGCACCGGGAAGGGCACAGTCTTGTCGCTGCGTTCCTGGGCTACGGCTGCCGGGAAGGGCCGGGCGCCGGAGACCGGCTTGCGCGCCTCGGCTGCAACCTCAAACCCGGTGGCGATCACGGTCACCCGCAGTTCGCCGTTCATGTTGGGATCGATCACTGCGCCGAAGATGATGTTGCACTCGGGGTGGGCAGTCGCACGGATGATCTCCGCCGACTCGTTGACCTCATGCAGCGTCATGTCCAGGCCGCCGGTGACGTTGAAGAGGATGCTCTGGGCGCCGTCGATGCTCACGTCCAACAGCTTGCTGGCGATGGCCTGTTCGGCGGCCTGCTGGGCGCGGTTGTCGCCTGTGGACGAGCCGATGGCCATCAGGGCCGAGCCGCCGTTCTCCATCACCGCACGCACGTCGGCAAAGTCCAGGTTGATCAGCCCCGGGATCGTGATCAGTTCGCTGATGCCCTGGATGCCCTGCCGCAGCACGTCGTCGGCAATCGAGAACGCGTCGCGGATGGTCGATTTCTTGTCCACAATCTGCAGCAGGCGGTCGTTGGGGATCACGATCAACGTGTCCACCTGCTCTTTGAGGCTGCGCAGGCCCTCTTCGGCCGCGCGCCGCCGCTTGGCGCCCTCGAAGGTGAACGGCTTGGTCACCACGCCGATGGTCAACGCGCCAGCCTCGCGCGCCAGCTTGGCCACCACGGGGGCCGCGCCGGTGCCGGTGCCGCCGCCGATACCGGCCGTCACGAAGACCATGTCGGCGCCGTCCACCATGGCCGCCAGCTCGTCCATGGATTCCATCGCGGCCTTCTCGCCGATCTCAGGGTCGCCGCCCGCGCCCAGGCCGCGGGTTAGCTTGTCGCCGATGCGCATACGCTGGGGCGACTGCGCATCCAGCAGCGCCTGGGCGTCGGTGTTGACCACGATGAACTCTACGCCCTGAATGCCAGCTTCGATCATGCGGTTGACGGCATTGCTGCCGCCGCCGCCCACGCCGATCACGCGGATCTTGGCGAAGTTGTCTACGTAGCTGGGCTGTGTGTCTCGAATCGGTTTGCGTGTCATGTCGTCGCTCCTCACTGTGAATAGGAACCATCCCATAGGGATTGGCACTTGCCGCTTGCTAACGGCGTCGTCGGAAAGTCGATGAATAGCTGTCGCCGGTTGGATCCCGTTCAACCAGGCAACAGGTTCTTAAGCCAGCGCATCACCCGTTCCATGAACGGGCTGCGCTGACGCCGTTCACTGAGGTCACCGGAAACCCACTGGTTGTGCAGCGCCCACAGAAGCAGGCCGACACCGGTGGCGTTTTCTGAGGTGCGCAGGTCCGGGGGCATATGGGCCAGGTTGCCAGGGATGCCGACCCGCACCGGCAGTTGGGTCATCTGTCTGGCCAGCTCGCGCAGGCCGGGCAGTTGGGCCGTGCCGCCGGTCAGCACCAGGCCGGCCGGCACCAGGCCATCGTAGCCTGATCGCTTGATCTCACGCAGCATCAGGTTCACCATCTCTTCGGCCCGCGCCTCCAGGATTTCGGCCACCAGTTGGCGCGGCACGGTGTGCGGCTCGTTCTCGCCGAACACATCGACCGACACCTCCTGGTCGGGCGGGACGCGGCTGGCCATGGCGTTGCCAAAGCGCAGCTTGAGCTGCTCGGCCGCCTCGAAGGGGGCGCCCAGGCCCACGGCCAGGTCGTGCGTCAAGTGCTGGCCGCCGATGTCGATCACCACTGTGTGCCACAGGCTGCCCTTCATGAACATGGCCAAATCGGTAGTGCCGCCGCCGATGTCCACCACCACCACGCCCATGTCGCGCTCGGCCTCGGTCAGAACCGCCTCGCCCGACGCCAGCGGCTCCAGCACCAGTTCCTCGATCTCGATGCCGTGGGTCTGCACGCAGCGCACCAGGTTACGCACTGCCCCGGTGGCGCCGGAGATCACCTGGGCGTCCACGGCCAGCCGGAAGCCGTGCATGCCGATCGGCTCGAGCAAGTCTTCCTGCTCATCCACGGAAAAGGTACGCGGCACCACATGGATAATCTCGCGATTGTGGGGCAGCGCCACAGCGCGGGCAGCTTCTTTGACGCGGGCCACATCCTCGGCGGTGACAATGCGGTTGCGGCCGATGGGCACCGCGCCCTTGCTGGGCTGAGCCTGGATGTGACTGCCGGCGATGCCTACGTAGGCCCGGCCGATGGAGCGGTCAGCCGCCTGCTCGGCCTCTTCCACGGCCTGGCCGATGGCAGCCGTCGCCGCGGCCACGTTGGTCACCACGCCCTTGGTCATGCCGTCGGATGCCGCGCGGCCATAGCCCACGATTTCCAACGTGTTGTCGTTGACGACCTCGGCAATGATGGCGCAGACCTTAGTCGTCCCTACGTCAATGGCACAGATGGTGTCTGCCACGTTACCTCTCATGCTGTGGCCGGTCTCCTGACCGTGCCACGTTACCTCATGCTGTGGCCGGTCTCCCGACCGTGCCACGCCCGGCTACTGCGCCAGCCGCAGATAATAGCCGTTCTCGAAGCGCCAGTTGATCTCAGCCGGCGCCTGGCCCTGGCTGGCCAGGCTTTGATGCAACACCAGCAGCGAGGCCACCCGCTTGGCCATGCCTTCCGGGTGGCCCAAGTAGACAAAGGAGCCGCTGGGAAAACGGAATTGCAGCCCGTTGATGCGGTCGTAGCCGAAATCGGTCACTTCGGGCGCTTGCTGCTGGACCTGGCGCAGGCTGGCGATCAACTGCGGGTCCAGCCGGCCATTGCTGGCTGTGGTGCTGCCGTCCAGGTCCCACAGCACGGGCAAGTCCTGCGCTGGCGCCGGGCTCGCTACTGGCATGGTGATACCTTCGCTGTCCACCCAGTATTCCTGTCCGCCAACTTTCCAGACTACCAGCGGCTCGCGCTCCAAGACTTCGATGCGCACCTGGTTGGGCAAGGCCGTATGCACGCTGGCTTGTTTCACATAGGGCAGCGCCTCGATGCGCTTTTCGGTCTCTCGGTCGTTGATCCAGAAAATACTGTACTGGTCGATGCCGGCTTGCCGGTAAACCTGTTCGGCGGTGGTGTGGCGCAGACCACGGATGGCCGCTGTCTGCACGTAGAAGCGGGTATCGCTGAACAGAAAGACCGCCAGCGCCGCCAGTCCTACGAAGAGCATGCCGGCCACGCCGCGCAGGACGGAGATACGCTGCCGAGGGCGGGAAGATAGCGCTCCTGCCCGCGGACCCTGGTCCTGGGAGCGCGCAACCGGGACAAGCGTCTGCTCCTGCCGGTGTTGGTGGTGGGCTGGTCGCCGGCGTCGTTTGCGCGGCTTACTCAGGAAATCCTGCTGGGCGTCCTTGTGTCGCCCGTTGGGAGTGGCTTTGCGCGCTGCCATAGATCACATGCCCTGCTGCCGGTTAGGGCTGAACGAGGTCTCGTTGCGGTTCTTGTCAGCGTGCCGCTCCAGGGCCAGCTCGATCAGCCGGTCCAGCAACTGCGGAAAGGGCAGGCCGCTGGCATCCCACAGCTTGGGGTACATGCTGATTGATGTGAAGCCGGGAATGGTATTGACCTCGTTCAAATAGAGTTGGCCTGTCTGGCGGTCCAGCAGAAAGTCCACCCGGGCCATGCCTGCGCCGTCGATGGCCAGGAACGCAGCAACAGCCAGTCGCTGCACCTCGGCCGTCAGCTCTGGGGAGAGCGGCGCCGGGATCAACAGATCGGAGTCGTCGGTGATATACTTGGCGGCGTAGTCGTAGAACTCGCGCCGGGGCGCCACCTCGCCGGGCAGCGAGGCCACCGGCTCGTCGTTGCCCAACACGCTGACCTCGATCTCGCGGGCGTCGATGCCCTGCTCGACTACCAGCCTGCGGTCGTAGCGCGCGGCTTCGTCCAGGGCCTGGCGCAGTCTGGCGCAGTCTGTGGCCTTGCTGATGCCGACGCTGGAGCCCAGGTTGGCTGGCTTGACGAAAACCGGATACGAGAATTGGGCTTCGATGGCATCCAGCACGGCTTCGGGCGCGGTCTCCCAGCGGCTGCGCTTCAGGGCCACATACGGAACTTGCGGCAAGCCATGGGCCGCAAACACCGCCTTGCAGGTCGCCTTGTCCATGCCCACGGCCGAGGCTGCCACGCCGCAGCCCACGTAGGGCAGATCGGCCAGCTCCAGTAGCCCCTGCACCGTGCCGTCCTCGCCCAACGGGCCGTGCAGCACTGGGAAGATCACATCCAGGCCCGCCAGCGATTCGCCTCTGATCTCCGGCTTCACCACAACACCAGGCTGTGCGACCGCTGACCGCTGACCGCTGACCGCTGACCGCTGCTCTGTCTCCTCCTGTGTCGTCCAACTGCCCGGAGCAGCCAGCAACTGGGCGGCATTCTGGCCCAGCAGCCAGCGGCCTTGCTTGTCGATGGCCAGAAGCGCCACCTCGTAGCGGTCGGGTTCCAAAGCCGCAACCACCGAGCGCGCCGAGCGCAGGCTGACTTCATGTTCGCCTGAACGACCGCCAAACAATATGCCCACGCGCAGCTTGCTCACTCCATCACCTCTGCCGTAATCTCGCTCTGGCCGGTCTCCGACCGAGCCGATCCGCTTGCGCTCTGGCCGGTCTCTGACCGAGCCAGTTTTGCCAGTGGCGCTTCTACCCAGTCGCCCACAAACAGAATCTCTGGCGTCAACGCCACACCCAACTCCTGCCAAGCCACCTGCCGCGCCCGGTTGATGAGTGTCACCACATCAGCCGCGCTGGCGCCGCCGCGGTTGACGATGAAATTGGCATGGACGGACGAGAAGGCTGCGCCGCCCTGGCTGGCGCCTTTCAGCCCCAGCGCTTCAATGATGCGCCCTGCATAGTCGCCTGGCGGGTTCTGGAAGATCGAGCCGGCGCTGGGTTCCACCGGCTGAGTTGTCCGGCGCTGGGCCAAGAAGCCTGCCGCTCGCGCCTCCAACTCTGCTGGGTCGGCCTGCTGCCACTGAAACGCGGCGGACAGCACCACCGGCAGGGGCTGCCCGGTTCGGATCGTGCGCTTCAGAGCGCT
>Ga0105097_10000714_pt1 | contig 15439 bp, 11 predicted proteins | sample PPLLak12cMay2015_FD_87035 | JGI IMG/M metagenome (GOLD analysis project Ga0105097, IMG submission 87035) | Freshwater sediment microbial communities from Prairie Pothole Lake near Jamestown, North Dakota, USA - PPLs Lake P7 Core (1) Depth... | ecosystem: Environmental > Aquatic > Freshwater >... | reverse complement strand
TATTTCCACCCGTGGGAAGTCGACGCCGGGCAGCCGCGCATCGCTTCCGCGCCGCTCAAGTCCCGGTTCCGTCACTACGTGAACCTGCACAGCATGGAGGCGCGCCTGCGTCGACTCCTCGATGATTTCAGATGGGGACGAATGGATGAAGTCTTTGGAATCGAATGACGGCGCCGTGGCCGGCTACGTGACGCTCAACGCGCCCACGTCGACCCGGTTTGGCCGTGCTTCCACGACTGCGGGGGAGACGGCCCAGGCGGCCGCATCCTCGCTACCGGCGGTCCGGGCATTGACCCCGTCCGACGTGACGTCGTGGAACGCCTTCGTCGTCGCTCAACCGGACGGCACGTTCTTCCACCGGGCCGAATGGCGCGACGTACTCACGCGTGCCTTCGGTCACCGGACACATTATCTGCTGGCCGAGGCGAATGGTCGCATCGTCGGCGTCCTGCCGCTCGCTGAGGTCCGCAGCGCGCTGTTTGGCCATTCGCTCATCTCCACGCCGTTCTGCGTCTATGGCGGCATCGTGGCGGATCGGCCCGCGGCGCATGCTGCGCTGACGGAGGCCGCTTGCCGCCTCGCGCGCGAGCTCGGTGTCGACTACCTCGAGATGCGCAACCGTTGGCGGCAGTACCCGGACTGGCCCGTCAAGGACACGTACGTCACGTTCCGCAAGCCGATCGATGCCGATCCGGAAAAGAACATGCTTGCCATTCCGCGCAAGCAACGCGCCATGGTGCGCAAGGGGTTGAAAGCGGGGCTCGCTGCCGAGATCGACACAGACGTAGACCGCTTGTACCGGCTGTATTCGGAGAGCCTGCGCAACCTCGGCACGCCGGTGTTCTCCCGGCGCTACGTCGAGACCCTTCGCGAAGTGTTTTCGGACGACTGCGAGATTCTGACCGTCGTCCACGGGGGCGCTGCGGTCGCAAGTTGCCTCAGTTTCTATTTCCGGGACGAGGTGCTGCCGTATTACGGCGGTGGCACGTCCCTGGCGCGCAGCGTCGCGGGCAACGACTTCATGTACTGGGAGGTCATGGAGCGGGCCCGCGAGCGGGGCAAGCGGCTGTTTGATTACGGCCGCAGCAGGCGGGGCGCCGGATCGGGCGATTTCAAGCGCAACTGGGGTTTCGAGGCCGAGCCACTCTGCTACGAGTACTACCTCGTCAAGCGCAAGGAGATGCCGAATCTGAGCCCCGCGAACCCGACGTACGGCCGCGCCATCGATATCTGGCGACGGCTCCCGCTCAAGGTGACGCAGGTGCTCGGCCCGCCGGTAGCAAAATACCTAGGATGAGCGAGCTGCTGTTCCTGTCGCACAGGATCCCGTTCCCGCCGGACAAGGGCGACAAGATCCGCTCCTGGAACCTGCTGAAGGGCCTGGCCAGGGAGCACACGGTGCACCTGGGAACGTTCGTCGACGACGTGCGGGACTGGCAGTACCTCGACGACATAAAGGCGTTGTGCGGCGAGACATGCGTACGTCCGCTCGATCCGCGCTGGGCCCGTCTGCGCAGCGTACGCGCGCTCCTCAACGGAGCAGCGCTCTCGGTCGAGTACTACCGCGACGCGGTGCTGCGCGAATGGGTGCAGGAGATCATCGAGCGCCGACCGATCGACCGAGTGTACGTGTATTCGTCTTCGGTGGCGCAGTACGCGCTGCTCGGGGGAACGCCGCGACCGATCGTGCGGGTCCACGATCCCTGCGACGTGGATTCGGACAAGTGGCGCCAGTACGCGTCGTCCCGCGGTGGCCTCATGCGCTGGATCTACGCCCGCGAGGCCCGCACTCTCGCCGCCGCGGAGCGGGAGTACACGGCGCGGTTCGACGCGACCCTGGTCGTCTCGCCGCTCGAAGCCGAGGTCCTGGCGCAGATCGCCCCGCGGCATCGCGCACGAATCCACGTGGTGACGAACGGTGTGGACACGGACTATTTCGATCCCGCGCTGGAGTTCGAAAGTCCGTATCCCGCAGGTTCCGACGTGATCGCTTTCACAGGTGCGATGGACTATTTCGCCAATGTGGACGGCGTGTGCTGGTTTGCCGAGGAAGTCTTCCCGGCAATCCTGCGCGAACTGCCGCATGCCCTGTTCGCAATCGTGGGATCAAATCCGGTCGCGGATGTTCGCGCGCTCGCCGGGCGCCCGGGTGTGCTCGTTACCGGCCGGGTGCCTGATGTCCGCCCGTACCTGCAGCATGCCCGGCTCGTCGTTGCGCCGCTGCGGATCGCCCGCGGCGTCCAGAACAAGGTGCTCGAGGCGATGGCGATGGCTCGGCCCGTGGTGGCGACCAGTAATGCGTTGCAGGGCCTGCCAGACGCCAAGGAGGGCGGGGTCGTCGTGGCCGATGACACCACGAGCATGGCGGCTGCCGTGGGCGGGCTTCTGAAGCGAGCGCCGAGTCCACGAGCAGACCTGTCGAGGAGCCTCGTGCGCGGCAGGTACTCTTGGGAGACCAGCGTCGGGCGGCTGGAAGACTTGCTGATGCCGGGCAGGGCTGCAGCCTGATGGCCGCCGTCGCCATGGATCGCAGGCTGACGAATGCGGGTGTGCTGCTCTGGGCAGCCATCGTCGCGCTCATCCTCGTGAGTTTCTGGCCGACGTTCCGGCAGATGTCGACGAAGTGGTTCGAGGACGCAGCGCATACGCACTGCGTTCTCATCCTGCCGATTTGCCTTTACCTGGCATGGAGTCAACGCAAGCGACTGGCCAGTGTGACGTGGCGGCCCGACTGGGTGGGTGTGATCGCGGTGCTCGCGTGCACGTCCGCCTGGATGGTCGCCCGGATGTCGGGCATCGCGGTAGCAGAGCAATTTGCGGCGACTGCGCTGGTACCGGCGACTGCATTGGCGGTCGTCGGGCGTTCGTTCGTGGCTGCCTTTGCGATGCCTCTCGGTTTCCTGCTGTTTGCCGTGCCGGTCGGCAAGGAACTCGAAGCATTCATGATGTCCACCACGGCCGATATCGCGGCATTCCTGCTGAACCTCGTGAATGTGCCGGTCTATCGAACCGGAATGCTGCTCAAGATTCCGCAGGGGACGTTTGAAGTCGCGCGCATCTGCAGCGGCATCCGCTACCTCACCGTCGGGGTCACGTTGGGCGTCCTCTATGCGTACCTCATGTACTCGTCATGGCGGAAGCGGCTCCTCTTCGTGGTACTTTCGCTCGTCGTCCCGGTCCTAGCCAACGGACTGAGGGTGTTTCTCATCGTAGCGATCGCATACCTCACCGACATGCGATGGGGTACCGGCCCGGAGCACACCACCTTCGGACGCTGGATGTTCGTGGTGATCTTCCTCGCAATGTTCTGGTTCGGGGCACGATTCAAGGACTTGCCCAAGGGACTGCACGCGCCCGGCCTGTCTGCCACCGCACCGGTTCACTGGTTCCGTTGGCTGGCGGTCCCTGCCGCCGCAGGTCTGATCCTTGCGACTCCGTTTCGTTCGGAGCAGGTCAGGGCGGACGTGAACTGGCAACTGCTGTCTGGCGAGGACCAGATCCATCTCGGCGATGGCGTACCGGGTTGGTCAATCGTCAGCGAGGCCACGACATGGCGACCCGCATTCTCCGGAGCCCAGGTCGAGCAGACCGCGACCTTCCTTTCCGGAGAAGACCACGTCGAGGTGTACGTGGGCGTGTTCGGGCTGGGCATCACCGCAGGTACGGAGATGATCTCATACGAGAATCGGATCCAGCCGGACTCGAAAGCGCGCCTGCTGCCCGAGACGCGTCGCACGATTCTGCTTGCAGACGGCACGAGCGCGGACGTGCTGGAGACGATTGGTGGCGAAAGTGACGAGCGACTCATCTGGTACTGGTATCAGGTGGGAGACCGTCGACTTACCCACCCTGTCCACGTGAAGGCGGCGGAAGCATTGACCTTCGTGCTCGGCGGGGCCTCGGACGCGCGCGTGGTCGCGCTGTCGACGGCAGCTCCGGACGACGAGGTCGCTCGCAGCATTCTGCTCAGGTTTCTCGATGCACACGGATCCTGCGGTGTGCACGGGTTCATGCCAAAGGCATGCTCAAGGTGATGCGCGGGTCCGGCGAACGTCCTGGAAAAGAATTCTGATCCAGCTCGCACTGCGCAACGATCCATGGAAACGCGATCCATCAGCGCACGACCGACCCTGGTTGCACACGTCGTTTACCGGCTGGATTTCGGCGGATTGGAGAACGGCCTGGTCAACCTGATCAACGGGCTGCCCGCGGATCAGTTCGATCATGTCGTGGTCTGCCTGGCGGGTTTCAACGCCGAGTTTCGCAGCCGTATTCGCCGCGATGATGTCCGGGTGTTCTCGCTCGAGAAGCGTCCCGGCAAGGATCCCGGCATGTACGTGCGTTTCTGGCGGCTGCTCAGGCGGTTGCGACCGGACATCGTCCATACGCGGAATCTTGGCACGGTCGACCTGCAGTGGGTCGCCTGGTTGGCGGGTATCCAGGGTCGCATCCACGGCGAGCACGGCTGGGATGCTCGGGATCCGTCCGGGAAGGTCCGCAAGGACCTCTGGATCAGGCGGGGCTGCATGCCGGTCATCCATCGTTATGTGCCGATGTCGAAGGACATCGGCCGTTGGCTCGTCGCGGAGGTCGGGGTGCCGCCGCCGCGCATCCGCCAGATCTACAGCGGCGTCGATACTCTCAGCTTTCGCCCCGGTCGCTGCAGCGGTCCGCCAGTACCAGCGGGATCGGATCGTCCGATTCGCGGCAGCGGCGTGACCGGGCGGGCGTACGAACATGTAGTGACCTTCGGTACCGTGGGTAGACTCGATCCCGTCAAGCAGCAGTCGGTCATGCTGCAAGCGCTCCGGTCGATTCTTGACGCACGTCCCGACCTGAAGGACCGGGTGAAGTTGATAATCGTCGGCGACGGACCGGCCGCACGCGACCTTCGCGACCTGGTCCGGGCACTGCGGCTTGAGTCCGAGGTGACGCTGTCGGGTGCGAGGAGCGACATCCCGACGCTTTTGCGCTCGATGGATGTATTCATGCTCACATCGCTGAACGAAGGAATTTCAAACACGATTCTCGAGGCGATGTCGAGCGGATTGCCCGTCATCGCCAGCCGGGTAGGCGGTAACCCGGAGCTGGTGGTCGATGGGGTCACCGGTCTGACGTATCCAGTCGACGCGCCTGCCGCACTCGAACGAGCGATGCTGCGTTACGTCGATGACCCCGATGCCCGCACGACTCACGGTGACGCGGCGCGCGCCACGGTCGTCCGGGACTTCAGTCTGGACGCAATGATGGCAAGGTATGCGGACCTGTACCGTGAAATGATGGCATCTTCCGGACCGCGTGCTGCGCCCGTGGATCGGTCGCATCCCGACCGTTGATCACACTCAGAGGCTTTTGCAGTTCAAATGTGCGGAATCACCGGAATTTTCGACATCCGTAGCCGACGCGAGTTCGACCAGGCGCTGATCGACCGGATGAACGACTCGCAGAGCCACAGGGGGCCCGACGGTCGTGGAGTGTACCTTTCGCCAGGAGTTGCACTCGGCCACCGGCGACTGTCGATCATCGACGTGGCGACGGGGCAGCAGCCCCTGTTCAACGAGGACGGCTCCGTCGTGGTCGTCTTCAACGGAGAGATCTACAACTTCCAGCAGTTGATCCCCGAGCTCCAGTCGCTAGGTCACACTTTCCGTACCAAGAGCGACACGGAGGTCATCGTCCACGCGTGGGAGGCGTGGGGCGAGCGATGCGTCGAACGCTTCAGGGGCATGTTCGCTTTCGCGCTGTATGACCGTGGACAGGACACGCTGTTCCTGGCGAGGGACCGCCTTGGCGTCAAGCCATTGCACTGGGCCGTGCTCGCCGACGGGACGTTCCTGTTCGGCTCGGAGCTCAAGTCTCTGCTGACTCACCCGGGCTTCCCGCGCGAATTCGATCCGTGCGCCGTCGAGGAGTACTTTGCGCTGGGTTACGTGGCGGAGCCACGGTCGATCTTCAAGGCGGTGCGGAAGCTTTTGCCAGGACACACCCTGACCGTCAGGCGGGCCGGCGCGAGTCCGGTGGAGAAAATGTACTGGGACGTCCGGTTTTCTGCGGGCAGCCCGGTCAGTTTAGCGGATGCCTGCGACGAGTTGCGGCACCGGTTGGAGGAGTCGGTCCGCCTGCGTCTGATGTCGGAGGTGCCGCTGGGGGCATTCCTGTCGGGCGGCGTCGACTCGAGCGCAGTCGTGGCAGCTATGGCGCGCGTCTCGGGCGAGCCCGTGAATACCTGCTCGATTGCGTTCGATGACCCGTCGTATGACGAGAGCCGTTTCGCGCTGCAGGTGGCCGAGCGGTACCGGACGAACCACCATGTGGACACGGTCGCCAGCGACGACTTCGACCTGATCGATACGCTGGCAGGCGTCTATGACGAGCCATATGCAGACAGCTCCGCGCTGCCGACGTATCGCGTGTGCCAGCTCGCTCGCAAGCACGTCACCGTTGCGCTGTCGGGGGATGGCGGCGACGAGACGTTCGGCGGCTACCGACGATATCGGCTGCACATGAACGAAGAGCGTCTACGCTCCAGATTGCCGCTCGGCGTCCGCCGTCCGGTATTCGGCCTGCTGGGTCGCCTGTATCCGAAGGCGGACTGGGCCCCACGTGTCTTCCGTGCCAAGACCACCTTCGAGGCGCTCGCGCGATCGTCCGTGCAGGCCTACGTGCACACTATGTCGCTCATCAGTGAGCCGATGCGCGACCGGATGTTTTCCAGCGAGCTGCGCCGGCAACTTGGTGGCTATCGCGCCGGGACCGTCTTTGCGCGCCACGCAGCAGCCGCCGGAACGGACGATCCGCTTTCGTTGATCCAGTACATCGACATCAAGACGTATCTGGTGGGGGACATCAACACCAAGGTCGACCGGGCCAGCATGGCGCACTCCCTGGAAGTGCGCGAGCCACTGATGGACCACGAGCTCGTCGAGTGGGCGGCGCAGCTTCCGTCGTCGATGAAGCTATCCGATGGCGAGGGAAAGCTCGTGCTGAAGAAAGCGATGGAGCCATGGCTGCCGGCCGAGATCATGTATCGCCCGAAGATGGGTTTCGCCGTCCCGCTTGCAAAGTGGTTCCGCGGGCCGCTCGCGGAGCGGGTGCGCTCCAGCCTGACCGGTGAACGGCTGCTGCAGACCGGCATGTTCGAGGGCAGATTTCTCCAGCACATCGTGGACGCTCACCAGAGCGGCATGCGCGACTACAGCGCGACGATATGGTCGTTGCTGATGTTCGAATCATTCCTTAGGAACGTCATGGGCGATAGCGCATCGAACCGGCCATGAAGGCCTGCTGAAGCGCGGTGCGTCAAGCCGTCATGCGAGGCCCTCCCCGTTGAGTCGCCGGTTGAACATCGTGAGCGTCTGCCGATCGCTGCCGAGTCCCGGCGATCCGTCAGGCGGCATCTTCGTCCTCAATCGCCTGGTGGCGATGGCGGACGGCGCGAACGTGCGCGCGATACAGCCCGTGCCGTACTTTCCGGTGATCAAGCCACTCCCGGATTGGGCGCGCCGACAGGAGCGCAGGATGGTCGGCGGACTCGGTATCGATCATGCGCCGATGCTTTATTTTCCCGGCATGGCGAAGTCGCTCGATGCCGGCCTGCTCGCGCGATCCATCCGGGCGATGATCGTGCGAATGCACCATGAGCAGCCGATCGACCTGATCGATGCGCATTTCGGCTATCCAGACGGCGTCGGCTGCGTTGACGTGGCGGTCCGACTTGGTATCCCGGTCTTCATAACGATCAGGGGATTCGAAAAGGAGTTCGTCGGCAGGCCCTTGATCGGTCGCCGAATGCTCTCGGCCTTCGAGTCCGCCACCGGCATCGTCGCGGTGAGTCATTCGCTGCAAGAATTCGCGGTTCGAAACGGCGTTCCTGCGAGCAAGATCCGAGTCATTCACAATGCGATCGACACGTCGATATTCTCATTCGGTGAACGATCCGAGGCGCGGGCACGACTTGGTGTCGAGCAGCAGGTGAAACTCGTCGTCTCGGTCGGGCACCTCGTTCCGCGCAAGCGACACCATGTCCTGCTCGAAGCCTTTGCCCGTGTTCGGGACCGCTGGCCGACGGGACAACTGGTCATCATCGGTGCGCGCGCCGGGGGTGACGACTACGCCACGGAGTTGCGGGCAATGGTCGATCGACTCGCCTTGCAGGGCAGCGTTCGCTTCGCAGGAAATCTGCCGCCGGGTGAGGTGGCCGCGTGGTTACGCGCCGCCGACGTCTTCGCGTTGGCGACCGCACGTGAGGGATGCTGTAATGCCGTGCTGGAGGCGCTGGCCGTAGGTACGCCGGTCGTGACGACCGACGTCGGCGACAATGCCCGGTTCGTGACGGACGAGGTAAACGGGACGCTGGTGCCCGTCGATGATCCGACCGCCCTGGCCGTGGCGATTCAGTCCTGCCTCGATGGTCGCGAATGGGACCGGGAGTCAATCGCCAGGCACCTCCAGGATCAGGTCGGAAACTGGAACGACGTGGCCACGCGTGTACTCGACTTTTTCCATAGTTCCGTCGAGGGCTGATTCTTGAACCGACTGTCGCATTTGCAGGCAGAAGTGCTCCGATCCGCGGCGACTGCTTTTTCGCCGCGGGGTCGGCGGGCATCGCTGCTGGTGCTCATATTTCACCAGGTTCCCTCGGTGCCCGATCCGATGAATCCGGACGAGCCGGACGCGGCGGAGTTCTCCGCCCAGGCGGACCTGGTGAAAGCCCTGTTCAACGTGCTCAGTCTGCAGGAGGCAGCCGAACGACTCGTCACCGGCTCACTGCCGTCCCGCGCGGCGTGCATCACGTTCGACGATGGGTACCGCAACAATCTAACCGTGGCCGCGCCGATCCTCGCCAGTCGCGGTATGGCGGCGACATTCTTCGTCGCGACGGGATATCTCGGCTGCGGTCGCATGTGGAACGATACATTGATCGAGTCGGTACGCAGGGCGCCTGTGCAGCTCGATCTCGAGGCGATCGGTCTCGGACGTCACGAGATGAAGGATGCAGGCGCTCGGGCGCGGGTTGCCCGGCAGTTGCTATCGACGTTAAAGTACCTCCCGCCCTCCGAGCGCCAGCGAAAGGCGGATGAAGTCGCCGAACGAGTCGGGCAGCCCCTTCCCTCAGATCTGATGATGTCCGAAGTCGATGTGCGCGAGCTTGCGCAGATGGGCATGGAGGTCGGCGCGCATTCGGTAACCCACCCGATCCTCGCCAACGTCGACGACGTGACGGCCCGTCGCGAGATCGTCGAAAGCAGAGTCGTACTCGAGGCGATCATCGGTAAACCGGTCACTTCGTTTGCATACCCGAACGGTCGGCCGCAGCTCGATTACGCCGAAGTGCACGCGCGGATGGTCAAGGAGGCGGGCTACGCCGTGGCGGTCTCGACCGCCTGGGGCTGCGCGCACAGGCGATCGGATCCGTTCCAGCTGCCACGGCTGAGCCCGTGGGATCGCACCGCGGGCAGATACGCGTTGCGTTTGTTGCGTGCCTATGCTCAGCGTTGACTGACGCGGCGGGCGGCACATTCAACGTCGATGAGCGGATAGCCACGCCTCGAGCATCGCGAGATCCCAGATCGCATAGCCGAAATAGGAGTGGTGGCCGCTCCGCTGGTCCTCGATCAGGCGATCGAGCACGTCGGGCCTCACGATCCGCCTGGCCTTCAGATCGGACAACAGCGAGTAGATCATGTCGGCAAATGCCGGGTCGCTCTTGAGCCACACGCCGAAAGGCAGTCCAAAGCCCTGCTTGGGCTTGTTCAGGATCTCGTCGGGCAGGAAGCCGCGCATGGCCTCCTTGTAGAACTGACGCAGACGGCCGCCCGGCATCTTGACGTCGGGGTGCACCTTCAGAGAAACGTCGATTACGTCCGGATGCAGCATGGGATAGGAAACGCGGACCCCGGCAAGGGAGCACATGGAGCCGACCTTGCGCAGATCGTTGTCGGCGAGAGTGTAGTGCCAGTCCAGGAAAAGCATCCGGTTCAGCAGCGAGGTGCTCGGAGCTTCTGCGTAGACCTCCGCCATTTCCCGCAACGGCTGGTCCGGGTCGACGCTGGCGGCGAAGTCGCCTTCGAGCATCGTACCCAGGTCCGCCTGGTACATGAAGTTCCAATACTCGAGTCGCTCGGGCATCGGAATCCGAGCCTGGTCGACGTAGCTGCGCAGCTTCCGCAGTGGCAGCAGGCCGGTACCGGGATCGATGCGGTCGACGATGGGCTCGATGACCCGATTGCGCATCACCGCTGGCACCGATCGATAGTTCTCGAACACCCGCTGCCGCGCGTAGCGTTCATTGCCGCCGAACAACTCGTCGCCCCCATCACCGGCGAGGAGGTGGGTGATGCCTTCAGCAGCGGCGACCCTGGCACAAGCGTAGACAGGCACCGCCGACGAATTGCCGAACGGTTCGTCGTACGTGGCGGCAATGCGCGGGAATGCGTCGACGATCTCGCCGGCCGTGACCTCGTGCTCGCGAGCCACTGCGCCGAATCGTCGCGCCGCGATTCGCGCATATTCGATCTCGTTGTATTGCTCGACCCCAAACCCGATACTGAACGTCCGCGGAGGCTTGGCGGAAACGTCGCGCAGCACACCGGTCACGGTGGAGCTGTCGAGTCCCCCGCTGAGGAATGCCCCGGTTCGGTCGTCGGGCGACGCGCTTTCGACGCCTTGCCGAAGGGCACGGTGAAGCTGTTCCGCAAGGTCAGCGACGGGCTCGCGCCGTTGCTCTTCGAACTGCGGGATCCAATATCGCTGGACGCGCGCGCGCTGGTTATCAAACGTGACGCGGGTTCCGGGACGCAGCTTGCTGACACCGACATAGACCGTGTTTGGTGCCGGGACGATGTGCAGCAGCAGATAATTAAACAGCGCCTGGCGGCTCACCGGCGCCTGCACGGCCGGGAACCTCGCGACCGCTTCGGCCGACGACGAGAATACGATTCCATCGCTGGTGATCGCGTATGCCAGGTGCTCGATACCCATCGGGTCGAGCGCAAGCACCACCTTCCCGGTGGCATGATCCATCAGTGCGAGCGCAAAACGACCGCGCAGCCCATCGAGGGCTGATTCGCCACTCTCCGCATATGCACGGAGGATCGCCTCCGCGGAAGCGGTTACGCTCTGGCCGCCGCCTCGACCGGCCATCCAGACGGGGCCGCCCTCCATTACGAGTGTCGAGTTAGCAAATGTCGCTACCGCCGAACCCCAGCATGCGGCCCGAGGCTGAGCCTCGGCCCGAATGGACGAAGGCGTGCCTGCATCGGCCAGCCCCGACCCGTACGCCAGCAGGGCTTCCGTTTCATGTCGCTGACCGAAGGAGCCGAGGAATCCGAATAGGAGCATGAATGAATTGGCTGGAGCAGGCCGGCTGGTAGGATCAATGCGGGAAGTTTAGGGGTGAACCGGGCTCGAAACTTTGAATTGCCCCAGCAGTTTTCAGGTCGGACCGGATTATCCTGCCGTAAGACAACTCATGCCAGTTGATCGCCCGACCCGTCGGTCATGGACCGGCGGTAACCTGCGAGGCGCGCTGCAATCTGCGGCAGTCGGTGAATTGGCATGCGGGGACCATCCCGAGTGAGGCGCTTTTCGCTGCCGGACATTGAATACAGGGCAACATGAAGATTCTGTACCATCACCGCACAGCCTCGAAAGATGGGCAATCGACCCACATCGAGGAGGTGATTCGCGCACTCCGGCAGCTCGGGCACGTGGTCGAGGTTGCCGCCCCTGAGGTCAGCGATCACTCTCAGACGGGCGGCAGCGGGGGTTGGGCGGGTCGCCTGAAGCCGCTGCTACCCTCGATTGCATACGAAGCACTGGAGCTTCTCTATAACGTAATCGCATACCGACGCCTGGCGGCGGCCATTAGGAAATACAGGCCCGACGTCATATACGAGCGCTACAACCTCTACCTGCTGGCTGGAGCATGGGCCAGTCGCCGCTTCAAGATACCGCGGATACTGGAAGTCAACGCCCCGATGGCACTCGAGCGTCGCCAGTACGGCGGCCTTGCGATGCCCGGAGTTGCTGACTGGGCAGAGCGCTTCGCCTGGAAGTCCGCGGATAGCGTGCTGCCGGTCAGTCATGTCCTGGCGGACCACATCAACCGGCTCGGCGTGGCGCGTGAGCGCATCACGGTGGTTCCCAACGGCGTGGACCCAGCGCTCTACGACAGGCTGCCGGACCGCCGTCAGGCCAAGCACAGACTGAAGCTAAGCGATGAGCTCATCGTCGGATTCACGGGATTCGTCAGGGAGTGGGATCGACTGGATCGGGTTGTGCAGTGGCTTGCGAGTTACGAGGGAACGCAGCGCCCGCATCTGCTGGTGATTGGAGACGGCCCGGCACGGCCAGGCATCGAGGAGTGTGCGGCGCGCGCAGGCGTCAGCGACAGAGTGCATTTCACCGGCGTGATCCCACGGTCTGAGGTACCCGCTGCGGCGGCAGCCTTCGACATCGCACTTCAGACGGCACTGGTCCCTTATGCGTCGCCTCTCTGCTTGTTCGAGTACCTCGCGCTCGGGGTGGCGACGGTTGCGCCGGACCAGCCGAATCACCGGGAGTTGCTGACCGACGGTGTCGATGCCCTACTATACGATCCAGACGACCCGGAGGGACTGGAGCGGACGCTGCGGCGCGCGTGCGGGGATCAGGCCACGAGAGACCGGGTCGCCGAGGGCGGCAGGCGGCTCATCGAACAACGGCGGCTTACATGGGCGGACCATGCCGTCACAATTGCGAACATCGCGGCCGACTTGGCACGACGACGAGACGCCGGCACGCGATACTGATCGATGTGCACCGGCCCGCTGCCGGCAGAGGCCTGCACCCTCGTGAATTCTTGCAATTATCGTTAAATGCGTCGCGGTAATATGGCGCGACATGAACAAACTAGGAGGCCGCGAGTCCAAGACTCGGACGGCGGAGTGCCGGACTTGGCTGCCGAGCCCATTCTTCAGCAGCAGCAAGAGGGACAGGCGTAATGTCATCCATCGCTATCGGCGGGCGCACTTTCGTCGCAACCGCCCTGTTGTTCTGCGCCGTCGAAGCGGGCGCTCAGACCTCATGGGACTTCTATGCAACCCCTGAAGAATGGGCGGTCTGGCCTGAGTACTGCAAGGCTCGATACGTTGGCACTTCGACCGGAAGCCGGACGCAGTTCGCGGGGACCGTGCCCACGGAAGTCATCAAGAGATGGCAGGCCAGCCTGGGCGACTGCTGGGGCATGTTGCACCACCACTGCGCCGGACTGGCGTACCTGAACCGATCCAAGGCAGAGCGAACCGACTCGGTCAAGCGCTTCCGGCTCGTCCAGGCGGCCGACGAGCATGGCCAGGCTCTTCGCTCGTGTCAGGCCAGCAATCCTTTCTCGGCCAATATCGCGACCAATCTTGCGATGGTCAACGTCGAGCAGGGGAAGACGACCGAGGCAATTGCGTTGCTGGACGAGACGATCGCTGCGCATCCGACCTACGATGGCGCCTACATTGCCAAATCGATCCTGCTCAAGCGGTCCGGCAAGTCAGACGCGTCTCGGTCCGTCCTTCTGCAAGGCGTTGAAACCGTCGGAGATGGTTCCGCAGAGCTGCATTACGCGTTAGGGCTCTCCTACGCAAACACCAAGGAATACGAGAGGGCAGTGGAACATGCAAGGAAGGCGTACGCGCTTGGCTACCCACTTCCCGGCCTGCGGAATCTGCTCGCACGCGCGGGCTACAAGCTCTAAGCTCCCGGCGGCCCGACTTTCCCCAGCGATTTATCGCAGAGACTGAGTCGTGTCGCTGAGTAGTCTCACCTTCGTCAGCATCTTCGTGGCGCTCTGCGGGATGGCGCTCGTGCGGCACCCTGTCTACGGCTTGCTAGCATACCTGGCGGCCTTTTACGTTCATCCACCTTCACGCTGGTGGGGACAGGGGGCACTTCTCGACGTGCGTTGGTCGCTGGTGGCGGCCGGCGTTACGCTCGTAGCAGTCCTGATCCATCAGCGAGGCAAGCCTGCAAAGCCGTTCTTCAAGCATTCGATCGTGCTCATTCTCGTGCTTTTCGTCGTCTGGATCGCGATCCAGTCGGAATGGGCGCTGGCACCGGAGAAGCATGCCGACCTCGTCGAGATGTATGCGAAGTTCACGATTGCAGCCTATTTGATCTACCGATCGCTGGACTCTGAGAAGAACATTCGATTGTTCCTATGGGGGCATGTGCTGGGCTGCCTGTTTCTGAGCTGGCTGGCCTTTTCGGAGTATCAGGGAGGTCGCTTCAATGACTTCGGTGGACCCGGCATCAGCGACGCGAACTCGGCAGCCAACCAACTCGTCACGGGAATCCTGGTCGGCGCCTCGCTGTTCCTCGTTGGCGGTTTGAGGGGAAAGCTCACATCAGTCGGTGTACTGCCGTTCATTGTGAACGCAATGGTTGCCACCGGCAGCCGCAGCGGTTTCCTTGCGTTCGGCGTGGGCGGACTCCTCTACAACCTGTTTGCACCGAAAAAGTCGCGTCGATTCGTGCTCGTCCTGTCCGTGCTGGGGGTGATCCTGGTGCTGATGCTGACCGGACCGACCTATTGGCAACGCATCGCGACGATCAAGGTTGCCGGCCAGAACATCGAGGGCGTCGATACGGGGGGCGGACGATGGGAACTGCTCGTCGCCCAGACGCAGATGTCGAAGGAGTACCCTATGGGGTGCGGACACCGTTGCACCGGTGTGTTGGCGTCCAGTTACCTCGACAAGAAAGCCTTCGAAGGACTGCCACCTGGGGTCGGGCGCACCTCGCACAACACCTTCATGACGCTCCTGGTGGAGCAAGGATGGCCGGGCGCCTTGTTTTACCTGGTGATTGCCATCTGGACGGCCCGCAACATCCTGTCCTTGTGGCGCCAGCTGCGGCACGACGATGGCCCGTTGGCAACGCTGTTGCCGGGGGTCGCTTCCGTCCTCGGTGCAATCTTCGTCGGTGACCTGTTCGTCGACTTCCTCAAGCACGAAGTCAGGATCTGGTTTTTCGCGGTGCTCATGGCCATGGCGAACCTGCATGCGCTGGCGCGTCACAGGGCCCAGCAGGAGGCGGCAAATGCAAGCCAGGGTGTTGCGGAGGCAGGGCCTGGCAGTCAGCCTGCGCTGGCGCAAATACCCGGCAGGTGAGGGGACCCTCGCCGCGGCCCGCATCGCTGCGCGCAGTCTCGGATGAGGCCAGCGTGCTGCAAGCCGAAATCTGTGAACCGGTCGACGGTCGTTATGTGCAATCGGCCGGCAGTATGTGCCGCCCGATGCATTCTCACCCGTCGACGAGGCCAGCACGATGTTGGACCAGTTCCTGCGCAGTTCGGAACCCCAGGCGCCCGCGACCTTGATCAGGCGTCGCGTCAGCCTTGCAGGCGCCTGCTGGGCGCTGCTGGCGTTGAACCACCCGGCATTAGCGGCAACGCTCCACCTGCAGCCCG
>Ga0105097_10000713_pt1 | contig 15454 bp, 14 predicted proteins | sample PPLLak12cMay2015_FD_87035 | JGI IMG/M metagenome (GOLD analysis project Ga0105097, IMG submission 87035) | Freshwater sediment microbial communities from Prairie Pothole Lake near Jamestown, North Dakota, USA - PPLs Lake P7 Core (1) Depth... | ecosystem: Environmental > Aquatic > Freshwater >... | reverse complement strand
GCTGTCTCGCTGACCATCGGCCCCCAGGCAGCTTCATACCACCCGACTGAGGAATCCTTAAAAACAACCTGCAATTGTCCGTAGTTGTACATCTTCGGCTTGATTTCATCAGTGAGCCTCGCTCCTATTGCGTGGACGCTGACGGGTTTCGATTGTGTCATCTGGCACATTACATCGACATAATGGACGCCGCAATCGACAATTGGCGACATCGAGTTCATCAATTGCTTGTGGCAAAACCATTTATCGGCAGAACTTTGTTGATTTAAGTTCATACGCATAACAAGGGGTTTGCCGAGAGTTCGTGCGATTTCGATAAATTTTATCCAGACCGGGTGATGACGCAAAATATATCCGACGACAACTTTTTTCTTCTTTTTCTTTGCCAGCCGCACGATTTGCCGCGCCTCACTGACAGTCTGTGCAATCGGCTTTTCGACAAAGACATGCATACCGCGTACGAGGGCCTTAAGGACAAATTCTGCATGTGTATCGGGATAGGTGCAGATGGAGACGGCATCGGGCTTTAAGATTTTTATGGCGGATTCGAAATTGCAGAACTGACGGTCCGGCGGGATGTTTAATTTTTTGGCAGCGACGCTTAATTTCTGCTGATTGCGTCCGACGATGCCGACAAGTTCGAAGCCGTCGAGTTGTTTGTATGCAGCAGAATGGGAGAAACCCATATTGCCATAACCCGCCACAACGACCCGAATATTGTCCGCCATTAAGCTCGCCCTGAAATTTTTTATTTATTATTTTTAATTTTGTTATATAGATTAATTTGAGCTTTTGTCATACTGAATCTCAATTCATCGAGGCGAAGCATCTATCTTTCAAAAAGATAGATTCTTCGCTTCGCTCAGAATGACAATGAACTCTTTTTATTCATAATATTTTTTATTTTTAATTTTTTATCTTTTATTTTCTTAACCTACCAGCCTGTTCTGTATTGCCTCTGGATGAACTGATTGGCATCCGGCAGGTTTGTAAATTTCATATCCGCTGCATTCCAGATGAGCCTGTTTCCTAAAAACCTCAGCGCAATGTTTCCGAGCAGGACGGCTTCGGCGAGGGCAGCGGAATATTCGAAGTTCCCACAGGCAGGCTTGCCGCCCTTGCAGGCCTCAAGCCAGTTTTTCTCGTGCGAAGTTGTGATTCTGGGGATGGACTTTTCCGGCATTTTGTAGGCCTTTCTTCTATCTTCGGGAATGATGATGGGGCTTTCGCCGGAATCGTTATACATAATGACGCCCTTTTCGCCGATAAGCAGACCGCCGTTTTCACGCAATTTTCTGTCAGGCTCAAAAACATCAGGAATCGCCGGCAACAGCCCCCCATCATACCAGTGAAGCTTGACTGCAGGCAAATTGCCCCTTGCGGGGAAATTGTAATGGACAACCGAGGCTGATGGATATGTTTCGGTGTTGACAAGTTTTTTCCATCTATCAGAGGGGTCCATCTGCTGAGCGCATACGGCCTGGACGCTTTCAGGCTGTCCGAGCTTCAGCGCCCAGTATATCGGGTCGATTATGTGGCAGCCCATATCGCCGAGGGCGCCCGTCCCGAAATCGTACCAGCCGCGCCAATTGAATGGATGATAGATTGGATTGAACGGCCGCTGCGGAGCCGGGCCGAGCCAGAGGTTCCAATCGAGGTGCTGCGGGGCGTCAGGAGTTTCAGCGGGCCTTGGAATACCCTGAGGCCAGACAGGACGATTTGTCCAGGCGTGGGCCTCGCGAATCGGACCTATAGCATTGTCCCAGGTCCATTCGCATATCAGCCGGATACCTTCGCCGGAGTGACCCTGGTTACCCATTTGGGTAGCGACTTTATATTTTTTGGCTGCTTCGGCAAGCTGACGTGCCTCGGCAACCGACCATGTCAGAGGCTTTTGGACATAGACATGCTTTCCAAGTTCCATAGCAGCCAGCGCGACAATTGCGTGGGTATGGTCGGGTGTGGCGATTATGACCGCATCGATATTTTTTTCCTTTTCGAGCATAACGCGGTAGTCGCGGTATTTTTTTGCGTTCGGATATTTTTCGAAAACAGGCCTTGCCATATTGTCATCCACGTCGCAGAGGGCAACGATATTTTCCGATTCACATTCGCCGATGTTGTTTCTTCCCATACCGCCGATGCCGACAGCAGCGATGTTGAGTTTTTCGCTCGGCGGCAGGCCGGTCGAATCTGCGCCAAAGACGCTGCTGGGAACGATGGTGAATGCTGCAGCAGCAGCTGAACTCTGAAGAAATTTACGGCGCGAAAATCTCCCGGATTTGGAATTTGTCGAATCAAGAAGTGAAGAAAAAATATTTTTTGTTTTTTTGCCGTTAATATTCATATTCATACCTCCGAAAAAATAACTATTCCATTTCCTGACGGCCAAGAATGGCATCAGTAAGGATTTTAGCATTTGCATATTCGATTGTCGAGCCTGTTGGCAGGCCTCGGGCCAGCCGCGTTATCTTGACACCAGTATTTTTCAGAAGCGAGCTTATATAAAGGGCTGTGCCGTCGCCCGCGATATTCGGATTTGTGGCCATAACAATTTCCTTGATGCCGTCCTTGCGGACACGCTCGATAAGCGATTTTATATTGAGGTCATCTGCATCGATGCCTTCGAGCGGCGCGATATGTCCGCCGAGAACGTGATAAACCCATTTGCAGGAAGCGGTTTTTTCGAGACTGACAATATCCTTGGGCTGCTCGACAATGCAGATGATGGATTTGTCTCGTTTCGGGTCGGCACAGATTTCGCAAATGTCTCCTTCGGCAATGCTGCCGCACAGAGAGCATTTTTTTATCTTTGTTTTCACGTCGCTTATGGCATTGGCCAGTGCCAGGGCCTCATCGGTTCGGGCGTTGAGAATATAGAAGGCAAGCCGCTCGGCTGTTTTGGGCCCGATTCCGGGGAGCTTTCCAAATTCCTCTATGAGCCTGTTGAGGCTTTCAGTATAAAAATCGCTCATAAATTGTATTAAAGACTCCGATAAATTGCAGCAAAAACACAATAGAAATATAATAACGCAGGGACAGGATAAGTCAACTGACAAAAGTTTTATAAAAGGCTTGCAAATTCAAACAGGCCTCTGGTAAAATCCGAAGGGATATGGGAAAGAAGCATATAATACTTTTATTAATATGGTCATCGTTCATCATCGGCTGCCGGAAAACAGACACTGTAGGCGGACAGGTGAAGATAATACGCATTATCGGCTCTGATACGATTGTCAATGCCGTCCAGATGATTAGCGAAGATTTTGTCGGGGAAAATCCGCAGGTAAAAATCGCAATCACAGGCGGCGGCAGCGGCGTTGGAATCGCTTCCCTCATCAGCAAAACCACTGATATTGCAACTGCTTCGCGGGAAATCAAGCAGGAAGAAATCGACATGGCAAAACGAAGGGGAGTGGAACCTAATGAAACCATCATAGGTTTTGACGGCGTTGCCTTAATCGTTAATAAAAATAATCCGGTCTGCTGTCTCACTATCAATCAGCTGCACGATATTTTTACCGGCAAAAAAACCAGCTGGAAGGATTTTGGCGGAAAAGATTTGCATATCGTTACACTTTCCAGAGAAGTAAGCTCCGGGACATATTCCTATTTTAAGGAAGTTGTGGTAAAGCTCGGAAAAAAGAGCAGCACCAGCGAATTTTCATCAGATACTCTGTTATTGTCTTCATCACAGGCCATAGTGGAAGAGGTCGCTGTAAATGAAGATGCCATCGGGTATCTCGGCATGGGATATGTTTCCGACAGGACCAAGACCATCAAAGTTGCAAAGGACGCAGACTTCATTGCCCCTGATGTAAACAGCGTTTTAAGCAAGCAATACCCGCTGTCCAGACCTCTTTATTTTTTTACCAATGGTCCGGCGCAGGGTGTGACCAAAATATTTATCGATTTTGCGTTAAGTCCCGAAGGACAGAAGCTTATGGTTGAAAGCGGCTTCGTACCGAGGATACAGACGATTGTTCAAAAAGATTAGAGAATTTATTATAGAAAGCTGTATCAGGCTCAGCGGCCTGCTGGTAATTTTATTTGTCATTTTGATTTTTCTGCTTCTCCTGAAGGAATCACTGTCGCTTTTCGGTGTTTATCCGATAAAAGACTTTTTGTTCGGGACTAAATGGCTGCCTGTTTCCGAGCCGCCGAAATTCGGAATCATCCCGCTTGTGCTCGGCTCGATATTTGTCACGATCGGCGCAATAATAATTTGTGTTCCTCTCGGCGTGGCGACAGCAATGTTTATAGCGGAGGTTGCGCCGCCAACACTTAAGCATATCTTAAAATCTCTGGTGGAAATTCTCGCATCGATACCGAGTGTAGTTCTGGGTTTCATCGGGATAGTCTGGCTGGGGCCGTTTCTAAAAGAGACATTTCATTTGAATACCGGGATGTGCGGCCTTACAGGCAGCCTGCTTTTAGCATTTATGGCGCTTCCCACAATCATAAGCATATCGGAGGATGCGATTACAGGGGTTCCGAAAAGCTACCGTGAGGCAGCATTCGGTCTGGGTGCAACAAGATGGCAGACGCTCTGGCGGATTTTGCTGCCTGCTGCATCGTCTGGGATTATGGCCTCAATAATGTTAGGGATCGGCAGGGTTATCGGCGAGACAATGGTGGTATTGATGGTAACAGGCAATTCCCCGATACTTCCGCACTCAATATTGCAGCCGTTAAGAACTCTTACGGCGACCATAGCGGGCGAGATGGGCGAGACTGTCAGCGGTTCCGACCATTATTTGGCCCTGTTTGCAACGGGGCTGATTCTTTTTATTATAACATTTATAATTAATTTTATTGCTGAAGTTTATCTTCAGAGGACAAGAAAATGAGCTCGGCTAAAACACGACAAAATATAGCCTTTTTTATCTTAGGCCTTGCAACGCTGGTCGTGGTTGTGCCGATTATTTTTACCATAATATATGTAACAATAAAAGGCATAGGGGCGGTCAACTGGGAATTCTTAACAGCAGAGCCCCGCGATGGAATGAAGGAAGGCGGGATTTTTCCCGCGATAGTCGGGACAATAGCTCTTGTCATCGGGACAATGTTTTTTTCCCTTCCGCTGGGTGTTCTTGCAGCGATTTATCTTGTTGAATACGCTAAAGACAATTTTTTCACACGATTGATAAAGTTATGCGTCGTGAACCTCTCAGGTGTGCCGTCGATAGTTTACGGCCTGTTCGGATTCGGATTGTTCGTTCTTCTGCTAAATCTGGGCAAATCGATAATAGCGGGATCTCTGACTCTGGCAATTATGAGCCTGCCTGTGATAATAACAGCAACGAAGGAGGCGCTGGAGACCGTTCCTGCAAGTTTTCGCGAGATTAGTCTTTCGCTCGGTGCAACAAAATGGCAGACAATTCGAAATTGCGTCCTGCCATACGCAGTCCCGGGAATTCTTACCGGAACAGTTTTGAGTTTAAGCAGGGCCGCAGGCGAGACTGCGCCTATTCTTTTTACTGTTGTATGCTTTTGGATGTCTTATCTGCCCCAGTCCGCTTTCGACCAGGCTATGGCACTTCCGTATCATCTCTATACAATTGCTACGCAGGTCCCGAACATTCCGTCGAAAATCATTTTCGGGACTGCATTTGTTCTCATTGCGATAGTATTCCTGATGAACCTTGTGAGCATAATCATCCGTGCGCACTTTAGAAAGAAAAAGCTATGGTAAATGAGGTCATAATAAAGACAAAAAACTTGAGCTGCTGTTTCGATACGAACTGTGTGCTGCGCGATTTGAATCTCGAAATCTTCAAAAACGAGATTCTCGGGATAATTGGTCCAGCCAACAGCGGCAAGAGTACTTTTCTGCGTTCACTGAACCGGCTTAATTATCTTAATCCTTTATATTCCCAGACAGGGCAAATCATTTTTGATAACAAAGATATTAAGCAGATACCCGACAACATTCTGCGGCGTGAAATCGGGATAGTTTTCGAGCTTCCTCAGGTGCTGCCGGTAAGCATTTACAACAATATTGCCTATGGCCCGAAGGTGCACGGCGTAAAAAACAAAGAGAAGCTCGATGAAGCCGTGGAGATTGCGTTGCGCAAGGCGCATCTCTGGGACGAGGTAAAGGACAGGCTGGATATTCCCGCGATGAAACTGTCCGGCGGCCAGCAGCAGCGCCTTTGCATCGCAAGAACTCTCGCAGTTGAGCCGGAGGTGATATTGTATGATGAGCCATGTTCGGGCCTCGACCCGATTTCGACGGCGAAAGTCGAAGAGACAATGCAGATTTTGTCGGAAAGCTATACGCAGATTCTCGTGACGAACAATACCAAGCAGGCAGCAAGGGTGACCAAGCGATGCGGATTTTTCCTGATGGGCGAACTGGTCGAGATAGATGAAACTACGGAGCTTTTTACAAACCCCAAAGACAAAAGAACAGATGATTATATAAGCGGAAGGTTCGGATAAGATGGAATTTACACCGGTCATCGAGACAAAAAATTTGAACCTCTATTACGGGGACTTTAGGGCACTGAAAAATGTGAACATAAAGATTCCGGGACGCAATGTCACGGCAATCATCGGCCCATCCGGCTGCGGAAAGTCCACGCTTCTTCGCTGCTTTAACAGGATGAACGATTTACTTGAAAATATTAGGATGGAAGGCCAAATCCTGATTGAAGGGGAAAATATTTTGGCCGAAACAACGGACCTTATCGCGCTTCGCAAAAAAGTCGGGATGGTTTTCCAGCGGCCCAACGTTTTTAATCTTTCAATTTACGATAATCTGCGGTTCGGCCTTCGAATCCACAGGCTGATGAGCAAAAAAAGCGATATCAATGAGGCGGTCGAAAATGCCCTCGAGCATGTCGGCTTGTGGAAAGAGCTTAAAGACAAGTTGAGGAAAAATGCACGTTCTCTGACTCTCGAACAGCAGCAGCGGCTTTGCATAGCGAGGGTAATTATCTTAAAGCCGGATATCGTGCTGCTCGATGAGCCTTGCTCGGCACTCGACCCGATAGCGACCCTGAAGATTGAAGAGCTCCTTCAGATACTCAAACAGGATTATACAATAGTGATTGTAACGCATAATATGCAGCAGGCTGCCAGGGCTTCAGATTACACAGGCTTTGTGCATCTGGGGGAGCTGGTTGAATTCGGCTTTACCGGGCAGATTTTTGCGAACCCGAAAGAAAAATTAACCGAAAATTATATAAGCGGCCGATTTGGCTAATTTAGGGAGTAATTTATGGTCAGAGAAGGTTTTGTAAAATATATGAAGGAGCTTGAAAAAGAGCTCTCTGAGATGAACCAGATGGTCATAACGGCGATTCAGCGCTCGATAGAGGCACTGAAAAAACGCGACATTGAAGAGGCCAAAAAGATTATTGCCGATGATTTGCTGGTTAATAAAAAGCGATGGGATATCGAGGACAAATGCATCAACCTTATAGCCACCCAGCAACCGGTCGCAAGCGACCTGCGCGAAATCATAGCGGTGCTGAATATGATTACGGACCTCGAGAGAATGGGCGACCACGCAGAGGGAATTGCCAAGATTGTTATTCTGATTGGTGATGAGCCGCCGGTAAAGCCGCTCGAAAATATTCCGAAGATGGCAGAGATTACAATTCAAATGCTCAAGATGAGCCTCGAGAGCTTCATTAACCGCGATGCACAGGCCGCCAAGGCAATCTGTGAAGAGGATGACAAGGTCGATGCCCTTTATGACAAGGTTTATCAGGAGTGCCTGGCGCATATGATAAAAGAGCCCAAAGACATAACAAAGGCGACACATCTTATTTGGGTCGCACACAATATCGAGAGGACCGCTGACCGCGTAACAAACATCTGCGAGCGAATAGTCTTCCTTGTCAAAGGCTCGATGCAGGAAATGCGCATCTCCAGCTACTAAAAATTTTTCAGGGATTGGATTTTTCTATGTCTGTGATTGTGGCGCCGAGTTCGGAGAGAACTGTTCTGACGGCTGGGTCGTTCATTATTTCATTTTCACGCTGTTTGGAAGCAGCTTTTCTGGACTGCCTTGAAGAGTCGTTTGTGCTTAATTCGAATTCAATCGCAAAGGAAGAAGAAAAATATTCTGAAAGTGCAGACTGAATCTGCTCTAATCGCCCGTTGGATTCGCACATTGCCTTCTGCATCTTAGCCGATGCATCGAAAGCTATTGTAAGGACATTTCCTTCCAGCTTTGAAGGCTGTGCCCTCGAAAGCATACCCGTAGTGGAACTGCCGAGCTTCGGAATCAAGGAATCGAGGATTTTCTCCCAATTGTCCTTTACAGACTGAATATCGGTTAGTTTCAGTTGCGGTTCGGAAGGGTTGACTGCGGATTTGAGCGGCTCAGGACTGACCTTAGTGGGTGGATTATTTACTATTTTGTTTTTTTTTATGTCGGTATCGGCCCTGCTGCCAAGGCGCTCGACATTAAGAAAGTGTTCGGCGAGAGCAAACCTCAAAAGCATCGCCTCCAGCAGCGGCCTGCTGTTTTCTGTATTTTTTATTGTCCATCGCAATTTTTCCAGGCTCGTGATGTTGTAAATCAGTGCGGCGATATCGAATTTTTCACACAGCTTCTCAGAACGCTCAACCTGCTGTTTTGTGAGTGTAAGAAGCTTGCTGTCGGCACCGGCGGTTTTTATCAGCATCAAATCGCGGAATGAATCTATGAGCGTATCGACAATCTGGACCTCGCTGAAGCCGCCCGTCAGGAGCTTATCGGCTGCTTCAAGGGTACCCGCTGCGTTCGAATCGCCGAGTTCACTGAGAAGATTGTAAATTTTTTCGCTGTCCGGCGCGCCGAGATATTCTTCCAGCAAGGATAATGTGAGAGGGTATTTTCCTATGCTGATGAGCCTGTCTAAGAGGCTTAGGGCGTCGCGCATCGAGCCGTCTGCCATTTTTGAAAGGGCTATGATAAAATCATCTTCGAACGAAATTTTTTCTTTTTTGAGAATTTCTTTAAGTCTGTCTGCAATCAGCCGCGGAGCGATATTGTTAAAGTCGAATCTCTGGCAGCGGGACTGAATCGTCGGGATGACCTTATTGGGTTCTGTGGTTGCGAAGATAAACTTGATGTGCTCCGGCGGCTCTTCGAGCGTTTTGAGCAGTGCATTGAACGCTGATACGCTTAGCATATGCACTTCATCAACGATATATATCTTAAATCTTGACCTCGCTGGTCGATAAATAGAGTTCTGGTTCAATTCACGAATATTTTCTACACTGTTGTTGGAAGCACCGTCTATCTCGATAACATCGATATCTTCGCCGGCATTTATAGCAACGCAGCTGTCGCACTTGCAGCAGGGTTCCGTCGTCGGCTCTTTTACGGAAAGGCAATTAAGGGCTTTGGCAAGAATCCTTGCCATAGTTGTTTTTCCGATGCCCCTTGTTCCCGTGAAAAGATATGCGTGCGCGACGCGGCCGGTCTTTATGGCATTCTTGAGGGTCTGGGCAATAGCCTCCTGCCCGACGACATCGTCGAATGTCTGTGAACGATATTTTCTCGCAAGCACGATATACATTTTCAATTTACTATTTTCGATTTATTATTTCTGATTGTTTTTCGCGACGAAACAAAAATCGCCGTTAATTCTCTTCCTTCATTCAGCAGCGGTTCGACCAGTCTCTTTTTAAGCAGGAGCTCGTCTATAATGAATTCAAGCCAAAAACAAGCCTCATCAGTTTCTTCGATTACTATACTTAACTTGGCGGTGAAACCTGCTCTCGATTGTGCAATACAGGCGGCCCTGTAATTTGATGCCGAAGATGTCGAACATCTAATCAATTGACCTTCAATGTGTCTTCCAATCGCATTTTTCGGCAAAGCCATCGCTAATTTTACACACCGATGTGCAAATTCCTTTACCCGCTTCATCAATTCATAACGATCCATAGCTTCTCAAAGCAAATAATAAATATTAAATAATAAATAATAAATTAAAAAGTGGCCGGGTTTGCCACGGCACGACCGGGCATCCGCTATGGCTGCTCGGTTCCCCGCCTGACCAAATTCACGGGCCCTGCCTGCATGGGACCCGGCCGCAAAAATCAAGTTCTCAAGTAAAAAACTAAGCAATAAACGCACCCCGCAGTATAACAGGGGATTAAAATAATTCCACAAAAATTTCGGATTGACAACCGAGAATTGACCCGATAGTATTCCAAACGGCGAACGGTAAAAAAGTGTGTGCAAATATAACGAAAAAAATCGAACTATCATAAAGGACGCTGTATTATGACGGTTAGAATTGAAGATAATTGCACGGCTTGCGGTTTATGTGTGGATACCTGCCCGGAGGTTTTCCGTATGGGGCCTGATATGGCCGAAGTCATCGTCGATGAGGTCCCGGCGGAATTAGAGGATGCAGTCCAGCAGGCTGCGGATGAATGCCCCGTCGAAGCAATCACAATCGGATAAACCGCAGGCGGCCATCAGACAGAAAGCTCTTTGGCTCGTGCATAGGCTCTTTTTAGGGCACTGGCTACAAGCTGTCCGAATCCTCCGGCAGCAAATGTGTTAAGCGCTGCTTCGGTGGTGCCGCCCCGGGAGACAATTTTTTTCCTAAGGTCTGAAACCGACAAGCCTTTCGCTCTGGATTGTTCCGCGAGAAGTGCTGCACCTTTAGCAGTCTGAATCACAAGCTCGTTTGCAGTATTCTCTGCAAAACCAAGCTCGACAGCCGTTTGAATCATATTTTCCATCAAAAGGAAAAAGTATGCAGGCCCGCTTCCGCTGCAAGCCGTGACCGAATCAATTAAATCTTCCCGTTCGAGAACAAAAGTCTTTCCGACCGATGAGAAAATCGACAGTGCCTTGTCGAGTTTGGTTTTCGCATTAGCAGGTGCGTAAATTCCACAGGCCCCCTGCCCTATCAGTGCGGGTGTGTTCGGCATTACGCGAATCAGCATCACATCACCGAGATATGAAGCGATTTTTTCTATCCTTTTTCCAGCAGCGATGGAAATAAAAAGTGCATCAGAACGAAACGAGCCTTTGATATCTTCGAGCACGCCGTAAAGCTGCTGAGGTTCGACGCTGAGGATTATTGTATCAGCTTTCGCAGCCAGCTTCTTATTGGAATCGATTGTTTGCACGTGATAATGGTTTGCAAGATATTCGAGCCTTTCGGCCTTTATGTCGCTGACGAGGATATTTGGCGGCGCATAAATTTTGGAATTGATTATGCCGTTGATAAGCGCCTCAGCCATATTTCCGCCGCCGATAAAACCTATTGTTTCCATTTTCTGCTCCTTGTTAAAATCAAATTATGCTGTATAATTTAGGTAATATTTATTTCAGAAACGTTTGACAAGAGAACTTTTTTCACAGTCAAATATAAATTAAAAAAAGGAGAGTAGCAATGCAAAAAAAGACAGATTTTTTAACCGCGATAAGGAAGCGATACCCCGAGCAGGTCGTCATCGTGACAGCCAAAGACCGCAAAGGCAAATACAATCCTGTAACCATCGGCTGGACAATGCTCGCCTCAATCGAACCAGCACTTATGGCAATTGCAGTCTTTAAAAAGCATTATACGGTAAAGGCAATCAGAAGCGCAAAGTGCTTTACGATTTCTTATCCTTCATCGCAGATGGCCAAAGCAGCAAAATTTTTCGGCACAAAAAGCGGCTTTGAGGTCGATAAATTTGCCGAATTCAAAAAATGTGCAACCAGCCGTGCCGTGAAAATCGATTCGCTTCTTCTCGACGATGCTGTCGCCAATTTCGAATGCGAACTTTTTTCTGAAAAACTTACAGGTGACCACATTATTTTTATCGGCCGGATTGTCGCCTCGCATATCAACTCAGAACCGCTAAAACGCCTCTTCGTTGTCAAGCGCGGCCACAAAATGGGCTCGTTCCTATCCAAACCCGAATCATGATAATTATGAAATGAAATACAAAACCTCAACAAGTCTGGCAGATTCCATTCGCAAATAGCAATAAAAGTGAACCGTTAATGGCTAAACTCAATCAACCGGCTCTGATAATTACACGGCTTTATGGTCGAGGAAGCCTTCGAGCTTTTTGCTTCGCACCGGGTGCTGCATCTTGCGAATAGCCTTTGCCTCGACCTGGCGGACGCGCTCGCGTGTGACCTTAAAAATCCTGCCGACCTCTTCGAGGGTATAGGTATATCCATCGCCGATACCATATCGCAGCCGAATAATTTCCCGCTCCCTGTATGTGAGGGTATTCAATATCCCTTCGATCTTGTCCTTGAGCATCTCCTGCGATGCCGACACAATTGGTGAATCAACCTTATCATCTTCGATGAAGTCACCGAGGTAGCTGTCGTCGCCGTCGCCGATGGGTCTGTCGAGGCTTATCGGGTGCTTGGAAATCTTCAGCACGCGCCTTGTCTCTTCGAGGCTCATACCGGTCTCTTCAGCAATCTCTTCGACCGTCGGTTCTCTGCCGAGGGCCTGCATAAGATTCTTGCTTGCACTTCTCAGCCGGCTCATCGTCTCTATCATATGGACAGGGATTCGTATTGTCCTTGCGTGGTCAGCAATCGCACGTGTAATCGCCTGACGAATCCACCACGTCGCGTAAGTGCTGAACTTATAGCCCCTGCGGTATTCGTATTTATCCACCGCCCTCATCAGGCCTGTGTTGCCCTCCTGAATGATATCGAGAAAACTAAGCCCCCTGTTGCGGTATCTTTTTGCAATCGAAACCACCAGCCGCAAGTTCGCGCTCGATAGCGTTCTCTTTGCCTCCTCGTACTGCTCGAATATTCTCTCGATTGTTCGCAAACGCTTCTCTAATTGCTCTGCCGTATCTATCACCAGATCACTAAGGCCGTTCAATTCCTGTTTTACAGCTGAAATATCTTCCGCCGTAACATCGCCCGACGGCCCGGCTGTTATCATTTCCTCGAGCTTGCGCATCTTTTCACACATCCCGTGCAGCTTGCTTTTCATAGCCTGAATCCGGCTGGTGCGAAGGCTAAGTTCCTCCAGCAGCATCGCAACCTTTCTTTTGTTTCTCCAGAGACGCTTGAGAAGCTCCTTTTTGGTTTGCATATCCGCGCTATTCAGGAATTTTTTAAAAAGCTCGCGGTTCATCTCCAGCAAATCGTTTGACGTCTTGATATTTATCGGCATGCGCTTCTTTATTACGCTTCGGACCATATTGTCCGATGTGCTTATTTTCATCGTCCTGTCGAACGACAGAGTGCCCTCTTCAACCTGCTGCAGGAGTGTTATGGCATTGCGTGCACAGTAATCTATCTCCAGCATCTTTCGCCGAAACGCCATCCGCGACAGCTCTATTTTTCTGGCCAAGTCAATCTCTTCCTGCCTTGTGAGCAGCGGTATCTCCCCCATTTGCGTCAGATACATTCGAATCGGGTCATCGGTGCGATGGACAACCTCCTCGCCGAGAAGCTCCTTTTCGAGAATTTTGTCCTCTTCGAACTGCTCTTTTTTCTCCTCCTCTTCGCCCCCGCCGACTGTTTCGAACGGCTCTTCCACTTCCTTTTCTATCTCGGTATCATCGACGATGTTGATGCCCATCTCGTCGAGCGTGGCAAGAAGGCTGTCGAGGTGGGCAGGGCTGACTGCATCATCAGGCAAATCGGCATTCATCTCATCATAGGTCAGGAAGCCTTTCTTTTTTCCCTTTTCGATGATAGCTTTTATACGCTGTTCGACAGAATCGCTCTTGGCTGCTGTTACAGTAGCATCAGGTTCTGTTTTTTCAGTTTTGGGCACCTCAGCGACAGGCACCTGAAGTTTTTTCGATTTATTTCGTTTTTTTGACACTTTCATAACTCCAATTCAGGAAATTCAATTCTTCTTAAACATTAGAAAAGGAGGCATTACAACAAATACCGCCCCCCGTCTCTGAATGAATAAAATCCACACTTTTTTTAGATGACCATCGGCTGTGAAAAACCCATGCTATCTTATTCTTTATACGTTGTATGGCCGCGGATGTGCATTCTTCAAACAATGGAAATCCTGCAGAAAAGAATTCTGCGAATCCCAGCAGACAGGCTTTCCGCCTGATCTTGATGGCAATTTCGTTATCTGAATTTTTATTCATTATAAAACGGATAAAGCCTTTGAAAAACGTTCCTTTGTTCCTTCCCTCTGCAATTTTCAGCCTACGTATCTGCTCACCGGTTTACAGGCCAATAAAATTTCACTTTTTCATTCAGTATAAGGTTCGAAAAACAACCGCCGGCTGTCTCGACCCATAATATCAATGAAGATTCTACTTAAGTATAGTGTGAATTGTTCAAAAGTCAAGTTTAAACAAAAAATAGGGCTTTTAATAGTGAAAAACGCGATATGATCCACTTTAGACACCTGGCTAAATGGGAATAATTTGTAAATTTTATTCCATCAATTTTATGATGCGGTCGAGGTCGTTGGGGACCTCGATGGGCGGATTGCTGAAGATACCTTCTTTTTTCTTGTGGTAATCGACAGTTATGTTAGGGTCTTTGAGCAGGTGTCCGGTAAGAATGCAAACAACTTTATCAGAAGGACCGACCGTATTGTTTTGAACAAGATTTTTTAGTCCGGCGACTGAAGCAGCGGAAGCAGGCTCGCAGCCGAGACCGTATTTGCCGACTATGGCCTTTGCATCCTTTATTTCCTCATCGGTTACAGTGAGCACAACGCCACTGCAAATGTCGATTGTGCGAAGGCATTTTTTCAGATTTACAGGCCGGGAGATTTCGATGGCGGAGGCAATTGTGTGCGGGGAGAAATTACGGCTTGTCAAATCTGCGTAGTAGGCATCGATTATTTTTCGGTCAACGCGCCCGCCGTTCCACGAAAGTTTTTTAGAATTTACAAGGTCGCTGAGCGTCGAGGCGCCGGAAGCATTGACGATTGCGATTCGGGGCACCTGTTTTATCAAACCCAGCGACTTTAATTCAGCGAGTGCCTTTCCGAAGGCAGAAGAATTACCAAGATTGCCGCCGGGGACGATAATCCAGTCTGGAGTTTGCCAACCAAGCTGCTCGAGAATTCTGTATATGATTGTTTTCTGGCCTTCGAGGCGGAAGGGATTGAGGGAGTTGAGAAGATAGAGGCCGAGTTTGCTGCAGACGCTTTGGACCTGCTTCATACAGTCATCGAAGTTGCCGAGAATCTGAATTGTGCGGGCGCCGTAATCCATCGCCTGGCTTAATTTCCCGAATGCAATTTTGCCCGAGCCGATAAAGACTGTTGATTTCAGGCCGCAGCTGTGCGCATAGAGTGCCATTGAGGCAGAGGTGTTTCCGGTTGAAGCGCAGGCACAGGATTTGGCGCCGACCAGTTTCGCGTGTGAAAAGGCAGCAGCCATTCCATTGTCTTTGAAGGAGCCGGATGGGTTGAGTCCTTCATACTGAAGATAAAGACTGCCCGGTTTCATAGCAGCATAGGAAGCGACACCGTCATTTAGCTGCAGAAGGGACTGGCCCTCGCCGATGGTCGCATTGAAGTCATAGGGC
>Ga0105097_10000709_pt1 | contig 15483 bp, 14 predicted proteins | sample PPLLak12cMay2015_FD_87035 | JGI IMG/M metagenome (GOLD analysis project Ga0105097, IMG submission 87035) | Freshwater sediment microbial communities from Prairie Pothole Lake near Jamestown, North Dakota, USA - PPLs Lake P7 Core (1) Depth... | ecosystem: Environmental > Aquatic > Freshwater >... | reverse complement strand
TATATTCTTGACTTAATTCATCATCACCATAATCATTATAAATAAATGTAGTATCTTGCTTACCAGTAATCGTTAAAAATCCAATAGTTGGATTATAAAAAGTATCTATTATCTGTACATCAAATGTATATTCACCTCTAGGAGGTATTGAAGCAGTAACAGGTAGAATCGATGGAGTTGCAGATGATTGTGATGTAGTATCAGTTGGATTATTAACCCCAACATCTTCATATTTTAAAGATATATTAAGTCCATATTTACTAATAATCATATTTTGTAAATTTAAAACAACATTATCAGATAGTTGTTTTTTATCAGTAAATAAAGTATTACTATTCCATGAAATTGAACCTGTATTATTCTCAACCGGTAAGTTTGTTAGAGTATTTGTATATGGATTGGGTAATCCATTCAAAGTAGAACTTGCTGATATATTAGGTCCGGTTGTTGAAAAATTTATAAGTCCTTCTATCTTTTTATCATTATCACTTTTTGGATCAATTACACTTAATTTATAATCACTAATAGATTGAGTACTGGATTGAGTACCGGATTGTGTCCCTGTGAAAAAGTGATCACCTGCTTCTAAGATAGCCTGATAATATTTAGATTGGTCTCCACTACCCAAATCAAAATCAGATCCAATACTATAAAAACCTTTTAAGTATTGTTTTACTAAAGTAGCATCAATATAACTTGAAATATCTTCATAATCACTATATTTTAATTTTGATACAGATATTTTTAAACCAAATATACTGCTGTATAATGAGTGCATATAATTATCAAACCAAACTTTACCACCCATATCCTTTAGTCTTTTATATGAGTCTAAATATATAAATCCCTTTAAATTTATATCCAAAATTAAATTTAAAGATAGTTTTGAAGTTATTCCATTTATGTATTGATCTGCCAGGTACGACATTGTTCCATAAGTATATCCAGTTGTATATAAGTTACTATCAGTTATATTATAATCAAACTTATAATCTTGAACTATATTATAATTATCTATATAAAGTGTACTATCTGTACTAAAATTTTTAGAACCATTTATAGGATAAGACCATTCAAATAGCTGTCCCAATGTTGTTACATCAAAACCAGGTATAGTAGTATTTTCTCTAATATTTAAAACTTTTAAATCTGGCATTTTTAAGACAAATGGATCGGTTAATGCAATTGTAGTTTGTCGAGTAGATAAATATGTATCTATTTTACTCTGTGACTCTACTATTGCGGTATCAATCTTTGCATTCCAGGCATCAATAAATTCTTGTATCTTTGACATTATTAATTACTATTTTTTATTATTGCATTTACTTCATTACCATTTGTTGAAATACTGGTAATAGTTAATGTGTATTTTTTACCATCCTTACTTTCTACATTATAAATTTCACCGACTTTATAGACACTATTAGGTGGTAAAGTTACATTAGTAGGTGTAGATGCACTTGGACCTGGATTTTCATTATTTTCAGTATTGACTTCTGGTTTAGTGACCGGTTTATTCTTATCCTCTTTAATCTCATCTTTAGTTTTACTAAGTTCTTTTCTGACACATTTAACATTTTGTGTTAATTTACCACCAACATAAATATAAGCTATGTCAATTATCATCCACTCTCCACTTAGTCTTTCTTGTGAAACATCAGTATTTGTAGGTGTATTTTTTTGATTTATAAATGCTAATTCAATTTTCATAAATTTATATAAGTTGAAATTTGCATTTGGTAATTCTAAATCAACTGATATACGAACCATATTATCCAAATTCACTTTATTTTGAATCTCTGAATAATAATAGTTTTTATAAACATTTTCGGTATCCATTTTACCCGAATACTTAGTTCTGTAATTTTCATCCATACTTTTACCATCAGCAGGTGCCCCTTTTAAAGTAACATTTTTACTTTCATCCGCATTTTGTGAATCGACATCAAAAACTAAAAATTGTTTTGTTATACTATCATATGATTTTGATGTAGTGAAATAACCTTTAGTTGTTGATATTTGAGTTGAATTATTATTAACTTTATACTTTGAAAAGTGAAATGGACTTGCCTGTGCACTTTGGTCATTAGTAAGTAACATTCTTTCTATCTTATCTTTCTGACTATCTTCATTTAGATGATTTATACCACTAGATGCCAATCCAACATCATTAGATATATCTCTTATCCATTCTTTTTCAATATCAACATAGTTAAAACAATAATAATAATCAATATATCCTAATACATATGATGTATCTGAAATATATGAATGTCCAATAATACCTGATAAAAAGTCTTTAAATATTTTACCATTATTTACCCAATTCATACTATCAACAGTATTAGTAATATTAGAATTATAACCTAACTGTAATTCGTTAGAAACATTTCTCAATACTTCAAATGAGGTTCCTCTATAACTTTTAAAATTTATTTTATAAAAATCACTAAGATCTATACTTCCAGTTATTGTATATGATTTACCTTTATTCTCTTGAAAGTTAATTAACTTAAATTTCATATGTATAGATTTTAAATTCTTTGAACCTGAATTTAAAAATATTTCAAATTTTGTATCATCTAAAGGAAATCCTTCTTTTTTCATAAATCCAACACTATCTGCAAAATTTATTGTTGCCTTCGGAACCAAACCATCATAATATACTTTTAGTGATTTGATGTCTCTTGGACTTACTTGATATCCATTATACCAAAAGAATGGCACGAAACCAAGTGCGGCACCAACCTCTTTATCATTCTTGTCCTTAGTACCATCAAATTCAATAGGATTCAATTTAATAGTAGGTTTGTCTATTTGTGCAATTATAGGTCGAGTTCCTGATATTGGTTTTTCCTCACCTCTTGTTTGCTCTTGTGGTACAATATCATCACTTGCAATAACTGTTATATTAACATCAATTATTTCTACTAGATTAGAATCAGGAGTTACTGTAATAACATAATCACCCGGTTCATCAAATTGTATTCCATCAAAATTAATATAACCATTGTTAACTATTTTATCAGTTATACCAATTATCTCACCAGGTCCACTCTTTTTACTAAGTGTTACTTTTATACCTGTTGCATCAAAATTACTTTGAGTTGCACCAGATTGAGTTGCAGTCAAAGGTAAAAAAGATTGAGTACCAGATTGAGTTGCACTTGGTTGAGGTTCTAGATTTACTGGTTCATATGTTAATAAAAAACTCACACCATATCTACTTTCAATAATTTGTTGTAAGTTACGTATAGACTCATCCACCAATACTTTTTCGTATGTATCTGGGTAATCTGATTTACTTAAAGGAAGACTTTTATAAGTTATCGATCCAGTGTTGTTTTCCACTGGTAAATTTGTTGTAGGATTAGTAAATGGATTTGGTAAATTATTTAATACCGAATCTGCACTAACTCTAGGTCCTAATTCAATAAATGAAATTGAACCTTCAATTTTTTTATCATTATCACTTTTAGGATCCTTTACTGTGATTTTATAATCACCAGATTTAATATTAGATTGAGTTGTACCAGATTGAGTTGCACCAGATTGAGTTGCACCAGATTGAGTTGCACCAGATTGAGTTGCACCAGATTGAGTTGCACCAGATTGAGTTGCACCAGATGGAGGCAGATTATAATTATCACCTGCTTCAATAAATGCATCATATAATATTTGTATAGATGTATGACTTTCAGAAATTGTAGAACCATAGTTTTTTCTAAAATTATCTATGAGTTCATGATAATCATCATCAAAAAGTGATGATGTTTTATAATCAGACATAACATAGGAATTTGTCTTCATATGACCCAATGCAGAACTCATAAATGAATCAAACCATTTCTGACCACCAAATGATTTTGAACTATTTAATGACTTAATAATATTCTTTGCAGTATAATTCTTAGATAATATTGTGTAAAGTTCTTTTGTTGTTGAAGATGAATCACGACCATTCAATATCGCCATCGTATCACCATAGATTGGATTAAATGAAGTACCATAAATTATAGCTTCTGGTAATATTTTCACACCACCATCAACATCAGGAAATATATACGCAATCAATTGGCCAATTGTAGTAACCGAAGTGTTTGGCCACCCAGAAGTATTTGGTTCTGTTATTGTTATCGCCTGAACTCTAGTTGTTTTGTATAAGTTTTGTCTATCAGTTTGAGTATTTATACTCTCTTGTATTTTTAAAGCATAACTATCTACAAAATCTTGTATTTTTGACATTATCTAATATTAATTTTATCTATTATATATTATTATAGTGTCGTTACAAATTAATTTTTATTTCTTTATAAGGATATTTTCTCTTAATATAAAATCCTCTACGTTCTAAGTAATGTTTGTAAAGTATATTATTCAAATCATTTGGATCAAAAATATCAACCAAATCAAATATATTAACCTTATCTTTATCAGTATGTAAACGAAGTCCACGACCAATACTTTGTATAATAATTTGTTCGGATTTAAATGAATCGGTAAAAATAACATTGAAAATTGCATTTATCGAAACACCTGTACTTAAAGTTCCGTTCTCTAATAAGAGGCAACCAATACCTTAGTTGCCTTCTCTTCTCTTATAATTTTTCTTTTATCTATAATTTTTGTCATAACTTTATTCTTTTATACTTTCTATTATACAATCTAATAGTATAATATTTTCTTTTTTTAAATCCTTTTCTAATATTTTAACATTAGTATCTCTATATTTTCTTATTAAATGTGTACTAAATGAGTATTCTCTTTCTAAATTTTTCATAGTTTCAATAATTATTTCTTCACCTGTTGACTTTATTATCTTTATCATAGAACCAGGTCTACTTTTCCTATTTTTCATTTTTTCTAAATAATCTACATCTTTCCATAGTTCTTTAATTTTATTCCCTGCTTCTTTACGTTTAAAATCATCCTTGTTTATGATTGACATTTTTTCAGAAAATAATTTTCTTTCTTCGTTACTTCTTGATTTCCAAACATTTTTACTCTCAATACTTTTTTTTACTATGTTTTCTGGGTTTGAATAATGTTCAAACATTTGAATAGATTTTTCTTTTTTCTTTTCCGTAGTCCAATATTCTTTCATTTTATTACAAAAATCTAAATATTCATCATCTGTTATATTAGCCCAAAATATATTAGCCCTACGTCTTTGTTCATCAGATGATAAAGTTTTCATACTCTCAGATTTTTTCACACACCATTCATCATACTTCTCTTTATTGTTCTTTAAATTTACCCAACCTTTTTTAGAAGCATTTGATGTTTCTTGTTTATTTTTATAGTAGTTCATCATCCAATTTAATGGTTTTTGATAAGTTCTATTATTTATTGCCTTAAATATCCAAAGATGAACTTTTTTATGATCCTCATAACTAAGTTCAATGATATTCCATTCTTCATCTTTAAATTCAGTGAAAAAACATTTAGGTAAAATATGATGTTTTTCGGTATAATCTATACTTTTATCTAATTCATAATTTATTAAAAAGTTAATATATTTATCTAAATATTCATAACTATCTATATTTTCATGTTTTTCCAAAAATAATCTCTTAATATGTTCATAATTTCTCATATTATATATATTAAATTAATACTTACCCCAGTAGTTAAATTTCTATTTATTTTTATATTTTTCAATAAATTTATCATTTATATCATCATCATTATCTATATCTTTTGCTAGTTTATATGTTCCATTATTTAATAATACTTCAAAATCTGATTTAAACTCAATCTCATATTCTCCAAAATTTAATATTGTATATTCAACATCTATTTTGGTAATTTCCATTTCCTTTTTTATGATCTCTCTTTTCTTACCACTAACTTCACCATCAATATAGTAAAACTCTTTATCAGGTAATTCATCTTTTAATTTTTGAAATATTCTTTGACCATTTTCAATTGTATGAAAAAGTAATAAAGTATTATTATCACATTTATCAACTATCTTTTTAATAAATTCTAATCTTTTATCAGATTGATGTGCGAATGCCTTTTCAAAATCAAATGCAGATTTACCATCTCCTGCTTTTCTTATTAGTTTTAATCTTTCCGAAAATTCTGGATCATTATGATTCATAATAACTGCCTTTATCTCCATTGGTGTAATAATACCTTTCTTTTTTAATTCATCAGCACTAACCTCTGTTATCTTAGGACCCAATACCGATTGTATTGTTAGTATCTCACAAGTCTCATCTAATGGAAAAGTACCTGAAACACCAAATCTTGAATAAGCATGATTAAAAGTAGATTCTAAAATAGATGTTATAGTTTTTGCTTTGGCACCATGTGCCTCATCAGTTGCAATTGTATGAAATTGTTCAAAGAATTTTTTTGGCCACTTTTCTAAAGATTGATAAGTACCAATATAAACATTAGGATTCTCAGTACCTGAGAATTTTCTTGGTCTATCAGACATTACTTCTTCAACTCTAACTTCACAAGGTGTATGACCATTTTTTAAGTCTTCAAATTTATCTATTTTACTTTCACGCATTTCAAGAAGGTTATTTAGTCCATAATTATATTCAACTATATTATCATAGAATTGTGTAACAAGTGTAATAGAAGGTACTATAATAAGAAATTTAGCAGTTTTATCAATATGTTTCAAAGTGTAAAACATAACTATTGATATGATTAAAGATTTACCACCAGAAGTCGCAACCTCTGCCATACAAAATCTATTTTTTAATATTTTATATGCTGCTTCAACTTGGTGATCATAAGGCATGAATTGAATTATCTCACCATCTTTTTTAAATTTATGAGTTTTAAAGAAATCTTTACAGAAGTCATATACTTTTTCTAAAGTAACATCTCTATTTATAGGAAAATCTTCTTTATTTTCAACAACAAAAGGCATTTCTATTTCCTTACAACCTCGCATTGCTTCTTTCCATAGTCCTAAATTTATTCTACCATCTCTAAAATAAGATTTTTTACCATCCCATACACCCATCTTTACAGCAGGTTGATATTTCCAACCTTTTACATGACGAGTTAACCATAAACTCATTTGATGATACTCTATTCTTGTTGCTTCACTGACTACTAATTCTTCTGTTTCTTTATCATATCTAAACTTCATCTTATTATTATATATAAAATAATAACGATTGTTTATTTTCCCTTGTATTTACTGGTAGATTATTGAATTTTCAAGGTTTTTTAAAAGGGAAGAAGAATTAATTGATATATAATAAAAAAAAAAAATTAAAATTATGAGTATAATATCATTTTTAAAAGGACTTTTTAGTAGCAAACCAGCAGCAGAAACTGTAGCAGTTGAAGTCAAAAAAGTTGAAGAACCAGTTAAAGTAATTAGTAAAAAATTAGCTGAAGTTGCAGAGAAAAAAGTATCTGTAAAGGAAATTAAAGCCAAAAAAACTCCTGCAGAAACAGTTGAACCTACAGTAGCAGTTGAAGGTGAGAAAAAACCGAAACCAAGAAGAAGAAGAAAACCGAAACCAAAAAATGACGAAGGTTCTCAAGAATAAAAAAAAACCCACTAAATTTAGTGGGTTTTTTTATTTAATAAATCATTTATTTTTTCTTCTCTTAATCTAATCTTTTCTTTATTATCATCTTCAAAGAAAAATGCTCTTAAACTATAACGTAATAGCTGTGTATCAAAACCTATACTATAAAAAATTATAGATTTATCATCTTTACATCTTTCAATTGTGACATCAACCAATTCTTCAATTGTTTTAGTATTAATTGTATCACATTGAATACTTCTATCATTGAAGTATGAATTCGGAGATAAACTAATATAACATATATCATCTGATATTTTATCAAAAAAATATATTAATTCTTTATCATCAATTTTATTTTTTGGAAAAATTGTACTAGATATAGTTACTGATTTAACTTTATTATTTACATCTTCAATTAATTTAATAAATTTTTGTTCTTTTGATAAATTTCTAATATCAATCACATTTATTAATTATTTTTTATACCCAATTGAGTTCTTTTTCAATCAAAGTTCTATACTTAGTTTTGGTTTGTATAGGTGTTTTACATATATACTCTTTTGCCAATAAACTCTCATTAATATCAAGTCCTTTTAAGTATTCAATTCTATCATTAGTTTTTTCTTTCCAATTTTCCGGAAGATTAGTCCATATAACACAATCATAATCAGTTTTATTTATCCAATTTAAAATATTTTCTTTATACAAAAAAGTATCATCCGAAAATCCATTTATTTTACAATAACTATGAATATGTCTTTTTATAGTAACTTCTCTTTTTATTAAATTAGAAACCGCAGAATCTAATCGTTGATTGGTTGAAATAGAAAATAAAGTCTTAACTGGTGTACCTTCAGGAGTTATTACCAGTGTAAGTCTTTTATTATTTGATATTCTAGCAAATTCAATAGGTAAAATAGGTCCATTTTCTAACCAACCTATTTTTCTATCAAATTCTAACTCTTTAGGTTCCCATATTAACGAACCCCAACCAAGTATAACAATTTTCATTATTTCCTTTTAGTAATGATTTCATCAATCATACCATATTTTTTAGCATCATATGCAGTCATCCAATAATCTCTATCACTATCTTTATGAACTTTTTCATAAGTCTGACCAGTTCTTTCTGAAATAATCTCATATAGTTCTTTCTTTAAAGAGTTTATTTCCTTTGCCTCAATTTCCAAATCGGATGCTTGTGCATAACCAGAATAAGATAATGGTTGGTGAATCATTGTTCTACTTCTTTTAAGAGACTTTCTTTTATCTTTAGCACCAGAACAAAGTATTACTGCACCCATTGATGCAGCCAATCCTGTATTAATTGTAACAATATCAGGCTTAACATAATCCATAACATCAAGTAAACCTAATCCAGAATAAACCGAGCCACCTGGACTATCAATATAAATTGAAATATCATCATCACTTTCTGATTCTAAGTAAAGAAGTTGTGCTTTAATTATGTTACAAACATAATCATCAATTTCTGTTGATAAGAATATAATTCTATCATCTAACAATTTAGAGAATACATCCATTGACATCCCATTACTATCTAACATTAAAGATGTATTGTTCTTTTTTTGTATTTCTCTAAAGTATTGGTGTTGAAAAGTACTTGAAATCGATTGACTAAGTAAGAATTTATTAAGGTTATTTACCATTTTTATAGTATTATTTTTTGTTTTTATTAATAAAAATATAAAAGTTGATGGTTTAAAGTTATTAAAAAGGCAGTTTTATTATTTAATATATAAAAATAAAAAATTATAATATGAAAACTAAAGTTGAAGTACTTGGATACGAAATAGAAATCGAAGAAGTTGACGGTGTTATTACTGTTAAAGCTGAATTAGATGGAGAAACTGTAGAAGAATTTACACTTGAAACACCAGAAGGTCAAGAAGAGTCAGAAGGTGACGATGATGTTAAAGGTTTCAAAGATTTTGATTCTCAAAGCCAAGAAGAAGAAGAAGATTTTGAAGGTCAAGAAGAAGAGGAAGAAGATTTTGAAGGTCAAGAAGAAGAGGAAGAAGAGGAAGAAGATGGTAAAACATTAGAATCTTTTCAATCTTTTATTAACAAAATTAAAAAATAATAAAAAAATCCCTTAATAAAAGGGATTTTTTTATTATATTATTTTTAATATATACATAAAATTAAAATAATTAAATGAAATTTTTAAAAAAATATAATGAAAGTGTAAATAATGGTACATTATTATATTATGCGTTTGATTGGGATGATAATATTTTAAACATGCCAACTGAAATTATGGTACAAACCAAAGATGGTGATGAAGTAGGAATGAGTACTTCAGACTTTGCAGTATATCGTTCAAAATTAGGTAAAGAAGAATTTGAATACAATGGTCAAACTATTGTTGGTTTAGATTATAGTACCGCATTTAGAAACTTTAGAGATGAGGCAGATCCAGAAATATTTAAAAAGGATGTTGCCAAAGCTCTAGAATTGAAAAGTTTTGCACCTGCTTGGAAAGATTTTATTGAATGTTTGACAAATGGTTCAGTATTCGCAATCATAACCGCACGTGGTCATGAATCAGAGGGTATGAGAAAAGGAGTTGAATATGTAATTGATAGTTTAGATAAAGAACATAAATCAAAAATGCATGATAGTTTATTAATGTTTCTTCAACTTTTTGGTAAATCTAGAGGCGGTGAAGATACTCATGAGAGTTTGTCAAACTTTTCAAAATCAGAATTAGTTCAAAACTATTTAGATTTATGTCATTTTGTTGGAGTTTCCGCACCATCAAGAGGTGGTTCACCTGAAAATCCAGAAGCAGCAAAAGAAATAGCTCTTAAAGATTTTATTAAAGATGTTAATGAATATGCAAGTAAAATTGGATATACTGCAAAAGTTGGTTTTTCTGACGATGATCCAGGAAATGTAAGACATATGACACACTCTTTATCCAGTGCAGAGTTAAATCATGAAGAATTATGGCCATATGTTACTGAATTTATTATTAAAGATACAAATAAACCAGAAAATGTAGTTAAAACTACTATACCAACAAGAGTTAAAAGTTATAATGATTTTAATGAGAATCAATCTCAAACACCAGGATTAGAATCATCTATTATGCCGTTTGCAAGTTTTAATAATTTAATGATACAATCCGATAAATCAGATAGATTTACTCCAGGTGGTGATGAAATGAGACAAGATCCTTATCTTAAACAATTAAAAAATAAAGCTAAGTACTTAACAAAAGAAGAAAATTGTGATTGTTGTAATAACATCGAATCTGAATGTACTTGTGATGATGATTGTCAGTGTAAGTGTGTTACCGAATCATTGGTAGGTAGAGTTGATTTAGGTTTATTATTAAAATATAAAAAGTGGTTAGAATCTGAACAACCGGATTATTTTGGTGGAGATAGAGACATAGAACTAAGAAGAAAAACTTTCTTTGATGGTCTTGATGGATACAGTTCAATAGACACACGAGCTAAAATACTAAGAATTTTAGATAGTGAGGTAGGAACTATACCAAGCAATCGTTCTTTTTATTTAAAAATGTATAAACCGAATAATTAAAATAAAATAAAAAATCCTCTTTTTAAGAGGATTTTTTAATATATAGAATTATGAAAATAAATAACTTTTTAGAATTTATAAAAGAATCAATTTCTACTATGAGATTATTCTATTCTACTGAATTTAGAAATATACTTAAAGATATACAAAAAACTGAGAATGAATTGGTTAAAGAAGTTGCCACATTTTTATTAAATTCTGAAAACTCTAATCAAATAGAAGATAAATATACTCTTATCGATATAACTGATAAAAATGATTATATATCCTATATACAAGTTAATAGATTAGTTAAAGATAATCCAGAAGAACCATATAAGGAAGTTAATCCACCTACAAGTAAATTTTGGAAAGATGAAAATTTAAGAACTAATCATAAAATAGGTAGATGGGTAACACATCTTTATAAAGATGTTTATAAATCAAATGGTTATACTGCAAAACAAATAGAAGATTTCGTAAATGAATATAAATCAACATTTGATAGTTTAGGGAAACCTAAATTTATTTTATTAAAAGGTGATGATATAAAATGGGCTTATTTAGAAGATAATTATGCAAAATTAACTGGTCAATTAGGACAATCTTGTATGAGATATAAAAATTGTCAAAGTTTTTTCAATATCTATACTGAAAATCCAGATGTTTGTCAATTATTAGTACTTAAAAGTGATGAAGGTAAAGTTAAAGGTAGAGCACTTATTTGGACACTAGATAATGGTACTAAATATATGGATAGAATTTATACTAATGATGATAGTGATAAAAATCTTTTTATTAAATGGTGTGAAGAAAATAATATTGATAAAAACTATACTAACTATCCGGGTAATATGAAAGTTATTGTTGGTAGAAGTGATTATAATGAATATCCTTATATGGATACTTTTAGTATATTCGATATATCTGGTACTTATCTTAGTAATAATACTTCAGAGGATCAAAATAATGTTTTAGAATTACAAAGTACATCAGGTGGTTATAGTGAGTTAGATAGTGGTGTTTGGAGTGACACATATGGAGAGTATATAGATCCAGAGTATGCAGTTTATGCAGAGAATATTGAGGATTATGTACATTGTGATGATGCAACTTATTTAGAATATAAAGGAATTTGGTTATACAATCCAGAAAATGTTGTTTGGAGTGAATATCATAATGCTTGGTTGTATGATTATGATTCTGTTTACTCGGAAATTTTACAAGATTCACTTTGGAAACAAAAAAATCTAATTGAATTTCAAAATAAAGATGGTGAAATTGATTGGGTACCAAAAGAACAAACACATCTATATAAAGAAATTAATGGTGAATACTATTCTACGGATTATAAAATAAATCCATATACAGATAAATATCAATTCATCAATGATTTTAGTGATGAATTAGAGGAAGAATTTGGCACTTATTCTAAAGATGAAATATTCAATAAATTATTGAATAAACTAATTGAATTTAAACCGACTAAAGAATTTTTAGAAAAAATAGAAAATGATCCTAACTATGATGTAATATTAAATACTTATAGTGGGTCTATGAATAAACCCACTAAAGAACAAATTTTACCCATTATTTATTTAGGTACATTATCAAATATACATACTGGTGATACAATGACATATTGGCCAAGTAATAAATTTAAAACATTAACTAATTTAATTTTAGAAAAAATTGGTAATAATGAACTTATTAAATTATACAAACCATGGATTAATTCAACAAATACATTTAGAAATTTTCTAAAATTCGCATATGGATTTGATTATTCTAATTTTGACAAAGAGATATACAAGATGTCACTTTATATAGATTTACTTTAATATAATAGGATCGATACTCATTTCATCAATTAATTCAAATTTTTTATAATAACTACTTGCCTGTCTATCTAATGTAAAAATATATGTTCTATCATTAATAGAAACTGGTATAACTTTTGGTATATCAAAGATTTTAACCGCTTTATATTTTTTCTGTAATTCATCACGAATCATTTCAACCAATACTTCTTTAACATTAAAATGAAAGTTTCTACTTCTATGACTTAATCTATCATATTTTTCACCTAATTCAAATGCCTTACCATTTTCATTATTTAGTATAAAGTTTATTTTTCTTTCTCGAATATTTTCTAAATTACCCTCATTAAAGTTAACTTTATTTGATGTAGTACCATATGAGTCATACTCTTTCATATAACTCATTTCATATTGATATAAGACATCTTTTCTATAAAAGTAAGTAATGTGACACTTTTTATTATATCCATCAACAGACAAAGGAATAACACGTGCAATTTCATGTATAGAATCAATCAATTCATCATGCATTTTTTTAGAACGTAACATAGCTCTGACATAAAGATTATGTACTTGTTCAATAGACCAAACCTTAGGATATCTATTAAATTTATACTTAAACATTTCAGGTTCGGTAAAGTGTGCTCTTTTCATTATTCTAATATATCATCGATTTTGTTATCTCTATCTAATTCCGTTTGATTTTGCCAATACCATCTAATAAAATCCCGATAATAAGCAATAAAATTACCTTCGTCATCACCATAAATAGTTTGACCAAACATAAATAGATTGAAACTATCTCGCCAATCCGAAGGTATGTCATCAAATTTAACATCTTTCTTATTTGCAACAAGTTCACTTATTTTTACCATTGTATTTATTTTTTACAAAGATATGAAAAAAACTTAGTTAGTCAAAATTTATATAATAAATATGGATAAAATTTACATAAAAAATTTATTACAGAAAATAATTGATAAAGAGTTCGCCAATTCTACCAAAAGAAGAGTTAACGATTACTCAGATCGGTTAAATTTTGCATGTACTTACTGTGGCGACAGCCATAAGAATAATCATGCAAAGAGAGGTAACCTATATTTCAATAAATTGGTTTTTATTTGTTTCAACTGTGATAAGAAAACTACATTCGATAGAATGTGTAAAGACTTTAATGAACAAATTGATCCAGGTAAAAAATTAGAAATGATTGAACACTTAGATTCAATTGTAAGTTATACAGATTACCAAAGTGAATTTATAGATGCTAGATTTGAAAATTTAATTGATATATCAGAATTGGAACACTCTATAAATTTAAAATTAACACCGTTTTCAGATTTCAAACCAATTCAAGTAAATGGTGGTATTTATAAATACCTTCTTAATAGAGGAATTGAAGCAGAGTTTCATAAAAATATTTATCAAGCAAAATACTGGAAGAATGAAGATGAACATGAATGGGTAATTGTTATGTTAAATCGTAAAGGTGATAAACTTCTAGGTATGCAAATTCGTAATCTTAAAGAAGGAAAAAGAAGAACCTTTAAAATTTATAATTATGAGAATATATTAGAGTGGGTAAATTTAGGTCGAGTAGAACCAAAAAATGTTGATATTAATGAGTTAGTTGTTTATAATAAATTATCTTATTATTTTAATATACTTAATGTTGATTTTGATAGAATGATTACGGTTTTTGAAGGTTATTTAGATTCTTTGTTTTATCCTAATTCGATTGGTCTTGTTGGTGTTAATACTGATTTTAGATTTTTAGAAAGTAGTGGATTTGAATTACAATATTTTTTTGATAATGATGAAGCAGGTTTTAAAAAGTCAGAAGAAAAGTTGAAAGAAGGATATTCTATATTTTTATGGAAAAAGTTATTTGATGACATTGTTGAGAAGAAAAGAGTTGAGGATCCTTATAAACTTTTATATAGAATTAGTAAAGTTAAAGATATAAACAAGCTTTGTCAGTTAACACCTGGTGCTTATAAAAAGTTAAAACTACCAAACTTTTTTAGTAAAGATGTTTTAGATGTTAAATGGTTACCAAAATTTAGAAAAAAACAAAGACATGAAATAGATGTAGTTGATTATAATAAAAAATTTGAAGATTTCAAGAAACTATAAATTATTTAGTTGTATATAATTCATTTTCATGATTTTATATATATAATAAAAAATATTTATTATGGCAGAAGAAATTAAAAAGAAATCATTTTTTGAAAATGTTAAATGGTTTTTTACTGAAATAATGAAAATATATTCTAATGAAGGTTCTTACTTCTCTAAAAAAAGAGTTGAATCTGGTATTGGTTTTGTAATTGCAGAATGGGGTATGATTTTCTTTTTATTAAGTAAGTATGAAAATATGGTAATGGGTGACTTTGCAATTTGGGCATCTATACAATTTTTAGTTGCAGGTTATATGATAAACCATATACAGAAAGAAAAAATAACATCATCGGATACTGATGTAACAATACCTGATGATGAAAATGTTAAATAATAAAAAATCCACTTAATTTAAGTGGATTTTTTTATTACTAAGTCAATAAGTTTCTTGATAGTCTTCATTTTTTTTAGACTTA
>Ga0105097_10000708_pt1 | contig 15485 bp, 26 predicted proteins | sample PPLLak12cMay2015_FD_87035 | JGI IMG/M metagenome (GOLD analysis project Ga0105097, IMG submission 87035) | Freshwater sediment microbial communities from Prairie Pothole Lake near Jamestown, North Dakota, USA - PPLs Lake P7 Core (1) Depth... | ecosystem: Environmental > Aquatic > Freshwater >... | reverse complement strand
GCGAACGCCTTAATTGACCCACCCCCACCAGCACCAACCACGGGGCTGCTCGATGTGGTACGGGCGGCGGTGGGTCTTTATAAACTGCGATTTGAGAGTGGTTTCTGGACAAAGGTTATGACAACACCTTTGAAAGACATGAGTCCTGACCTTCAGAGTCAAAACTTAATCGTAGGCGAGGCGTTTAGGCGTTTCGACGAAACCATCCAATCCCTACCGCCCGGAACGCTGAAAATGTTGGAGGAAAGCAGATGAACCCTGAAACAATTTTGGAACTGGAAGCCGAAAACGCCCGCTTAACTCGTGCGCTGGAAGCCATCATGGAAACCACGGCAGGTAAGCCAATCGGCTCAACTGCCTACAACGTCCACATGTACGCTTACGGAGTGCTCAGAGATGCCTGACACTTTTGTAAAATTTGCTTTGAATCAGGAAAGCCAAGCGCTGAAATATCTGGATGTTAACTTCTTCACCTGTACCGCTAAACAAGCTTCTGAATGCACCGGCAGGGGCTTTTTAGTGGGCAAGGCTCAAGCCACTTGCTCGCCGTGCCTCAACTGGATAAAACGGCAAGAGGAAGATACGCTGGAGCGGGCAAATTATTGGTTTGTGGAGGGGAGTAAATGACCGACATTAGCAAATGTAGCGGCGAAGGATGCCCACTGAAAGACAGCTGCAGACGCTACACGGCCCCTGCTAGCGAGTGGCAATACTGGATTGAGCCAAACTGGGATGGTGAGGAATGTGTGGTTTATTTGGAGGAAAGCCGTGATCCCGCCGAAATTTACGGCGAAAAGATTGATAGAAAATAACCGCAAAAGCCCCGGCGCTGTGATGGCATCGGGGTTTTTTGTGTGCATAACAAGGTTTTTAAAAATATCCGTGGGCAAGGCTATCAATTAAATCCTATTTTTTTACCAGCTGAAATCCGCTCCTAGACTCAATCCTATTTATTCCGATCTAACTCTATTTCGGTTCGTATTTGAGAAACCCCCGAAAGGCTACTCTGAAGGTGTTCAGTAACACCGGAGGTTCAAGCCTTGTCCAAGCCCTGGAAATGCCATCAATGCAAAGCCCGTCTGGGCATGCTCTTTGGTGAGCGTCTCCATGTTCAAAAACAAGAGCTTGAAGCCATCCTCCGTTCATCTGGAGAAGTGACTCTAATTTGTCCGCAATGCGGCAGTTTGAATGAAATCTTCTTTGGCAGGGAGCAAGGCCATGGCCGAGCCAATTAGGCAGGACGAAAATCCTTTCTTTGGCCTGGAAGAACTTTATGGCCGAACCCTGAAAACAACTGAAAAACGAGAGATTGCCTGTAATCTTTCGGAATTCTTCGCCATTCTGCATGAGTGGAGAGATGAAGATGCCCGTAATAACGAACAAGGAGACAGCACCGATGCCCAAGAAAAAAGCCCCGGCGAGCAAGCCGACAGGACCGAATAAAACTACAAGTAAGATTATAGCCTCAAACCACCGTGGAATAAAGCACACGGGCCGTAAACATGACAATGGCTTTTTGGAGGTACGTCTCTGGATGCCGCTCTGGGAACTGCCCTTGTGTCTTTTTCCATCGGATTATGAAAACTATGTGCAAAACAGACTAGCGCCCCCAGAGGACCTGAGAGCGCTTATCCGAATTCACTTCCACGCGTGGCGGATGAATCTCAATCGAGGGAAGGATTTCGTCCGGCTGTCACTTCCCGTTACCAACCTTGTCCCGGTTCCGCTGATCAGGCGTTCGTTGACAACCTAGCGGAGCGCATCATCCATCGTCATGGAGCGATGCGTGGGGAAATTTTATATAGTATAGCATATAAATTTTTATAATTATATGTATTAACATATAAAACAAGCCAAAAAAAGCCCCCTACTTTCGCAGGGAGAGGACAAACGTATTGCGATTGGTGTGTATTTAATTATTCCAAGCCTTGCCGCCAAACAATCGGACGGCCCAGTACATGGCCTTGATCTTCCACTGCGTTTCACCGGCATCTTGCATAATGCGCCGGAAAATCTCATCACAAGCCTTGCGCTCCCAACGTTGGGCTAGGGGCACCCAATGGCCGTCAATCCACTTTTCTAACTCCCCACGCACCAGCAAGCCCCGGCGCTGATATAGGAAATCATGCGCAGCCGCGGCGCCCATGTGGACGCCCGTGGGTAATAACCCGGTCAAGCTCCAGCAGGCACGAGGGACAGAAGCCCCGTCGAAAGGATAGCCAGGTGGGATGGTCAGGCGGTAATGCTCCCACTCAAATACAAAGGGCTCGACAAGCTCAAATTCCCGGCCGTTCAGGATTGTGAAAACTGGCGGCTTATACGTGTAGGTCATCAGTACGTCCAGCGGCGCTTCATTGCCATGTCAAGGTGGGTGAATCCGTTCGCCAAGCCCATGCCACCTGGCCAGTCTTTCAGTGCCGCTTGTACTTCCTTGGCCGTCATGCCGGACACTACAATATCTGCGGCAGTTCCAAACAGGTGCTGGCTTCTGGATGCTCCGCCGACTGCCCGGTTGTGTGCCGGTGTGCGATATCCACTAGTGATGGCAATAGGCTTATTCCCTAGGCGCTTTCGAACGTCTTCTAGTTTTTGAGCCAGTGAGCGCAAGTTTTCTATCACCGACGGCGTGATGACTTTCTCAGCACCCGGGCAAAGAAATTCTTTTAAATGAAAGTGTTTGGTCAATTCGATGTCAAGATTCATGATCAATGCCTCTTGTTAGTTTTATTATCCGATATAACCTTGCGCGTTTACGTACACTTTTGCGGCGGTAGTCAAGCATTTAAACGTTAAAGCTTCCCCTACGCCTGACGGGAGCGGATTGCCAAAGTTTACCTGCAATTCAACGTGTACCTGCCCAGATTGTGCTACTAAATTGTCACGCCATAAAACAGTTTCACCAGACATGACAACGACCTCAGTGGTTGTGTTTGCACCGTTCATCATCTGCAATGAGCAGATAAAATTGCGCTTGCCTGTAACGGCTGGCGCAAGTGTTACTGGATTTGTGTCTGTGATGCCACCAGCGGCTGCGGCATAGTACCAAATTGGCTCAATGACGGCAGCATAAGATTTAACCGGCAAGGGAAACTCGACATTAACTGGATTATAGTTTTCGTTTGTTCCGGTGGCGATTAAGACAGGATCAAGCGGCTTATTGCTCATGACTTTTCAGCCTTTCATGTAATTCGCTTTTTATTTTCATAAGCTCGGCAAATACTATCTTGTACCGCTCCTCACACACTTTCACTTCGTTTTCAAAAGTGGAAACCAGCTTGTCAATTGCCTTTTCGTGTTTCTCCATGTAAATTTTTGCAATCATAAAGCCAGTGAGCGCAAGCGGGCTTTGCTCAAGTAGTCGCAAAACTGCCGTTTCAACCATTAGCGGGTCAGCCATCAAAGCAAGCCAATAATTGATCTTTGATACTTTGCAGCTCAGGAGGAACTGAAGCGTTCTCAATGACCAGCTTTGCGGCAGCAGTGTTCCCGAATTGGATGAACATCAAAACAGAGGCGGCAATTGTTCCAAATGCGGCCTGTGCCTCTGCTGGCAATTCTGCAAACACAGCTTGCAGCTTGTCGGTTAGGGGGATAATTACACGGTCTGGATTAATTCTAATACCCATTACACCCACTCCCATGCGTTTCTGTTTGACCTGTCTGGCAGATCCTCGGCTTCTACAATTTCAAAAGGCTTTCCGGCTGGCACATCCTTGGCGGCAATATCCTCCACAGTGCAAAGTCTGAAGCCTTCCGGCAATGGATCATTGACCGACCGCAATGGATACCATTGGCCGGTCTGGTCATTGATGGCATTGTTCAAAGCCGGGATAAGTACGGCCACGCCGCCATCATCAGTGGGAAATATAATGCGTTTAGTGGTCATTTTACTGGTCTCCAAATACTACGGCGCAAACCAAAGGCCAATCCCCACGGGTAGCCGTGTTAGACCCGCAAGAAAGGGCAAAGCTGGTAGTCGCCAAACTATAAATAGAGGGGCCTTGGTAGGCTCCGTCTCCAGAATTAACAGCTACCCCGTTCCCGCTGGCTGCAATCGCGTAATCAGAAGATGACATCGCAGTTGTAAAAGCAGGTTGGTATAGGCCTGTTAATAAGTCAGCGACAGAAGTGATATTGTAACTAGCCCTAATCGCTACAATTCCCGTTCCGTTAAAGTTGACCCACGCTTTTGCGGCGCTAGGGTGGTATTGCTGTCGGCCTGGACTAACATATGCGTTTGTAACTGTAGCCGATTCTTGTTGCGCCTGCGTGGCGCTTGCATTTCGGCCGATTGTTAAAAATGCCGTTCCGGTGCAATAAATAAAAAAACCATCGTCGGGATTCAATGTTAAAGTTGTAGCCCCGTCGATCGTTTCTGTACTATCTGGGTCAAGCACAACGGCGCCACTACTGCCATTTTTAATATAGCAATACCAACCAGATCCAAGTGTAGCGGCGGCGGTAAAAGTAAATGTTAGCGCGGAGGTGGCAGTAAATGCTTTTCCCTTGTCGGCGGCGAGCAATAAATAATCGGCGGATTTTGCTTCAACGCCGCTCAAAGCCTTTGCGGAGGCAAAGCCATTTTGAAAAGCTGTAACCATCGCAGAGTAATTAGCATCTGAGATTGTTGCGCCCAAATTGCTCAATGCTTCGGCGGCGGCGGCAGCAACACTGCTAGTCTGGTGAAATAGCTTATTATGCAAAGCGGATTGCGCAATGCCAGGAACAACGCCGTTTGTCCGTTGCGTACTGCTGTTATAATCCGCGTCGTTCAGCATGTTTGTGCCGGACGGGTCAAACCTTAAAATATTACTGGTCATAATAAACCTCTTGTTGTCATGTCAAACTTACCCAATAACTTTCATCATAGCCCTTTAGCAGATCCGTGTTTTCGTCGTAAGAGAAACCGGCGTCCTCCAAAAAGCTATAATTCACCTCAACCGCTGCAGGTTTTGGTGTAAAATACCCGTTTAAAACCAAGCCCCTTAAAACGCTTGTAAAACCTTCCCAATACCCCAGATCGTAGCCCTGAACGTCAATAGTATCTGAGTCGTAGCCAAAGGTAATGGCTCCAACTGGTGTGTCGGGCATACCAACCACTAAAACGTCCATACTCATGTCTTGGTTGTCTAAAATCAGAACGGGATATTCGGGTAAAAAGGCTTGCCAGAAATCGTAAATTTCTTTTTTTGTGCCGTTCCAAGTGGTTTTCAGAATTTGAGCTTTTAGAGCAATTCGGTAAATATCATCAGTCAATACTGAGCTTTGCCCACCGCCCGGATCAAAATTAACCGTTCTGGGTAGTGCCAATATCTCGCCCAAAATATCAAGCTGCTTTCCGGTGGCGGTGCTTATGTCAAACTCTTCTACAAAAGAATCCAGCACGTTTTGAACGTCAACAAGCGGTTGAGCGTTGTCCCTCACCCATGCCATAAAGTTTGTGGCTAGATTGTTCGGGGCGGGAATCAAACCCAAGTAGTCATTGATGTTCATGTGGTCACGTTAATGATTACGTTCAAGGGATCGCCGATTGCTTTTTCATCAAATTTAAAAGGAATATCATTAGGACTCAAAGCACCGCTGGCCGTGGATGCCTCCAAAGATAAAAGCGAGAAAACAGGATAGGGCAAAGGATCGGCGGCGAGGGCGGCTTGCCATAGCTCGGAAATAATGACCGCTTGTCCTGGAACAAGGCTATCTAGGTAATTAGCAATGGCGTTTTTAATCGCTGTACCTACCGCGCTACTGTATCCATTCAGTGCCTTAATGGTCATCTCGACATAAACCATCGCTTGAATAGGGCGATAAAAACGAACAACAATGGGGACAGAGAATTGATCGTATATCGTAACGCTTACATCCCCGTTTAAAAATGCGCCCGGGGTTTTTCTCAGTGCGATACTACTGGCAATCTCGTTATTGTTGCCGCCCGTGATAACAAAGGTCAAACTATGGGGCGGATAGCCTCCTGCATTTTCAATGCCGTTTATATAGTTGAGCGTTAGGTTCGTATCGTTTTCATAAAGCTGGACGCTAGTCACGTTGTCCAGCTCGTATAAAGCGCCGATCATGCCTGTGGTCAATGCCTGGCTAGGATTAGATACGCTGATTTGCTGCCTTGCTCTCAGTTCGGCATCGGTTTCAATGGCCTGACCTGGTGTGGCAGCATCTAGATTTGTGACGCTTGTCCATCCAAAGGTAGGGGTTACAATTACTGACACTTGCCCAGCCAATGCCGTAACAGTGCCAGAGGTTTGACTAGTAGCAGTTGCAGTCGCAAGGCCACCGGCATCCAATGTTACGCTGCTAGGCAGGTTCCACAAATTGCCATTTGTATCCGCAACGACGGCGTTCTGGATGAGCGTAAAAGCTGTGCCGGTAAGATTGACCGATACAGTAGAGGCGGTCTGCCCACGGCGAACCAAGCCGTTAATGGCAACAATACTATCTAATCCTGCGCCGATTGCGCTTAATGGTGAGCGGTTGTTATACGCAAGCTGGACGGCGAGCATGGTGTCGTAAATAGCTTGTGCTCGTAATGCTATTTCCTGGAAGTCCTGACTATCATTTTCAAGATAAATATCAGACCCAAATATAGATCTAGCGTTAGAGATCAATAAGTTTTCAATATCCGTATAGGTCGGGATTTGTAAACCGCTGGCATCTATATATGGGGGAAAGTAAGCCATTTTACAAAGTCCCTGTGATTACGGTGGTACTGTAAACGGTTTGGATCGTTGCCTCGTATTCATAGGCGCGAGTGGTTGCATTAAAAATACTACTGTACCCAATTATATCGGATACGCCTTGAGTCTGCCTGAGTCGATTTGTGATAATGCTGTCAATGGCTAACAAATTTTCTTGGCTTCCTGGCGTGCCCAAAATGCTTTGAAACATGGGTATGCCGTCATCCAGATCCCGCCAGAATGAGCCGGTATAAAGCTGCAAGCGTGTTTGTGCCGCCTGCGCTGGCGCTTCTACCCGGTCAATGTAAAAATTTTCTAGACCTTGCCCAAAACTGTAATCACCAGAGGCTGTTAGTTTACGATATTTCATCAGTATGGAACGGCTCCATTTTCATTAATTAACAGGCCATGCACAAACGGAACAATGGTCGGAATCCCTAGAATAACTTCAATTTTCCAGCCGGTTAGCTGTATTCGAATTTCCCCGTTTTTAAAACTGGCAGTGGCGCTATAGGGCAATGGAGTAGGCGAGCCAGAGATTGTTTGGCTACCACCGGCTTCAATTTCAACGCTGCTTTCTTTAAATGCTCCAAAGCCGGGCAATGGATTTTCTTTCAAGCTTATTTTTACCGTGTTCGTCTTGCTGCGGAGCTCTGTGGAGTCTGTGGACACGTTCGGGATCGCGTTAGGCTGGCTGTTAATTCCTACAATTGCGATTGCATCTGATAGGTCATGCCGGCGGCGATCAAACCAGTTTTGAATGCCACCAGAGGCGTACCAGGCATCAAAAGATTGATCCGCAAAAACCAATAAAACTTCATCTCCTGGCGATACCGGCATCGTTAATACGTAGTTTCCACCTTGTGGAAAGCATACTGGGACATCGGCCAAAACCGGAAGCTGCAGCCATTGAATATTGCCAGTTTGTCGGTCGATAATTTTTTCCCGGATGAGTGGCTGTACTGTGGCTGTTTGCTTTGTGCTGTTATAGCTTACAATCTCGGCAGGCATTGATACGCGAATTTCACGGGATAAGGCGTCATTATTGCGTTTTAGCACGTTCTCTTGAGAGACTGCCCGCGCGGATACGGGCAATAAAGGCAAACGATTTGCGTTAAAACTTACTTGTCCAATCAGCGGCGGGTTGCTCATGCTATAGTCCGTTCTGCGCTGGCGTTGAGAGTAACAAAGGCAAGTTACCTCCGGGCGCTTGGCTTATGGTCGTAAGATCATAATACCAGTCATTCCCCCGGCTGTCCCCTGTGGCCATGATGCTGACCACCCTATAAATGCCATCAAGGTCTAACAATACCTGGTTTAAAATCTGCCCAAACTCCAATTGCGCTTGGATGATATTTTGATTGTTCAGTTTAATCCAGCTATCTAGACGGATTGCGCTATTAATTAAGCATCTAACCTCGATGCCGTTATCGGTTTGTTGCGGTATGCCGATCATGCCGGTTTGAGCGTTTAAGCTTGTAATTTGATCGGCTGGCTGTTTGGCAATGGGTGACATGTATACTCGGCCATCGTCGTAGTATAAAAAACTGTTATTGTTTTCTGCGATGCTTCTCAGTTCATCATAAGGGCTCTTTAAAACCGTTTTAGCTCGTTGTGTGTTCTGAGAATTGTTAATAGTAGGGTCAATGCGGACATCAAAAGGAATCGTACTAGAGCGCGCTATCTGATTAATGATGGTTCGGATGTCAGCGTTTGAATTTATTGTTGTATTGCAATAGGCAAAGCGCACAAGGTCATCCCCTGTCATACAGTGGAGTCTGAGAAAGTAAGTAATGCCGTCTTCTTTCCCTCGAATCGGTTGACGGATAAAACCCTTATAAATTACGCCGTATGAGCCATCTTGGTAACCTGCTTCCAGTGTGACTTCCTGCCCATTTTTAAAAATATCGGTTTCTGTGTCAGGGCTCAGATTGTATAGCGTTATTTCGCCAATCTGGTAAAAGCGATTGATATTTTTATCAATTTTAAACGTAAACCGGACGCTTGAAACGTCTAGCACTTGCCCTCGAAAGGTTTTTACTAAAAGTCGAAACTTGCGTAAATACTGCGTGTTCATTCATTCGCCCAGTACATTACAAAGTTTCGTTCCCAATCATTTAGCCCCGGGTTTTCAGTTGTAGCCGACGCATTAGGAACCACAAAAGCGCTCCCGATATTTAAATATTGATAAGCGGCGAGGAGGTCTTGTGCGTATTTATTGGTGGACAATAATGGTAGGTTAGAGATCAATGACTTATTAAGATCAACGTTTTTAATGTTCATCATCCAATAACTAGCGACGCGGTTCCAAACCAAGTTAAAGCCTAGTTGAACGTTATTACTGGCGTTTGGGAAGGCCATAGAAAAAACTTGATTCGGCAAGTTGTTAATGGGGACGGTCACGATTGATCTAAAAGTACCACCGGGTCTTGCTAGGTAACTTAAAAGCGTTTTTGAGTTGACTTGTGGCAAGGGTAAAGACTGGATTATGGCCGGTTCTAATTGCTGAATCGGGCCAGTGATACTGTTCCCAAGTTCACTTGTATCTAGCTCCCCTTCTTGCGATGCTCCTGATAGTTGGCCTCGTTCTGTTGTGTCGGTTGCTTGTGGGTTGCTGGAGCGTTTAAAATTACGCTCATTGGTTAAAATAAGCTGTTGCAACGTAATTGTAGCCCGCAAGGCGTACTTTGTAACATAGGTATCTGATACATCGATTGTTTCGATTAATATGTTTCTATACGTGCCGTACTTACTGACCAGGGTAAGCGGCTGGCGACTTTCTTGCAAAGATAGCAAAAGGCTGTAAGCGCTAATTGATCGGGTCGGAAAGCCTGGTACGTTATTACTATTGATGGTGTCGGTCATGCCGATGTCAAAGGTAAAGCGGCGTGGGTTGACATAGCTATGATCGGATATAGCGGCGCCGGTTTCTACTGGATGCTGCGTTATCGTTAGTCCTGTTTGATGCCCTAGGCGGAGCCAAGCGTCAAAATATAACGGGGTTCCATTGTTATTCAAGCTCCATTGTAAGGGGGCGGCGGTGGACATTATGCGATGCTCCCTTGCGTTGCAAACATGTTATTCATCCAGTTCTGACTTAAAACATTATTGACTTCCTCGGCCACTTTTTTTGGATCTTGTGCCCCGTTCACGTTTATGTTCACAACGGGTCTAATTTGCGTATGCAAATGTTCGCCCGTCCAGTCCTTTGTAACTTGCCGGGTAAGTTTATCGGTCGGTATATTTTGACTTTTTAGCATACCGACAATCTGTTGATACTTTCCTAAAAGCACTTCAACGTTGATTTTTTCCAGTCCCGGCATCATCAATAGTTTTTTTATTGCATCAACATACCCGGCGGCGCTTGTGTCTTTGGGCACAATATCGGCGGCGCGACCTTGATAATGAGCAGACCCGGCGGCGTGTTTTCCTCCGGTTGTGCTTGTAACCGTAAAATCCAAACCAGAACGCTTGCGGAAATCTTTTAAAAACTGATTTATAGAGCGTGTGCCCGTTGGTTTATTTTCATTGAAAGGCTTTTCTTCACCGGGTGAAGATTGCCCGCCCGCGCCTGGAAAAAAGCCTTTTGTGAAATTGCTGACCACTTGCCCGATTTTTTGTATGAACTGGATGCCGGCCGTAAACAACTTGGATAAAAACCGGAAAAAAGCAGAATTTTCCAGCTTGTTAAAATTGGTCAATAGGGCATCAAGAACAATGGCAATCTCTTCCAGAACCGTTAAAAACAGGTCAAAAGTCTTGTAGAGAACATTGCCTATACTGGCAATGGCATTTTTGTTAAATAGCTTGGCCGTTGGTAGAAATATTCGGGCGGCTATGACTGCGAATTTATTAATAACAGTAACCAGCCTTAAAAATACGCTAGTCGCTTTATCCCCGTTCGCGACTAAAAACTGATTAAATCCTAGAACTATGCTGGTTAAGAATTTAATCGGGCCCTCGTTCATTTTGGCAAAGCTGCCGCCAAGGTTCTGCAGTGTAAAATTGACAATAAGGCCAAAGCGCTGAAACTCAAAACCAAGCGCCCGGACATTACGGAAGCCCTCTTGAGCGCCTTCGCTTACCTTTAAGGCGGCGGCGGTTTGTCGCAAAGACAAGAATTGAGCGCGTAACTCTGGATTAATTGCGATATCCTGCAATTGTTCCAGACTGCTCAGGTTCATGGCCTTCATAACGGCCTGTAAGCTGCGGGCGTTTGCCGTAGTGGTTAATAAACGTCTCGCAAAGATCTGCGCCTGCATATCGGCTGCTGCCATGTCAAAGGCAAGCTTTGTCAGCCCAGCATTGACTGCGGTTAGAGCAACTGCAAATAAGCCTAGCGGATGCTTTAAAACCTTGCCAAACAAATTACCAAGCGTGTCGGCAGCTTTTTTGCTAAAATCGGTAATTGTTTTTTGCAGCTCTTTAAAGCCGGATGCCTCGTTAAGTTGATCGGCAAACTTTTGAAGGGTTTTTCCAAGGGTTTGGAATTTTTTATGAGTGTCCTGGAAACTTTTATTGTCCGTAGAAAACCCGATAGAGACGAGATATTCCTTCAATACATTTAAAGCCATTGTGGTCACTCCGTCGGGATTTTATGTAATGCCATTTTCAATTTTAACTGGCGTGTCTCTTCCTCGGCAATAACATCTAACAGTGTTAGAAAATCCTTGAACGTATATTTTCCGTTCCACAGATCCTCTTGGTTCCAATATTTGAGCCTAACGGGGGTGTACAGAAAATCAATGAACGCCTTTTCTGGATTGAGTGCTAAATCTAGTTGGGTGCTGATTCCTGACCGACTCCCGCTAGCAGGCTCTTTAGCACTTCCTCGCCGAAAAAATCAAAAATACTATGCTTAAACGATTCGATTGTTAACAAAAAGGCAACTGGCCCAGCTAGATCCGGTTGAGTGAAAAACCCCTCGCTATTAACGAGAGGATGCAATCCGGAATCAAAGCGGATAAAGACAAAGCTTAGGCAATCCTTCTGAAAACGCTCAAATTCTTTTGGCTCCATCTCGGTAAAATTTTCTACAATTTTCCCGACATCAAGGCCTGTAAATTGAGCGGAAGTAGCGCCGCTCATTAGCTTTCCCAAGATTTTAAATGCCCAATAGCATCCGATTTGGGGAGTGAATTTTTTTACAATGTACTCGTTCCCGGCAAGGCTTACGCTTTTTTCGTCCAAAGCTCTACTCATTATCTTTATCCTTCAATCTTAAACAATAGTAGCGCCAGTGCTTAACGTGGCTTGAGTAGATCCGACAGTTTGACCATTGGCCGCCATGAGGTTCCAGGTTATCATCTGTCCCTGTTGCTGAAAGGGTTGATCCGCCCGCTTGGTGATAGATACCCCAGTCAGGTTGATATTATTAAACCCACCGGCGGGGCTGGAAATAGTTACACGACCGCTCGCCCAGTTGACCGTTGGCGCCACTTGCAAGTAGTTAAACAGACCTTTGAACCACTGATGTAATGGGCTAGTCTGTTGCATGTTGATTGCCACGGTTGCGTTATCGGCTTTGATCTTGCTCACCATTACGGAGCCATCGGCGGCGAGATCGTGAACGGTATTATCGTTAATATAGCTGATTGTGATCTCTCCCAAGCCCTGCCCGTTGATTGTATAGGCGGGATAGCCTGGAAAGCTCAATACGGCTTTGACATCGGAAAAACTGTAAGTCGTTGTTGCCATTTTTTAGCGCTCCATTGTTAGCGGTTAACGTTAATTTGGATAAACACCGACTGAATAGCGCCGGCAAGTTTTGCGGCGACATAGGTATTCGGTGCAAGGCGGGCTTCCCGGTCTTGTTGAGATTGATCGGCAATTGCTTCACTGAGGACTAAAAAGCCATCGGGCAAGAAATCACCCGTGTTTAAAGTCAAGACCGGCAGGCCAGTCCACTCACCAGCGGCCAAAAAGCCACGAGTCACGCTGCGGTCACAAGCGGAAGAGACAACGGCGCGGATTTGTGCCATGCCATCTTCAGTCTGAGGAACTTTCGGCGTTTGGTAAAGCAAGTTAGCAACGCTGATTTGAACGTCATTGACTAGTTTGTCTAGGCCGATAATTTCATCAAACCAATCACCAGAGAACATAGTTCCATTTTCAAAGCCGTCATATTGGATGCCGCGGTTAATATAGACGTTTCCGTTATTGCCTTCTACGTTAGCAACTTGTGCGCTATTCAAAGCCTCAACGGCAATACCTGGCAGTTGCTTAAACTTGAGGGTGTAAGAGCTTCCAGCGGCATCTCTGGTATTGCTCATAGCAAAGCCCATGATAGAGGCAATGGCATCGGCCTCAGTGCTATACATACCGATGGTGCGGCGGTAGTTGGCGGCGGATAGCGTGGCAAAAATATTACCAGGAGCGTCTGTCAGGATATCGGCATCAGCGCTTTGAATTGCGTAGACGCTATAGGTGTCGGTCAACGCTTCAACATAGCCTGCAATATCTTCGTGATCGCTATTGGTAGCGCTTGGAACGTAGACCATGTACCAGTCCGAATTGGATTCGCGGCAGGCCTGAACGGCGGCGAGGGCGGTTTCCCCGGAGGCTTGTCGGCCGATTGCTACTTGTGAGGGACGACCAATAGCGGCAAAGTAAACTTGCGCGGCTAGATACTCTGGATCGCTGTTGGTAAAGCCATCATCAATCATTTCTTGCAGATTAGCGTAAACTTTAACGCGCGTGTAGGTATCAATAACAGCGCTATCGCCAATGATTAAACCTAGGTTAAAACCTCGGCGAGTGCCACCGATAGCGGGCAAGTTATAAACAACGTCGGCGATTGCATTAAGGGGTAAACTAGCCATTTTATTAAAGCTCCATATTTTACGGAATATCTATGCTTTGCGTTTCATTGCGTGTTTTAACTTGAATGTTAGCGGCTGTTAGCAAGGGTACAGTGCCTGTTCTGGTAGTGCCAACATTAAATAAAACCCTTAAATCTTGTCGTTCATACCATTGACCATTGAACAAATAGGGAACCCGAATCGGTGAATCAATCCCCGGAATCGGGAACACTTCATTTAAGTATAGATTATTTCTAACGCTATCGCTTAAAATGCCAATTCTTAAAGCGTCGGCCAACTGAAAGGAATTTGGTCCATAACAATTCCAGTCTACGGCCATAACTCGATGATAAAAAACGGATTCGCTGGAGTTGGTAGATCCGTTCACATATTTATAATCAAGCTGTTTATCATAGGAGTTATTCACCTGCTGGATGTTGATCAAAACAACGTTTTGAGAAACTTCCCAAGAGGGCTGGCCGGTGGTTTGATAAGCAATGCGGACGGCGGTAGCAGCTAACCCGGTTATGTCACGGGTAGCGGTGTAAAATAGATCTTCCAGCTGTGCAAGGGTCAAGTAAGCCATCAGGCGGCCAGCTTTCTAACGGCAGTAGCCCGATAATAGCCAAACTCTACAAAGTTCCGCACGTTTAAAATCTTCCATCGCTCGCCCTGCCAAAGAATCTCGTCCGAAGTGCCTCCGGTGGTCAAAGTGTTTTGATCCAAGCGAGTTGTATTTAAAATGAGCGGGGTATAAATGACAACGGCACCAGTAACTTGGTCACCTTGAGGAAGTTGCTGCATCTCTTTGGTGGTCATTGGAATGATACTGCCGTTATATTGCAAAGTTGCGGCGGTGCTTACAAAGCGGCCTCCTGTCCATGTGCCTGTTGTCCTGTAAACGGTAAAGGCGGCAGGTTGTGCAAAGTCTGGATCTAGGACAATCTCGGTGATGTTAATCAATTGCCAGTCCTCACAACGTAGGTAATTGACTTGCGGAGCGCGGAGGTATCGATGTTCGGCTGATCGCTCCCCTTGGCTGCAATCGTGCTAGGGGCATTAGGAGGCCAACCATTTCGGGAATCGGTAAACCAGTCTTGAACTAGACGTTGACCCAGCAAGCCAATTCTTTCAACGGGGGCAGTAATATCCTGCCCGTTTGTGGCAGCTTCCCAAGCTCGGTTTTGGAGGGCAACTATTTTATCAATATCTGCTTCAATTGCGGGCATTAGAAAGGGACGTGGCGGCGTGTTATTGATTGGGTTTCCGCGTTCTAGAATCAATGCCAGCGTTGCGTTGTTAATCTCTGACGTATCTCGTTCGGCGGTCTGTTCTGGAATACCAATCAAAATATCCGTAGCGGCTAATTGTTTCAGGCTGTCGACCAGTTCTTTTGTGCCGTCTTTGCCTTCAATGATGCTAACGGCGGCGCTTAAAAATTTACCAAACATAGGATCCCGCCTTGCCTAGCATCCGGGCGAGTGTCAAAAACTGAAAGCCGTACTGAGTGGTTTTAAACGATCCCCACCCGGTGATGCCCTGCATAGCGGTTCCAAAGTCATAGCCTGCGGAAACATCCCCAACGGACTTACTACTTAGCAAACCTTTGGTTTGAGCGGCGGCGATGACTTGCGAGGCTGTGGGATTAGCACCGTTCAAGGTTTGCATATATAACGTGGCAAAGTGAGCGATAAATAAGCCCATGCCATAGCGCCAATTCTCATGCCAGCGCTTTTCTAAAATAGTCGCATTGGCCATATTGACAAAGTTTTGAAGCATCGTGCCAGAAATATTACTGGTAAATTGCGGGAAATCCGATAAAAACATAACGGTGGTATAAGCCGGGTTTTCACCCTGCACAATATTGGATGCAATGCCTGCCCACTGATTAGCAATTAGCGGATAAAAGTAGCCGTCCATTTATTCCTCAATTTTTTTACGGCGAGTACGGCGGCGAGGAGCCAAAGGAGCTTGTGGCTCCTCTGGCATTTCCACGTCT
>Ga0105097_10000705_pt1 | contig 15515 bp, 31 predicted proteins | sample PPLLak12cMay2015_FD_87035 | JGI IMG/M metagenome (GOLD analysis project Ga0105097, IMG submission 87035) | Freshwater sediment microbial communities from Prairie Pothole Lake near Jamestown, North Dakota, USA - PPLs Lake P7 Core (1) Depth... | ecosystem: Environmental > Aquatic > Freshwater >... | reverse complement strand
TGAAAGTCTTTAACTACATAATCTTTAAATCCAAAGCTGCCTAACGGCATACCTCTAGTAATATAAGGGCCACCACTTGGATCAACCATATCAATCTCATCAGTTAATGAATCCACCATGCTTACATATCTATATCCCAACTTATATTCTTTTATATCGCTATTATATTCATGGACAGCTTCCTTAAATTCTTCTAAGGACATTGGCATTTGTACTTCGCTACAATATATTTCATACACTCTCGTATAATCATTAGGCATACCAAATCTACAATATTCAAAGTTACCCTCCCATAATATATCTTGATTGTCGTCTTTAGTAAATGTAAATACATCACCGTATCGGTTTTTATACGTCGTCATCGTTATCTGTTTTTATGTATTCTTTAATAATTTCTATGTCCCATCCTTGACTTACTAGCATGCCTTGTAATGCTTCCGCAATTTGTGGTATACTTATATCTGAATTATGAAATTCAGTAGTATAAGTTGCCCATTGTGTTTCTATTCTAATTACCATAGTCTTTTAAGTGTTTTAATATATTACCTTCTTTATCTAACCAACCACCTTCTATAAAAGCGTTAGCTGCTCTACCATAATGACCTTGTAATGACCATGATGCACCGCTTTTTATAAGATCAGAAAACATTTCTATTATTTCTGTATCATTAAGCATGCCAGATTCAAATTCCATCATTTGATCTATAAAATCTTTAGTTTGTCTCATATTTCAAATATATTACCGTTACTAGTTAATTTTCCAAATTTACCATCAGTTACTACTGATCCATTACTAAACCAAGTATCATAAGCACTTAGTTTTAACATACCTGCATTAATAATGTCTTTACAATTATGTATATGCCCAAAGCACATATAAGCAGGTTGCATGTCTAATACTAAGTTTAGTAATGATTTATCACCGCAAGATTCCATATTGTTTTTGCGATCATAAGACTTGTCTAAAATACCTTTTGGTGGGCCGTGAGTGATAATGATGTCACATGGCTCGTGTATAGCATTTCGCCAAAAACGATCAAGTTTAGAACGGTCTTTCATAAATGCCCATTGCCCAAACTGTGGAGTATGAGGCGAGCCAAACAATTTAATACCATCAATATCTATATAATCATTTTCTAAATAATGTATGTTATAACCAGAGAAATCTATTTTAGTAACTAATCTTTTCTCAATAGAAGTATCGTGATTACCTGCAACATAAATTTTATGCTCAATAGGTAATGACTTATACCAATGAATAAAGTTTCTAACTTCAGGTTCGTTATTGTATGGGTCCATTGGATTACTACAATCACCAGAGTGTATTACCATATCGATTCCTGTTGGAATAGTTAATAGATCATGATACGTGTGAGTATCTGATATATGCCATATTTTCATAATTTATTATCTTTTTCTATTAAACCTAATATATAAGCATATACTGCTACTTCTTTATCGTGTGCTCTTTCTAATTCAATTGCTCTATCTGGATCAACTTTCCAGTACTTATCTAGTTGTAAACTTTCACGCATTAGATTAAAGTATATTGCGTAAATTTTGTCTTGTGCTGCTTCTTTAATTTCTTTATCCATATTAAAAATTATTTTTTACTGAATTCCATATAATTGCTTGATACTCAAAACCTTTTAAACCTTTAGCTTTTGCTTTGTTAATTGTTAATTCTTTGATCTGCGCATAAACGGTAGGTGTAGGTACATTTTTAATTGTTTTGCCAAAGCAAGCACGCAAATGCCACACGTCAATAGTAATACAGTCCTCGTCAAGATCAGCAATGTTACGCACAAAGTTAAATGTTTTTAAACTTGACTCAGTAATTTGAGCTTTTCTTTGACCTAATAAGAACGCTTTACGTTTGTTTTTATGGAACGTACAAACTTTGATATCGTCGGGTGAAAGATTACAGTGTATAGCATTTAGCACGGTTATGGTATCTTTAATGTTTTGATTCCATTTATTACGTGGCGACAATGCACTAACAATACTTGCGACAACTGCAATAGGTACATTATATTGTTTAGATAGATCTTTGCAAATATAATGTGCTTGTTTATACCATGCGATACCGTTATCAATATCGCCGTCAGTTGCTAAGGAAAAGTAATTATCAAGATTACTATTTATTTCCGCTAATTGAATATCAGTTAATTGTTTCATGTTATTTAGGTCTAGTTATTATACTTTCGTTTGAGTTTTTTACGCTTACTTTTTCTGCTTCATAATAATTCCAGTATGCTTCTACACTATTGCCAGGTACTTTATATTGATCAGGCATACATTGTGGCATAGGTGTTAGATCAACTTTAGTTACATTGTTTGGAGCTTTGCATAATGCGCCGCTACACTTTAATATTGTTAAATGTTTTTTGCCATAGCGTCTGGTATACTCATTACCTAATGCAATCATATGATCATACAACCATATATAATTAGACACAGACTCACGTGCCCATATTGCAGACGGATGATTTTTATGCGTTGCTTTGTAAGGAACATCAGCAGCTTCACCGTCAGAAATGATATGAGCGGTACATAATAATTGTGCAGACTCAAGGATCATTTTTACTACATGCTTGTTATACATATACTTAGCCGCTTCATTAGGGTCTTCAGATAAATAAAATATATTCATAGTTAATTTGTTTTTGTTACATTTATATTATCATTATTTGATCGTGTCCAGACTGTAGGACTTGATTTAGGTCGAGATAAGGGATTCGAACCCTTATAAAGCGTAGTATTACACCGTGTTACCCTAGCTGGTATTCATTCCCAGTTACATCAATCTCGACTAGCAGGACATCGCTTAACCTGCGGTGAGTAGCTACATCACCTTTAGAACATAGCGAACTACGTTGCTACGATTTTTTTTGGAACTAAAAGAGGAATCGAACCCCTTAATCCGTCGATCGTAAGACCACTGGCCCACTCCATACTTAGTTCTTAGTTAATTTGCAAACCGGTTATGTTCTTTATTTGCAATTCAATCACAACCTAATAAGGTCTATCTTTACGTGATCCCAGAAATTAACGGTTTGAACAGTTCTTATTTAACGAACTCGCTGCTCCCTGAGTCGCGACCGGGGTCACCCCAATCCCATAATTCAGCATTACGTGCTGTTTCCCACGCTTAACCATTTGCTACCCGGAGTTGCCGGCCCGCTTTGTTACCCGTTAACTTAGGCGCGTTGTTCATCTCAAATGGTAAATAACACGGCTGCCACATACGTGCACTCTAGTGAACAACCGTGTATAGCACTGTGTTTTCTTAATTCAGTATGTTCCATTTTGGAACTAACTTATTATTTAATTACTCTACTCCAGTAGTTTCTAATAAATACGCTAACTGTTCTGCTTTCATTTTCGCATACGCTTTCTTTTGTACTTCAGTTCCTGCAGTTTGAGGTGAAGGTAAAGATATAGTACGTTTATTGCTACAATCATATATACACTTTTGTTGGTTAATAATACCGGTATAACAGGCATTTGTCACGTCAGTAATGTTTACTGAAATATCTAATACAACTTTATTAGTATCTTTATCTACCCAGCCGCCTACAAATCTATTCTCGCCCCAGAGATCATAAGCATTGTCTAATACATACTCGCGAAGATCATTAGCTTTTATAGTATCTAGGTCATATTGTTTTTCAAAACCTAGTATACTAACCATATAGCCAGACTTAGGATTAACTTCGCCAGTAGTTACATTATAACTTACGCCGCCCTCAAGGAATATTTCGTCTAGTACGGTCTTTAAATTTAATTTTTTCGCTTTAGCCATATTATTTATTTAAGTTAGTTAATCTATTAATTCCATGTAAGCGTTTCTGTTTACCTCAGCAAACCAATATCTAGCGCGATCAAAATCTTTATTGTATTTACCGCTATAAGCACAGCCCATAATAAAATCATATATACTTAATTCTATATTATTCAATTCAACTTTTGATCCAGAAAACGGGTTTGTAACTATACTGCCGGTAGCATATACACTACCGCTAAACCATTTAGGTACTTCAGTATTACTATTTTTCGCTTTAGCCATATTTATTCAGATTTATCAGTTATTAGTTTACCAAAATATTGTTGAAATTGATCAAGTAATATATCATGCAATTCATCAGTTATATTGTCTGTAAGTACGTCAATGTTTTCAAGCTCAACTCTGTTATCATAGTTAATACTAAATTCAGCAGAACTTTGATCGTATACTTCAATATTACCGTTGCATAAAGAACTTTCAAGCTTACGTAAAACATCTGCTGCAAATTCCTGGAACTGCTCTTCAGTTACACCAACAGTAGGTTTTAATTCAGCGGCTTCATTTAATGTATTAGTTCGCAGCACATTAAGTAATGATACTACATCATCTTTAGTATAGATGCTTGGGAAAGCTTCTACAACTTTTAATATTTCCAACTCAAAAAGACCGTTTATTTTATCCATTTTATTAAATTTTATTAGTTACATTTATATTATCATTTTTGCATCGTGTTATTATTGTAGATCCAATACTCTACCATAAGCTTTTATTCTAGTAATCTTTTCAGCAGTTACGGTACGGTAACCTTTATCTCTCATTGAAAAGACTCTTACCATACCTCTTGGCTCAGCATCAAATTTTGCACCGCCGCCGGTTAAATACTTTCTTACACCTAATCTTGCGGTCATAGTACGCAAGCTACCATCTTTTTTTTCAAAAGTTACGCTAAATAACTTTCCTTCATCGCCTACAAATTTTCTGAATTGTACAGTGCTAAATTCTTTCTTTAAGTTTATCATATTAAATTTTATTAGTTACATTTATATTATCAATTACAATTCGTATTTAGACTGTAAGACACCGTGATCTTCAGCGAGCTCGCAAAGAAACGTGTATAGCAGATCTTCGAATTCGCAAAATCTATCTGATTGTAATGGTGTTAATTGTGTTTGGCAGATTTTAAAATCTACCCATAATCTATCTACCATGGTGTCAATACCTTCGTATGCTGCTAGTCTAACTAGATTTGCTTCTTTCTCGCTTAATGTTCTCATATACTATAATTTCTAAACTGTTATTAAATACTCGATCGTATGCTTCTGTCATTGACTTATTGTCCGCGTAATGCACAGACTTTATAGTATCACGCATCCATACCTCAAATGCTTTTGCTTCTTGAAATGCTAATTGCTCATCTTTCATATTAATCTATTTTATATTTATTAATAAAGTTATAATAGTAATCATACCAGCCATCAAATACTTTTTGTCCGTATTCTGTATATTCTATAATTTTACTATTTGTTTTATATATTTCAGCTTCACCCATATATTCAGATGTTAACTGCTCATATACCCTATCGTTAGCTAACTCAGATGCAAGCTCTACTATGTTTACTTTTATATCCATCATAATAATAAATTTACTTTGTTTAATAAATCTTTAGTTGCAGTGGCAACCATTTTATCTTTAACAGATAACTCTAATCCACCCTTAATATTTTTATATATATTATTTACGGGCATGTGGGAAAATCCGTCTGCTTCCCAACAGCTATTACGATTTATAAAACCTTTAGCTTGATATATATAGTCGCCGCTATAATCGCCATTATCTTTAAGAAATTCTCTTACTTGATTACTTATACTCGTTGCAAATGCTCTGATTTTTTCATCAACTTTTTCTTCAATCAATTTATCTAATTGTCCTGTGCTTTCTGCCATAATTATTCGGTTAAAGTTATATAAATAATGCCGTCGTTGCCGCGAAGCATAGTTGTTTCATTGTCAAATTCTAGTTGTATACCTAGATTTTTAGCTGCTTTTGCAGTGGCATAACTAAATGTGCCTTGTAATCTGATCTCAGGTTTGTTAGGGCGAATATCTATATTATAGAAGTCGCTGAAATTTACAGTTTTAGATAGCATTGCTAATTCTTTAACTAAGTCGAAAGTTTTTGTATCACTCATGTTATTTGTTTTTATATTCAATTATATTATCAATTCGTTGTCGTATTTTGATTGTAAGCTATTCAATTACTTTAATAAAGTTATCGTTTTTATCGTGCAACCGTGTTAAGCCGAATTTACGGTCTAGATCTTCTGTAAGTACGTCAAAGTTTAGAAACTGCGCACCCATGGTAAATTGATCGAATGAAAGGGTCATACCTTGTTCACGAGCAAATGCGTATAGCACGCTAAGATCAATTACTTTACGGTTGCGCATATTAATGTACTGTTCTTTCATCTTGTTCTTTATTTAATAGTTCTTTACAGTCTTTTATGGTATATATACCTTGTTGTGTATTGTCTAATGCATATACTCTAGTATTGTCATTCATATAGGCACCTGCCCAATTTAGCCATCGGCTTTGTCTCATGCTCCTAAAAAATATAGGTTCAAACGCATTCTCACTTATGTACCACAATAGATCGCCGTCTTCGTCAACTATTTTATCATGGTCAACATATTCTTTTAGCACGCCAAAGGTTGTACTCATATTACTTTTGTTTTAATGTTAAACTATTTACTTTTTCAATAGTTTCTGCAACTATCATATCTACATAACCTGTGGTCATTAAAGGTAACTTACCTTCTGCTTCGGTTTTTACAATACCTTCTTTCATACTAGTAGCTACTTCTTTTAATCCTTCAAGAATTAAATATGCTTCAAATCCGTTAAACTTTTTCATACTAATATTGTTCTCTAATTTGTTTATAAGTTAAGTTATTGTGGTTCCATAATTTAGTTACACTAAAGGTCTTGGCTTTGCGGTTAGATGCACCTTTCATTTTGGTTTTAATCTTACGATCTTCCGCTGCATTTAGTGGTTTGCAATAGCCGCTGATCGCTACAATTGCTCGGTGATTCGCTACATTGCGTGCTCGCTTTTCTTTAAGATATTGACACGCTTCTTTCATATTACTCGCTATTACTATCATATTACGGTTTGATTATATAAGTTAGACCTTTGAAGTTAAAGAATTTTGAGATGCCGTCTTTTTCACTTTCAGCATCGAAGATAAATCCGAAGCTTTGTGGTAGATCGCCGACGAAGTATGGTGTGTATAGCACGCCGTTGACTTTAATAAAATTGTTTTTTAAGAACTTAATTGAGTTTTTCATAGTTTATTATTTATTAGTTTCATATATATTATCAATTTGTTATCGTGTTTATATTGTAAACACTTTGTAGTCAGGGCAGGATTCGAACCTGCATATACTTCAGATACTATCTGCTGGATTGTATTAATAAGGTAAAGTATATTATATCCAGTTACATACCCTATTAGCGTCTACCATTCCGCCACCTGACTTTGTATTTAATCTTTATTCTTTAGGTCTTTGACAAATGATTCCATTGCCATATCGGTTATTACTTTAGCTTGAACACGGTAATCAGTGGTGTCAACCATTTCTTTTCGCCACGCTTCAACTACCTCAAGATAAGTACTGTGGTATGTGGTACCATCTATTTTACATTTGTAATGCGGCACATCAGGGAAACACGGGTTAGTATACTCTACTATAGGGAAATCATAATATCTCATTCTTCATGCATATTAAATTCTACTTCATCAAAATCGGCATAGTCTAATACTATTTCTTCATCGAAATATCTATCTTTAACTATTCGCATTGCCATTTTTTCGTCGCTAGCGGTTACCGTTACAACTTTGCTTAAATACTCTGTTATTGTTACTTTATATTCTTTCATAATTTACTTATTTATTATTAATCTTCACCTTCTTCATCGTCATAAAATTCGCAATGTTCCATACAATCTGGACACAATCCATACTCCGTCATATCGGTGTATGCACCACAACAATCACTTACCATACTCATAATTCTATTTTTTATTAGTTAAACATTATCTACTTAGCGCATACGAGGCACTTTTCGCGCCCTCTAAGAGCTCAAATTTAATTCTTAATACTACCACTCTAAATGCATTGTTAAATCTTCTCATAATTAGTTATATTTGTTTGTTATACTTACATTTATATTATCATTTTATAATCGTATTGTTATTGTAAGAGGTTGAACTTTATTTACTTGATTAAAAGTATGAATGGTGTAACCCTCTATCTCGCTGTTTGCCATCAATTTACCACATTTTCAGTCATTTTACCGCTAATTTGTAGTTAAAACTTGAATATTACCATTAATTTGTTACTTGTTACATATATATTATCATTTTAGTGTCGTGTTTTGACTGTAAGGGCCAGTTTAGCGTGAAAAGTGTATAGCATTTGAGTACGGAGCGCAGCGGAGTCTACTCTTTCGATGTTATTTCAACACCAGACCCATTAATATTATCAAAATATGGTCGTATTCGTCCCGTAAGTGTATAGCATTTACTTAAGGGACCGAAGGGACCGTTAAAAGTGTGACATTAGGTACTTAATTAAGTAAATAGTAGGCTAACGTCGCACTGTTATATTATCATTTGTACTTCGTATTCGTCTTGTAAGTGTATAGCAACGCTTCCAACGATTACAGCGTGTTGAGGTAACGGAGTGACTTATTCAGCCACAACCGTTAAATTCTCAATCTTAGCCAAGTGTCTAACATTACTAGGCATATCGGTTGATTGTGACCAGTACTCACGTTTGATCCAACACGGCATTATACTTAGTTTAGGTAACATTACTTTCAACACTTCATCGTGACTATAAGTTATACGTTGGTTCTTGTTATTAACGAACGTTATTATTTGGTTACGACCTAACCACGACTTTCTCACTACAAAGTTCGCTCGTTCGATCGGTGGATAAATAGCCGCCAATTCTTCGGGTGATAACTTTGATATCGCTTGAGCGATCAATTCTTTGTTAGTCAATGCCACTTCTACTACTTCAACTTTAGTTTCTTTTTTCATAATTTAATTTATTATTTGTTACACTTATATTATCATTTATACTTCGTATTAGTTTTGTAAGAACTTTTATTTTAATTTATTTATTTTGTTATTTACTTTGTTACTTACATTTATATTATCATTTTCACTTCGTGTTCAGACTGTAAATGCTATACGCTCCGCGTGCTTCGCACAGCTCCGCCTGTCCATTCCGTCACACAGAGTATTTGTTACATTTATATTATCATTACCACGTCGTGTCGGTACTGTAGGCAATGCTATACGCGTATGCTATACGCAACGCTTCGCGCTTCGCGCTTCGCTTGCTATCATATCATATAACATACCATACACATGCACACATATCGTATCGTATCGTATAACATACTATCCAGTGCACACACATGCCGCTGCTACGGAACCGAATCGTATTACACCAGCAACATATATATATCCTACATAATACCTCAACCGTACGCACGTATCACAACCGAAAAGGTAAATCCTTTTTTCACAAGTCCAAATCAAGCTGGGGGCTGGGTCATTTCAAAGTCGTTTCCGTTGAGGGTCTACGGTTTCAAAATTGATATATAACCCGTTACTTCTATATTTGTAATACTTTATTTCCAAAGTTACTTCCGTATTTGTAATACTTTATTTTTAAAACGCACGTTATTATGTACAAAAAGGTTAATAATGCACATAATATGATACATTAATTGGTATTAATATATCCTATAGGATATAATAATAGTGTGACGTTAGGTAGTTAAATATAATAGTAATAGGCTAATGTCGCACTGTAAGAATGTTGTACTATGCGTGATAGTATAAACTATAACTTAAAATATTTTATTATGAAAATGTCAGGTACAAAACCAATGAAAAATACAATGAGAAAACCATCACCATTAAAATTTGACAGCGTTATTGCCGCTTCTTTAGCTACCAAAGAAGGGAAAGCTAGTTACGAGGCTTCAAGGCCTAAGGGAACAACTAAACCTGTAGAAGGCAAACCAAGTTCAAAACCAGCTGCACCTAGAGGTCCACTTGCACGTGCTAAAGCAAAAGCAGCAGTATCATCTAGAACTACAAAGAAAGAAGCTACAGAAACTTCAATTAAAACAAAAGCTCCAGCAGCTAAGTCTACTACAGAAACATCTGTAAAAACAAAAGCGACTGCAACTAAACCAGCTAAAGTAGAAGTTAAACCTAGCGCAAAACCATCTACGTCAAAAGGAGCATTTGCAGGAGCTGCATCAAAAGCCGCTGAAATAGCGTCTAAAGCTACTCCAATGAAAATGAAGAAGTCTGGTATGAGTAAAAAATGTTAAGACATGCCATTTACTCTTAAGAGCCAATCTCCTTTATTAAAACAAAAGTTATCACCTTTAGCTGCTAAGAAAAAAGCGGCTAGAGATCTCGCATATGCTAAGACGGATGATAGGAGAGAAAAGAAGGCACACTCGCAAAGGATGCATCGTAAACACCCCGGTAACAAAGGTAAGGACTACGATCACGAGGATGGTAGATTTGAAAGCGTAAAACAGAATCGTGGTAATGAAGGAGAAGGTACTAAAAAGGAAAGCGGCAAGAAATATAAAGTAAAATAATATGGCCACACAAATGTTTATGGGTAGAGGCCAATTGGTTGATAGGCTGATGGCGCAAGTAGGTAGTAAAGCTATGGCTATTGGTATATTAAAGAAAAGAGGTGATATGACTGACTCTGGTAAGTTAACTGCTAAAGGCCAATCTAGAAACAATATGACCGCAGAAGAGAGAGCGAAAGACAGAGCTTCAAAAGCTAGTGGTAAACCGGATAGTAGTTTTATATATAATCCAAAAACTAATACAACAAAATTAAAATGAACATGAAAGGTATAGGTCCACAAGGACTGGGAACAAGTAAGAACAATGGTTATACTATTGGAGAAGGAAAAGGTTGCGGTTGCAGCCCTTTACATAAAACCGCTGCGTGGACACGTAAAGAAGGCAAAGATCCTAAGGGTGGATTGAATGCTAAAGGTGTTGCAAGTTATAGAGCGGCTAACCCCGGCAGTAAATTACAAACGGCGGTAACAAAAAAACCATCGGAATTAAAAGCTGGTAGTAAAGATGCAAAGCGTAGAAAATCATTTTGTGCTAGAATGTCAGGTATGCCGGGGCCTATGAAAAAACCGAATGGTGAACCAACAAGAAAAAAACTAGCATTAGACAAATGGAACTGTTAAAAAGAAAAGATGGATCTATGTCAAGGCGTGGACTTTGGGATAATATTAGAGAGAATAAAGGTAGTGGCAAAAAACCAACCAAAGCAATGCTATCAGAAGCAAAAAAAATAAAAGCTAAAACTAAAAAGAAATAATGGCAATAATATATAGTTACCCACATGCAACTCCTACTATAAATGATATGGTGTTAGGGGCAAAGTTTAAAGAGAACGAAGGTATCTCTACTAATTCTTTTTATATATCTGATCTTGTTACTGTGATTAGTGAACAAATACCAGTAATTTCAGGGCCTCCGGGGCCACAAGGTGCTGCGGGAACCACAGGAGCAACTGGTGCTCAAGGTATACAAGGAGCGCAAGGAATCCAAGGTATAGATGGGGCGGTTGGACCAGCGGGATTAGAATGGCGTGGTACATGGAATAAATTTAATTCTTATATAGAGGATGATGCAGTTAGCTTTAGCGGGGCGTCATACTTTTGCATATTAGATATAGAGGGGAGCGCTGCAAATGAAAACCCTGTAAGTGACCCAGCTCATTGGGCATTATTAGCAGCCCAAGGGGCTACAGGAGCGCAGGGAATTCAAGGTATTCAAGGAATTCAAGGGATTGCTGGAGCGCAAGGCATACAAGGCATACAAGGAATACCAGGAACACCCGGGGCGAATGCCACTCAAACTTTGCAACAAACAGTTGATTTAGGTAATACAATTTCAGGAGTAGCGGGAGGTGTTACTTTTACTACAACATTAACAAAGTCGTCTATAAAAATTGGAGCATCAACTGATTCAGGTATGACTTTAAATCCAGCGCAATTTGTTTGTGAAAAAAATAGCGGTTCTGACTTAATGATTTTACAATTCCCAGCTGCATATTCGGGGGTTAATCAAATAACACTGCCAAACGCTACAGGAACTGTTGCCTTAACAAACAACATTACATTACAATCGGCATATAATGGTGGAAATATTATACTTTCAGGAGCTTTTAAAACAGGTGTATTTGATTCAACTAATGGTGTTTCTGTTGAAAATACAGTTTCTTTTGATAAAACAACTTTAGAAACAACTAAAATTACACTTACTAAAAATGCATTTGGATTAAAAACTACTAATATATTCCAAGCAGTTTCTCCTACCGCAAATAGATCTATATATTTTCCAGACGCTGATGGTACTATAGCCTTAACTTCTAATATTACACAACAAAAAGCAATAAGTTTTACAGCAGTTAACGACCAATATTATTCGACTAACGGCACGTTAACAGTAACAGATCCAACCGGGGCCGCAAATAGAGGTTATATAGTATATGTTGTTGGGGGTACCTCTACTATTGGGGGAGTTGGGTATACTGCAGGAGCTTTGGTATATAGATACTACAATGGAACATCTTGGATTAGTAATAATATGAATGCCGCGAGTCCTATACCAACACTTCAAGATGTTACAGATGAAGGTAACTCAATTACTAATAGTATATTTATAAATGATAATAAGTATTTACAAGTAGATTTTAGTGGATTTGCATCATCGGTTAATGCCAGTAGTATATCTACGTCCAATCTATCATCAGGTTCTTATGCTCTTTTAAATTCATCTGGAAAAATTGAGTTAGGGAACGCTTCAAATTATCAAACTAGCATTGCGGCTAATAACTTAACAAATAATTCAGTTAGTTTTGAACTTCCAAACAAAACAACGGGAACACATACACTAGCGACAACAAGTTATAAAGTGTATACAGCTTTATTAACACAAACAGGAACAAGTGCGCCAGTGGCTACTGTATTAGAAAATACATTAGGTGTTACTCCTGTTTGGTCATATTCATCAACCGGTGTTTATTTAACAGATTATGTGCTAGGTACAAATGTTAATAAAATATATTATAGTATTACTAATAAGCCAGGTGTTGCAAATGAATTCAGAATTGCTCAAGCTCAAGACGGCGCCGACTTTGGGATTGCTGTTTATACTTTTACTTCAGGAGTAGCCACAAACGGAATAATGACTGGCGTTCCTATAGAAATAAGAGTATATAATTAACAATAATAAAATAATTAAATGCCAATATCTAATTCATATCCAAAGGGCATACCTGTTGAGGATCAGGATTTATTTGTAGGAACAAAAGCCTATAGTAATAGAACTGTAAATTATACTGCACAAAATGTCGCGGATTATTTAAATATAAATTCAAAGGTAGCTATTGGAGGGCAGATGTCATTCCAGTTTGTTACTGTACCTAATATAGCTAAAACCATTGCGTTTGACGGCGGAGGAGGTAACAACACTGCATTTTCAACAATAACTAAATTAATTGTTTCTGCGATGGATTTGTCCACTGCAAATATAACTATATTCTTAAACTATTTAAATAATAGTCAGGTATTGTTATCGGAACAAAATCAACCTAATTTTTTTGGGCATTATAAAATAACGGGATACACACAGATAGGCACATCGGCATTTTATGATTTAGATTTAGAATTCATTGGTGGTAATGGCAATATAGTTGATAAACAATATTATGATTTAGTATCATTTGTTTTAAGTACAGAAGTGCCGCCTCCAACATGGGGAAGTATAGTTGGTGATATAGAGGATCAAACAGACTTAATTAATTATGTAGCGAACGAATTAGTTCCATATTTTTTAACACCTACTGGGACAATCACTGAATATGTAAGAGGAGATGGATCGCTAGCCCCTTTTCCTGATATTGTTATTCCAACATGGCAGGAAACTTTGGACGTTGATTTTGGAGTTTCAAATACTGTAACCACCCCTTTTTATTATGATGATGGGACAATAAAAAATTCGTTTGATAGTTCTAATATAAGAATAGAACAGCTTACAGGGGATTTATTGTATTCTGCTGTAGTCCCCGGACAAATTGCAGTTGCTAATCCAACAACCGGTAAGGCGGTTTTTATTGATTATGACTTTGGAATTCAATTTTATAAACTTATAAGTTCCTCTGCAAAAAGCACATATATAAAAGCCGACAATGTTATTAATAACAATGTTGTTTTTCAATTGCCTAATAAAGCAACCGGAACTTATACTTTAGCGACTACTGATGATGTACCCGCAGCAGTTACATCTGTAGGATTAACAATGCCTTCCGCTTTTACTGTATCAAATAGTCCTATAACATCAAGTGGTGATATAGCTGTAACAGGAGCAGGATTGGTGTCCCAATATGTTAGAGGAGATGGTACACTTGCTAATTTTCCAGCATCAACTGGTGGAGGTGCTTCTGTATCATTTTATTTAAATGGAAGTGTATCACAAGGCACAATAGGGGGCGTTGCATTTAGAGAAATGGATAGAATGCCAATATTAGGCGCTGGTACTGATTTTACAATAAATGCAAATGGATATATTCAATCATTTATTACAGATGCAAATGTTCCTAATCAATTAGAAATACCAGCGGGAAATTGGAACTTTGAAACTTATTTTAGCGCTTCGAGTGGTGGTGGTTCACCATCATTTTATATTGAATTATATAAATGGAATGGAACAACTTTATCTTTAATAGCAAGTAATTCAGCTACTCCAAGATTAATTACAGACGGCACAAATATAGAGGCTTATTTTAGTGCTTTAGCAGTTCCACAAACAACATTATTAGCAACAGATAGGTTAGCAATAAGAATATATGTTACTCATAGTGGTAGAACTATTACACTTCACACAGAAGATAATCACCTTTGCCAAGTTATAACAACATTTACAACAGGACTAACAGCATTAAATGGGCTAACAGATCAAGTACAAAATTTAGCAGTTGGAACAGGAGCTACAAATTTTAATATATCATCAATTGGTGATACACATACATTTAATCTATTATTCAATATAAGAAGGAATGCAAATAATTCTTCTAATAATAATATAAATTATAACGGATATGCTGTAACAGGTTCAGCAGAATCATCAGCTGTGTGGACAATAACAAGATTAACGATATCGGGTGGAGGAGCAATAACAATAGGAACTGCTACAAATGTAGCTTGGACAGATAGAGAAACAACAATATATACATAAAATTATGCCAATTACAAGTAATAATCCAATAGAAGTAGATGGGAATGTTTACCCATATTTTATGATCAATTTAGCAATATCGCCATTGGTTAAACCAACTGATATAGGTGGTAGCGTAGCTATGAAATTAACACCTTATAGAGTTTTGGAAGATGGAAGTTCAGAAAGTCTTCCTGATAACTCAACAGCTATAACCTATATGGATGTCTTTGAAAGTGGAGATGCAGATGCTATTAATGCGGCAGCAACAATTATGGGTGCTTTGCAAACATTTATTAATGAAAAAAATCTATAAGTTATGGCTAATTATAGAGCAGTAGCAAATGGTAACTGGAGTAATTTAGCAACGTGGC
>Ga0105097_10000703_pt1 | contig 15520 bp, 4 predicted proteins | sample PPLLak12cMay2015_FD_87035 | JGI IMG/M metagenome (GOLD analysis project Ga0105097, IMG submission 87035) | Freshwater sediment microbial communities from Prairie Pothole Lake near Jamestown, North Dakota, USA - PPLs Lake P7 Core (1) Depth... | ecosystem: Environmental > Aquatic > Freshwater >... | reverse complement strand
CGGGGCGTCGCCCTGATCCAGGGCACCCTTCCCTCCCAGAACAGACAGGCCCGCTGTGACTTTCCTGTCAATTACCACGAGGCCACGGGCATGCTGGGCGGAATGAGCTCGGGCCTCTTTGTCTTCGCACGGTCGGACAGCGATGCGACCTTCACCCACTCGAGCTGGGAGGACGGTATCGAGCCCTGGCGCTTCCAGCTCCCCGAGGCCGACTACCGCGGCCTCGACGACATGGCCGCCCACACGATCCTGGACCGAACGCTCCTGCGGGCGGGCGAGACGGTCCACATGAAGCACATCCTGCGCCTCCCCACGACGGCCGGGTTCACCCTGCCCCATGAGAAGGCGCGATTCGATGAAGCAGTGATCCGCCACGGCGGCAGCGGCCAGGAGTACCGGATGCCGGTATCCTGGAAAGACAACGGCAGCGCCTCTACGGACTGGAAGATCCCCGAGGGGGCGCGGCTCGGCTCCTACGAGGTGAGTCTCGCGCGCAAGGGCGACAAGACAGGCGCCTCGAAGCTTGCCACCGGCTCCTTCCAGGTGGAGGAGTTCCGTATCCCCCTGATGAAGGCGCTCGTCCAGGGGCCTGCCGAAACACCCGTGCAGCCCGGCGAGGTCGGCCTCGATCTGGCCGTCTCCTATTTTTCGGGCGGAGGCGCGGGAAGGCTCCCGGTGAAGCTCCGCGGCGAGGTCCGTCCGCGAACGGTCGCCTTCAGGGGCTATGACGAGTACACCTTCTCGGGCGAGCGGCTGAAGGAAGGCACCCGAAAGTTCTCGCCGGAGGATGAACTCGGCATCGACGAGGAAGCCGAATCAGGCCGCGAAAAGCCCCGTCGACTCCCCACGCAGGAGTTGAAACTCGACGATGCGGGTACGGCCCGGACGAAATTCGCGAAGCTCCCGAAAATCGATACGCCGAAAAACCTCCACGCCGAGCTCGAGTACCGCGACCCCAACGGCGAGGTCCAGACGGCGGCAGCGGACATCCCGCTTGCCCCATCAAAGCGTGCCGTGGGCCTGAAGCCCGACTCCTGGACCGCCTCGGCCGATTCGCTGCGCTACCGCGTCGTCGTGCTCGACCTTGCAGGCAACCCCGTTGCCGACAGCGAGGTCTCCGTGGATCTCTACCAGCGCAAGACCTATTCGCACCGCAGGCGGATCGCCGGCGGGTTCTACTCCTACGAGAACGTGACCGAGATCAAGCGCATCGCCGTGCCCTGCAAGGCCAAATCCGACGATGCCGGGATGGCGGTCTGCGAGGCCGGCCCGCACTGCAAGGGAAAGACGGACGCCTCGGGGATGCTGCTGTGCGAAGCGCCCTCGCCCGTCTCGGGCGGCGTCATTCTCCAGGCCGCCGTGAAGGACGAAGACGGCAACGCCGCCCTGGCCAGCTTCAACCTCTGGGTGGCCGGGAAGGACGACTGGTGGTTCGAGGCACGCAACGACGACCGCATCGACGTGATCCCCGAAAAGAAGCGCTACGAGCCCGGCGAGAAGGCCCGCCTCCAGGTCCGGATGCCCTTCCGCGAGGCGACGGCCCTCGTCACGGTGGAGCGCGAGGGGATCGTGGACGTATTCGTTCAGAAGCTCTCGGGCAAGAGCCCCGTCGTGGAAATCCCCGTGAAGCGCAACTACGCGCCCAACGCGTTCGTCTCGGTCCTTGCCGTGAGGGGCAGGACCGCCGATGCGGCGCCCACGGCGACCTTCGACCCTGCAAAACCGGCCTTCAAGCTCGGCATCGGCGAGATCCGGGTGGGCTGGAGAGCCCACGAGCTTGCCGTGGAGGTCAAGCCCGACCGGTCCGTTTACCGGGTTCGCCAGGAAGCGGACGTCACCTTCAAGGTCCGCAGGGCCGACGGGCAGAAGCTGCCGGAGGGGACGGAGCTGGCCGTCGCCGCCGTAGACAGGGGGCTTCTCGCCCTGCGTCCCAACGGGAGCTGGAAGCTCCTCGAATCGATGATGCGCCAGCGCCCCTACGAGATCTTCACCTCGACGGCGCAGATGATGGTGATCGGCAAGCGCCACTTCGGGCTCAAGGCCCTTCCCCATGGCGGCGGCGGCGGCAAGCAGATCACGCGCGAGCTCTTCGACACGCTGCTTCTCTGGAACGAGTCCGTGCCGCTCGACGACAACGGCGAGGCCCGCCTGAAGATCCCGCTGAAGGACAGCCTCACGGAATACCGGATCGTCGCCGTCGCAACGGGCGGGGCGGACCTCTTCGGCACGGGGCAGGCCGACGTGCGGACGACGCAGGATCTCATGCTCCTTGCGGGCATCGCGCCGCTTGCCCGCGAGGGAGATTTCCTGAAGGCCGGCGTCACGCTGCGCAACACGACTCAAAGGCCCATGAACGTGGAGGCAAAGCTCGCCGTTGCGGCCGGGCAGGAGAAAACCGACTACGAAACGCTCCGTGTCGGCCTCTCGCCGGGCGAGGCGAAAGAGGTCGGGTGGGATGTCCGGGTCCCCGCCGGCATCGAGAAGCTCGACTACGAAATCTCCGCGCAGGAGCGCGACGGGAAGACGGCGGACCGCATCCGGGTATCGCAGAAGGTGGTCCCGGCCGTGCCGGTCCGGACCTGGCAGGCCACCCTCGTGCAGGTCCGCGACAAGCTCGAAACCCCCGTGGAGCGCCCCGCCGGGGCCCTGGCCGGCAAGGGCGGGATCGTGGTGCGGCTGCAGCCGCGCATCGGTGAGGGACTTTCCGGCGTCCGCGAGTACATGTCGCTCTACCCATACGGATGCCTCGAGCAGAAGATCTCGAAGGCCGTGGCCCTGAAGGACAAGGCGCTCTGGCAGGAGCGGGTGCGCGAGCTGCCGTCCTACCTCGACAACGAGGGGCTGCTTAAGTACTTCCCCCTCTTGCGGACAGGAAGCGACGTGCTCACCGCCTACGTGCTGGCCGTCGCCCACGAGGCGGGTTTCGAGATCCCGGCCTCCATCCGGGACCAGATGTCGGCGGGGCTGACGGGCTTCGTGGAGGGACGCATCCGGCGCGGCAGTGCACTCGCCACCGCGGATCTCGCGATCCGCAAGCTGGCCGCCGTCGAAGCCCTCTCGCGCTATGGGAAGGCGAAGGCGGCCCTGCTTGGCTCCGTGGCCGTCGAGCCGACCCTCTGGCCCACCTCGGCCGTCATCGACTGGATCGGCGTGCTCAAGCGGGTCGGCGACATTCCCGAGCGGGCAAGGAAGCTCGCCGCGGCGCAGCAGATCCTGCGCTCGCGCATCAACCTGCAGGGTACCGCGATGGGCTTCTCCACGGAGCGCGCAGACGGCCTGTGGTGGCTTATGGTCACCCCCGATGTGAACGCGGTGCGCACGCTGCTTGCCGTGGTCGACCTCGACGCCTGGAAGGAGGATGCCCCGCGGATCGCGAAAGGCGCCCTCGGCCGGATGAAGCAAGGGCACTGGGACACGACGACCGCGAATGCCTGGGGAGTGCTTGCCTTCGAGAAGTTCTCGGCGAGCTATGAAAAGGAAGAGGTGTCGGGCAATACAACGGCCGCACTGGGGCCGAAAACCGCAACGGTTGGCTGGGGCCTCTGGGAGACGCCCCAGGGAGGGACGGCCCGTTTCGAATGGCCCGACAGGAAGGAAACCCTCGCCCTCCACCACGACGGCAAAGGCGCCCCCTGGGCAACCATCCAGGGCCTGGCGGCCGTCCCGCTCAAGAAACCCTTCTCGAGCGGCTACCGGATCAAGAAGACGGTGACGCCCGTGGAGAAAAAGGTCAAAACCTTCTGGAGCCGCGGCGACGTGGTGAGGGTCCATCTCGAGGTCGAGGCCCAGTCCGACATGACCTGGGTCGTCCTGAACGACCCCATCCCGGCGGGCACGGCCATTCTCACGGTGGGGCTCGAGCCGGGTGCGGACAAGAACGCCGGCCGTGTGGCGGAGGCCTACACCGAGCGCGCCTTCGAGGCCTGCCGGTTCTATTACAGCTATGTCCCGAAGGGGACATGGAAGACGGGCTACACGCTTCGCCTCAACAACGAGGGGACCTTCCAGCTTCCGCCCACTCGGGCCGAGGCGCTCTACGCACCGGAGATGTTCGGGGAGATCCCCAACCAGACAATGGCGGTCAACCCGTGACGCGACGGAGTCAGTGATCAGTGACCAGTGACAGGTGGAAGAGGATGCGGGACCAGGGACCAGGGTGTAGGGACAAAAAAAAGTGTCTGAGTGTCTAAGTGTCTGGGTGAAGACATAAGAAAGAGGGTCATCGCGAGCCGAGCCTCGCGAGGCGTGGCGATCCACGTTTGAGATGTTTTTCCGAGATTGCTTCGTCACTTCATTCCTCGCAATGACTAGATAGACCGAACAGACTGGATAGACGGGACAGATGGAATAGACCATGACTCGTGTGACACTACGTGGCTGGAAGTTCGCCCTTGCCGCCACCTTCGTCGGCGGCGCGGCCTTCCTGTGCACCGTTGCCGTCGGGCTCCATGTGTCGGGGCCGGTGATGCCCTCCTTCGACGAGGTGCGCGCCTCCCATCGGCTCTCCGACGCCGTGCTGACGGACCGCCACGGCAGCGTCATCCACGAGATGCGCGTGGACCCGACAGGCCGGCGCCTGGAGTGGATCGGCCTGGCCGACATCTCGCCCGCGCTCGCTGCCGCCGTCGTTGCGGCCGAGGGCAGGCGTTTCCACGAGCACGGCGGGGTCGACTGGAGGGCCCTCAGCGCTTCGCTTGCGCGCCATGTCGTCTCGGTAGGGTCCCGCGGCGCAAGCACCATCAGCATGCAGCTCGCCTCGCGCCTCGACACAACCGCGTCGCCCCGCGGCGCAAAGAGAAACCTCAGGGAGAAGCTGCGTCAGATCTCGGCTGCCCTTGCATTGGAGAGGGGCTGGTCCAAGGGCGAGATCCTCGAGGCCTACCTGAACCTCATCACCTTCCGGGGAGAGCTGCAGGGGATTGCCGCCGCCGCCCGCGGCCTTTTCGACAAGGACCCCTCGGGTCTCAACGAAACGGAGTCGCTCATCCTCGCCTCGCTCATCCCCTCCTCCCGGCCATCGGCCGACGCCCTGGCGCGCAGGGCCGTTCGGCTCGCCGCCCGGACGCAATCGATGAGGACGGCCGTTGAGATCGCCGCGCTCGCCGCCGAGACCCTCGGCCGCCCCTACCGGATCCGGCCCCAGGTAGCGCTCGCCCCCCACGTGGCCCGCATGCTGCTCACGGGCGAGGGGCAACGGGCTCAGTGCACTCTCGACGGGTCCATCCAGCTTTTTGCCGTGGAGGCCCTCAACCAGCAGCTCGGACAGCTGAGGGAACGCAACGTCCGCGACGGCGCCGTCCTCGTTGTCGACAACGCCACGGGCGACATTGTCGCCTACGCGTCCAACCAGGGCAGCACGTCGATCGCTCCCCACATGGACGGCATCCGGGCGCTCCGGCAGGCTGGCTCCACGCTGAAGCCCTTTCTCTACGGACTGGCCATCGAGAAGGAGTTCCTGACGGCCGCCTCCATCCTGGAAGACTCGCCCCTGCAGATTCCCACGGCAGGCGGTCTCTACGTCCCCGAGAACTATGACCGGGAATTTTTGGGCTCCGTGAGCCTGCGGACGGCCCTTTCGGCGTCTCTCAACATCCCCGCCGTCCGGACTCTCATGCTCGTCACCCCCGATGCATTCGTGGAGCGGCTCCGGGCCCTCGGGATGACGAGCCTCGAGCGCGAGGCGGACTACTACGGGTACTCGCTGGCGCTGGGTTCGGCCGACGTGTCCCTCTACGAACTGGTCAATGCGTACAGGACGCTTGCAAACCGCGGCCGATGGGGCGCGATGAGGATTGCGGCGGGTGAGGCTCCCGGGGGTCCCGTGCCCGTCATGGACGCGCGGGCGGCCTTCATCGTCTCGGGAATCCTCTCGGACCGCGAGGCCCGGAGCGCCACCTTCGGGCTCGAGAACCCGCTGGCTACCCGATTCTGGACGGCCGTCAAGACGGGTACGAGCAAGGACATGCGCGACAACTGGTGTGTGGGCTACTCGGAGCGCTACACCGTAGGGGTCTGGGTGGGAAACTTTTCCGGCGAGCCCATGTGGAATGTATCGGGTATGGCCGGGGCCGCACCGGTCTGGCTCGACGTCATGAATCACCTCCACAGGCGGACTGCCTCGAAAGCGCCCAAAGCCACACCCGGCGTCGTGCAGAGGCAGGTTGCCTTCCGCGGCAACCTGGAGCCCCCCCGCTCGGAGTGGTTCATAGCGGGGACCCAGCCGGAGGAGGCCATCGTCCTCGAGCGGCAGCACGGCATCGCCCGGATCGTCTACCCGCAGCCCGCGACGATCATCACCCTCGACCCGGACATCCCCGCCGATCTGCAGCGGGTCTCCTTCGTCGGCCGGTTTGCCGAGGACACGCACGAGTGGCGCCTCGATGAGAAGGCCATCGGCTCGTCGGCCTCATTGCCCTGGAAACCCGAGCGCGGCCGGCACGTCCTTTCCCTCGTCGACCGGGAACGAAACGTCGTCGACTCGGTCACCTTTGTCGTAAAATAATCTCCTCCCCTTTTATCCACAACCCGCAACCTGCGTATCGGGCTAATACTTTATTCGTAGTTTTCCTAAGAAACGCTACCGAGAGAAAAATCACCCGCCCGCCGTATTGTTTTTACGTTCCCCGATCGCTACAATCGCCCCAGACAAAGGCCAGACCACTGCCCGGAGAGAGTCAGAGTCACCCGGAGAGAGATCGCCGGTGAACGCCGGAGGGGGGTTGAAGGAAGGAGATCCTGTGGAGGGGCCTTATTATTTTTAGCCGGTTTGGCCTTTGTCTTCTTTTCAGCCTGACCTGATAGAGCCGTTCTCGCCCCGGGTTCGTCCCGGGCCATCCCCTGGGGAATCTCCCTTTTTTTGTGGAAGGAGGGGGGGAGGTTCCCCTTTTTATTACCTTCAGGCTGTCTTTTCCTCAGTTCCAGTCAAGTGCGAGACCAGTGCAGCCGATTCCATTCCCAGAGGCATCTCTCGATCATACAACCCGCAACGGCTCGCCATCAGCCGGGCTCGCCGCCGTCATGATCATGACGCGTTGCGCCCGGATCCATGCCGGGCCTCATCGAAGGGGCTGATCTCCCGACGTGGAAGGGGAGGAGGTTCCCTTCTTTTTTCACGGCAGCCGCAGCGCATCGCCTTGTGGACCCGCCGCGCCTGGAGCAGGAACGTCTCGAGCTTGGCCGTGATGATCTGCGGGAAGGGGTTGCCGTCGCTTTCGACGGCCAGAAACGGCAGGTGATCGAACTGCTTCAGGAGGCGCAGGGCCCGCTCGCTGTTTCCTTTCAGGGCCCCCTTCCCCTCCCGGTTCATTTCCCGCGATAGGATCGCCTCGGCGATCCGGTTCGGCATGCACCCGAAGGGTCCGATGGCGATCACCCCGCAGTACTCTTCGAGGATCTCCGTGAGTGAGGCCCCCACCGTGAGGATCGCCTCGCCCACGAGCCGCGGGTTGATGAGGTGTCGCACCTCGTCGATGAGGCGGCGCACGTCCTCGAGGCGGGGATGAAGGAGGCCCGACCCCTCCATGACGCCCTTCAGGAGCCGCTCCTGGCGTTTCATCACCGTCTGGCGCAGCGCGAGCTGGAGCCACTGACGGAAGGTTATGTCGTCGGCCGTCATCCCGTTGGCGTAGCACCAGTCCGTGTAGTAGATCCATTCCATGCCGCTCGACACCTTGACGGCAAACCCCTCTTCGGCCAGCCGCTCCACAATGTACTGCCGCGAGAGCTCGTCGTTGCGAACGAAAATCTCCCCTGTGAGCAGGATGACGGGCGTCTCGGCGAGGCTGCGCCGCAGGGGGATCCGCGCAAGCGCCGTGACGGTCTCTTTCAGCACCTCCCGCAGCTCCGTCGGCTCGCATCCCCGCTCGAGGACTCCCAGCATCTGCGACCACTCGCGCCAGAAGACCTCCATCGCCCGGGGCCTTTCCTCCGCGCAGGCCAGCAGCGCCGAGTAGATATCCTGCATGATGTCGGCGAGCACAACGCCCGTCCAGGCCTTCTTCGTGAAGGAGCTCCCGTGGAAGTCCGTGTAGCTGTTCTCGCCGGAGAGCGAAAAGAGGGCCACATCGGGGATGCGGAGCTTCTCCACGACGCCCTCGATGAAGGGGGCGTACTGTCCGAAGCGGCAGGGCCCCGAGGTGGTGGGCATCATGTACAGGAGCAGCTCGTCACTACTCTCGCGCCCCTCGAGGTATTTCATCAAGCCGCCCGTCACGAGCTGCAGCGGCAGGCACTCCTTGCACAGGGTGTGGCCCTTGCCGCACTCGAGGACCCGCTCATCGGCCGGGGGCAGGCATGAGCTGCGGACGCCCAGGCTGCGGAACACCGCGCTCAAGGCCTCCGAGTAGAGCCGGCCCATGGACGGGAAGAGGAGGTGCACCCGGGGGTCGAAGAAAGAGTGCTCCTTTCCTCTCGAGTCGATGACCCGCTGGTTGCGGTAGTCGAAGCGCGAAGGGGCGAAGCTCCGCAGGGGGCCCGCCGCGACGTCGTGCTTTCCCATCTTCAGCTCCCGCCAGGCCTTCACGATGTCGAGAAAGGCTTCGATCCGCGTCTCCAGTCCCGCGTCGGCCACGTGGCTATCGAGCTCCAGGGTGAGCGATGGCTTGCCGCCCATGATGTCCCGGAAAAACCCGATCAGGAACGAGTCGGGCCCGCAGGAGAAGTTCGTGATGTAGCAGCCGAAGAGCTGCGGGTGGCGCTCCACAAAACCTGCCGCCTTGAGAACGGCCTGCCCCGCGGACCAGTACATCTGCTCATGGACGGGCTCGTCGTCGGTGGCGAGCATGTCGATGGGGATGACGCGGACGCCCCGCGTGGCGAACTTCCCGGGGATCCCCATGTGGGCCTCGGAGACGAAGGCGTTGTAGGAGCGCCCGAAGACGACGACGGCAAACGCGGCCGGATCGGCCTCGAGCTCCTCGAGGGCCCTGCGGCCCGCCTCCCGCATCGCCGCCTCAACGGCCTTCTGGGTCTGAACAGCTGCCGCGTAGGCCCGCCTGCCCTCCCGGACCGTCTTTCCGAGGGCGCGGGCCATTTCGAGAAATGCACTTTTGGCGGCCTCATATCCTTTCGAAAAATCGATGACGGGCGACAGGATGCGCCCGGATTTTTTCAGGACCAGATAGGCAGGGTGATCCTTGAAGGCCGTGCCCAGGTAGTAGGGCTCACCCTGCGAGAGCGGACAGGTAATGCTCTTGGCCGGGACCCGCCCGTTGCCGTTTCGCGGCGCGGTCCCCTTGAAGTGCGGCAGGAATAGCCAGTCGATTCTCCGTTCCAGCAGATCCTCGAGGAAGCCGTGGGAGATCTCCACGGGGTAACAGAAGGCTGCGCCCCTGCGGTCCACGCCTTCCTGCCGGATCGCTTCGGGCAGGACGACGGCAAAGCCCATTTCCTCGAAGAACCGCCTGTACAGGGGAAAGCACGTGTCGGTAAAGAAGGACTTGTTCAGGCCGACGACACCGGCGGGCCGGTCCATCACCACGTCCGCCTTGTCGAAGGCGAGTCGCTCCCACTGGCCGACGAGGTCGAGACCATCGGGGTCCGCCCTGCGGGCCAGCCGCAGATTGTACCAGCGGTTGCAGGCCCCGCCGAAGGGGTAAATCTTCCCGTCGATGCGGATACGCGCGATCTCGCAGCGGCGGTCACACCGGCCGGCGCCGCCGTTGCAGGTGAAGGGGGAGCCATATCCCATCTCCCGGTCCCGCAGCGCCGCAAGCGAGAAGGACCGCTTGCCCATCAGGCCGAGATCGAGACGCCGGCTGATCTCCAGGGCCACGCCAAAGGCGCCCGTCAGTCCCGGGTCGGGCGGGACGATGATGCGTTTGCCGGTGACTGCGGCCATGGCCAGGGGGACTGCGCGGTTGTAGCACACCCCGCCCTGCAGAAAGACCTTTTTCCCCACGGCGCGGTTGCCCTTCACGCGCTTGTGGTAGTTCATGCAGATCGAGTAGACGAGTCCCGCCACGACGTCCTCCCGCGAGATCCCCTCGTGGAAGGCCCGCTTGATGTCGCTGTTGATGAAGGCGGCGCACTGATCGTTGAAGTTGGGCGGCTGCCTGCCGGCAAGGGCAATCCCGGCGATCTCCTCCATGCCGATGTTGAGCGACTCCCGCGCCGCCTCCTCCAGAAAGGATCCCGTGCCGGCGCTGCAGGCCTCGTTCATGGCATAGTCCGAGGGCACGCCGTGAGTGATATAGGTGTATTTCGCGTCCTGGCCGCCGATCTCGAAGATCGTGTCCACGTCCGGGTCGTAGAAAACGGCCGCGGCGGCGTGGGCGGCAATCTCATTGATAATCCCCTCTGCCATGGCGTGCAGGCCCGCTATCTGGCGGCCGGAGCCCGTCACGCCGAGGCCCACGATATGTACCTGTTCGGCAAGGGGGCCCAGCTGCTCGTAGAGCGCCCGGTAGCACTCGCGCGAGGCCCGCACCGGGTCGCCGTCCGTCCGCAGGTAGACGGAGGCCACGATGGCGTGGTCGATGTCTCGCATCAGAACGGCCTTCGTCGTTGTCGAGCCCACGTCGAGCCCGAGGATGAGCCGCTCCCCTGCCCCCGCTTCGCCTCGCCGCGCAGGCTTGAAATCCACCCGGTCACGAAAGTCGTCCAGGGGCCGCAGGGTTGTGAAGGAACTCTTCTCGTCGAGGAAGAGCCTTCCTGAGCCCGGGAACGGGGCCGTCTCGTTTTCGAGGGCCCAGAGCGCTGCGCCCAGGGCCTCGAAGTACGGCGCCTCGTCGGGGACCCGGAGGTTTTTAATCTCCCGGCGCAGGTGATCCATGACGACATCGTTTTGCGCCGTGCCCCCGATGACCATGATGTCTCGCCGGGGCACCTGGTGGAGGATCTCGACGATCTTCCCTGCCATCATCTGGCAGAGTCCCGCCACGATCCTCCCCTTCGGAACGCCCTTGTTGGCCGCATGGGTGCAGTCGCTCTTGCAGAAAACGCTGCAGCGGCCCGAGACGCGGTAGGGGCTCTGAGACCGGGCAAGCCCCGTCGCCTCGCCCACATCCATTCCGAGGCGCTTCACCTGCTGGAGGAAGAACTCGCCCGTCCCGGAGGCGCACTTGTTCCCCGTGTGGACCGTCGAGATGCGCCCGTCGCGTCCCAGGGCGTAGACGAGGAAGGTCTCGCCGCCGGCGCTGACGACGGCCTCCAGGTTCTCGCCGCGGCCGTTGAGGTGGACGAGGGCCTGCTCCACGGCCTGGGGCTCCGGGATGGAGGAGAGGTTGAGAAACTGCCTGAAGCTCCTCCCCGTGACACTCACCCGTTCATAGCGGCTCGCGTCGATTTCGCTCAACATCTCGAGGAGGTACCGTCGGGGGTTTCCGTGGTGGGGTTCGACTCGAACAACCAGCGTCGCAATATCGCCGCTTCCGTTGCGTTCCAGACCGGCCATGGTGATCGTGGAAGCCCCGACGCAGATTCCAAGCGCCTTCATGGAAAACCTCACGAAAAGAGATCTTGCCGAAAGTTCGGGACGGTCCCGTGTATGCTTCAATCAGGGTTAAGTGATGGAGAGATGAACCACGACAACAGAAGTCAGAAGTGATGAGTGAATTATGAACAAAAGGGCGGGCGAATGCAAGGGGGAAGGTGCGAAGCACCTTCGTTGGTTTCGTTCTTTTCGTTTTTTCGTTTGTTTCGTTGATCTTGTCATTGCGAGAAACGAAGTGACGAAGCAATCTCGTCTTTCAGAGGGATTGCCGCGTCGGCCCGGAGGGCCTCCTCGCAATGACATGCGGGCATAACGGAATCCCTTCTCCCGCAATTCCCCGTCTTTCTCTTCACTCAGGCACTCAGACGCTTTAACACTTCTTTCACTGCCGCGAAGCGTCATTCCCCCTCGACCCCGAAAAATTCTTTACCTCCGTAAATAAGGCGTGTATATGGTGGCGCCGGGAGCACGATGCCATGGAATCATCCGGAGGAAACAATCGAATGGACAAGCGGCCCGGCGTCATCCGGCCGCTTTTCAACCGGATGGCGGCAACCTATGACCGGGGCAACCGCACGCTGTCGCTCCTGATCGACCAGATCTGGCGGCGCAGAACCGTCAGCGCTCTCGGAATCCGCGACGGCCAGTACGTGCTCGACATCGCCACCGGCACGGCCGACATGGCCATCGAGGCGGCCCACCAGGCCGACTGCCGGGTAGCCGGCATCGACCTTTCCGAGGAGATGCTCCGCGTCGCCTTGAAAAAGAAGGCGCAAAGCCCCTTTCCCGGCCGTTGTTTTTTCCTGCAGGGCGACGGCACCGGGACACCTTTCCGGAATGACAGCTTTCACCACGCCATGATCAGCTTCGGCATCCGCAACGTCCAGGACATGGACAGCCTCTTCCGGGAGACGCTGCGGGTCCTTAAGCCTGGAGGCCGCTTTGCCATCCTCGAGTTCTCCCTTCCCGAGACGCCCGTGATACGACAGGTCTATCTATTCTATTTCAAAAGGGTTCTTCCCCTCATCGGCGCCGCTGTGGCCGGCAAGAAGGAACCCTACTTCTACCTGCGCGACTCCGTCCTGGACTTCGAAGCGCCGCACGCCCTGGAGGAACGGATCCGACGGAACGGTTTCCGCCTCGCCCTCTCAAAACCCTTCACCTTCGGCATCTGCCACCTCTATGTAGCCGAGAAACCCTGAGGCCGGGTATCGGTTTCGACACTTAAAGAGGGGTATCGGGTATCGGGACTCGGGTATAGGGGAAGGAAACAGATTCGGTCCATAAAAATTTCTTCACTACCTTCAGACCCTATACCCGAAACCCTAGACCCCTGATTCAAACCCTATACCCTATACCCGAGACCCGGGTCCCTGATAAAATTCTGGTATTGATTTTCCGTTCCGGAACCGTTACCCTTGTCGGCAACCGGGGGACTCAAACCGCAACATATGGCCCCGGGTGCAGTTTTTGACCCCCACATATGGTATATTTTTTTGACGCTTTGAGGGACACCGTCAAAAAGATGCAAAAAGCCCCGAAAGGTCCTCCTGGAGAGCCTCTCGGGCCGGGTGCCCCATTGAACCCCGTCAAAAAACAGGCACTTACCCGGAAATCATGCTCTGTGACACTCTCGAAAAATTTTTCACCGTCCGGCCGGAGAGGCAGGATTGCTGCGTGAAATCGCAAATCATTTCAGGCAGTTGATTCGTATCCAAAACTCAAAAAGAATTTTTAAATTTTTTCTTGACTAGATGTAGTGTTTGCATCAAAATTGCACCACTATATCTTGTGCGACACGGACACTTTGCGTAGAGGGGACGCAAACCTACTCCTGTCCATCTCATTCTCAGGCTCGCGTTCTATAAAATCTAAGCAAAGGGGGAACCGAATGTTCAGTCAAATTCGGAAGCGGGACGGACGTGTTGTCAAATTCGACCCGGAAAAAATCACCAGCGCCATTGCCAAAGCAGGTGCAGCCACAGGGGAATACGACTCGGGAACCTCGCGGCGCCTGACTATCAAGGTGCTCACGCTGGCCGAGCAGCTCCTGGGCGACCGGGTTCCCAACGTCGAGGAAATCCAGGACATCGTCGAGGAGACCCTGCTTCAGTCTCCATATCGCAAGACCGCCAAGGCCTACATCATCTACCGCGACCAGCACGCCCGCCTGCGTGAGGTCATCAACAAGATGGAGGTCGACCTGGTGGACCAGTACCTCCAGAAGGCGGACTGGAAGATCAACGAAAATTCCAACATGGACTACTCCCTCCAGGGGCTCAACAACTACATCTCCTCGGAGGTGAGCAAGGTCTACTGGCTCAACGAGATCTATACCCCCGAGATCAAGAAGGCGCACAGCGACGGCGACTTCCACATCCACGACCTGAGCCTCCTGTCGGTCTACTGCGTCGGGTGGGACCTTTACGATCTCCTCATCGAGGGCTTCCGTGGCGTCACCGGCAAAGTGGAGAGCCGCCCGGCAAAGCACCTCCGCAGCGCCCTGGGGCAGGTAGTGAACTTCTTCTACACCCTCCAGGGGGAGGCGGCCGGCGCCCAGGCCTTCTCGAACTTCGACACACTGCTGGCGCCCTTCATCCGTTACGACAAGCTGACCTACCAGGAAGTGAAGCAGGCCCTGCAGGAGTTCATCTTCAACATCAACGTCCCCACGAGGGTGGGCTTCCAGACGCCCTTCACGAACGTGACCCTCGACGTGAACGTGCCGAAGCACTACGCCGACCGCAACGTCATCATCGGCGGCGTGCCCAAGAAGGAGACCTACGGCGAGTTCCAGGAAGAGCTGAACCTTTTCAACAAGGCGTTCTTAGAGGTGATGGCGGAGGGGGATGCGAAGGGCAGAGTCTTCACATTCCCCATCCCCACCTACAGCATCACCCGGGACTTCAACTGGGACAACCCCCTGATGGACGGCCTCTGGGAGATGACGGCAAAGTACGGCGTGCCCTACTTCTCGAACTTCGTCAACTCCGACATGAGCCCCGAGGACGCCCGGAGCATGTGCTGCCGGCTCCGCATCGACAACCGCGAGCTGGTCAAGCGCGGCGGCGGCCTCTTCGGCTCCAACCCGCTCACGGGTTCCATCGGTGTCGTGACGCTCAACATGCCGAGACTGGGCTACCTGGCCGGCTCCGAGGCCGAGTTCTTCGAGCGCCTCGAAAAGCTCATGTACCACGCCAAGGAGAGCCTCGAGATCAAGCGAAAGGTCCTGGAGGCCTTCACGGACCGCAACCTCTACCCCTACACGAAGCACTACCTGCGGGGCATCCGGGAGCGCATGGGCAGCTACTGGAAGAACCACTTCTCGACGATCGGGCTCGTGGGCATGAACGAAGCCTGCCTGAATCTCATGGGCAAGACGATCGCCGATCGCGAGGGCATGGACTTCGCCAAGCGCGTGCTCGACTTCATGAACGCGAAGCTCCTCGAGTACCAGGCCGAGACGGGCAACAACTTCAACCTGGAAGCCACGCCGGCCGAGGGGACCTCCTTCAGCCTCGCGCGGATCGACAAGGCGAAGTACCCCGACATCATCTCGGCCAACGAGAACGGCGGGCCCGCCTTCTACACCAACTCCACGCAGCTGCCGGTGAACTACACCGACGACATCTTCGAGGCCCTGGATCTGCAGGACGAGATCCAGGTGAAGTACACGGGAGGCACCGTGTTCCACACCTTCATCGGCGAGCGCATCGCCGAGCCCATCGCGGCGAAGGTCCTCGTACGAAAGATCTGCGAGACCTATCACATGCCCTACTTCACGCTGACGCCGACCTTCAGCGTCTGTCCGGACCACGGCTACATCCGCGGCGAGATCGACGCCTGCCCCGACTGCAACGCGGCCACCGAGATCTACTCGCGTGTCGTGGGCTACCTGCGGCCCGTCAAGCAGTGGAACAAGGGCAAGCAGGCCGAGTTCGAGCTGCGGCAGACCTACCACGTCAACGGCACCTCGTCGGAGGAAAAGGAGGAGAAGGACGTACGGCCCTATCCCGCGGAAGTCGCCCAGCAGACGCTGAGACTTATCTAAAGCAGAAGTTTTGAAGCAATGACCGGGCTGCTGGAGCG
>Ga0105097_10000701_pt1 | contig 15522 bp, 12 predicted proteins | sample PPLLak12cMay2015_FD_87035 | JGI IMG/M metagenome (GOLD analysis project Ga0105097, IMG submission 87035) | Freshwater sediment microbial communities from Prairie Pothole Lake near Jamestown, North Dakota, USA - PPLs Lake P7 Core (1) Depth... | ecosystem: Environmental > Aquatic > Freshwater >... | reverse complement strand
TGGCGCAGACGGAACAGCCGCTGGCGCAGATTGTTGCGTGCGCTCTTGTCGTTTGCGTCCGGCCACAGCAGGCTGGCCGCTATTCCCCGCGCCATGGGACCGTCGATGGCCAGCTTCGCGAGCAGTGCGGCGAGGAGGCGCTCGAGCGGCACCTGCGTGCCGTCGCCGAGTTCGAGTCGCGGGGTGCCAAGGAGGAACAGGCGCATCTCCGCACCCGGCTGAACCTCGTCCCGTACGCGATGCGCAGGAAACTCCATCGAAAGGTCCGCAAAACGAAATGCAAGACGCAAGCGCATACCGCTGTGCAGCGGATCGCGCGAACGCGACCGCGACGGCGGCGTGGCAACCGACGCAGAGCGCACCCGAGCGGCAGCCAAATCCGGCTCCTTCCATGAATGACGGAGCCATCGTTGCCTGCCGGCGTTACTTGAACGTTATACAGAGCCGGTTCGGGCGTCCAGAGACGGGCGGCGGGCTGATGGGGCGCGCACGCGCAAAAGGCGAGCGCTCGTTGTCCGGGCCGAGATCGACCTTGCCCGCGCCCCGCGTCGGTCGAGGCGAGTTAACACAGATCGCAGGGCAGTCAGGGGCCATTTCGTTGCCACGCGGTTATGCAAGGCCCCGCTCGGAACTGTTCGCTCTACCGCGGCATCCACGGCCTCGCCCCTCTTCTCGTCCGGGGTGCCGGTGGCGGAGACTTCCATGCTGCCTCGCGCGGTCGAGGTCCCACGTAAACAGAAGCGGTGAGGTTTTATTTCGGCCAGCTCCAACTTCCGATTTGGTTCGCATGCGGCCGATCGCGCGCATGTCAGCTTCCGGCGCGAAATCGACGACCGCTTTCGGAGGCCGCTGAGGACCGCTTTGGGTCGCGTACCGTCTAAGTCCGTGCCTGCCAGGATGTCCGCTCCGCGTTGTTAGCGGTCGGCTTCGGTGGGGCCGTAGGGCAGGGGACTTGCCTGTTGCGGGGTAATGTCAACCAACGGCAAAGGTGCCAACGACCGAGATCGGCCAACGGGCGGCCGTTGTGGCCACTCCCCTAGCTCGCCTGTTAGCAGACACCATTCGGCACTCAGAACCGAGGGCCGAGTGGTTGCATGTCAGTGCCGATCGACGAGGCGGCGGGCGAAAACGGCGCTCACGGAACGCGTGGAGACGTCGCCCCATAAATGACGCCGATCTGCTTGCCATCGACACGATTCGACGTACTCGACCCATGCGATGGCATGACTGCATCTGCGACGTATCCGGTGGTCGAAGAGACCAACCAGAGCCTTGGTGGGGCTTTGGCGGGAGAAATTTACTCGCGGTCGGCGGACGGCGCGGCCGCGAGACGATGAGGGGTGACAATCAGGTCATGCAGCGGCGCTGCGAGACGGGCGAGCCACTCGCCGCCCTCCGGGTGCTCGGCAATGCCGACCAGAACGAGGCGCTTGCCCTGGCTCTCGATCAGCGCGCTATCGGCGTGGAACTGCTTCCAGCTGCCGGACTTGCGATAAATGCGCGCTGCAGGCCGGCCCTCTAGGCCCCTGACGAACTTGTGATGGATGCCAGGGTTCGACAGCGTCTGCATCATCAGCACGTTCATAGCCGGACTCAGAAGCTGATTGGTCGCCAGCATCCAATACAGACGCGCCGTCTGGTACGCGGTGGCGCCGTGTGACAGATTCAAGAGGGGATCCCGCCGCGTTGCGGGCTCGGGACCATAGCCTTTGCCGACCCAGAGCCCGCCATTTCCCGAGCGGTCATACAGCGCGAAGCGCGCCGATTGCAGGATCTCGGCCAGTCGGTCGATCCCGACCCAGCGCAGCACCCGCGTCGCGTCCTCGTTACTCGAGTACCGGATCATGTTGGTCATCGCGCCGACGGTGGTCGCGTTGATCGGCAGCCGGCCCGCCTCGGCCTCCGCCAGCGCGCCGAGCAGGATCGCCACCTTGGGCATGCTGGCCGCGTACATCATTCGATCGCCGTTGAGCATCGCCAGACGCGGCGCAGCGGGATCCGTCGCGTCTACGAGGGCAAGGGCGAGACGGCCCTGCGCCACTTCCTTCAGCAAGCCCGCATCGGCAACGACGCGTTCCATGCCGGTCTGTAACTCCACATCCTGCACATCGCGCAGATTTGGCAGCGGAACCTGAGCACAGACCGCGCCCGTCAGCATCCCCAGCAGGCCAATGCTGCAGAGTCGAACAATCATATGGACAAAAGTTCTCATCGATCGACGTTCGGAATTTAGGGGTCGCGTGGAGCCGACTTGGTGCCCGCCGAGCCCGCCGAGGAGCGACGGGACAAGTACGCATTCTACGCGGCCGGCTCGTGCAGCCCCGTGCATTCATGATCGGCCATCGGCCCGACGAACGTCCCGTCTGGCGGATGATGAAGTTGCTGGGCGTGGCCACGTGGTCCGAGTCTCGGCCGAGCCGTAACTATCGTTCAGGTTCAGGATGACAGCAATGCGCCGCGCGACGGTTCTCTCGTCCGAACCCGAATCAGGGGGATCGCAAGCAAACACGGTCTCCAATGCACCTGCGGCGAGCGCGCTAGGGTCTGGCAAATTGCTGATCATGCTGCGTGAAGGCTGCCTCACGCGCGCTGTTCTTCGTCTATGACGTCGCTGCTGCTACGGACAACGCGTCGCTGAGAATCGGTCCGCGCCCGGCCCTCGCCAGCAGCGCCATGCCCGCATCACTTCCGAAATGCGCCACTGGCCTGTCGCAGTGCGCTGGAACTTGATATCCCAGCGTTCCCCGCGTACGGAGTCGTCCAGGAGCCCGTCCCGTATCACCGTCACGCGCGACTCAGCCGGTGCTTCGCTGCCCGCGTTGACCTGGATGATGTGCTGCGCAGAACCTTCGAAGCGTCCGGCAACCGCCAGGGCAATGGCGAGAACATCGCGACCCTTCTTTGCAAGGGAAGAAGCGCCACCATAACTCGCGGGCGCGACCAGCATGGTGTCAACGACCGGGACATCGGAAAGAGAAGGCGCCGATTCAGCTCCCCACGCGCTTGTGGATACCAGCAGTGTTGTGATGAAGACCCGTTTAATGCGACCGACCATGGCCCCTCCGAGTTGAACGCGTTGCTGCAGCAAAGATAGCGGACGGGGAAACTTCCGGGCTTCGTCACAGTTCGGTTTCTGGATAGCGGCCGGGCGGCCGATCGCATCTAATCGAATCAGGACCCAAACCAAAAGGTTTGACGAGTTGCGCGGCCGGCGCCCGAGTACTCGGAGTTGCGGGGGTTGCTGGTCGACTGACCCAACTGCGCCAGCTTCGCGCGCTTCCCCTCGCGGGATCGGACCTCCGCCCGCGCTTAACGCTTTCGCAGACTTGCGCGCCCATGAGCACCGCCGCTTCTCGCTTTCTATCTGGATGTCCGCGCTCGTCGGATCTGGGTCGTTTGTTCACTGCCGTCGTACTCGCGGTGTCGACACCGGCATGGGCAGTGCCGCCGCCTCCGGCCCGTGAGGATCTCGTCCTCGACCTTCAGGGTAACGGGCCAGAGCTGGTGGTACGGGACACCGTGCGCGCCTACCAGGCCGTGCCGGTGAGCTTCCATGCGCAGGCCGGAGACCTGCTGCTGCTGCGTCTGATCGACAGCTCCCAGGTGCTCGTGCTGGGCATGGAGGCCCCCTCGGGTTGGATCTGGCTGACAGGCGCGAGGCCGGGGCCGGACGGCCTGGAACTGCAGCTGGGCGAGACCGGCTGGCAGCGGCTGCGAGTGCTGATGTCGGCCGACGCAGCACGCAGCGGCCGCGCGGCGAGCTTCGAACTCGGGCTGCGGTTGCGGCGCTGAGGTGGCCGAAGCCCTTTCATTGGATTCGCAGGCGCGTGCTGTGGGTCGCCTTTCCCTCGACCTTTCTGGAGAGCTCACATGAACCGATGGATCACGATCGCGGTGCTGCATGTCATGGCAGCGACGCTCCCTGCAGCGGCTCTGGCCGCGGGCGAAGCGGGCGCACCCCCGGGCAAGGCGGTCCAGTTCGCCAAGGGCAAGAGCTCGGCGCAACTGCGTGGCTCGATCAAGGGCGACCGCGACGCCACCTACACCGTTAATGCGCGAGCCGGGCAGACCCTGGCGGTGTCGCTGACCTCGACTAACGCCTCGCTCAACTTCAATGTCAGCGCCCCGGGCTCGCAGGAGTCGATGTTCATCGGCAGCGTGCAGGGGGCGAAGGCGAACGTGGTCCTGCCCGTCGATGGCAGCTACGTGGTGCAGGTCTACCTGATGCGTAATGCTGCCCGTCGCAACGAAAGCGCCTCCTACACGCTGGAGGTGGCCGTCACCGGGCAGCCGCTGCCGCCACTGCCCGTCGCGCAGGATGCTCTGGTTCCCGGCACGCGCTTCCATGCCACGGCTACCGTGCCGTGCCAGACGCTGGGCGGCGAAGCCGACGCCAGCTGCAAGGCCAGTGTCACGCGTCGTGGCCGCGACGGCACCGCCACGGTCGAGATGCGCAGCGCCAGCGGCCTGGCCCGCAACGTGCTGTTCGTTAAGGGTCAGCCGTTGGCGTCGGACTCGGCGCAACCGATGACGTCAAGCCGCCAGGGCGACTTGACCACGGTCCGCTTCGGCGCCGACGAGCGCTACGACGTGCCCGACGCCTTGCTGACCGGCGGCTGATGTCAATTGCCCGTCGTGCGCGCTTTCAGATGGCTTGTGCTGGTCCCGGCCTGCCTCGCCCTGCTGTATTTGTTCTTTGTTGCGACGGTGGCAATCCACTACCTGGTCGAACAGCACCTTTGCCCGGCTGCTTCGTTCGATCGTGGCATCTGCGATCACCGCGGCATGGCCTTCGCCCTGAAGAGCCTGCTGCACGTTTCGATGGCGCTGGCGGTGGTTGGGGTCGGCATGGCGGCGGCCTGGATCGCGCCGTCGAACAAGCAGCCCGTACTGTGGGCCACGCTGACCGCCCTGCTGCTCGCTGCAGCCTGGTTTGGCTATGCCGGCAACGCAGGGTCGCTGTTGGTCGCGGCGCTCGTGGGTGCCGGGGTGGCGGCCACTGCGAGCGCGCGCTACCTGCGCCGGCGTGCGCCGGCTGATTGACGATGCCAACCGCGTTCGATTTCGCAGAGGCCTGCGACAGGCCGCGCCTGCCGCCGACCACGGAGCTTGACTATCCATGAACAAGAGACTCGCGATTTCGCTCGCCGCCTTCGTGGGCTGGCTGCTCATCACCGTCGTCGGCGGGCAGATGCACACCGGCCAAGGGCAGCTGACGGAGGCCGTGACACGCGGTCTGGGCTGGCCCTTCCTGCTAGCTGCGTTGTTCCTGCTGGCCCTGGTCGGCTGGCAACAATGGCGCGATGTCGGCCTAAACAGGCTGCCCTCCGGGCGCAGCCTGCTGTTGACCTGGCTGCCCATGCTCTACATCGTCGTCGGCCTGGGTCTGGCGGTCGTGTTCGGGCTGCCGCCGGCGGGGGTGTTGGCATGGATCCTGTTCAACACGTTCCTGGTCGGGTTGTCGGAAGAACTGATGTTCCGCGGCGTGCTGCTGCAGGCGTTCCGGCGCACGGTGTCGATCTGGCCGGCGGTGGCGCTGACCACGCTGGCCTTCGGCGCCATCCACATCCTGAACGTGTTCATGACCGGCGACCTGCGCACAGCCTTGATCCAGTCGGTAGCGGCGGCGTTGAGCGGCCTGTTGTTCATCGCCCTGCGCCTGCGCACCGGCTCGCTCTGGCCTTGCATCGTCGTCCATGGCCTGTGGGATTTCGCGACCTTCACCATCGCGGCGGCCCGCAGCGGGGAGGCCCAGCCCGGCAGCGGTGGAGGTCCGATGACGCTGATGACTTTCATGCCAGTGCTGCTGGTGCTGCCGAATGCGCTGTACGGCCTGTGGCTGATGCGCCGCATCGGCCAGAGCCACACCCAGGCGGATGCCTGACGACCCCTCCCGAACGAGGAAGACCGCCCATGACTTGCCTCTCGAAGACCCTCACCGGCGCCGCGATGGCCCTGGTTCTAGCCCCGGCCATCTGCGGGGCACAGACCACTGCCGCGCTGCCCGTCACCGCTGCTGCGCAGCCCACCGCCGCCGCCTCGCAACCAGCCGACCCGGCCGTCGTGCTGCAGGGTGCGGAACGCATTGGTGCCGGCCGCGTCACGGCCTATCGCAAGGGAGCGAGCACGCTGGTGGTGCTGACACCGGCTTCAATCGGCAAGCCGCTGCTGTGGTACAGCGAGGTGGTGCGCGTGCCGGCCGGCGCGGTCACTGCCGACAAGGGACTGCAGGTTGCCAGCCTGCTCGCCCGCTTCGAGCGCGTGGGCAACCACATCCATGTGCGCGACCTGAGCACGACGCAGAAACGCCGCGCCGGCGCCGCGCAGGGTGAGGCACAGCCACCGGCGGACAGTTCTGCCAGCGTGCCGGGCGCAGCACCGCGGGACCCTAAGCTGCGCCCGATCGACGTGGCTTTGAGCAGTTCGGAAATCGGCCCGCTGATCGCCAGCTTCCCCATCGTCGGCAGCCTGCCCGATGGCAGCGTCGTCCTCGACGTGACTTCCACGTTCTCCACCGACATCGCGGCCGCCACCGGCCGCACCGTCCTCGCCAAGGTCGGCGCCGTGGTGGCGGCGGTGGATTCGGCCAAGTCCTACATCGACGGCGTGCGCGTGCGTGGCGATGCGCTCACTGTGCGCTCGCACATCACCTTTCTGGCCGCGCTGAAGGCCGACCCGGTGGTCGGGCCGCAGCCGGTGTCGGTGGTACTGGGCCATTCGATCGTCTTCCTGCCTGAAAAGCCGATGGCCGGCCGCCCCGCCGACCCGCGCGTGGGCTACTTCAGCAACGAGTACACCGAGTTCGAATCCGAGCGCGGTACGGCGCAGGACAAGCGCTCGCTGATCGCGCGCTTCCGCCTGGAGAAGGCCAACCCGGCGGCGGCGGTCAGCGACCCGGTCAAGCCCATCACCTACTACCTGGGTCGCGGCACGCCCGAACGCTGGAAGCCGTTCGTTACCGCCGGCGTGCTGCAGTGGCTGCCGGTGTTCGAGGCGGCCGGCTTCAGCAATGCCATCCGCGTGCTCGATGCGCCTACGCCCGAGCAGGACCCCGACTGGTCGGCCGAGGACGTGACGATCAACGTCATCCGCTGGGTGCCGCAGGAGAACCTCAACGCCATGGGCCCGCATGTCAGCGACCCGCGCTCGGGCGAGACGCTGTCGGCCCACATCCAGGTCTGGCCGCAGGTGATCGATGGCTTCGGCCAGTACTACTGGGCGTTGTTTGGCGGTTCCGGCATCGATGCCGGAGCCGCGCGGCTGCCGCTGTCGACCGAGAAGTCAGGTGCGATCCTGAGCTACGTCGTCGCCCACGAAGTCGGCCACACGCTCGGCCTGATGCACAACCAGATCGCCTCCACCGCTTACCCGGTGGCACAGATGCGCCAGCGCGACTTTGCCAACCGCTACGGCCCCAACAGCTCGATCATGGCCTATGGGCGCTTCAACCAGGTGGCGCAGCCGGGCGATGGCATAACCCAGCTGTGGGCCGTGATCGGCCCCTACGACTATGCCGCCATCAAGTACGGCTATGGCGTGTTCGGCACCGACCCGGCGAGCGAGCGGCGCGAGTTGGCCGCCTTTGCCGAGACTTTCGGGCGCGACCGGCGGCTGTACTTCGGCAGCGAGGAGAGCATCGAGCTCTTCAGCCGCTTCCACCTGGACCCGCGCGTGCAGACCGAGAACACCGGCGCCGAGCGGGTCGAGGCCACCCGGCTGGGCGTGGCCAACCTGCTGCGCTCGCTCGACCGGCTGGACGCCGCCACCGGCGGCGATGCCAATCTGTATGCGTCCACCTACGACGTGCTGCTCGCACGCCACGTCGGTTTCCTGAAGTCGAACAACCGCCTGCTGGCCGGCGTCATGCCGGCCATGGGCACAGGCGAGGGCCCGCGGCCCAGGCTGGTGCCGGCAGCTGAGCAACGACAGGCACTGCAGTACCTGCTGGGCGAAGGCGCGGCCTCGCTCGAGCCCTACGCCGCGCCGGCGGTGGTCGAGCGGGTGGCGGTATACGGCGGCTATCGCGCCATCGACCGGCTGCAGGCCGCTATCGTCACCGACCTGATGACCGGTGCCAACGTCGCCCTGCTGGAGAGCCAGCGGCGCAGCGATCCGGCGGCCTATTCGTCGCTGGACTTCGGCCGCGACCTGCAGGCCGGCGTGTGGGGCGACCTCAAGACCAGCAGCCCGACCCGGCGCGCGCTGCAGCGCGGCTACATCGACGCCGCTCGTGAGCTGCTGACGGCATGGTCCAGGGGTGGCGCCGACGAAAAGAAGCTGGCCGACGCACTGCGTGCCGAACTGCCGGTGTCGCCCGCGGTCGCCCGGGTGATCGTGGAAACCGGTGACGACACTGTCTTCATTCCGTGGTTGCGCACGACCCTGCCCACGCTGAAGGCCCGACTGGAAGCCGCCTCGCGCAGTGCTACGGCCGAGGCCGACCGCCTGCACTACGCCGACATGGCAGTGCAGGTGGCGCGCCTGCAGAAGATCGGCATGCCGTGAGCGGACCGAAACTCGTCCGGCGACGGTCAGCGCGTCGCCGCAAACCGCAATGGCGGGCAACGCGACAGGCCGCGCAGCGCCAGTCCAGTGGGCCCGTCAATGAGGAACTGACTCGATGCGTACTGTGCTGAACTTCGTGGCCTGCGGCGCGCACACCGTGGCCGTGCGCAACCCCGGCGGCATGGCGATGCCGTTCGATGTGGTTGTCACGTTCGAGGACGGGACCACGGAGCGTGTGCACCGCACGCCCGCCGTCTGGCAGGCGGATGGACGCAGGACCGAAGTGCGGGTCGCGGGCGGCAAGGCGCTGCGCTCGGTGAACCTCGACACCGGCATCTTTCTGGATGCCAACCCCGGCGACAACACCTGGACGGCGGCCGTCAGTCAACAACCCACCTCGACCGGAGCGCGCCCGTGACACTTGCCCTCGATCCCAAGCTCAGCCTGTGGCAGCGCATCCTGCACTTTGCGCCGACGCGCATGGCACTTTTCTATTCCACGCTGACCTACCTGTACCTGGCCGCCTACTTCTATCGGACTTCGTTCACGCACGGCCCGCTGCAGGCGCTGGGCGCAACGGTGATGGCCGGCGCGACGATGCTGATTGTCTATGCGGGCCTGGTCATCTACATCGAACGCCGCACGGTCAGCGAGCTGGCACTGCGGCCCATGGCCCGCGAACTGGGCCTCGGCCTGCTGCTCGGCTTCGGTCTGTACAGCGTGTGCATGCTGATCCTGATGGCGCTGGGCAACTACCGCATCGACGGCCTGCGCGACTGGCACATTTTGCTCACGGGCATGGCCACCGCGCTGGCTACGGGCGTCTTCGAGGAGCTGCTGTTCCGCGGCGGGGTGTTCCGCCTGACGCAGGAATGGTTCGGCAGCTGGGTGGCGCTGGTCGTCTCGTCGCTGGTGTTCGGCTTCGTCCACTGGGGTGCCGATGGCGCCACCCTGCAGGGCCTGTTCTCGATCTCGGTCTGGGCCGGCTTGCTGCTGTCGGCGACCTACCTGCTCACCGGCCGCCTGTGGCTGGGCATCGGCCTGCACGCCGCCTGGAACTACACGCAGGGCACGGTGTACTCGGGCATCGTCTCGGGCAACGCGCCCCCCGAAGGCCTCTTCAAGTCCACCCTGCAGGGCTCCGAGTGGCTCACCGGTGGTGTCTTTGGCGTGGAGGCCTCGCTGGTCGCCCTGGCGGTCTGCAGCACGGTCGGCGTGCTGATGCTGGTCAAGGCAGTCCAGCTCGGCCGCATCGTGCCGCCGCTCTGGAAGCGCCAGCGCTGAGTGGGCGAATCAAAGTGCTCACGAAGTGAGGCAGCCGCGCAGGTTGGGGCGCTCGGGTCGAAACTGCGCGGCTCCCTGAAGGCGTGGCCGCCTCAGCCAGCTCGTGTCAACGTCTCGCGCAAGGTCTTCGAGGGCGGTTCGCCGTAGGCGTTTCGGTAAAGCGCGGCAAAGCGGCCAAGGTGTGAGAATCCCGCCTCGATCGCCACCCGCGTGACATCCTCGCCGGGCTCAACGCGCCGCAGGTGTCGGTGCGCCACCGCCAGCCGGCGCTCGAGTACGAACCGCATCGGCGACATGCCACGTTGTGACTGAAAGGCCAATTGCAGGCAGCGTTCGCCCACGCCGGCAACACGGCACAGCTGTCCCAGCGTTATCGGCTCGGCTAGATGGGTATCGATCCATTCTTGCACTGCCGCTAGCCGGGACGGCGATAGCGGCCGCGCAGCCACCACCGCGGACCCCGCCAGCAACGATTCGGTAAGCGCGGACACTGCGCGTGCCTCACATAGCGCGCGCAGGCGCGTATCTCCCGCGTCGGCCAGTGCCTGCGCGAGCGCCTGCAAGGCTGGCCCGAGCGCAAGCGGCGAGGGGCACAATGCGCGCGACTGCCACGCCCACGGCCCGGTGCCACCAGTACGGCGCGACTGAATTTCCGCCACAAGTGTTGCGGCGTCCATGCTGAAGATGAAGTGCGCACCCGCCGCATTGCGCCGCGTATGCTCCCAGCCCGGCGCAACGAACATCGCCTGCCCGCGTCCCACACTTTGTCGGTGCCGACCGAAGACATACGTGCTCCCGCTGTCGAGCGGGACGTGAACGTAAGGGTACGGAAAGGCGGCACGCATCGTCTGTGTTAGCCGCGCGCCGGTCCATACCAACGCGGCTCGGTTGTCGCCCAACGCGTCGCGACGATAGCCGAGCGGACCGCGACCATCCACGCTGCGCGAGTGCTCGCCGTCCACCTTTCCTGCAAAGCTGCGCACTTCGTCGAGCTGGTTGGTGACGAACGGCCGCAGCGAAGAGGGCCGAATGGGAGCGATGGCAGCCTCGAGCATCATGGTGGAACGATTCGGTGCGATGGTCGATAGCGGGAGGAACTGCGGATTGCGCCGGGCGCTTAAGTCGGCCGTATTCTTACATGCCGCACGCAAATCCCCGCTCCACCTGAGGAAGCGACTTGCCACCGTGCCGCCAGAGCGACTTCTCGCCAGCCGCGGGACGGCCCAAGGATTGACTGGTCAGTGTGGGTAGTCAGGATTTCCCAATGCCCACGACAATAGGCAGCAGTAGGACCTACACGACCGGATGTGACCACCTTGTGTGTCGATTGAGGCATGAACCTCGGTGCATACCCATTTGAAGGTCAAATGCTGCCTGCGACTGGATCTGTCGTGACAACCTGGGCCGGTGGCTGCTGCTGCGCTGGTGGCAACGCGGGCTTTGGCAGCTGGGTTACGGTTGGCTGCGCGGTCGCCAGGGGCTGCGGCGAGTTGTACGTCGTCGGCACCCGTGGCTGAGCGGTGACGTTGATCGGCGGCTTCCTCGGCGTCGGACCTGTCATCACCGGAACGGGTGGCTGCTGCTGGACGATCGCCGACAGAAAGGTGAAAAGTCTTCGTCAGCACCGTGACACTGCCCCGTCGCTGACACGCTGTCGCGCGCTTGGCCAACCTTCCGGTTACCGCCGCGCTGCTTGACCGAAAGGTGCGACTGGCCGAAGCGGGCCTGCGCTGGTGTGATCATCCCGCGGTTGCATCCGGATGGCCGAGCGCAGGAAGGCGAGCCGACTGTTCGGTTTTCGGATAGCCGCAACTCGGAGGATGCGCTCGAATCGGCTGCTGCAGCCGCTCAGGATCGGATGAGCGTCTGTGTCACGACGGTAGTAGTGGCCGGGATGAACCGCCTCGCGCGCTGAACTGCGGTGATCGCTGGCCGGATGGCCCGGGCCTCTGTCACCCGAGCCTGCCGGATGCTCGGCTTTCGCCTGACGCCCGGTCGCGCTGTCGGGCCGGGACGCAGATGGCGGCCGTTTGCACGGCCTGGGTAGCTGGCAAGGGACGGGTGACGTCGCCAGCGAAGGGAAGTTCGGTGGACCCACCATGGTTTCGTCGGCGCGTGCAATGCCGATATCTTGGAAAGGATCGGGCACTTGCCGATGATTGAGCGGAGCGGCTGGTCCGGCCTGCGGGTTGGTCTGCTCGCTGGAGCAAACTCGCTGGGTCTTGCCATGTCGGGGACGGCTGACGGCTCGTCGGCGGTGGGGGGCGTCGTTACGCGGTTCATGTCGCCCGATGGGGTCGAGGAGCGCTGCGTCGTGCTGACACGCATGCCGGGGGCGGCCTATAGGGACGCGGAACTGCGCGAGGAAGCCGCGCTCTGCGCAATCGACTTCTATCGTGGCACGCATGCACTGTGTCCCAAACTGTTCAGTACCAGCCCCGCTACGCTCGTGCATGACCTGCGAGGGGCCGCCTATGCAGGCCGCATGGAGCGCTTCGAACGGGAGATCTGCCCGCGCGGACAGATCGTCGTGCGCGAGGCGGCGGACGCGCCGGTCTCCTACAAGATGTCGGTCAATACACGCGAGACCAGTGCAACCTTTGCCAACGCGTCGCTGCTTTACTACCACTACGCACGCTACTTCGATGCTGCCGTCCACGTCCCGGCGGCTGTGCTGCGCACGATGGACCGCGGTGCGCACCGCGCCCGCGTCGCTGCTGCCGGAGAGCAGGAATCGGGCGACCGACCGGCGCTGCACATGAACCATGCCGCGTGGCAGCCGCTGGCGCAGGCGGAACTGCAGCCCGAGAACTACACGCCGGCCGACGAGCTCTTCACCGCGGATCGGCGGTCCGTGTACGGCGTGATGCTGCATCCACGCGGGCGGCAGTACGGCGAGGAATTCAACGGCTCACGGCGTTCCGGCTGGGGCGACGGGCAGAGCCGGGACTTCCAGGAAACCGCCCCGTTCGTCGCCCTGCGCAGCAGCCGGCCCCTCGCGGGCGCGATCGAGGAAGGACTGCGGCGCGGACATGCCGCCTCGGCGATCCCGGCGGCGGCGCGCGAGGCGCAGATGGTGTTCTGGATGCGCGACCTGGTCGACATCGCGCTGCTCGATTTTCTGTTCAGCCAGCAGGATCGCATCGGTAACGTCGACTACCTGACATACTGGTACTGGGCGGAGGGCGGACAGGTGCGCCGCACGCCGGCCCATGGCGCGCACCCGCCGGACGATCTCGCCGCGTACGGGCCGAAGCTCATCAAGCGCACCGAGCTCGGCGACAATGACGCCGGCGTCCGCCTGAGTTACCTGAACTTCACCCAACTTACCGAATTGCTGGAAGCGCTCCGCCACTACAACGCTGCGACGTATGCGAAGCTGATGGCGCTCGACCAGGACTTCGCAGCCAACGGGCCGCGCTGGTCGTATACGCGTGACAGCTTCGGGCTGAGCGAAGCGGAGTTCCGGCGCATCGCCGGCAACGTACGCGATGCCGCTGCTATCCTGCGCGCGGCGTGCCGCGCGGGCCGGCTGCGGTTCGATCTGGAACCGGAAGCGTTCCTGCGCGACGGAGCAGTCGCGGAAACTGCAGTCGACTGCGGGCAGCACTGAACAATGGCTGTGGCAGTTTCCGCGGGCCCAGGCCGCTCTCCGCTCGAACGATTCCTGTCGCTGTTCGCGGAAGTCCGCGGCGGTGAGGGCGGCCGCCTTCTGCTGCTGGTCTTCAACGTGTTCCTGATCCTGACCGCGTACTACGTGATGAAGCCGGTGCGCGAGGCGCTGATCCTCGCCCAGCCCGGCGGGGCGGAAATAAAGAGTTACTCGATGGCGCTGCAGGCGGTGCTGCTGGTGTTTCTCGTACCTGCCTACGGCAAGCTCGCCACCTGGCTGCCGCGCCGGCGCCTGATCAACAGCGTCACCGCGTTCTTCATTGCGTGTCTGCCGCAGTTCTACCTGGCCGCAGAGCAGGGCTGGCCGGTCGGCATCCCGTTTTTCCTGTGGATCGGCATCTTCAGCCTGATGGTGATCGCGCAGTTCTGGGCCTATGCCAACGACATCTACACGCCGGATGAAGGCAAGCGGCTGTTCGCGCTGATCGCCTTCGGCGCCTCGCTCGGGGCCGTCTTCGGCTCGTTCATTTCCAGCCGGCTGATCGGTGTGCTCGGCGTCCACACGATGCTGCTGGTCGCGGCGGTGATCCTCGCGATGAACCTGGTCGTCTTCAACGTGATCGACCTCCGAGAGCGCAGCCGCAGCCGCGCGCGCGCCGGCGGCGAGGCTGACGCCCGCATCGGGCATGGCAACGCGTTTGGACTGGTTCTGCGCAACCGCTATCTGCTGCTGATCGCCCTCATGATCCTGCTGCTCAACTGGGTCAACGCCACCGGCGAGTACATCCTCTCTTCGATCGTGCAGCGCGCCGCGGAGGAGCGGGTGGCGGCCGGCGAACTGGCGCGCGCCGATGAGAGTGCCTACATCGGGTCGTTCTATGCCGGGTACTTCCAGGTCGTAAACGTGGTCGGCATGCTGCTGCAGCTGTTTGTTGTCTCAAGGATCGTCAAGCACCTCGGTGTTGCCGTGGCCGTCTGCGTGCTTCCAGTCATCGCGCTCGGCAGCTACGCGGTGGCGGCGCTGTTGCCGTCGCTGGTGGTCATGCGCTGGGTCAAGACGGCGGAGAATTCGGTCGACTACTCGCTGCAGAACACGGTGCGGCAGATGCTGTTTCTTCCGACGACGCGAGTGGAAAAGTACAAGGCCAAGCAGGTGATCGACAGCTTTGTCGTGCGCGCCGGGGACGTCTTGTCCTCGGCGACCGTCTTCATCGGCACGGCTCTGCTGGCGCTGGGCACGGCGGGGTTTGCCTGGATCAACGTGGTCCTGGTGCTCTTCTGGCTCGTGGCCGCCGTGCTGGTCGGCCGCGAGTTCCTCCGTCGCACCGACAGCGGAAGTGGAGGCTCGGTTTGACCGCGGGCACGGCGGCAGGCCGACCGGGCTGGCGCGGGATCTGGCAGCGGCTGAGCCTGTCCGGCCGCATCGTCGCCGGCCTCGCGGCGGGCGTATTCATCGGCCTGTTCTTCGGCGAAGGCGCGGCCGTGCTGCAGCCGGTCGCTGACATCTACATCCGCCTGATGCAGATGACCGTGCTGCCTTATCTGGTCATCACGCTGATTCTCGGGCTGGGGCAGCTCGATGCGGCCCAGGCCCGGCGGCTAGCGCTGCGCATGGCGGCGTTGCTGGCGATCTTCTGCGCGCTGGCGCTCGCAGTGATCGCGCTGATGCCGCTCGCCTTTCCGGCTTTCAGGGATGCGACGTTCTACACGAACGCCGCAACGGAGCCGCGACAGTCGTTCGCGTTTGCCGACCTGTTCTTCACGCCGAACCCGTTCCATGCCCTGGCCAACTCGATCGTGCCGGCCATCGTGCTGTTCAGCTGTGCGCTCGGCATCGCGCTCATCGGCAGCGATGACCGTGCACCCGCGCTGACCCTGCTCAGGACGCTCGACGGCGCCATCGGCCGCGTCACGCGTTTCGTCGTCGGGCTGACGCCGATCGGGGTCCTTGCCATCGCCGCGGTGGCCGCGGGCACGATGGATCCCGCCATGCTGACGCGGCTGGAGGTGTACTTCGTCACGTTCGCCGTGGCATCGCTGCTGCTGGCCTTCGTGGTGTTGCCCGCGTGCGTGATGGCCGTGACGCCGTTTTCCTATCGCGAGATCGTCGGCATTGCCAAG
>Ga0105097_10000700_pt1 | contig 15526 bp, 15 predicted proteins | sample PPLLak12cMay2015_FD_87035 | JGI IMG/M metagenome (GOLD analysis project Ga0105097, IMG submission 87035) | Freshwater sediment microbial communities from Prairie Pothole Lake near Jamestown, North Dakota, USA - PPLs Lake P7 Core (1) Depth... | ecosystem: Environmental > Aquatic > Freshwater >... | reverse complement strand
TCAACCGCACCTCCCGCCAGCGGTGCGGCGAAACCTTTGAAGCGGTGCGGAGTAAATTCAAAGAGGTGTTTATCACCCTGTTCAACGGCGGTCGGGCCGAGCTCGTCCTCCTGGATGAATCCAACCTTCTGGAGACCGGCGTGGACATCGTCGCCCAGCCTCCGGGGAAGAAACTGCAGAACATCTCCCTCCTTTCCGGTGGAGAAAAGGCCCTGACGGCGGTCGCGCTCATCATTTCTCTCTACCTGATCAACCCCAGCCCTTTCTGTCTCATGGATGAAGTGGATGCCCCCCTGGATGACGCCAACGTCGGTCGGTTCAACCGCTTGGTGAAGGAGCTTTCCCAGAGATATCAGATCATCCTCGTCACCCACAACAAGAGCACCATGGAGCTGGCCGACACGCTTTACGGCGTCACCATGGAAGAGCCCGGCGCTTCCAAAATCGTCTCCGTGCGGTTAAATTAAATACGGCAAGGGTCGTTAAGCGGGGGGAGTTGAAAAAGACGTCGCAACTCTCTCCTTCCGATTCTTGACCTGTTCCCCCTGCGCTCTCGCGGTTTGCGCCTTGCGGTTTTCGGGAGAGAAAATGGCGGAAGAAAAAAAAGGGTTTTTTAAGCGGCTGAAAGAAGGTTTATTCAAGACCCATCAGGGTTTCGTCGGCAAGATCGACCAGATCGTGGCCGGGAAGAAGAAGATCGACGACGATCTTCTCTCGGAACTCGAGGAAACCCTGATTACCAGCGACATCGGAGTCTCGACCGCCCAGCTCCTGCTGGATCATGTAACCCAGAAAGTCCGGCGCAAGGAACTCGAAGATGCGGATCTCCTGAAAAAGACCCTGCAGGAGCAGATGTACCAAATCCTCCTCCCCCAGGAAAAGCCGTTCCCTCTCGCCGGCGCCCGTCCCTATGTAATCATGGTCGTGGGCGTGAACGGGACGGGAAAAACCACCACGATCGGAAAGATGGCCCAGAAGTTCGCCGCCCAGGGGAAATCCGTCCTGATGGCGGCGGCGGACACCTTCCGCGCCGCCGCGATCGAGCAGCTGGAAATCTGGGGGCAAAGGGCGGGCTGCGAAGTGATCCGGCAGAAAAGCGGGTCCGACCCTTCCGCCGTGGTCTTTGACGCGCTCAAAGCGGCCCAGTCGCGCCAGACGGAGGTGGTTCTGGTGGATACGGCCGGCCGGCTGCACACTAAGATCAATCTCATGGAAGAGCTGAAAAAAATGAGGCGCATCATGGAGCGGGAGCTGCCGGGGGCCCCCCACGAAGTCCTGCTGGTTCTGGACGCCACGACCGGCCAGAATGCCATTGCCCAGGCAAAAATGTTCACAAAGACCGTAGGCGTGACCGGGATCGTCCTGTCTAAACTGGATGGCACGGCCAAAGGGGGGATCTTAGTGGCGATTTCCAACGAGCTGAAAATCCCGATCCGTTACATCGGCATCGGGGAAAAGATCGACGACCTGCGGGAGTTCAACGCCCGCGACTTCGTCGACGCCCTATTTTAAAATCAGGAGGAAATGGGATTTGCTCTTTTCCCCCTATTTCTTTATTTTTATCTCCCCGCTTTTTGAAAACGGGATCGTGGCGCTGCCCAGGGCGGCCTTCACGATTGCCGCCCCCTCGATTTTGTAATGCAAATCTCTTCCCGCCCGGATTTCCTTCAAAGGATTCCCGAGATTCTTGAAATCGGCCCGCAGGGGAACCTGGACAAGGGTTGCAGCGGACTTCGCAATCAGGACTTCCTGATCCATCCTCCCTTTCCCGACTTCCTGGTCATTGAAATAAATCGTGTAATCCAGAGCCCGCAGTTTCAGATCAAAGGTGTTGGGATTTTGGACCTCCACCCCGAAAAGAAACTGGACCCCCAACAGAGAAAAGCGGGTAATGGCCACTTCCTTCAGGTTGAAAGTGGGCTTTTCGATAAACCAGCTCAAGCAAGATGATAGAAAAATCAGAATCGCGAAGACGCTGATGATCTTGGCGGATTTCATTTCCTTGGACTCCTGGAATAAACTCTATCTTCTGGCAGGGTTTCTGTCAACCCTTCTCTCCATCTTGCCCTCCTTCACTTTTGATCTTTGTTTTTAGGGTGAGGGCTTGGGTTGGGCGCGGGGGCGGCGCCGCGCTTCGCGAAAGCACCGGCGGTTCCTCTTCATTCCTTTCCTTGACTCCCTTCAAAAAATTCCCTACACTCAAAGAAGGAATGGCATATCCCTTGTAAGAACATATCCTACGATCCAAGATCTATGTCGATTCTTCTGAAAAATATAACCTTAGGGTTGGACGAAGAAGAAGCTCTCCTGAAGGAAAAGGCCGCGGCGGCGCTTCGAATGGCTCCCGGGGAGATTTCCGGGCTGAAAATCATCCGCAAGTCCTTGGACGCCCGCAAAAAAAACCGGATCCATTTCCTTTATTCCCTTGCCGTTTCCTTGCCCCCGGAATTGGAAAAACAAGTCCTTGGCTCCGCCTTACCGGAGATTTCTCCTCTGGAAGAGAGCCTTCCTCTCCCGGCCATCCGCATCGAAAAAGGACCTAAGGAGCGTCCGGTCGTTGTGGGAACCGGTCCGGCAGGCCTCTTTGCCGCTTTGCGCTTGGTAGAATCCGGGGCGCCCCCCCTGATTGTCGAAAGGGGGAAAGAAATCCCGGAACGGGTGAAGGATGTTGACCGCTTCTGGAATGAAGGGGATCTGGATTCGGGAAGCAACGTGCAGTTCGGGGAAGGAGGAGCCGGCACTTTTTCCGATGGGAAACTCTACACCCGCCTTCAGGAGCCCCGAATTGCTTTCATCCTCAAAACCTTTTGCCGCTTTGGCGCCCCGGAGGAAATCCTTTACCTGCAACGACCCCACCTCGGCACGGACCGGCTGCGAAGAATTATCCTGGCCCTCAGAAAATATCTGCAGGAGAAGGGGGCGGAATATCGATTTCGAACCCAGCTCACAGGGCTGGAAATTCATCAGGGGGCCATCCAGGGCGCCATCCTGAACGATCAAATCAGAGTCCCGGCGTCCGTCTTGATTCTGGCAATCGGCAATGGCGCCCGGGATACGTTTCAGATGCTAAGCGGATTCGGGGTAGCGCTGGAAGCCAAACCTTTCGCCCTCGGCCTCAGGGTCGAACACCCTCAGAAGCTCATCGACCGCATCCAGTACGGACCCTCTGCCGGCCACCCCCGTCTGCCGCCGGCCGATTATCATCTTACCTTCCGCAGTTCCCAAAACCGCGGAGTCTACTCTTTTTGCATGTGCCCGGGAGGTCTCGTAATTGGAGCCGGGTCCGAATCCGGGCAGGTTGTCACGAACGGGATGAGCCTTTTTCGGCGAAACGCGCCTTGGACGAACAGCGCCTTAATCGTCAGCGTAGGCCCTAAGGATTTTCCTTCGCAGGGTCCTTTGGCCGGGATAGAATTCCAGAGAAAATGGGAAGAAAAAGCTTTCCTCCTGGGGGGCAGGAATTTCAAAGCCCCGGCTCAAAATCTCCTCGACTTTTTAAACGGCCGCGACCCGGGCCCGATCCGGGAAACGAGCTTCCAGCCCGGAGTTTCCCCGGCCCGCCTCCAGGAGTGTCTTCCTTCGTTTGTGGTTGAAGGGTTGAGGGAGGCTCTCCCGGTCTTCAACCGCAAAATGCCGGGCTTCTGCTCGCCGGAGGCGGTTCTGATCGGGGTGGAGACGCGGACTTCTTCTCCGCTGCGCATCCTGCGGGCGGAGGATTTTCAGTCCCGGACCGTCAGGGGCCTCTATCCCTGCGGCGAAGGATCCGGATATGCCGGCGGCATCGTCAGCTCGGCCCTGGACGGAATCAAGGCGGCGGAGGCAATCATAAAAACATGGGCATAGGGGGCTGGGGGGTAGGAAAAAATGTTGCGCGTCGAGCAAGACCCGGTTGCAAGGTACATGGTCCAAATTGCCTAAGAAAACTTGGTCAGGGTTTTAGTTCTTTGCCTTTTACTACTTGCTGCTTGCGCCTTACGACTTACGCCTTGCGCCTTCCGCCTTTTAAGGAGGAAAAATGGAAAGGATCTTCATCAATCAATTCAAGAGAGGGCAGAGCGTCGAAGGGCTTTTTCTGGCCAAGGAAAAAACGGTCGGCAAGACCAAGACCGGGAATCCCTACCTTTCCCTGCGCCTTGCCGACCGAACCGGGGAAATCGAGGGAAGGGTGTGGGATAAAGCCTCGGATTTCGGATCCCTCTTCCAAAAGGACGATGTGATCAAGGTCCACGGCGAGGTCGATGAATTCCAAGGGGTTCTGCAACTCCGAGTCCTCCGCCTTCGCAAAGCCGCCGCCGGAGAGTTCGAGGCAACCGACTTTTTGCCCCAGACCGCGCATGACGTCGATTCGATGCTCTCCGAAATCCAGGGAATCGCAGGGTCCCTTCGCAACCCCCATCTGCGCGCCCTTCTCGATTCTTTCTTGGCAGATGAAGAGTTCGTGAAAAAATTCAAGACCGCGCCCGCCGCCAAAGCCATGCATCATGTTTACATCGGCGGTTTGCTGGAACACACCCTGTCCGTCCTTCGCCTCATCCGCTTGGTGGCGCCGCAATACAAAGCCATCGACCTGGATCTGATCCTCGCCGGCGGCTTCCTTCATGATATCGGGAAGGTGGATGAACTCGCCTATGAGCGCGCCTTCGACTACAGCGACCGGGGCCGGCTTCTCGGGCATATTACGTTAACCGTGGAAAAGATCGGTGAAAAAATTCACTCCCTGCCCGATTTCCCCGAAACCCTGGCTCTCCTTTTGAAGCACCTGATCCTCAGCCACCACGGGGAATATGTCTTTGGGTCGCCCAAACGGCCCAAGACCCTGGAAGCCCTGCTCCTTCACCACTTAGACGATTTAGACGCGAAAATCAACGGCTTCATGGCCTGGATTGAAAAAGAGAAGGAATCGCCTTCGCGGTGGACCTCCTACCACAAGCTGTTCGACCGGTTCATCCTCAAACCTGAGGAGATCGAAAGGGAGGAAAATACCTGACCTTCATTCATGGGCGGCGACCCTTCAGGAAGCCGTTCCATTTCAAAATGAGCTCCGTGCCTGATCGGAAAGGAATTCCATGCGATCTTCTTTAACCGTCGAATGCATTCTGGGATTGTCTCGCAATTTTATGGAAAGCCGGATCCTCCTGACGGCCGCCGAATTGAATCTTTTTGCCCTCCTCAGTCCCCAACCTCTCTCCGCAACGGAAGTGGCCGGGCGGCTGCCGGGGAATTTGCGCGCCGTGACCATCCTGCTGGATTCGCTCGCGGCCATGGGCTTTCTTGAGAAACAGGCGGGGCGCTACCAATGCCTCCCCCCGACTGCCCACCTTCTTTCGCCGGATCGGCCCGACTCCGTCCTCCCCATGGTCCGGCATGCCGCCCATCTCTGGCGGAGGTGGACACACCTCACGGAAACGGTGAGCGGGTCAGAAGACCGGTCCGCGGAAACCCTTCCGCAGGACGAAGAGGACCTGCGGGCCTTCATCGACGCCATGCACGCCATTGCCGCCCCCATGGCTTCCCGGATCGTAAAAGCGGTAAATCCCGCGGGGGCTCGGGCGCTCTTAGATGTAGGAGGGGCTTCGGGCACCTACACCCCTGCCTTTCTTCAGGCCGATCCGAAAATGAAAGCCACCTTGTTCGACCGACCTCCGGTGATCGAAATAGCCCGGAAGCGTTTGGCGGAGGCGGGGGTGCTCGACCGCGTCTCCCTCACCCCCGGAGATTTCTATGCCGAAGAACTTCCCTCCGGCCATGACCTTGCCTTTGTTTCGGCCATCCTTCACCAGAATGGCCCGGAGCAGAATTCGGAACTATTCAAAAAGGTGCTGCGCTCGCTGCAGCCCGGGGGAAGAATCGTGCTCCGCGACCACATCATGGAGCCGGATCGGACGGAACCCATAAGCGGGGCGGTCTTCGCAGTCAACATGCTCCTCGCCACCGAGGGCGGGAACACGTACACCTTTGAGGAACTTGAAGGGGGTCTGACGCAGGCCGGCTTTGTTCGCGTGCGCCTGATTCAAAAAGGAGAGCACATGGATGGGTTGGTAGAAGGCTTCAAACCTTGATGAGCTCGTAAAATGTCAGCTGAAGGATGGTTTCGTAAAAAGTCCATCTGCGGCGTTGCGCTTCAACTTCCTCGTTGCAGAAGGTAGGGACTTTTCCCCCTGCCCCCTGCCCCTTGCGTCTTTTTTCCTTACCACCAATACGGGTGGCGCCAATACGGCCGGTACCCCCACCAGGGGTAGAACGGGTCATAATAGTATGAGGGGTAATAGGGCGAGTAGGGAACAAGTTTTTCCCACAAGTGAATCTCCTTGGCGGTGACACAAGGGTAGCTGTAATGCCGGGTTCCCAAGGGGAGAACCTCCTTGCCGGAGATTTCCCCGGCCACCGTGATCTCTCTTCCCTCCTTGTAAATGGCCGGGTCCAGAAACCCGTTGTATTGGATGATGAAACGGCCCGGGGATCGATCTGTATTCTTGGGGCGGGTATCGAGATCCAAATCCGTCAGCCTTACTTTTATCAGGGTTTCATCCGGACGATTGAGGGTCTCCACAATGACGCCTCCCCAGACGACCGTTCTACCCTGAAACGCCTCCGGATCCTTCTGGACATCCCCAAAGGTCAAGGAAGGGTCCGCCTGATCCATAATGTTCTTGGAAAAAGGCGCGCAGGAAATGATCCAGACAAGCACCGCGAGGAGGACCAAAATCTTTTTCATCGAATCACCGTTCCAATTCCGATCCCAAAATGGAAAAAGGGCCCGCTCGTTGATTCCGGCCGCCATAAATGGCTTTCCCTGGATAAGATGACCGGAAAGGTATAAACCAGGTCTTTGATTTTATCGACTCTTTTCCCCTGTACTTCTCCGATCACCGTGATTTTCCGGCCGGGGGCGTAAATGGCAGGGTCCTGAAAGCCCGGAAATACGATGAAAAACCTTCCATAAGAAACATCGGCGTCCTGGGGCCGATTCTCCCAATCCAAGGGCTTCTGGAGGACTTCCACCCACGTTTCGTTTGCTTCCATCCAGATTTGGATGATCTCTCCGCCATACATCACGGTTCTGTCTCTGTATTGATCCGGGTCGCGAAGGAGAGCCTGAAAAGAGATATTGGTTTCTACGCGGTTTAAGGACTGGGGGGAAAAGGCCGGCGCACAGGCGAAGAGAGCCATGACCAAACCCGCCAGGGTACAAATTTTTTTTTTCATTTTCCCTCCCCGAGAAAGAGGAAAAGGAGTGTTTCTCGATCGTCTTAAATGCTATTATATCAAAAATCGGGCGGGTCGGGGAGAAACTTGATCCCTCCTTTGCCTATGGGCAAAATTCCGATCCGCACAACTCTCCGCGAGTGGGAAGGCGACCCCGGTCCCGGCGGAAAAAACCAAAAACCTGAAAAGGAGAAAGCAACCATGAATTTTCCAGAACTTCTCGCAAAGCGGCGATCCGTTCGCGACTATCAGAACCGGGAGGTGTCCCCGGAGGTTGTCAAAGACATTCTCAAAGACACTTGCCTCGCCCCCAGTTCCGGAAACGGCCAACCCTGGCAGTTTATCGTCGTCAATCACAAGGAATGGGTCCGCAAGTTATCCGATGAGAGCAAAAAGAACTTCGTGGCCGCCATCGAAAAAGACCCGAATTCACCCCTGAAAAAATACGAGGGTAATCTGCGCAGCAAAGACTTCAATGTCTTTTACAACGCTCCCTGTTTGGTCTATATCGGGGGGCCTAAAGACCTCCGTTCCCTCGATCTGGACTGCTCCCTGGCAGCCTGTTATTTCATGTTTGCGGCCACGGCCCGAGGTTTGGGAACCTGCTGGATCAATTTGGGCTCCGAGATCCGCGATCCGGAAATTCAAAAAGCCATCGGGATGCCTGCCGACTTCCGGATCGTTGCTCCCATGGCCCTGGGGTATCCGAACGTCGTCCCGGAACTGCCGGGGCGGAATCAACCGCAGATCTTGAAGACAATTTCATGAGGCAATCTCATCGCCCCCCCTGGGAGATGATCCGAATGTGGAAAGGAGCTCGAATTGGGACCGATTTCCGAGTTTGAACGTTTTGATGCTACAGGTCTTGCTGAACTCGTTCGGAAAGGAGAAGTTCAACCGCTCGAACTGATCGAGGCGGCCATCGAAAGAATCGAGCGCTGGAATCCCCGGCTCAATGCCGTCGTGACCCCGCTTTTCGAACAGGCGCGGGCCGCGGCCAAGGAGCCTCTGCCCGAGGGCCCCTTCCGCGGTGTTCCTTTCCTGCTCAAAGACTTGGGCGCCGGCGGCGCCCTCGGCGGGGTCCGGATGACCATGGGCACGGCTTTTATGAGCCGCTTCGTACCCGACCACGACAGCGAGCTGGTAAAGCGCCTCAAACGGTCCGGGTTGATCATCCTCGGCAAGACCAACACCCCGGAACTGGGGATCCTGCCTACAACCGAACCTCGGTTTCTTGGCGCCTGCCGCAACCCCTGGAACTTGAGCCGGACGACCGGCGGATCCAGCGGCGGCTCGGCGGCAGCGGTGGCGGCCGGCTTCGCGCCCATGGCTCACTCCAATGACGGGGGCGGGTCGATCCGCATCCCGGCCTCCTGCTGCGGGCTCTTCGGCCTGAAACCGACCCGCGCCCGCACCCCCCTCGGGCCGGATTACGGGGATCTTTTTAGCGGCCTGATCGCGGACCACGCGGTCACCCGCTCCGTCCGGGATTCTGCCTCTTTGCTGGACGCCACCTCCGGCCCCGATGTGGGAGATCCCTATTGGGCTCCACCGCCTGAACGCCCTTTTTTGCAGGAAGTCGGCCAAAGCCCGGGAAAATTGCGGGTCGCTTTCACCACCAAAGCGGTAGGGGACATCTCGGTTCACGCGGACTGCATAAAAGCGGTTCAGGACGCCGCCAGGCTCTGCGCCTCCCTGGGACACGAGGTGGAAGAGGCTTCTCTCGATCTCCCTTGGGAGATGATCTCCCAGAGTTTTACGGTCCTATGGTCGGCGTGGTGCGCGTTTGTTATCGACGGCCTCTCCTTCGTAACCGGGAAAACCCCGAATCCCGGCGAATTTGAACCTTTGACTTGGGCACTTTACTCCATGGGCAAAAGACAGGAAGCTTCGGCGTATCTTCTTTCTCTTTCGCTTCTGCAGAGATTCTCCAGGGAGGTGGCCCGTTTTTTCCTCCGTTATGACACCCTGCTTACCCCCACTCTCAGCGAACCCCCGCTTCCCTTGGGGTCTTTTGATTCTCCTCCGGACAACCCTTTGCACGGGCTCAGGATGGCCGAGAAATTTGTTCCATTCACCCCGATCTGCAATATCACGGGTCAGCCGGCCATGTCGATTCCTCTTTATTGGAATGCCGAAGGGCTCCCAATCGGAGTTCATTTTGTGGGCCGATTCGGGGATGAAGCGACCCTCTTTCGTTTGGCAGCCCAACTGGAAGAAGCTTGTCCCTGGAACAAGAGATTTCCTTCGCTGCCAACAAAATGAGGATGATCTCGGGAAAAGGCCCGGAATGGGCCTTGGGGTCATTCCGACGAAAGCCGGAATCCAGAATTTGCAAACGGTTAAGAAATAATCTGGACTCCGATTTTCGCCGGGATGACGGCTTTTTCCAAAACCATCGAGCCGCCTAATTTTTCTTGCTCTCTCCGCTCAAATAGGAGAGAATCCGTTGGTAAAGCTTTGAGCTTTTCATTTCAGCCGCCGGGGAGAAAGGAGAAAAGGTATGATTGAGGATTTTAAGAAATTCATCATGAGAGGAAACGTGCTGGACATGGCCGTCGGGATCATCATCGGGGCCGCCTTCGGATCCATCGTGAATTCCCTCGTAGCCGATGTGATCATGCCGCCCATCGGTCTTATCCTGGGCAATGTGGATTTTTCCAACTTGTTTTTGGTTTTGAGAGATGGGGCAAAGGCCGCCGGTCCTTACGCCTCCCTAACGGCGGCCAAGGCGGCGGGAGCAATTACGGTGAACGTGGGGGTTTTTATCAATACGCTTATCAGCTTCCTGATCGTAGCCCTCGCCGTATTCCTTCTGATTCGCAACATCAATAAGCTCTATAAGAAACAGGAGGCGGCTCCCACAGCCAAAGATTGCCCCTATTGTCTGATGAGCGTCCCGCTCAAAGCCACCCGCTGCGGGCATTGCACTTCGGAATTGAAAGCATCTTAACCCGCCCTGAATTTATCAGAATATCTAAAGAGGATGATCTCGTAAAAAGCTCCAGATGCAAGGCGCGCAAAAACTGAGGAGTGCAGCGCGCTTACAAGGTGCGCTGCAACGACGAAGTTAAAGCGCAACGCCGCAGATGGACTTTTTACGAAATCATCAAAAGAGGGCTTCGTTTGAAGGCGAAGCCCTCATCCCCAAACCTTTGTCATCCTTGTTTCCGGGGAGGCGTCCTTGTATTCCCCCAGCCATTCGAAGACCTGCAGAATAATTCCCAGGGGATTCTTGGCCCCCACCAGCGCCTCTTTCCGCACCCCGGGAATCTCGGTGTAATTCTCGGGCTTCACCCCATTGCGGTGAAGGTGATCCAGGAATCGGCTCAGATCTCCCACCTCTATGCCTAAATGCTGGGGGCTTTCCCCATACCGCTCGATATGTTTGGCCACAAAGCCCTCGGGGCTGGTCGATTCCAGGAAAGAAAAAGTGTTTTCTCCTACTTGAAAGATAGCTACCTTGTATTGCCCTTCGGGGTTAACTTTTTCCACGATGAACTTTGCCCCGAAAAGAGTCTCCAATCTCTTCTTCGTCTCTTCCAGGCTGCGGACCGCCACGGCCATGTGGTCAACTTTTTTAATCATTAATCCTTCCTCCTTTGATCGAAAGCCTATCGGAACCAGGCCGGTAAAGTCCAGAAAAAAACGTTTCACTTTTTTCTTTTCTGTATCTTCCGGGCATGATAAAAAGATTCAAATCGGAATCAACCTTGAGGCATTCAATAATACGATTCAAATTTGCAGAAAGGGCTTTCCATGAAATTTTCGAAAAAACTGGATTTGATAGAAGGCGTCCTGACCGTGGAAATGAACATGCGTCTCACGCGCCTGAAGGAAGAAGGAAGGGATGTGATCAATTTGGGGGTCGGAGACCCTGACTTTCCTCCACCCGAGTCGATCCGGCGGGTCTTACGGGATGGCGTGGATCACCCCGATTATCACCATTATCCTTCTTTTTACTCCCTGCAGCCTCTCAAGGAAGCCATTGCCGGATGGTACCAACGGCGGTTCCACGTAAACCTGGAATCCCATGCCGAGGTTCTCCCTCTCTTAGGCTCCACCGACGGCCTTTTCAACATCCATCTGTGCCTGCTCGACCCGGGGGATATCGCCCTAATCCCCGACCCTTGCTATCCTTCTTATGCATCGGCAACCCAGCTGGCGGGCGGCCAGGTGGAACGGTTTCCGCTGCTCCGGGAAAACGACTTTCTGCCGGATCTCGAGGCGATTCCCGCGGAAATCGCTCGGAATGCCAAAATGATCTGGGTGAATTATCCCAACAATCCTACCGGCACAACCGCCACCCCCGAGTTCTACCGAAAACTCATCGCCTGGGCTAAAACCTACGACGTGGCCGTAGTTTCCGACAACGCCTATTCGGAGGTCTATTTTGACAACCGGCCGCCGGTGAGCTTTTTGGAATATTCCGGGGCCAAGGAAGTGGGCGTTGAGCTTCATTCCCTTTCGAAGTCCTTCAACTGCTGCGGGTGGCGCCTTGGAATGATGGTGGGAAACAAGGACCTCATCAAGGCCTTGTCCAAAGTCAAGGCACACTCGGACCGCGGCCTGTTTTATCCGCTGCAGTTGGCGGCAATCGAAGCCTTGCAGAGCCCCGCCGACTTCATGAAGGAGCGAAACCGCATTTTCCAAGAGCGTCGGGATATCGTCGTCCGCGGACTGAGGGAAATTGGGCTCGAGGTTTACCCTCCGAAAGCCACCTTCTATGTTTGGGCGAAGGTTCCGGAAGGGTATACCTCCAGGGACTTCTGCTTCAAAGCGCTCGAAGAAGCAAATGTTTGGATGCTACCCGGTTCGAACTACGGAAAGTATGGCGAAGGATACCTGCGAATCGCCATCACCCGCTCCGTTGAGGTTCTGTCCGAGGGGGTGCAAAGGTTGAAAAAAATGGACTTATGAAAAACCAGGCCTGAAAAAACGGTTGACAAACTCGTCAATAAATACTATAAAAATATTTAAAATTATGTTTTTAGTATATTTTAAAAATACATATTAAATATCAATGTATTATAAAACTTTATCTCGTCCCGAAAAAATTTTTTCCATCCTCCGGGATAGAATCATTTACATGGAATACCCCTCCGGTAAACTTCTCTCCGAAAAAGAACTCTGCGATGAATTCAAAGTCAGCCGCACCCCTCTTCGCGAAGCGATTCAGAAGCTCAAAGAAATGAAACTCGTCACCGTTATCCCTCGCTTCGGAACCTACGTTTCCCCGGTGGACATCAATGAAATCCGCTCGGCTTTTGAGGTTAAAATCAAGCTCGAAGGATTGGCCGGAGAAGCGGCCGCGAAGCGGATCACTCCCGACAAACTCGAGGAGTTGAAGGTTCTGATCGAAAAAGCGGATGCCCTGTTGAAAGAAAACGGCCATCGCCATCTCATTGAAATCGACGCCCAGTTCCACGAGATCATGTATCAGGCGACCCAGAACCAGATCCTCCAGGAGATGCTCGAGAATCTCCACGGGCGCTGCGCCCGGCTCTGGAATTCGGCTTTGGGCGAAATAATCCCTATAGCCACCATTATCAATCAGTTGAAAGAAATCTATTCTTCCTTGGGAAAAAGGGATTCGGAAAAAACTCGCGAGCTCATGGAAGATCATGTGCGCTATTTTATCGACCAGATAAAGAAGCAGCTCTTATAAAAATCCCCCCCACCCAACTCTCCCCTTCAGAGGGAGGTGGGAGGGGGTGAAATCTTTTAAAAAGGGAGAACCGCCATGATCGTAATGAACGTAAACGACAAGAAGGACCAGAAGATCGAAACCTACCCTTACAAGGGCAAACCCTTTCCGGTAAAAGACGTCTGGATCCGCTGGCTCTCTCAGGCAGGCCCGAAGGATTCGATCGAATACGGCCTCCGATATTTCACCATCGGCCCGAGCGGAGAAATCCCTATTCACAACCACCTTTATTACCAAACCATGTACATCCTGACCGGGCATGTGCGCTGTTTCCAGCACGATCCCAAGACGGACCAGATCGTCGGCGAAAAAGTGCTGGGTCCCAATGATTTCATCTTCATCCCCACCATGGAAGTGCACAGCATGAGAAACGAAAGCGACAAGGAACCGGTGACCTTTCTCTGCTGTATCGCCAATGTGTATGAGGAAGACACCATATAAGAACAGGAATATTGGAATGATGGAAGATTGGAAAGATGGGACAAAGAACGATTTTCGAGCGGTTGTTCTTTCGGGGCTCCCCAAATGCCATCATTCCATTGTTCCAATTTTCCAGTGTTCCATTATTTTAACATTCCATTATTCCCTTTTTTCCAATGAGGAGGTTTGCAGATGCGAGTAGCCAAACGATTGGATCTGTTCAAGGGGTACCTCGGCACCGAGATGAACATGAAGTTGACGAAGATGCGGGAAGAGGGACGGGATGTCATCAACCTGGGTCTCGGCGACCCGGATGTGATCCCCCCGAAACACCTCCTGGATACGATGTGCGAAGCCGTTTCCAACCCCAATCATCACCATTACCCGAGTTTTTATTCCAATCGGCCGCTCAAAGAGGCTATCGCCGGATGGTACCAGCGGCGTTTTCAAGTGAATGTAGATCCGAATACCGAAGTCATTCCCCTCCTCGGCTCCAGTGAGGGTCTGTTTATCATCCACCTGTGTTTACTTGACGCGGGAGACATTGCCCTCGTCCCGGATCCCTCCTACCCTTCGTATGAGGCCGGGGTCAAACTCGCCGGGGGGCAGGTGGAATCGGTTCCCCTTTTGAAAAAGAATGGCTTCCTGCCCGACCTAAATGCGATTCCCGCGGAAATCGCCAAGAAGGCCAGATTGATTTGGGTGAATTATCCCAATAACCCAACCGGGGCCAGTGCGACCTTGGATTTTTACCGGAAACTGGCGGATTGGGCGAAAGCCAACGATGTGGTGGTTATTTCGGACAACCCCTACTCGGAAATCTGCTTTGACTGCGAACCGCCGAGTTTCCTGCAGATTCCCGGCGCCAAGGAGGTAGGCGTCGAGTTCCATTCCCTCTCCAAATCCTATAATTGCTGCGGCTGGCGGACCGGAATGCTCGTTGGCAATAAAGACGTGATAGCCGGAATGACCAAGATCAAATCGCATTCCGACCGGGGGATGTACTATCCTTTGCAGGTGGCCGCCACCGCCGCCTTGAACGGCCCCATCGATTTCATGGAATCCCGCAACCAAATGTTCAAGGAACGGCGGGATGTCGTTGTCCGCGGGCTGAAGGACATCGGCCTGGAAGTCGAAAGCCCTCTGGCTACGTTTTACGTCTGGTCCACAATACCAAAGGGCTTTTCCTCCCACGAATTCTGCTTTAAAGTATTGGAAGAGACGAATGTCTGGATGATCCCGGGATCCATGTATGGAAAACACGGGGAGGGGTATTTCCGCATCGCCTTAACGCATCCTAAAGAGAGGTTAGCGGAAGCCATGACCCGGCTGAAAAAATACAAAAAATGAACTTCGGATCGCGGGGCAGGTTGACAACTCAGTCGCTTGCTGATTTGATCCTATTCTGTTTTAAAGGAGGAAATGATGAAAAAGCATGAAGCCATGGGATTTGTCTTGGGGGTCTTTTCCTTTCTCGTTCTCACCCTGGGTCTGCCTGGATATCCGGTGGCCGCGGATTATCCGACCCGGCCCATCAACTTCATTCTCGGATATACTCCCGGAAGCTCCCCGGATGTCACCCTCCGGCCGTTGGCTGAGGCGGCGGGGAAGATCCTGGGTCAGCCGATCGTAATCCTCAACAAACCGGGCGCAGCGACAGCCCTCTGCATGGCCCAGATCAAAAACGAAAAACCTGACGGATACACCATTGGATCCATCGTGGGATCAAGTATCCTGAACCCTCATATCGAAAAAGTGCCTTACGATGTGAATATGGACTACACCCCCATCATGAAATTTGTCGACAACATGATGGGGCTCGCAGTTTCCGCCAGCTCGTCCTGGGAGACTTTGCAGGAATTCATAACCTATGCCAAAGCAAACCCGGGAAAAATCAAGTATAGCCATTTCGGAACCGTAAATCGTATGGCCATGGAGGGCCTCGCTCGGGAGGCTGGTATAAAGTGGGTGCCCATTTCTCACAAAGGCCCCAAAGAAGCGGCCATGGCCTTGTTAGGAAAACACGTAGATGCCTTTGCCGGAGGCGTTGACTGGGCCCCTTATGTCGAGTCAGGCGAATTCCGCTTGATTGCCACCTTTGGGCCCAAGAGATACAAAACGTATCCGAATACTCCGACCTTCGTCGATCTGGGGTACAAGACTTGGATGGCCAGCCCCTCCGGGATTGTCGGT
>Ga0105097_10000699_pt1 | contig 15526 bp, 10 predicted proteins | sample PPLLak12cMay2015_FD_87035 | JGI IMG/M metagenome (GOLD analysis project Ga0105097, IMG submission 87035) | Freshwater sediment microbial communities from Prairie Pothole Lake near Jamestown, North Dakota, USA - PPLs Lake P7 Core (1) Depth... | ecosystem: Environmental > Aquatic > Freshwater >... | reverse complement strand
TGCGCGTGCTGTGGGAGGAGATACTCAAGCGCTTCGAGCGAATCGAGGTGGTAGGCGCGCCCGAGCGCACCCTGTCCAGCTTCGTCCACGGCTACACCTCGCTGTCGACAATCGTCCATCCGCGAACCGGTTAACAGTTCGCTCCGTCCCCCCCTTCGTTTGTTGATCTGGCGCAACACAGGGGGGGTTGGCACAAGCCGTATACTCACCAGCCATGAAACGACGATTACCAACCGGGAAGGAGCGCATGCAGCAGGGCAAAACGGCCAGGACCCAACGCATCAATGACGCCATACACACGCTCCCCCGGGACCAGTTCGTCGAGATGAAGGATCCCAACCTGGTCCTCGGGCGCAGTATCCCGCCGACCCAGGCGGTGCTCGATATCCTCAGGCACGCCGACATCGAGCCGCGCCACAACGTGCTCCAGGTGGGCACCGGTGCCGGCTACCTGTCGGCACTGTTGTCGAAGCTGGCATCACAGGTCGTCACCATCGAGATCAATCCCGCCATCGCGCGCTGGGCCCAGGGCAGGTTCAATAAGCTGGAACTGGCCAACCTGGTCCTGCGTACGGGGGATGGGAGCCTGGGAGCTCCCGACCTCGGCCCGTTTGATCGCATACTTGTTTCCAGTCCCCGGGTAGACAACAAAGACCAGTTGCTGCAGCAGCTGACCCCCGACGGTTTCCTGCTGGCGCTGGAAGAAAGCGACACCGCTTCCCACATCCTGGCCCATTACATCATCTCCGAATTGGGCGCGGTGGTGCGCACGGAAGTGGCGCTGGTCGACTTCTCCCGCGACACGGGTATCACCCTGCTGGATATGGGCATGGTCGACCAGGTCATGCTGTCCGAGGCGCGCAGGACGGCGCGCCAGAAGAAGCTGCCGGTAATCAAGGTCCTGCGGGACAAACTGAACCTGGAAGACGCCACGCTTTACCAACAACTTGCGCAGCAGAACGGCATGCATTTCGCCACAGTTGACGAACTGCTGCCCGCGGTACAGCCTCACCTGATGGAAAACTTCTCCCGCAGTTTCCTCGACAGCCACCACCTGATCCCGATCCGGCTCGACGCCAACATCCTGCTGGTGGCTACTGATGACCCCGACAGTTCGGTCGCCGATATCCTCCACATGCACTCCTGTGATCAGGTGAGCAAGGTGCTGGTCACGCCCGCGGATTTCAAACGGCTGTGGACCACCCTTGAGCTCTCCCTGCAGGGGGCCGAGCTGTTGCCGGACAGGGACAGATCCAGCGGGCGTGAAAGCGCGCGGGACCTGCTGGACCCGTCCAACAACCATATCGAAGCCCACCTGATAACACTGTATGACGCCCTGTTGCTGGAAGCGGTAAGTGAGCGCGCCAGCGACCTGCATATCGAGATGTACAAAGCACATACACGAATTCGCCTGCGGGTGGACGGCGACCTGCACAACCTCAGCCACTACGCCCCCTCGCCGCAGGATACCCGCGGCCTGGTCAACGTAATCAAGATTCGCGCCGACATGGACATCGCCGAGAAACGCCTGCCACAGGGCGGGCGCTCCCAGCTCACCGCCGGCGGGATGAGTTACGACCTGCGTATCCAGATCCAGCCCTCGCTGCACGGCGAGGCGGTAGTTATCCGCCTGTTGCCGCAGTCGGGCAATATCGTCGCCATCGAGGACCTGGGCATGGGCCCGGCGGTGATGCGGCACTACCGGCGCCTGCTCGATAACCCCTCCGGCCTGGTGCTGGTGGTAGGACCCACCGGCTCGGGCAAGTCAACCACGCTCTACGCGGGCCTGTCGGAACTGGCCAAGGACGGTCGCCGCAAGGTGCTCACGATTGAAGATCCCATCGAATATTCCATGGAGAATATCCAGCAGACCTGGACCCGCCCCGAGATCGGCTTCAATTTTGCCGACGGTATGCGCTCCTTCGTGCGCCTGGATCCGGATGTGATCCTGGTCGGGGAGATCCGCGACCAGGAAACCGCCCTGGAAGCCATCCGGGCCTCCCAGACCGGCCATGTGGTGCTGTCCACCCTGCACAGCAATGACGCGGTGGATGCGCTGCAACGGCTGTACGACCTGAAAGTGCACCCCAACTCCATTGCCAGTGAGCTGATGGGTGTGATTGCCCAGAAACTCGCCAAACGCATTTGTCCTGAATGCAGGACCGAGGCGGAGCCCGACCCCGCCATTCTCGAGGAGCTGTTTCCCGAGGGCATACCCGCCAGCTTCCGCTGCTATGTCGGCCGCGGCTGCGAGGCCTGCCACGGCCGCGGCACCCACGGCCGGGTGGCGGTGGTCGAGTACATGCAGGTCAACTCGGACATCCGCACCGCCATCTCGCTGCAGTACCCGATGGCCCGCCTGCGCTCCATAGCGCTGGACTCGGGGCTGACCACCATGCGCGACAGCGCCCTGAACCATGTCATCGACGGCCTCGTCCCGCTGCAGGAGGTGCCGCGCATCCTGCCTTCGGATCGCATGGCACCGGAAAAGAGAGGTGCCTGGTAAATGCCAACCCCAGCAAAGGCCGCCCAGCGGCTGCCCGCCGAAATCTACTACGCCGACGAACTCACCGCGCTGCGCGAGAGCGACCCCTACCCCCGACCGCCGGGCTGGTGCCTGTCGCCCCGGGGCGTGGAAGCCTTTGTGCTGGGGGATGCCGCCCAGGGTTGCAGCCCGAAGTTCGTCGCCCCCAGCGCCATCGTCACCCGGGTGATCGTCTCCCTCGCCACCCAGCGCGGCGCGATGCTGGTGGGTGAACCCGGGACGGCAAAGTCCTGGCTGTCGGAACTGATCTGTGCGGCCATTTCCAACAACTCTACCCTGGTGGTCCAGGGCGGCGCCATAGAGACGGTACAGCAACTGATGTACAGCTGGAACCCATCGATCCTGGAACGCAGGGGGCCCTGCATCGAGGCACTGATACCGGGCCCCGTGTACCGCGGCATGGAAGCTGGACTTCTGGTTCGCTATGAGGAGATCGCCCGCTCCTCCCCGGCCCTGCAGGACGCACTGCTGTCGATCATGTCGGAGCGCAGCATACCCATCCCGGAACTGTCCGGAGAACAGTCCATCCTGTACGCACGCGAGGGCTTCAACCTGGTGGCGACGTCAAACACCTCTGACCTCGGGGTCAACGAGATGAGTGCGGCACTGAAACGGCGGATGAACTTCGAGACGATCCGCCCCATCAGCTCGGTCGATGACGAGATCGCTGTGGTGCTGCGGGAGTCGCGCAAACTGCTGCAGGCCTCGGGCGTGAGCGTTGAACCTGACCAGGACATTGTCCGGGCGCTGGTGCTGATATTTCATGAGTTGCGCAACGGCCAGACCCTGGACGGGCGCAGTACCGACCGGCTGGCGTCCGCCGTGCTGTCCACCGCCGAAGCGGTTTCGGTCGCCCACGCCATGGGCGTCTACGCTTACTACTACCGTGACGGCGTCATGCAGGCCGAGGATTTTACCGACTTCCTGGTGGGCGCCGTGGTGAAGAATAATGTCGCGGACATCAAGCGGATCAATCATTACTTCGAATCCGAGGTGGCACCGCGCAAGGAGCCGGTGTGGCAGATCATCTACGAGCGCTGGCGCACGTCCTTCCGCTTCTGAGTCGGGCCTCCTGCCTTTGGCTTGGCTTTCAGCGCGGGCCTGTGCTTGAATGACAGCCGAACGCTTTGGCATCGGATGACACCGCAGCATGAAGAAAGCCGGCATCGCCCTTACCGGAATCGCCCTGGTAGCTGCGGTGCTGTACGCGGTGCGCGCCCCGCTGGGCACGGCATTGATGGGGGGAATGCTGGAGCGCAACATTGCAAGCAGCCTGCTGGACACACTGCCTGACGGCCTGAGCGTCATCCTCTGCGGCGCCGGGGGCCCGCTGCCCGACCCCGTGCGATCCGGTCCCTGCGTGGCTGTTATCGCCGGCGATAACCTGGTCCTCGTCGATGCCGGCACCGGCGGCGCCCGCAACCTCGGCCCCATGCGCCTGCCCGTAGGCCAGGTGGACGCTGTCTTCCTCACGCACTTCCACTCCGATCACATCGACGGGCTGGGCGAACTGGCGACCCTGCGCTGGGCCAGCGCAGCGCATACCCGGCCGCTTCCCGTGCACGGCCCCGAGGGGGTCGCCGAAGTGGTCGCCGGCTTCAACCAGTCCTATGCCCGGGACGCGGTGTATCGCCAGGCCCACCACGGTGACTCGGTGGCGCCACTGTCCGGCCACGGCATGGAGGCGATCGCGTATCCACCACCGCCCCCTGGGGAGGCGACAGTCGTCTACGAGCGAGACGACCTGCTGGTGCAGATGATCAGGGTGGAGCACGACCCGGTGGAACCCGCGGTGGCCTACCTGTTCAGCTACAAGGGGCGCACCGCCCTGATAAGCGGTGACACCGTCAAGTCCGCCAACCTGCAGCACTTCGCCGAGGGTGTAGACCTGCTGGTGCACGAGGGGCTCTCACCGCACCTGGTGCAGCAGATGAACCGGGCGGCGGTCCGGGCAGGCAACGACATTGTGGCCAGGATTACCGCGGACATACCCGACTACCACACCACCCCGGTGGAAGCGGCGCAGATCGCCAGGGACGCCCGGGTCGGCCACCTGCTGTTCTACCACGTGGTACCCCCTACTCCCCTGCCCGGCCTTAAGACCGCCTGGCTGGCCGGGGTGGACGAGGTGTTTGCAGAGCACACCCTGGGGCGGAACGGCACGGGGTTTTCAATGCCTGCAGATTCAACCGACATTACGCCCATAGATTAGGATAGCAACGGCCGTGCAAGCCCATCACATGCCGCCCGTGCCACGGGACACACTGCTGCGCCGCTTGCGAGCGATTCTGCCGGGGCACTGCCTGCTCACCGATACCGAGTCACAGCGCCCCTTCGAGTGCGACGCGCTCACCATTTACCGCGAATTGCCCCTCGTGGTCGCCTTGCCGGAAACCGTCGAACAGGTGCAGCAGGTGTTGCGTAGCTGCCACGAGCTGGGCGTGCCGGTGGTGGCCCGTGGCGCCGGCACCGGGCTCTGCGCCGGGGCCATGCCCCACCCGGAGGGCGTCCTGCTGGTCCTGGCCGGGCTCGATCGCATCATCGAGGTGGATCCCCTGGCCCGCACCGCGCGGGTGCAGCCCGGCGTCAGCAACCTGGCCATCTCCGCGGCGGTGGCCCGGCACGGTTTGTATTATGGGCCGGACCCCTCCTCCCAGATCGCCTGCAGCATCGGCGGCAATGTGGCGGAAAATTCCGGCGGCGTCCACTGCCTCAAGTACGGGCTCACCGTGCACAACATCCTCGCCCTGGAACTGCTCACCGTGGAAGGCGATCGGGTCACCATAGGCAGCCAGGGGCTGGATAGTCCCGGCTATGACCTGCTGGCATTGATGACGGGGTCCGAGGGCTTGCTCGGTGTGGTGGTGGAAGTTACCGTGCGCCTGCTCCCCACACCCCAGGCGGCCCAGGTCATCCTGGCGGGCTTTGACTCGGTCAGCGCAGCGGGGGACGCGGTGGGTGCGGTGATTGCCGCCGGCATCATTCCCGCCGGCCTGGAGATGATGGACCGGCTGGCGATCCAGGCGGCGGAGGATTTCGCCAACGCCGGTTATCCGCGCGATGCCGAGGCACTGCTGCTGTGCGAGGTGGATGGCACCCGGGAAGAAGTGGCCAGTTGCAGCGCCATAGTTGCAGCCCTGTTTCGCGAGCTGGGCGCCACCAGCATCGTGGTCTCCGCGGACGAGGCCCAGCGGGCGCGCTTGTGGCAGGGGCGCAAGTGCGCTTTTCCCGCCGTGGGGCGTCTGGCGCCGGACTACTACTGCATGGACGGCACCATCCCCCGCCGCCAGGTGTCCCGCGTGCTGACCGCGATTTCCGCCCTGTCCGAGAAATATGGCCTGCAGGTGGCGAATGTATTTCACGCCGGCGATGGCAACCTGCACCCCCTGATCCTGTTCGACGCCAGCAGCAGCGATGAGGTGCGCAGGGCGGAACAGTTCGGCGCGGATATCCTTGCGCTGTCGGTGGAAGTTGGCGGCTGTATTACCGGCGAGCACGGCGTGGGACTGGAAAAGCTGCGCCAGATGAGCCACCAGTTCAGCCCCGCCGAGCTGGCGCTGCTGGAGGACATCAAACACGCCTTCGACCCGGCGCTGACCCTCAACCCGGGCAAGGGCGTTCCCATCCTGAAGCGCTGCCAGGAGTATCGCGCCCTGCCGGCGCGGCACAGCCATGACTGATCGCAGCGGGGAAATGGCCGCCACCATCGCCGACGCCGCGTCACGGCAACAGGCACTGTACATCTGCGGCGGCGGCAGCAAGCGGCAACTGCTGGGGCGGGACTGCCCGGGGCAGGAGCTGACGGTTTGGGGCCACAGCGGGATTATCGACTACCAGCCCTCCGAGCTGGTGCTGACCGCCCGCGCCGGTACGCCCCTGGCTGAAATCGTGGCGAGCCTGGAGCGGGAGGGCCAGATGCTGTCGTTCGAGCCGCCGCTGTGCGCTGGCCGGGCCACCCTGGGCGGGACGGTGGCCACCAATAGCTCGGGGCCCGCCCGGCCCTGGGCAGGCTCCGCCCGGGATATGGTACTGGGCGTGCAACTGCTGGACGGCCGCGGGCAGCTGCTGAATTTCGGCGGCCAGGTCATGAAGAATGTGGCCGGTTACGACGTCTCGCGCCTGCAGGCCGGCGCCCTGGGCACCCTCGGTGTGCTCAGCCAGGTCAGTCTCAAAGTACTGCCGCGCCCGGAACACAGCCTGACCCTGGCCTACGACATGGATGCGGCCGCGGCGATCGACAGCATGAACCGCCGGGCGGGCCAGCCCGGCCCCCTGTCCGGCGCCTGCTGGCTCGACGGGCGCCTCTACCTGCGCCTGTCCGGCGCGGCGGCGGCCGTTGACCACACCGCCGCCCACTGGGGCGGTGAGCGGCTGGCGGGCGGAGCGGATTTCTGGCTGCAGCTGCGGGAAATGACCCTGCCATTTTTCGCCGGCGATGAGCCCCTCTGGCGCCTGTCGATCAGATCGACCGCTCCCCCCCCGGAGTTCCACGGCCCCGCCCTGATCGACTGGGGCGGCGCCCAGCGCTGGCTGCGCGGCGAGCTCGACTTTGCCGCGCTGCAGCGTGCTGCGGCGCAGGCGGGCGGCAGCGCGACCCTGTTTGCCGGCGGCGATCGCGGCGGGCAGTTGCGACCTGCACCGGATGCCGTCACCCGCCGCCTGCACGAGCGCCTGAAGCAGGCGTTCGACCCACTGCACATCCTCAACCCGGGTCGCCTTTATGATTTCCTCTGAGCGCAGGCCAGCATGCACGTAGAACTGCACCCGAACTATGCCGACAGCGCGCAGGGCCAACAGGCCCGGGAACTGATCAGCGCCTGCGTGCACTGCGGGTTCTGCCTCGCGACCTGCCCCACCTATCTTGCGACGCGCGACGAGCGGGACAGCCCCCGGGGGCGCATCTACCTCATCAAGCAGTTACTGGAAAGCGGCGAGGCCAGCAACCGGACCCACACCCACCTGGACCGCTGCCTCACCTGTCGCAGCTGCGAAACCACTTGTCCCTCCGCTATGCAGTACGGCCAGCTGATCGACATCGGTCGGGAGCTGATGGAGCAGCGGGTACCCCGGCCGCTGCACCAACGCGGACTGCGCTGGCTGCTGCGCCGCAGCCTGACCAACACCCGGCTGTTCAGCGCTGCGCTGCGCCTCGGCCATTGGGTGCGGCCGCTGCTGCCGACGCCACTGCGACGGCAGGTTCCCGCGCGCCAGGCTAGCGGCGCGGTGCCAGCACGGAAGCACAAGCGCAACATGCTGTTGCTGGAGGGCTGCGTACAGCGGGCGGCAAGCCCCGCCACCAATGCGGCAGCCCGACGCGTATTCGATCGCCTGGGCATCAGCCTGCACAGCGCCCCGCGGGCAGGCTGCTGCGGCGCGGTGAATTATCACCTGGCTGCCCACGACGACGGCCTGGATGACATGCGCCGCAACATCGACGCCTGGTGGCCGCTGCTCGATGCGGGCGCCGAGGCTATCGTCTCCAGCGCCACCGGCTGCGGCAGCTTACTGACAGACTATGGCCGCTTGCTGGCGCACGACAGCGCTTATGCCGACAAGGCCGCGCGAGTCTCCACCCTGGCCCGCGACGTCGGTGAGATCCTGCGCAATGAGGACCTGGGCCTACTCGGCATAAACCACAGGGTGGGCCGGGTTGCGGTACAGACACCCTGCAGCCTGCAGCACGCTATGAAGATGCCAAACCTGATCACGGACCTGCTCACCCGGGCGGGCTTTGCGCTCGCAACCACCATCGACAATCACCTGTGCTGCGGTTCCGCGGGAACCTACTCGATCCTGCAGCCGGCAATGTCGCTGCGGCTGCGGGCTGACAAGGTCGCCGCGCTCACTGCTGACAATCCCGACCTGATCGTTACGGCCAACATCGGCTGCCAACTTCATCTTGCCGCGGCGGCGACGGTGCCCGTAAAGCACTGGATCCAGTTGCTGGATGAAGCCAGCAGCGATGGCGTCACGGCTGCGCCCGGCGCCGCAGCCGGATAACCCACCCCGCAGTCAGGGCCGGGCTGAACCGGCCGTTCCAGTCATTTTTCCCTTCCCAAACCCCAAACCCCTGCCCTGCGGAAAACTGGAGAAAAGTACAGTTTTCTGTGTCCGCATGCTTGCGGGCATGACAGGATCAAGACTCGGGAACAGGACGTGTGCTGCAAGCTCGGGTTCGAACAGGTTACAGGGCAAGCAAGCTGCAGCAGGGGCTGGGAGGTGTGAGATGCTGAATTTTTTGGGGACTGTATTGCTTTGCACGCTGGCGGGAACCCTGCTGGCAAGCGTATTCATCAGCCCGGAAGGGGCTCTCGCCGGAGCCGCGCAAGGCTTCTTTGTGGGGCTGCTGGTTGCCTGGGGCAACCACAAGGCGCAAGGGAAAAGAAATGACAGTACCCAAGCCGCACAAGACCCGTTGGTCGGCGGCCTGAAGTTCTAGGGGCCGGCGGGCGGGCCGGCGGCGCCGCATGGCAGCGCCGGCCCCGGGCAGAAGCCGTCGATCAGCCCTCGAAAGCCTTGACCGGCTTGGATACCCCCGCGGACGTAGCGCCCTTGAGGTATGCCATCATGGTATCGGCGTCGGACACCTGGAACGGGTCGACCGGGCAGTTGTCGCCGAAATCAGGCTCAACGAATATCTTCTCGATCTGGCAGTCGTTTACCAGCATGGAGTATCGCCACGAGCGCATACCGAAGCCCACGTTTGATTTATCCACCAGCATACCCATCTTGCGGGTGAACTCACCATTGCCATCAGGCAGCAGGAATATATTCTTGTTGCCCACGCTTTTGCCCCACTGGAACATGACGAAGGCGTCGTTGACCGAAATGCAGACAATCTCATCCACACCCAGGGCCTTGAACTCTGCGTACAGCTCGTCATAGCGCGGCAGGTGATTGGAGGAACAGGTCGGGGTGAAAGCACCTGGCAGTGAGAACACGACTACTTTCTTGCCGCCAAAGATATCCTGGGTGGTTTTGTCCTGCCAGCGGTAGGGGTTGCTGCCCGGTACCGACTCGTCGCGCACACGAGTCTTGAAAGTTACCTGGGGCACTCGATCTAATACAGCCATGTCAAACTCCTTTGCTTTGGGATGAATGATTTCAGGGAGCGCACGGCTGAGCATCGCGCCAGACAACGCCGCGCGTACCTGAATCTGCCGGCATGATAGGCAAACGCCATCAATATACAAAATGGTATTTTCCAATCGTATCATTCGATTTTATAGATTCTCGATGGCGGGGCACCTGACCCGCGACAACCCGCGAGCTGGCCCCGCAGCCCCGCGCGAGCAGGTGAAGTTATATTGCCGGGAGTGCTCAGAACGAAACAGTAGTGGCGACGAATTCCTTTCTTTGTTTACATCAAACCGTGCCTCGCGGCACCCCTTGATGTATTGCTTCGCTGTAATTAAGCCTATACACGTCACATCCAAGCAACGCCCCCAGGTGCCCATGACAATACAGCAGGGGCAGCCCGGTCCTACCGGGCCTGCGGCGCACGAGACGGAGAAAGACTCTATGAAAAGACAGAAGCGCGACATGAACTCCCGGGCATTCGACCGCGGCTACCAGGCAGGTGTTGGCGGCCGCAGTCTCGAAGCCTGCCCCCATACCGAGGAAGCCGCCCGCCAGAACTGGATCTGTGGTTGGCGCGAAGGCCGCGCTGACCAGTGGGACGGCCTGACCGGTGTGTCGGGAGTTCACAAGCTCCGCGCTGTCTGACCGGGGGGTCACAGCCCCACCGCTTCCGCCGGGAGTTTCGCTTGACCTCGCCGGGCCACAGGCCGGCGAGCGGTGGGCTATTTCGCTGCCCTGCTGCTCTGCGCCAGGTCGAGCAGTTCCCTGTTAGCCACCGCGAACATCGAAAAGTCCGGCGCCGTGCTGGAGTGCAGCTCCGCCAGCATCTGCCGCCAGCGCTGCAACAGTGATGCCTCCTTTTGCTCCCACTGGTTGACACACCTGGCCAGGTTGCGATCCTCGCCCATATGCCGCAGGGCGCCGGTGGCCAGTGTCCGCTGCTGCCACTCCAGGTCCTCCAGGTAGGTATCCCTGGCCAGGGCCTGCCACTCGTTCTCTACCTTGGAGGCCAGGATGAGTTCGCCGAACCAGTCCAGTTCCAGCCGTTCGCCGATAATGAAATAGAGCCCGGCGACCTCCATCAGTGGCGCGTCGGTATCCCCGGTTGCGTGGATGATACCGAGCGCGGTATAGGCGTGGTCGGCGGCGGCAATGTCCCTGGCCAGTCCAGGCTCCACACCCCCTGCGACAAAATGATCGTACAGAACCTGGAACTGCTTCGCCGCCCTGCCCCGCAACATGCCGGGATAGGCTTCCCGCAGCTGCTCCAGGCCTGCCGCAAAGCCGGCAACGCAATCGGTCGGCAACAGCTGGTGACGGCGGTTGCGCAGCAGCCAGCGGGTGGCGCGCTTTACCAACCGGATAACACCGAGCATCATCTCCATCTGGATAGCCGATGACACCTGGTGATCGAGCGCTTCGATTTGCGCCCATAGCTCCCGGATACCGTATATCTCCATCGCCGAGATATAGGCGCGCGCCACATCAGCCACCCCGGCCCCGGTGGCTGTCTGTTGTCTCTGGATATAACTGATGCCCATGCGGTTGACGATGTCATTGGCCAGCTGGGTCGCCATGATTTCCCGGTGCAGGCGGTGGGAGAGAATTTCTGCCCCGTACTCGTTGACCAACCGCTGTGGGAAAGCAGAGTCAACCATAAGCGCGAGGTAGGCGTCGCCGCCGAGGTCGGAATCGATAAGCTGTTCCTTCAATACCGCCTTGCTGTAGGAAATCAGTACCGATATTTCCGGTCGAGTCAGCGCCTGGCCCCGCAAGCGTCGTTCCAGCAATTCGTCGTCGGAGGGCAGAAACTCCAGCCGGCGATCAAGCCTGCCCGCCTCCTCGAAAGCGCGGATGAAGCGTTGGTACTCGCCGGCGCGCTCCAGCGCCTGGGACGCGGCCATGCTGATGGCCTGCACCTGATGGTAGTTATTGGCCAGCACCAGTTCCGCCACGCTCTCTGTCATCTCGGCCAGTAACTCATTGCGATGCTTCTCGGTGAGGTCGCCGCGGGCAACCACGTCATTGAGCAGTATCTTGATATTGACCTCGTGGTCGGAGCAGTCGACACCGCCCGCGTTGTCGATGAAATCGGTATTGCAGCGGCCACCTGCCAGGGCGTACTCGACCCGGGCCAGCTGGGTCATGCCCAGGTTTCCGCCCTCGCCGATGACCCGGCAGCGCAGCTGGGTCGCATCCACCCGCAGGCCGTCATTCGACTTGTCGCCAACCGCCGTATGTGACTCGGTGCTCGCTTTTACATAGGTGCCTATACCGCCGTTCCACAGCAGGTCCACCCGGGCGCACAGTAAACGGGAGATCAACTCATTGGGAGGAAGCTCGTCCGACTGTATATCGAAGCGTGCCTTCATCTGGGCTGACACCGGGATGGATTTGGCGACACGGGGAAACACGCCGCCGCCGGCGGAAATCAGCTCGCGGTTGTAGTCATCCCAGGAAGAGCCGGCCAAGTGGAACAGGCGCTTGCGCTCGACAAAGCTTTTAGCGGCATCAGGCTCGGGATCCACGAATATGTGCTGGTGGTTGAAAGCCGCAACCAGGCCTATATGCTCCGACATCAGCATGCCATTGCCGAATACGTCGCCGGCCATATCACCGATCCCTACCACCGAAAAGTCGCTGCTTTGCACATCCAGGTCCATTTCCCTGAAATGGCGTTGTACCGACACCCAGGCACCGCGCGCGGTAATCGCCATTTTCTTGTGGTCATAACCGGCGCTGCCGCCTGAAGCGAACGCGTCCCTTAGCCAGAAATCGTACTCGGCCGAAATCGCATTGGCGACATCGGAAAAACTCGCCGTGCCCTTGTCGGCCGCCACCACCAGGTAGGGATCGTCCTCATCCTTCACCACGACCTGCGGCGGCTTGATAACCTCCCCGCCACGGCGATTGTCGGTGACATCCAGCAGCGCCCGGATATACATCTGGTAACAGGCGATACCTTCCCGCTGTGTCTGTTCACGGCTCATATCCGCGCGCAACTGGCGCGCCACGAAGCCACCCTTGGCACCGACAGGTACGATTACCGCGTTCTTCACCTGCTGTGCCTTGACCAGCCCCAGCACTTCGGTGCGGAAGTCCTCAAACCGATCGGACCAGCGCAGGCCGCCGCGGGCAACCTTGCCACCGCGCAGGTGCACGCCTTCGACCCTCGGCGAGTACACGTAGATTTCATACAGCGGCACCGGCTTGGGAATGCCGGGAATGTCTGCCGGTTTCAGCTTGAAGGAAAAGCAGGACTTGAGTGACCCGTCCGCCTCCTGCTGGAAGAAATTGGTTCGCTGGGTTGCCTTCAGCAGCAGCACGTACTGGCGAATGATCCGGTCCTCGCCCAGGTTCTCCACCCGCTCAAGCGAGTCGACGATACGCTGTTCCACCGCTTTCTCGCGCTGCAGGCGCCAGTCATCATCGCCTTCGAAATCGGGAGAAAAGCGGGTGAGGAATAACTCCACCAGGCAACCCGTGATCTGCAGGTGGTTGGCAAGGGTCTCCGCCATATACTCAACGCTGAAGGGGAAATGCACCTGGCGCAGGTAGCGCGCGTAGGCCCGCAGCATGCCGACTTCCCGCCAGTTCAGTCGAGTACCTATCAGCAGCCGGTTGAAGGAATCGCTCTCCGCTGCGCCGAACCAGATCCGGGTAAATGCCTCTTCGAACTCCTGTTTCACCTCCTCCAGGACGATATTGTGGGACAGGGCGTATATCAGGGTGAATTCCTGTATCCAGTAGATTCGCCCATCGCTGCCGCGCACGCCGTAGGGGCGCTCCGTCATCACCCGCAGGCCCAGGTTCTCGAGGATCGGCAGGACATCTGACAAGGGCAGGCTCTGGGCGCCGTGGTAGAGGCGCAGGCGCAGCATCTCGCCGCCTTCCTCCACCGAGCGATAAAGGCTCATGGTCAGTTCTTCGGCGCGCTGCAGGCGCAGAATCTGCTTGATATCCAGCACTGCTACCCGCGGATCGAAATCATCCCGATAACCGGGAGGGAAACCGGCTGCCAACTCCCGCACATACTGCTCACCGCTCTCCTCACCAAACTCCTCGATCAGGCGAATGCGCAGGCGATCCTCCCAGGCGAGCGTGGCCTGTACGATCTGGTCCTCGATTTCCGCGGCGTCGAAGTCAAGCGCGGTACTCGGGTCAACCCGCAGCACGAAGTGGCAGCGCACCAGGATCGATTCGGAAAAGTGGGTGGTGAACTCCGTCTCCTGCGCCCTGAACGCAGCGCACAGAATGCGTTCTATCTTCGCGCGCTGTTCAGTGTTGTAGCGGTCCCGCGGTATATAAACGATGCAGTTAACGAACTTGCCGTGGGGGTCACGGCGCACGAACAGGCGTATCTGCCGACGCTCCTGGATGCGATTGACCGCGGTAACCGTCTCAAAGAGCTCCTGGATACTCGACTGGAACAGCTCATCCCGCGGGAACAACTCCAGCACCCGCTCCAGTTCCCGGCTCTCGTGGTCAGAAGAGTCCAGGCTGGACATCTGCATGACCCGCTCAACCTTGCGCCGCAGGATAGGAATCTCCCTGGGGTTCATCGTGTACACGGAGGATGTATACAAACCGATAAAACGGTGTTGACCGACGGTTGTGCCCGCCTCACCGAATACCTTGACCTCGATGTAATCCGGGTAGGTCAGCCGGTGCACCCGGGAGCGACTGCGCGACTTGGAAAAGCTCAGCTGGCGGCGACGCAGCTCTTCGGCCGACATTTGCGCAAGGTCGGCGCCGAGATCCTCCGCGCCGCGGGTGGCGCGATGCCGCAGCAGCCCCAGGCTGGCGGCGGCCACCACCGCCACCTGCTGGCCGGGCTCGCCGGCGCCATGCACTTCAAGGTACTCATAGCCGAGCAGGGTGATGTGCGCCTGCTGCAACCACTGCAGGAACGCCGCGGCCTCGTCACGCATTTCAGGGTCAACACAGTCGCTTCCCTGCACTTGCCGCTGTGCCTCCTGCAGGCGCGCGCGAACGGCGGGAAAATCATCCACCACCAGTGCGACTTCTTCCAGTATCTCTGCCAGGGTATGGCGCAATTCCTCGAGCTCATCCGGCCTGGAATGGCGGCCAATCTCAAAGTACAGCACGGCCTCCTCGGGCAGGCCGCTCAACTTACCCTCGGCATCGGTCTGTACCGCCAGCAGTTCACCAGTGCCGTCACGGGTAATCGGCAGGTTGGAGCTGGCGATGGTGTGTATTGTCAGGTTGCGGCGGTTCAGCTCACCGCGAACCGATGCGGTGCAAAACGGGATGCCCCGGCAGGCGACCGCGATCACGGTGTATTTGCTTTCCCAGCCGTGTGTCTGGACTTCCGGATTGAATATCTGGATTCTCGGCGAGGTGTCGGGGCGGGTTCGCAACAGGCGCAGCAGCCCGTAGAGGCAGCCGTAGAGGTTTTCGACTGAACGCTCGCGCATATCCTCCGCGGGAAAGCGGCCGTAGAAATATGCACAGAGATTGCGCAGTGACTCCCTGTCCGCCTCGTCTGCCCGGCTCTCGATACGCTGATCCAGTTCCGCCAGCAGGCTTTTCTTAACCGTATCCCAGATCATGAATCGCGTGAGCTCCCACCTGACGAGGTCCGCAGACCCCGTGAAGAATTTCACCCCAGTCTAGCCCAAACGGTAGCCGATATTGCACAGGAGCGGGAACTTTTGGGTAGAGTCCCAGTCACAGGGTTCGCTCCGACCGCACCCGGCCTGGCCACTGCAGACCATCGCCGGGTGGGCTACTATACGCATCCTTCCCGGCACGGCGCCCAGCACCGACCACCGGCAAGGTCAGGCACCCAACAAAAGGAAGTGGAGAAACTGTGGCAAGCGCAGATGTAAGAGCACTGGAAGACTGGCTCAGCAGCCAGATCATCGGCCAATCCCACCT
>Ga0105097_10000697_pt1 | contig 15533 bp, 23 predicted proteins | sample PPLLak12cMay2015_FD_87035 | JGI IMG/M metagenome (GOLD analysis project Ga0105097, IMG submission 87035) | Freshwater sediment microbial communities from Prairie Pothole Lake near Jamestown, North Dakota, USA - PPLs Lake P7 Core (1) Depth... | ecosystem: Environmental > Aquatic > Freshwater >... | reverse complement strand
TTTTCCTGTTTCTTTGTTCTTTAGTTTTTGTGTCATAAACTCTCCCCGTTGTGTTGTTATTTCGCGCACCCCCCACTCCATATATTTTTCTGTTACAGTCCAGGCAGTCCCGTTACACCACGGTGCACATGATAGAAATTACTCCTACTGCGGAACACCCGGTTCCGTTCGACTTGTCCGATGAGCGACCCAAGACTCATGCGGATAGCATTTCCATTGCTGCGAATACCGCAGACCTCATCGACCAACTCGGCGGGAGCATTGACTTCAGTGCAGAGGACGAGGAGAAAGCTAGAGAACTCATTAAGGGCGGTGCCCGCTCGGCGAACATAAGTACCATCTCCAGTGCAGGAGTTGCGAAGAAGGCTAGTCAGATTCTTAAGACTTACGACTACCAAGCCATCGACGATGCGATTCAGGCACGGAACTTCATCACCAACAAGCTCATTGAACTAGCAGACTGCGGGGACCCGAAGTTTGAACTGAAGGCACTTGAGCTGCTCGGCAAGCATTCAGACATTGGAATCTTCACAGAACGCAGTGAGATTACGGTGCACCACAAAACTTCCATTGATCTTGAGAATTCCATCAAGGAGCGGGTCAAGCGCCTGCTCAATGCCACAGTTACAGATGTCACGCCACTTGACGACCTAGATGAACAATTGGGCCTCAGCGTAGAGGATGTGTTCGTAGGTATGGCGGACGAAATAGAATCCGAAGAAGCTGATACTAAAGAATAAGTAAGAGTACTGCAAACGGACTAATCACCGCATAACATTGCACAACATAATTAAATGGCCCGCACCCCTAACATAAGTAACATATCCCTGAAAGATATACCGAGCGTTCTGTCTCAGTTGTCTGAGGCGGACATGCGGGTGCTCGAAACGCAGTTGATTCATCTGGAGAAGATGAAAAGCAGGGAACTTTCCCAGACTAAGTTCATCAAGTTTGTGGAAGCAGTGTGGCCGACCTTCATTTCTGGGCGTCACCACAAGCGGATGGCAGAAGCATTTGAAAGGGTAGCCAATGGTACTTGTAAGCGTCTTATTATTAACATGCCTCCTCGGCATACAAAGTCAGAGTTTGCTTCTTATCTACTTCCTGCTTGGTTTCTTGGCAAGTTTCCTAACAAAAAGGTTATCCAAGCATCTAACACAGGTGAACTCGCAGTTGGATTCGGTCGCAAAGTCCGTAACTTGGTAGATTCTGAGGTTTTTCACGACATTTTCCCGGAATTGACGCTCCAAGCGGATTCAAAAGCTGCTGGAAGGTGGAATACCAGCAAGGGTGGCGACTATTTTGCTATTGGTGTGGGTGGTACGGTGACAGGTAAGGGTGCCGACATCCTTATTATTGACGACCCGCACTCGGAGCAGGAGGCTGCGATGGCCGCGAGCAACCCAGAGGTCTATGACAAGGTGACGGAGTGGTATACATCCGGCCCAAGACAGCGGTTGCAGCCCGGTGGGTCTATTGTTATTGTGATGACGCGCTGGGCACAGCGGGACTTGACTGGTCAGGTGCTGAAATCAGCGGCCCAGAGGTCTGGAGAGGAGTGGGAGGTCATTGAATTCCCGGCGATTCTTCCGTCTGGAGGCCCACTTTGGCCTGAATTTTGGTCTATGGAGGAGCTTTCTGCCCTTCGTGAAGAGCTGCCGAACGCCAAATGGCAGGCCCAGTATCAGCAGAATCCCGTGGGGAATGAGTCCGCCATCGTCAAACGAGACTGGTGGAAGTGGTGGGAGCATGACAATCCACCCCAATGTAACTATGTGCTACAGACGTGGGACACTGCGTTTGAGAAAAATAACCGTGCCGACTACTCTGCGGGCACGACGTGGGGCATCTTCGACTTTGATGAAGACAACGGGATGCCGAACATCATCCTGCTTAATACATATAAGAAGCGCGTTGAGTATCCAGACCTCAAGCGTGACGTGCTCAAAGAGTACAACGAGTATGAACCCGACGGTGTATTGATCGAGAAGAAGGCGTCAGGAGCGCCTCTTATATATGAGCTTCGGCAGATGGGCATACCCGTGCAGGAGTACACACCCGGTAAGGGGCAGGACAAAATCGCCCGCTTGAATGCGGTATCAGACATAATTGCGTCTGGGAAAGTGTGGATTCCCCGCACCCGTTGGGCTGAGGAGTTGGTCGATGAGATCGCTGCCTTCCCGTCCGGCGAACATGATGACTTGGTTGATGCGACCACGCTAGCCCTTATGCGGTTCCGACAAGGTGGGTTCCTCCGACTGCCTAGTGACGAGCCTGAAGAGATCAAATGGTTTAAGGGTAGCCGCCGAGAGCGGTTCTATACAGTTTAAGGACATATCATGGCAATGGACAAAGGTTTATACGCGGCCCCTCAAGGTCTATCTGATGGTGAAGACCCAGAGATCGAGATTGAGATTGAGGACCCAGAGGCAGTTCATATTGGCCTCGATGGTCTTGAGATTGATATCGAGAAGGAAGAGGCTGGCCCAGATCAGTTCGACGCCAACTTGGCCGAGTTCATGAACGACAGCGCCTTGGATGCCCTTGGCTCTGAGCTTGTCAGTGATGTAGACAAAGACCTAATGGACCGCAAGGACTGGATACGCACGTATGTAGATGGTCTGAAGTTGTTAGGTTTGAAGTACGAAGAGCGTACCGAGCCATGGCAGGGTGCCTGCGGTGTGTTCCACCCGATGCTGACAGAGAGTGTTGTGCGGTTCCAGTCAGAAGCAATGATGGAGACGTTCCCGGCTATGGGTCCGGTGAAGACGCAGATCGTTGGTGCGATTGACTTGCTGGCTGAAGAGTCCGCTGCTCGTGTCCGTGATGACATGAATTACCAGCTCACTGAGGTGATGGTCGAGTACCGGCCAGAGCACGAGAAGATGTTGTGGTCACTGCCGTTGGCAGGCTCAGCGTTCAAGAAGGTGTACTACGACCCAAGCAAGGGCCGTCAAGTTGCTATGTTCATCCCCGCAGAAGATATCGTGGTGCCGTATGGTGCGTCGAATCTGGAGAGTGCCGAGCGGGTCACGCACGTTATGCGTAAGACACCCAATGAATTGAAGAAGCTCATGGCTGCTGGGTTCTACTCCGAGGTGGAGATGGGCGAGCCGTCGCATGAGTTGGATGAGATTGAGAAGCAGAAGGCCGAGGAGATGGGTCTGTCCGCAACACAGGACAACCGCTTCCGGGTTCTGGAGATGCACGTTGACTTGGACCTCGAAGGGTTTGAGGACGTGGACAAGAAAGGAGAGCCCACTGGGATTGCTCTGCCGTATGTCGTCACCGTAGAGAAGGGTACCGGCAAGGTACTAGCTATCCGTAGGAATTGGTACGAGGGTGACTCCTTGCACCTGAAACGCCAACACTTCGTTCACTATCAGTACATCCCCGGTTTTGGCTTCTATGGCTACGGTCTGATTCACCTGATAGGTGGGTATGCCAAGTCCTCTACGATGCTGATTCGTCAGTTGGTTGACGCTGGTACGCTGAGCAACTTGCCCGGTGGACTTAAATCCCGTGGCTTGCGCATCAAGGGTGATGACACTCCAATTGCTCCGGGCGAGTTCCGGGACGTGGATGTGCCTAGTGGAAGTATCCGTGACAACATCCTACCACTCCCTTACAAGGAGCCAAGCCAAGTTTTGTTCGCTCTGTTCCAGAACATCGTCCAAGAAGGCCGTTCGTTTGCTTCTTCTGGTGACATGAATGTCAGCGACATGAGTTCCAATGCTCCTGTGGGCACAACTCTGGCATTGCTGGAGCGCACTCTGAAGGTCATGACAGCGGTGCAGGCCCGACTGCACTACGCGATGAAGCAGGAGTTCAAGCTCCTGAAAGTCATCATTGCCGACTACACACCGGAAGATTACGACTACGAGCCAGAAGGTGGTAATCGTGATGTGAAGCGTTCGGACTACGACGCTGTGGACGTGATTCCAGTGAGCGACCCCAATGCTGCCACTATGGCGCAGAAGATTGTTCAGTATCAGGCAGTCCTCCAGTTGGCTCAGTCCGCTCCTCAGTTGTACGACTTGCCGCTGCTGCACCGCCAGATGATTGAGATTCTGGGTATAAAGAACGCAGCCAAGCTAGTGCCTACTGAAGATGATGCACTGCCAATCGACCCAGTTCAAGAGAACCAAGACTTGCTCACGGGTAAACCAGTCAAGGCGTTTATTGAGCAGAGTCATCAAGCGCATATCGCCGTGCACATGGCTGCAATGCAGGACCCCAAGATTCAGCAACTGATGCAGATGAATCCGCAAGCCCCAGCAATCCAAGCCGCAGCTATGGCCCACATCAACGAGCACATTGCCTTCGAGTACCGCAAGCAGATCGAGCTGGCGATGGGTATGCCCCTGCCGGACAAAGAGCAGAGCAAGCAAGTGTCACCGGAACTCGCCGACAAGATTGCGATGATGGCAGCTCAAGCGTCAGCTCAGCTTACTCAGAAGAACCAGCAAGAGGCTCAACAGCAGGCAGCGCAACAGCAGCAGCAAGACCCAGTTATTCAGATACAGCAGCAAGAGTTGCAGCTCAAGCAAGAAGAACTCAAGCTCAAGCAAGAGAAGCAGAAGATCGACGCCGCTGCTAAAGCCGACCAGCTCCGCATTGAGCAGTCTCGCATTGAGGCACAGAAGGAGATTGCCCAGATGCAGGTGAACGCTACCAGCGCAACAGCGCGTGATCGGATAGCCAAACAACAAGAGACTGACGGTGCTCGCATGGGTATCGACATTGCGAAACAGAAAGCACAAATGGCGCAGCAGCAGTACTCCGCGATGCTCAACCGCCAGAAGCAGCAGCAACAGCCGAAACAAGTCAAGGAAACTAAATAATGGACAACCACCGCTTGCTTGGGTTCATTGCCCGAGAAATCGACAAATTGCGTACAGAGCAAGCGAGTTTCCTTTCCGCCGGTAGAGCAGGGGACTACTCTGAATATCGGCACATCTGCGGGATTATCCGGGGTCTAAGCCATGCAGAATCAATCCTAAACGACCTCGTGCAACGTATGGAGAAACTTGAAGATGAGTGAATTTAATGTCGCTGCGGTAGACCTCTCGGGAATTCTGAACAAGAAGAACGAGGACAAAGCCAAGCAGTTGCCGGACCCGAAGACCTTCCACATTCTCTGCGTAGTCCCCGAGGCTATGGAAGAGTACGCGGATAGCGCCATCGGTATCATTAAAGATGCGAAGACTATGCACTACGAAGAAGTACTGACCCCAGTGCTATTTGTGGTGAAACTGGGACCTGATGCGTACAAAGACGCCACTCGTTTTCCCAACGGGCCATCATGCGTGGAAGGCGATTTCGTTATTTGCCGACCCAACTCTGGTACCCGTCTGAAGATTCATGGCCGTGAATTCCGAATCATCAACGATGACTCGATTGAAGCGACTGTGGAAGACCCCCGTGGAATTACACGTGCATCGTAAGGAGTAAACAATGGCTAAATTTGGACAAGATGACTTCAAGTTTCCTGACGAGCAGGAAGAAGAAGCTAAGGGTAAACCCGTGGATACGGAAGAAGAGTTTGAGATTGAGATCGAAAACGACACCCCTGTCGCCGACCGCAACCGCAAAGCTGCTCCTCCCCCCGAAGACCCAACCGACGACGAACTGAACTCGTATGACGAGAAGGTACAAGCGCGTATCAAGAAGTTCACCCGTGGTTACCACGATGAGCGCCGTGCTAAAGAAGAAGCCCTACGTGAGCGTGAAGCCGCCGAGAACTTCGCTAAGCAGGTTTTTGCGGAGAACAAACGCTTGCAACAACAGCTTTCCACTGGTAGCGAAGCCTATATTGCACAGTCGAAGACAGCCGCCGAGCGCGGACTTATAGAGGCCAAGCGCCAATATAAAGAAGCCTATGAAGCTGGTGACCCTGACCTTATGACTGAGGCACAGGCTGGTATTGCACAGGCAACTCTGCACGCCGACAAGGTCGAAAACATGCGGCCAATCCCAATTGTAGAGCGTGAATTTGAAGCTCCACAGCGCGAAGTTAAGCCTCGATTAGAGACTAGAACAGCTAAATGGCTGGAAAATAACTCTGATTGGTGGGGTAAAGATGAAGAAATGACCGCTGCAGCTACTGGACTAGACAGAAAACTTCAGCGAGAATATGGTGTAGACTTTATAGGTACCAAAGAATACTTTGATACTATCGACAAAACAATGCGCAAGCGTTTCCCTGAGAACTTCGAAAACTCTCAGAGCTATGAGGAAGATGAAGAGCCTCCACGAAAGACTTCTAAACCGGACGAGGATTTCACTCCCATCCGTGCAACAAAACCCGCTTCGGTTGTGGCTCCGGCTACCCGCAGCACACCGCCTAATCGTATTAGGCTGAAGCAATCAGAGGTTGCCATCGCTCGGCGACTTGGGGTTACTCCAGAACAATACGCGAAACAGGTTGCTTTACTGAAAAGAGGTTAATTATGGAAATGTCTAAAGAAAAATCCCAAAACCGTCTGGTTCGTGAACTGGACAGTCGTGAATCTTTCTCCCGCCCTACTGCTTGGCGACCCCCAGAGACCTTGCCGTCTCCTGACCCGCGTCCGGGTTGGACTCACCGTTGGGTTCGTATTAGCATGATGGGACAGGCTGACCCTAGTAACACTTCTTCGAAGTTACGCGAAGGCTATGAACCCTGCAAAGCAGATGAGTATCCTGAGCTATTGGTGCACGCTTCTACCGAAGGCCGTTTCAAGGGGAACGTCGAGGTGGGCGGACTGTTGCTTTGCCGTATTCCAGAAGAGTTCCTGAAACAACGTGATGCTTATTACGCCAATCAGAACAAAGCTCAAATGGAGTCAGTGGACAACAACTTTCTACGCGATAGCGACCCTCGTATGCCCTTGTTCTCGGACAAGAAGTCGAAGGTTTCTTTCGGTTCTGGTTCTTAAATTTTTAAGGAGTCTTAAATGGCTTATCCTACGGTCTCGGCCCCCTACGGCCTAAAACCGATCAACTTGATCGGCGGTCAAGTGTTTGCGGGTTCTACTCGCAACATCCCTATCGCGGCTGGTTACAATACCAATATTGGCTACGGTGACGTGGTTCAGTACGGTACTGCTGGCAATCGCGGTGCTGTGATTCTTACTGCAATTGTGTACAACACTGCTGCGTATGTCGCTGGCACTATTGGCGTGTTCTTGGGTTGCTCTTATACCAGCCCCGCTACAGGCCAAAAACTGTTTGCACAATACTGGCCCGCTGGCACTACTGCTACTGATGCTGTCGCTATCGTTTCTGACGACCCTGACACTATCTACAAAGCAGTTACTGTAGCTAACAACGGCACTAACGTGAGCACAACTCAGGTCAATCTGGGTCAGCCTTTTGTTGGTACCAACTTGTTCTACGTGAAGAATGCTATGAGCACTTCTAATGGCAACTCCACTGCGGGTCTGTCTGCTGGTGCAAGCGACGCACTCACTATAACTACCGCTCCGTTCCGTATTGTTGACATCGTGCCTGATACTGAGAATACCGTGTCTCAGACTGCTACGACTGCTACCAGCACGGCTATGACTCTGAGCGCCGCCAATTCCGCCATTACGGCTGGTATGGCTGTTACTGGCTCTGGCGTACCTACAGGCACTTATGTGACTGCTGTGTCCGGCACTGCCGTTACCCTGTCTCAGGCTACTACTTCGACTATCAGCACTGCGACCGAGTTCGTGTTTGTTGGTGCCGCCGAAGTATTAGTTAAATTCAACTTTGGCTACCATGCGTATTACGCAGCGGCTGGCGTCTAAGGAGCTAAATCATGGCAATTTCACGCGCACAACTACTTAAAGAACTGCTCCCCGGTCTGAACGCTTTGTTTGGTCTGGAATATGCTCGTTACGGTGAAGAACATAAAGAAATGTACGAAACCGAAACTTCTGAGCGTTCGTTCGAAGAAGAGACCAAGCTGTCTGGCTTCTCTGCTGCACCAGTCAAAAACGAGGGCTCTGCCATTTCGTATGACAATGCACAAGAGGCATGGACAACTCGCTACAACCACGAAACCATCGCTCTGGGCTTCTCCATCACTGAAGAAGCTGTGGAAGATAACTTGTATGACTCACTGTCTGCTCGTTACACCAAGGGTCTGGCTCGTGCTATGGCCTACACCAAGCAAGTCAAGGGTGCTGCCGTTATCAACAACGGTTTCTCCTCGGCTTATGTCGGTGGCGATGGCGTGCCTTTGTTCTCTACTGCTCACCCTCTGGTGAACGGTGGTACCAACAGCAACCGTCCTGCTACCGCTGCCGACCTGAACGAGACTTCTCTGGAAGCCGCTGTGATTCAGATCGCTGCTTGGACTGATGAGCGTGGTCTGCTGATCGCCGCTAAGCCTAAGAAAATGATTGTTCCTCCTGCTCTGCAATTCGTTGCTACCCGTCTGTTGGAAACCAGCCTCCGTGTTGGTACTACTGACAACGATATCAACGCAATCAAGAACAACGGTTCGATTCCTGAAGGCTACTGTATCAATCACTTCTTGACCGACGCAAACGGCTGGTACCTCACCACCGACGTGCCAAACGGCCTGAAGCATTTCGTTCGTACCCCACTGTCCAATTCCATGGATGGAGACTTCGACACCGGAAACGTCCGTTACAAGTCCCGCGAGCGTTATTCGTTCGGCTGGTCTGACCCATTGGGCGTGTTCGGCTCGCCCGGTTCGTCCTAAGCTCTTGTAGCTTGACTAAAAAGGCTCCTTCGGGGGCCTTTTTTATTGCACCTACGCAAACAACATGCTATATTGCAGTCACTCCGGGAAACCCGGTGCATCAAACTGTCCCGGCAGACGACATACCGATTGATGCACTTCACTTGTATGTAAGGAAACTATCATGGGATTCGCAACTCACCTCGGCTCTTGGCTGCTCGGCACTGTTAAAAACACTACGGGCACTATTGCTGGCACGATTCAAAATTTGGGTGCTTGCCCAAGTATTCAGACTAAAGTAGTGGCTGCTACAGACATCACCGCAGGTACCGTGGCGTGTGTTCTACCCGCAGGTGCTCTCATCCAAAGTGCTTCATATCTGGTTACCACCGCATATGCAACAACTACCCCCACGATTGCCTTGCTAGTTAATGGCAGTGCGATTTCTGCGGCTACTTCTGTAAGCGCGTTTACAACTACGGGAGCTACTGCTATCCCGCTAGGAACATCGAACCCCGGCCTCGTGTCTAATGTCGGTTCTACTGATGCCATCGTTACCTTCACTCAGGCTAACGTGACTGGCGCTACTGGTGCAGGTATCCTTACCATAGCGTATGTGGTGCGTGGTTCTAATGGCGCTATGTACCCATCTGCTTCGCAACAGTAATTAGTCTTGGGGGCTCCGGCCCCCGTTTTACAGGAGATTAGTTATGTCGATGCAAACAGACGTTCTTTCAGCCCACACGGGCGGAACCCAAACTAACCAAGCACTTGTGACGGGGCGAGTGCGTCTCAAATCAGTAATTATTACTGGCGGTGTTGGTGCTGGTGCGGCTAAGTTTCTTAATTCTTCGGACGGCACAGTATTGCTTGAGTTAGATACAGGCGCTAACTCCAACGTTACCAATGTACTCCTACCGGGCGAAGGCATTCTTTTTCCTAACGGCATTTTTTACACATCCGTGAGCGTTGCGCCAATTGGTATTACGGTGTGTTATGGCTAAGAAGAACCCATCCCTTGCAGTCGGTCGTGGCGAGAAGCTACCCGTCTCTAAGGGGGCGGGCCTTACAGCCAAAGGGCGCGCTAAATACAATGCAGCCACGGGCAGCAACTTGAAGGCTCCCCAGCCCGAAGGTGGCCCACGCAAGAAATCGTTCTGCGCTCGGATGTCCGGTATGCCCGGCCCGATGAAGGATGAAAAAGGTCAACCGACGCGCAAAGCTGCGTCACTAGCTAGATGGAAGTGCTGAAATGGAAGACGCAATTAACACGGCCCGCGAGCTAGCTACCCATGCCGCAGACATCAAACACCTGCAAGATGACATGGACAAGATGCTGGAGAGTATGAAGGCCATGCAAACCACACTGACCGCCATTGACCGTACACTGTCGGAAGCCAAGGGCGGCTGGAAGGTACTGATGTTGGTGGGAGGCGCAAGTGGTGCAACCACTGCACTTTTGGTAAAACTTGCGTACTGGTACGCGGGGAAATAGACAATGCCTAGCACTAGCAAGAAACAACACAATTTCATGGCAGCAGTGGCTAATAACCGTGCCTTTGCCAAGAAAGCAGGAGTACCGCAATCTGTAGGTAAAGAATTCACAGCAGCGGACAAGAAGCTGAAGTTACCTAAGTCTGGGTCTCGGCCTGACTTGCAGAAGGTAAACAGCCCAAAGACAAACCAAGGCAAAAACGAACTTTTCAAGAAAGGTGGCTCTACTATGGCTACAAAAATGAACTCCGGTTTTATGGCAATGATGGCAAAGAAAAAAGACGGCGCTAAAGGCGACATGCCAGCAGCACTGGCTAAACATGCAGCTAAGCCTGCTTCCAAAGCACATGCGGGTCTTAAAGCAGGTGGTTCCACAGGTTCGTTCCGCGCCTCGGCTAACGGTATTGCTCAGCGTGGCAAGACTAAAGGTATGATGCCTAAGATGGCTGGTAGTACCACAGGTATGAAGAAAGGTGGGCAGTGCTAATGGGCTCCCCATACAAGGATTCAGTGCCTGTGCCGGACCCAGTGTCCCCAGCACCTAAGAAGGCCGCGTCTAAGGCAGCACCAAGGCCCATGCCTAAGCCAGACTCCAAACGAGCAAAGGATTATGTCTACCCAGACTCCACTCCTGTTGCAGATAGCGCAGGTATGAAACATGGCGGTAAAGTCAAGAAGATGGCTTCTGGTGGTTCCGCCTCTAGCCGTGCCGACGGTATTGCTGCCAAGGGTAAGACCCGTGGTCGGATGTGCTAAATGATGGCGAGTCGAGGGATGGGGGCCATCTCCCCCTCTAAGATGCCCAAGGGTAAGCAAACAGCTCGCCGGGATAACACCGACTTCACTCAGTATGCCGAAGGTGGCAAAGTCAATGCGGCTGGCAACTACACGAAGCCTGACGTACGCAAACGCATCGTAAGCCAAGTAAAAGCTGCCGCAACGCAGGGTACTGGCGCAGGACAATGGTCAGCCCGTAAAGCGCAGCTTGTGGCTAAGAAGTACAAAGCCGCTGGCGGCGGGTACAAGGATTAAAGTGAAAGCACCGCAGCAATCCCTCAAAGATTGGGGTGACCAGAAATGGCGCACCAAAAGCGGAAAGCCGTCGAGCAAAACTGGGGAGCGTTACTTGCCCGAGAAAGCCATACAATCACTAAGCCCGTCCGAATACGCTTCTACCACAAAGGCCAAACGGGCCGGTAAAGCAGCAGGCAAGCAATTTGTGGCACAACCTAAACGTATAGCAAAGAAAACAGCAGGGTTTAGATAATGGCAACTTCCGGCACCACTGCATTTAACCTCGACCTCGTCGAGCTAGTTGAAGAAGCGTTTGAGCGATGCGGTGGGGAGCTGCGCACTGGTTACGACCTTAAGACAGCCCGCCGTTCACTGAATCTTATGTTCGCCGACTGGGCGAATCGTGGTTTGAACATGTGGACGTTTGAGCAGGGCTCGATTGTCTTGACTCCCGGCACCGGCACTTATGACTTGCCAGCCGACACTGTAGATTTATTGGAGCATGTGATTCGTACTGGGGCTGGCAGTGCTTCTACGCAAGCAGATTTAACGATCACCCGCATTAGTGTTTCTACCTACGCTACGATTCCAAACAAGCTGCAACAAGCTCGCCCGATTCAGATTTACATTGATCGTAGGCAGGAAATTCCACAAGTAACTGTGTGGCCCATCCCAGATAACGTGCAGACCTACACACTGGTGTACTGGCGTTTGAAACGAATTGACGATGCTGGCACGGGTGTGAATACGATGGACGTGCCCTTCCGGTTTATCCCCTGTATGGTGGCAGGCTTGGCATACTACTTAGCGATGAAAGTCCCCGGTGGTATGGAGCGTTTGATGATGCTCAAAGCACAGTACGACGAAGCATGGCAGCTAGCCTCTGAAGAAGATCGTGAAAAAGCGGCGGTACGGTTCGTGCCCCGCCAACAGTTTATTGGGTAAGCTATGGGTAATAGGTTTGCTTCTGGCAAGAACAGTATTGCGGAATGTGACCGCTGCGGGCAGAGGTACAAGCTAAAGCAACTGAAGAAAGAGATCATCAAACTCAAGACGTTTAACCTCTTGGTTTGCCCAGAATGCTGGGACCCCGATCAGCCTCAGTTGCAGCTAGGTATGTTTCCTGTAGATGACCCGCAAGCCGTGCGCAACCCAAGGCACGATCAGACGTACGTAACGTCTGGCTCAAATAGTTTAGGGAACCCCTCTGGGGGCTCTAGGGATATACAATGGGGCTGGAATCCAGTAGGTGGGTCGAAGCTATTTGACGTGGTTCTTACTCCAAATTACTTGGTAGGAACGACAAGTGTTGGTACAGTAACCGTAACGGTTTCATAGGAGTAAATCATGGCATTCACACGATCAGCGGATGGCATTGCCTCTAAGGGCAAAACAGTTGGTAAAAATCTTGGTAATAGCGGACCTTCCGTAGGTATCCAAACTGGCGGCAAAGGCGGCAACGGCGGCAAAACTGACGCTGACATGCTGAAGTTGGGCCGTGGTCTCGCTAAAGTAGCTAACCAGAAACGAGGTTAATCATGGCATTCACTATGAAAAAAGGCGGTAAGGAAGTTGGTCCAGCTTCTGTATACGCTAAGCCCCACACTATGTCTGGTGGCAAAGTTGATCTGAAAGAGAATGGTTACGACGGCGGCAACCGCTTGACTACCAATGACCTGCATATGTCCGTAGGTAGTATTTCTAACCGTGCGTATACTGAGCCTAAGACATCCGGCCAAGTTACACGCGGCAATGGCGCAGCTACTAAAGGCACAATGGCCCGTGGCCCAATGGCGTAAACCATGAACTACGCTGCGCTCGTCACTGCGATCTCCGATTACACGGAGAATACGTTCACTACGGACGTGATTAACACGCTGATTAAGCAGGCGGAGCAGCGTATCAACAACACGGTGCAGTTCCCCTCACTGCGCAAAAACGTGACCGGGACAGTGACAGCCAACAACAAATACCTGTCGTGTCCAGATGACTACCTAGCTACGTATTCGATTGCGGTATTCCCTGTGGGTGGTGGCGACTATACGTTCCTACTCAACAAGGATGTCAACTTCATTCGTGAAGCGTATCCAAACGCCACAAGCCTAGGACAGCCTAAGTACTACGCTTTATTCGGCCCTACGACCAATGCTGGTTCACTGACTACTGAGTTGTCATTCATCCTTGGCCCAACACCAGATATCGCGTATTCTGCGGAACTTCACTATTTCTTCTATCCAGAGTCGATCACGACTGCGCTGACAACATGGCTGGGTGACAACTTTGACTCCGTACTACTGTACGGTTCTCTGGTCGAAGCCTATACGTACCTCAAAGGTGAGGCCGATATGATGACTCTGTACAACGCTAAGTACAACGAAGCATTGGCTTTGGCTAAACGTCTGGGTGATGGTATGGAACGTCAGGATGCGTACCGCAGTGGTCAATATCGTCAGGCGGTGACATGAGTATTGTTCAGACACAGACGACGAGCTTCAAGGTTGAGTTGTACCAAGGTGTACACAACCTAGCCACGAACACGCTGAAAATCGCACTTTACACTGCTTCCGTAAACTTGAACGAAGCCACTACGGTCTACAGCAGTGCGAATGAAGTTGTTGCAGCAGGCTATACCGCTGGTGGAAATACACTAACTGGAGTGACGATTAGTTCCTCTGGCTCGGTGGCCTACGTAAACTTTGCCAACACATCTTGGACGGCAGCTTTGACGGCCCGTTGCGCGCTTATTTACAACGTGACTCAGGGTAACAAGGCCATTGCGGTCATAGATTTTGGTGCAGATAAGACCTCAACCACGACTTTCTTGGTTACAATGCCAGCTAATACCGCGACAACCGCACTTATCAGGAGTTCAAATTGATCGTTACTACCACTAAAGGCGAAATGGATGACTCCTTGCTGGAAATGCGGCAGGGCTCTGTGGACAACGAAGACGAGTTGACGACATGGACTGAGTACTGGCTGCTGGACGAGCTGGTGCATCGCTCGGTGCATGTAACCCTCAAAAAATCGCCTACTTTTGTAGGCGGCGAAACCGCAATTTTCTAAGGAAATATCATGGCAAACACCCAATCAATGTGCACTTCGTTTATGGGCCAGCTGCTAAACGGCGGGCATCAATTCGGTACCATCACGTTGGTTTCGCGTACGAGCTTGACTGCTCCTACGAAAGATTCCTTTAAAGCGGCGCTGTACCTAGCTTCCGCTACGATCAACGCCGCCACCACTGTATACACGGCTACAGGTGAAGTCACGGGTACGGGTTATACGGCTGGCGGGATTGCGGTTACTAACGCAACCGTACCTACCGCCACAAACTCTTCGGCCACCGCAGGTGTGGCGTATTGGACACCTTCAGCCAGTTTGGTATACACGACGGTTACTCTGGCTACGGCTTTCGATACCGTGTTGATCTACAACTCTACGCAAAGTAACACAGCGGTCAGTGTGCACACGTTTGGCTCGCAGACAATTACAGCAGGTACGTTCACCCTGACCATGCCAGCTAACGGCACCACGACTGCTTTACTGCGCTTGGCAACGACCTAAACGCGGACAGCCTCTAGGCTGTGTAAAACATGTCTACTGCTTGGGGTAGTGGTACTTGGAGTAGTGGCACATGGGGGGGCTTAGACCAACTTATTGGTAACCAAGCCACCGGTAACAGGGGCACCGTAACCCCTAGCCGAACAAAAGCCCTCACAGGTGTAGCAGCCTCGGGGGCGAGAGGCGTTGTTACCCCTAGCCGAACAAAAGCCCTCACAGGTGTAGCTGCCTCGGGGGCTGTTGGTACTGTTGGACGTAACGGTACTGTTGCTCTCACAGGCGTAGTCGCCTCGGGGGCTGTTGGTACTGTTGGACGTAACGGTACTGTTGCTCTCACCGGGGTTACGGCTACTGGGGATGAAGGCTTTGTTCTCGGTGGACAGCCGATCACGGGCGTAGTCGCCTCTGGGCTCACTGGCACCGTTACCCCCAGCCGCACAAAAGCTCTCACGGGCGTAGTCGCCTCTGGGCTCACTGGGACTGTAACCCCCAGCCGCGCAAAAGCTCTCACGGGCGTAATTGCTACTGGTAATGAAGGCTCCGTAACCTCCAGCCGCACAATAGCTCTCACGGGCGTAATTGCTACTGGTACTACAGGCACACCCGTAGTTGATTTTTCTATTGACATAGGCTCTGGATGGGGTTCAGATACTTGGGGCGGCGGCTCTTGGGGCGCTAATACAGCCGTTTCGGGTTTTGTGGGAACCCTTGGGGTTGCTCCGCCAATATTTATACTCACGGGCGTAGCAGCCACAGGTGCAGTCGGAACCGTAACCTCCAGCCA
>Ga0105097_10000696_pt1 | contig 15539 bp, 12 predicted proteins | sample PPLLak12cMay2015_FD_87035 | JGI IMG/M metagenome (GOLD analysis project Ga0105097, IMG submission 87035) | Freshwater sediment microbial communities from Prairie Pothole Lake near Jamestown, North Dakota, USA - PPLs Lake P7 Core (1) Depth... | ecosystem: Environmental > Aquatic > Freshwater >... | reverse complement strand
GATCCGCCAGCTCTACGGAAAGAAGTGGGACGACCCGGAGGCGTATGAAATCAAATTCGACACCAGCGCCCGGCCGATGGAGGAAATCCTCGAGATCGTCCGCAATCTCCTGGCCGCCAGGGGTAATCTCAAATCGCCGGAGGCGCAGCGGCAACTGGAAATGAGGGCTCTGGCCGCCAGGATCAAGGCCGCCGTAGCAACCAACCCCGAGTTTCTCATTCCGACCCTGGAGGTGGAGCCCCGAGGCGAGGGGATTCTCCTGCGCGGGGTGGCCCGGAGCATCCGGGAGCACAGGGCGATCGACAAGGAAGTCAGAAGCTTGTCGGGGCCCGTCCCCGTGACCTGCGAGATTCACTACCGGGGCATCAAATCGGTCAAGCCGCACCGGATCAGCTAGCCACAGCTCTGCAGGAACACCCCCATGCCCGCTTTCATCCTTGAATCGTTCCGCCGCGTGTTGTCCAGCCGCTGGATCATTTTTTCGGTCACATCGCTTCTCTATCTGCTTTCGATGTTCTACCGGTCCTCCGTTACCGTCATTGCACCTGACCTGATGACGGATCTTTCTCTCGACGTTTCAAGTCTCAGCCTGATATCGGCAGCCTTCTTCTATGCGTATGCGCTCATTCAGATTCCCATGGGGATTGTCCTCGACCATGCGGGACCGGAAAAAGCCATGCCCTGGTCCTATCTGCTGGCGTTTGTCGGGGTCCTGATGTTTGCCTGGGCGGAATCCGTGCCCCTGCTCGTCCTCGGCAGGCTTCTCATGGGTGTCGGCATGGCATGCAGTCTCATCGGCACCTTCAAGGTCTTCACGACCTGGTTCGGGCCGGCGCATTTTGCAACCCTGTCCGCAACCGTCATCTCCATCGGGAGCCTTGGTACCCTTGCCTCGACGTCCCCCCTCGTCCTGTCAACGCAGAGCATTGGCTGGCGGAGCACCTTCGCCCTGATTGCCTTTTCCCACCTTCTGCTCACCGGTTTGCTCTATCTTGTCATGCGGGGCAAGCCTGCGGGTGACGGACACGGCCCACCGACTCCACTGGAAAGCAGCCGGCTGCGTCAAACCGCTGATGTCCTTCACCGGATCGTGCGCAAAAAGGATTTCTGGCTCATTTCCGCGGCCGGGTTCCTGCGTTACGGTATTTATGGAGCTGTTCAAAGCCTGTGGGCGGGGCCGTACCTGATCAACGTGATGGGATGTTCTCCGCTGATTGCAGGCAACATCCTATTCCTTTTCAACCTGGCCTTGATTCTCGGGGGGCCTGTCTCCGGGTTTCTCTCCGACAAGGTGCTTCAAACGCGTAAATGGATCATGGTGATTGCCCTGTGGGGACTGTCGGGATCCCTTTTTTCCCTTGCCTGTCTTCCGGTGGGGACAACCGTTGTCGTCCTTGCGACCCTTTTTACGCTTTTCGGTTTCTTCGGCAGCTCAGGCGGTGTCCTCTATACCCACGTCAAGGAGTTGATGCCGTCGACGATGGTTGCCACGGCATTGACGGCGATGAATTTCTTTGTCATGCTTGGCGCCGCCATCTTCATCCAGGGGTTGGGAAGCCTGATGCAATTTCTCTATCCGTCGGCCTCCCTCGGTCATGCCGCCTTCAACGCTGCATTTCTCGGGTGCGCCTCGCTTCTGTTAATCGCCGGCGTACTTTATTCCTTTACCCGGGACAGCTTTGCGGAGGAGGGACAACGCTGACGCGCCGCTGGTCTCCGGGTCGGCCAGGCGCGCGATCGCCCGGCCTGCCGGGAGAGAGTGAGCCTCGATGCGGCTCAGGACGGCATGAAAGGCCGAATCAGGCGGACGTCGGTTTCGTATATCGATCGAACCAGTCGAAGGTCGCTTCATCCGCGACGCCAAGCTTGCGGGCGGAATCCGGGGTGAAGGTGGCCCAGAGCCCCGTGGCGCGCGTGCAGACTTCCCCCTCGGCATTGGTGATGACGCCCTCGGCCGCGGCTTCCCTTTCACTCCGGACCTCCAGGATTCTTCCCTCCACCTTGAATTCCCGCCCGAGTGGCACGGGCTTCCGGTACTCGATCGTGATCGATTTGGTGAGAACGAATCGCTTGAGCAGGTACACGATGGAACGGCCCATGACCTCGTCGAGCGCCGTGAAGAGGATGCCGCCGTGGGCCAGGTTGCTCCAGCCGCAGAGGTGGGGCGGCACGGTGATCCACGAGGCAACCGTCTCGCCGTTGGTGTAGAACTGCATCTGCAGTCCCACGGGGTTGGCGGGCCCGCAGCCGAAGCACTTGTGGTCCTGGCGGTTGGGAAGGAGGGTGTAGCCGCTCTTGTCCATTGTTCGCCTTAGTTCCTTTCTGTTGCTGTCGTCTGTTATAAAACCAACGGCGTCGAAGCGCAAGAGAAGTTGCCGCGCTTCTGCCAAATAGAAAAAAGCCCCCTCGCATCGTGGATGCGAGGGGGCCGGACTGTTGCGGAGACAGGGTTACATCTCGCCGGCGAGCTTCGGCGTCGTCACGGGAAGGCAACGATTCTTCGTGCCCTGCTCGTAGGCGTAGCCGATCTCGATCAGCAGCCCTTCCGCCCAGGGCCTCCCGAAGAATTCCACTCCCACCGGCACGCCGATTGCCGCCGTATCGGTGGGCTTCGTGAACCCGCCGGGCACCACGATGGAGGGGAAGCCTGTCACGGAGCCGAGGCTTCCGTTGCGCTCGACCTGGGTGCCGCCCACGGGAACGACGGGCCGCTTCTGGTGCGGGAAGGTGAGCGCGTCGAGCTTCTTTTCGGCCATGAGCGCCATGACGCGGTCCTGGAGTTTGGTGCGCTTTGCCAGGCGTTCATGGTAGCCCGCGTCGTGCTTCAGGGTCATGGCCTCCTTGATGTTCTTCTCGATGCCGGGGTGGAACTTGCCCGAGGCGATGATCTGCTCGAGGGATTTCACGGGTGTCCCCGCCTTCGGGTCGCCCAGGTATGAGTCCAGATCCGGCCTGAGGTCGTAGAGGTGGACGCTGATGTCGTTTGCGATCTTCCCGGAGTCGAGATCCGGCGTGTTCAGCTCGATCAGGGTGGCGCCGAGCTTCCTGCAGTCCTCGATGGCCTGGTTCGTCACGGCGTTGACTTCCTCGTGGACGGGCTGCGTGCCGAAGAAGCCCCGGAGGATGCCGATGCGCTTGCCCTTGAGGCCGTCCTTCTTCAGAAACCTCGCGTAGTCCTTCTCGACGTGCCCGATGCACCAGGCCGTGGCGGGATCGCCGGGGTCATAGCCGGCAAGGACGTTGAGCATTTTCACCGCGTCGGCGACAGTCCTTGCCATGGGGCCTGCGGCGTCCTGCGTCAAGGAGTAGGGGATAATGCCGTCACGGCTCACGAGCCCGATCGTCGGGCGGATGCCCACGATGCTGCAGGCCGAGGCGGGGGAGCGGATGGAATTCACCGTGTCGGTGCCGATGCCGAGGATTCCGTAGTTGGCCGCGAGAGCCGCGCCGGTGCCTCCGCTCGAGCCGCCGGGGGTACGCGTGAGGTCATAGGGATTCAGGGTCTGACCGAGCATGGAGCTCACCGACTCGCCCCAGACGGCGAACTCATGGAGGTTCACCTTGGCGATGAGGATGGCGCCCGCGTCGCGCAGTTTCCTGGTGATAAAGGCGTCTGTCGGGGGGACATAGCCCTCGAGGCTCCTGGAGCCGCCCGTCGTGGGCATGTCCTTGGTGTTCACGTTGTCCTTGAGAAGGACAGGGATGCCGTGGAGCAGTCCCACGGGGCCGGATTTCTTGAACTTCGTATCCAGCGCGGCGGCCTCTTCCAGGGCCTTGGGATTTATGGTGATCACGGCTTTGAGCTTGGGGCCTTTCTGGTCGTAGGCCTCGATCCGTTGCAGATACATCTCGACGAGTTTCTTCGCAGTCAGCTCGCCTGACTTGAAGGCCTTGTGCACGGCAGCGAGAGTGGCTTCCTCGAGCTTGAACTTTGCCATGGCTTATGCCTGTTTGGGCAGGATCATCTGGGTGCAGCGGAAAAGGGCGATGTCCCTCCCCGTCTTTTCATCCCAGACGCGGGCGTCCCAGACCATGGTGCGCCTTCCGATGTGGGCGGGAGTTCCTTCGCAGAAGATGGCGCCGTCGCGGGTCGTGCCGAGAAAGTTGGTCTTCAGTTCGATCGTGGTGAAGCCCCCAGCGCCTTCGGGGAGATTGACGATGGTCGCAAACCCGCAGACCGTGTCGGCCAGGGCGATGACGGAGGCCGCGTGCAGGTAATCGTTGGGGGCAAGATGGTGCTTCTGGATGGCCATGCGCGCCAGGACCCGTTCCTTAGACACCGATACCAGCGTGAAACCGAGAAGCTCGGGAAGGTAGCCCTGACTTCTGCTGTTCATGAACTCGGCCAGCTTCTCGGGGGGGAGGTCTTTCCAGTCTTTCGGCTTTTCCGTGTAATCGGCCATGGTCAACGCCCTCGAGTCCGGATGTGTTTTATGGAAACAATGATCACTCAGCGTGAAAAGCAAAAAGGGGCCGGCAGAGATCGCCGGCCCCTTCAGTTGTTACTTCAGCCAGGCCGGGAGCATGTTCTCATCCGTGCCGTGGAAACTGCAGTGTGTCATGAAGCAGGTCTTGCAGGGGCCCTTGACGCCGGGCAGGGCCGGTTCGCCCTTGATCTTTCCGTCGATGAACTCCATGCATTTCGTCACGCCGTCATCGGGCCCCTCGACGATGATCGTCACGCAGCCCTCGCAGCCGCCCCAGCCGCCCGAGGCGTAATGAACCGCGGCCACGTCGAAGAGGGTTTCCAGCGCGTCGATTTCCGTGAAGGGTCGCCCGTCAGCCACGCACGCCATCCCGACAGGAATCCCGATGGCTTTCCCGATGGCGAGAGTGCCGCCGTAGCGCGCCGCCTCCTCCACGGAGGGGATCAGCTTCTCGAGGCCCACGGGGTAGATGATCTCGAGGCCGCGAGCCTTCATGGGCATGTAGAACTGACCCATGGTGCCGCCGTTGGCGCTGGCCATCAGCACACCCAGGTTGCCGAAGGCGTCGATGGCGTTGGCGCCCTTCAGGAGGATGTCCCCGGGCCCCAGCTTGTCGATGACCGTGCCGGGCTCGACGGGGAGAACCTCCCCCTTGTGGAAGGTGTAGGGCTTGAGACGGTCCTCGGCCTGGATCGCGCAGAGGATCCCCCGGATCGTCTGCCCCACGGCGTAGCGGTTTTTCTCGATCTTCTGCCCGAGGAGCTCTTCGAGGCAATAGGCCGTCGTGGAGCCTCGGCTCACGAGGAGGTAGCCGTTCTTTTTTGCGTTCTGCACCTCGGGGAGGGCTGAGATGCCTTTCCCGATGAGCCGTTTCGATTCCGCCGGTGTAAGGGTGAACAGAGCCTGCATTGCTGAAACTCCTTTCGTGCTTTTTTCAGTGAAATCTTGTGTAGATCGGGGACAGGATCCAAATGACAGGTTAACTTTTTACCATAATTCACGGGGCGCGAACAGGCGGAATTCGGCATGTAAGGAAACCTGAAGGTTGCAGCCGATTAAATGGTTGCAAGGCCCGCCCCTATTTGTTATTTTGACACCCTACGGTCAGGCACCGTGCTTGGCAGGAGCATTTCCCAAAGGGTGAGCGCCGCCGCTGCGAGAGACTGTCGCCTCCTTCCATCTCGAGCATTAAAATACAAGAGATTTCAAACTGTTGGCAGGGCAGAGGCTGCCGCTGTCCACGGGGAGTCTTTTTTTTGCTTCTGTGCCATAATGGCACCATGATTGCAAGTATAGATGTGAAATGACGTCGCTCGAGATCGAGCCGGGATTACGCGTGAGACACAGAACCCATAACCGAATCAAAGAACCTCCAAAATTAGGGATACCATGCCCATAAGAGCTGGAATAACAGCCCTTGTCCTGGCCCTCGCCTTCGCGCTCCTGTCATTTCCTGTCTTTGCCGCTCCCCCGGAATCTCCTGCTCCCATGGACCCCGCGGACCAGGCGAAAGCGGACTATCAGGAAGCCCTGAAGCTGATTCAGGCCGGACGCAACGACGAGGCGATCCCGCTGCTGGAGCGGGCCCTGAAGGCCCTACCGGACGACAGGCACCTCCAGGGCGACTATGCCCTGTGCCTGGTCTGGACGGGGGCTTACCAGAAGGCCGTGGTATTCTTCGGCGCCCGCGAAAAGGACCTTCGGCAGATCCGCTACCTTCCCCGCCACATGGGAAAGGCCTACTACGAACTGAGGGAGTACCCGAAGGCCCTCGAGATGTACCGCCTCGGCCTTTCCTACGACCCGAAGGATGACGAGGCCTTCAAGGGCATCGTATACACGCAGATGCGCATGGGCGACGGCGCCGGGGCGTATGCGTCGTGGCTCGAGGCGAGAAAGGGCGGGCAGATATCGGCCCCGGCGCTCGATGCCGTCAAGGTGGCCCTGCTGGAGCAGTACGGTGCAAGCCTCGAGGCCCTCGTGGTCGCAAAGGAGGGCAGGGTGGGCGGGCCTGCGCATCTGCAGTCTCTCGAGCTCGACAGGGCCGTGACGAAGCTGCGATGGGGGCTCGTTGACGAGGCGATCGCGGAAATCGAGGCGATCCTGGCCAAAGACCCCGCCAATCTCCGGGCCCGGGGGGACTACATCGTCGCCCTGCGGCAGAAGGACCGGATGCAGGAGGCCCTGCAGCAGTTCGAGATCTACCGGCAGGCGGGCCAGCTCATCCCCTCCTGGGTCAGCCAGGCCGTGGCCGATGCGTACCTCTATCTCCGCAAGCCCGAGGAGGCCGAGGTCTACTACAGGATGACCCTCGAGAAGGACCCCGACAACTTCGGGGCGACGATGGGGCTCTATCAGGTCTGCTCGGATTTGAGGCAGTGGGAAAAGGCCTCGCAGACCCTGGGACGCCTCGAGGAGCTCGTAGAAAAGGAAAAGAAAGCCCTCGCCTGGAACGAGTCGGTCCTGGCAAGGCAGCGCTACCTTGCCGATTCCAACAGCCTGATCTCCACCAAGGGCTGGTTTCTGCTCTACCAGGACAGGCTCAAGGAGGGCCAGGCATACTTCGATTACTACCTGGGCGAGGCGGCCTCCGAGACGGGCCTGCGCTCGGGCCTTGCCCACGCGTACCTCTGGCGTCAATGGCCCAGGCGGGCCCTGGAGCAGTTCGAGATCAACCGCAACCTCGATCCTCAGGATGTCGGCAGCCTTACCGGTCTCGGCTGGACGCTCAATGCCCTGAACTACAAGCGCGAGGCGAGGGCGCTGGCCGACGACCTTCATCAGAGACACCCGACCAATCTCAACGTCTACGATCTGTGGGAGACCCTGAAGGTGGAGGATATGTGGCGGCTCCAGCCCGAGTTCCGGATTACCAAGGAGTTCGACGGCGCCACAGAATATTGGGCCTCGCTGCTGCTGGAGAAACCGATCACCCCGATCTTCAGCCTCTATGCCCAGATCCTCCGCGAAGAGGCCTGGGGGGACGACAACGGCACTACAAACCGGGAAGACTGGGATCGGTTCGGCCTGGGGTTCCGGTGGATCGTGATGCCGGAGCTCATCTGGTGGCAGTCGGTGAGCCTCGATTACACCGGGGGCGATGATTTCGGCTTCGACACGCGCCTCTTCTGGTGGCCCACGGACCCCCTGCGCATCACGGCGGGGTTCAACAGCTTCAGCTTGAGCGTGCCCATCCGGGCGAGGGTCCGGGGAATCACGGCGGACAGCGCCTATGCGGATGTCCTCTACCTTGAGAGCGACCTGCGCGAATACGGCGCGGCGGTGGGCACCCAGTGGTTCTCGGACGACAACCTCTATGTTGCCGGTACGGCCCGGTACGATCAGAATGTCTATCTCACGCCCGACCTGAAAGTCCGGGGCGGGTTCGCGCTGGGGTTCGGCACCTATTCCAAGCAGGACGTGGACTATTACAGTCCGCAATACGAGTGGAGCGCCCTGTTGACGTCGGCCATCCAGTGGGTCAACCACATCCGCTACGAGAAGAAGTGGACCTCGGCTGTCTATCTGCGCGCGGGCTTCAGCGGCGAGCACAGCTTCAGCACCTACCCCGTGGCGGGAGTCACCTTCGAGCAGATCTACGTCCACTCGAAGACCTTCAACATCACGGGAAACGTTTCCTATGATCTGAGAGTATACGATGGGGATTACACGAATGTTGTTGGCGCATATCTTACACTCAACTGGTACTTCTAATAAAAGGGTCCAGGGTCCAGGGTCCAGGGTTCAGGGAATCCTGGGAATTGTTCTGGCGATCCTTCTCCTGATGATATCGCCCGCACACGCGGCGGAGAGCTTTATCACGCTGTGCTACCATGACATCCCCGAAACACCCGTCGAGAAGGACGACATCTCGCAGAAGGACTTCATCAACCAGATCGAGTACCTCCGCACGCACGGTTTCACCTTCGTGAGTGCGGCGGACATCCTGGCGGCCTCGCGGGGCGCAAAGGCGCTTCCCGAAAAAGCCGTCATGCTGACCTTCGATGATGCCTACGAGAGCTTCTACCGGTTTGTCTACCCGGTCCTGCGGCTCTACAACATCCCGGCGGTGCTGTCCGTTGTCACCTCCTGGATCGACAACCCCGAGACGTCGGGCTACAAGACGAAACGGTTCATGAACTGGCAGCAGATCCGGGAGGTCTCCGACTCGGGCCTCGTGGCGGTCGCATCCCACAGCGCCCGGCTTCACCGGCTGCTGCAGGCAAACCCCGTCGGGAACGTCGAGCCGGCGCCGGCGGCCTTCCTCTACTTTCCCGAAAGCAGGCGCTACGAGACGGAGCCAGAGTTCCGAGCCCGCATCCGCGAGGACCTGGCCTCGAGCATCGACGTGCTGACGGCGAAGCTGGGCAGGAAACCCGCCATCCTCACCTGGCCCTACGGGAGCTACAACGCCATCGGCATCGAGGAGGCGAAGAAACTCGGTTTCGAGATGATCCTCACCCTCGATGACGGGTATTCCAGCATCCGCAGTCTCGACCGGGTCAACCGCTATTATCTGGAATCACATCTCGACTGGCTTGCGGCCTTCAAGGAATCACTGAAGCGCGGTCTGCAGGAGGATTACCGCATCCGGGGCGTGCAGGTCGATCTCGACCCGATCGTCAGCAAGAACTCCGCCGAAGAGAGCGACAAGAACCTGGGGCTTTTGCTCGACCGCCTCGTGCGGATGGGTGTCAACACGGTATTTCTCCAGGGCTTCTGCGACCTGGGCGCCACGGGAAACGTGAAGTCGCTCTACTTTGCCAACTCGGTGCTTCCCGTCGAGATGGATTTTCTCAGCCACGCCGTCAACCGGATCCGGTCCCGCGAGATGAAGGTCTTCGTCTGGATGCCGGCGCTTGCCTATGAGCTGCGGGATCCCGTTCTGAACGAGGCCCTCAAGGTCCGGGAGTGGAAGGGCGGCAAGCCCGAAGTGACCTCGTCGTGGTACCGGAGGCTCTCCCCCTTCGACCCCAGGAGCCTCGAGGCGACCCGGAAGATCTTCGCGGACCTGGCGGCCCGCGTGCAGTTCGACGGCATCCTGATCCAGGACGATGCCTACCTCGCCGAGACGGAAGACTTCCACCCCGCCGCCGTCGAGGCCTTCCGAAGTCGCCACGGTGTTGCGCCGGAGCCGGAGACGCTCAAGGCGGACAAGGAGCTCAACGCAAAGTGGGTCGCCTTCAAGACGGAAGCCCTCGACCGCCACGTCGGCGAGATCGTCAAGACCGTCCGGTCCTACCGTCCCGGGGCCGCCGTCGCCCGCAACCTGTACAGCTCCGTCGTGACGAACCCGGATGCGACGACATGGTTTGCCCAGGATTTCAAGGGCTACCTCGAGACGTACGATTACACGGTGGTGATGGCCTACGCCGCCATGGAGGGCAAGAAGGACAGCCGCAAGTGGTACCGCGAGCTCTTCGAAGCCGCGGGTGGCCGGGAGAACGCCGCCCGGGTGGTCTTCAAGCTGCAGGCCTACGACTGGAAGGGCGAGAAGTGGATGAGCGACGGGGCGATGAAGGATGACCTGACGTTCCTGCTCTCCCTGGGTGCCCGGCACGTGGCCTACTACCCGGACAACGTTCATCAGAACAAGCCGGACGTCGATACGGTGGCCGTGATCCTCTCTGCCCGGGAAGAGGTGAAGAGAAAGCAGACGCCGCCGGAGATGGCCCCGGAGGGCGCTCTCGAGAGGCTGTTCAGGAGACTCTTCAGCCGCAACCCGTAAAGGAAACCATTCAGGAAAGCCGGCGGGACGGGACCCTGCATCACGCCCGCCCCCGCTGACAGGAAACATGTCGATATTCGAAATCATCGGGCTCTTCGTTTTCCTCTACCCGCTCTACATGAGCATCGTGTGGATGATCGGGGGCATCGTCTTCTGCCTGCGGCGCGAGGGCAATGCGGATCCGGGGCTGGAGTACTTCCCCTATTTCACCGTCATCGTACCCGGCCACAACGAGGAGCAGATCATCGAGGAGACAGTCCTCAACCTGAAGGACCTCAACTACCCGAACTACGAGGTCATCGTCGTCAACGACGGCAGCTCGGATGCCACGCGGGAGATCCTCGACCGGCTCGTCACGGAGAACTCGAGCTGGCTTCGGATTATCCACCTGGAGCCCAACAGCGGCAAATCCAAGGCCCTCAACGCCGGCATCCTGGTGAGCCGGGGCGAGTTCATCCTCACGATCGACGCCGACTGCCTCGTCGACAAGGACGTGCTGCAGTGGATGGCGGTGCACCTGGTGAACTTCCCCCGCGTGGGGGCCGTCACGGGCAACCCCCGCGTGCGCAACCGCACGTCGCTTCTGGCCAAGATCCAGGTCGGCGAGTACTCCAACATCATCGGTCTCATCAAACGCACTCAGCGGATCCTCGGGAAGGTCCTCACCGTCTCCGGCGTGATCGCGGCCTACCGCAAGAGCGCCGTCATCGAGTGCGGCCTCTTCGACAGCGACACCGTCACCGAGGACATCGACATCACCTGGAAGCTCCAGCGCAAGTTCTGGGACATTCGCTACGAGCCGCGGGCCTTGTGCTGGATCCTCGTCCCCGAGACCCTCAAAGGCCTCTGGCGCCAGCGGGTGCGCTGGGCCCAGGGCGGCGTTGAGGTGCTCCGAAAGCATCTCGATATCTGGAAGGACCACCGACATCGCCGCCTCATTCCGGTCTACATCGAATACGTTCTGGGCATTCTGTGGGCCCACACCTTCATGGCCATGGTGTTCCTCTGGCTCTTTTTCGTCGTCATGGACGGCGTGTGCCGCTTCGCCGAGGTGCCGATCTGCCCGCCCGTCCTCGATGTCTACCAGAGGTTCTTCATCGGCTGGAACCCCCTGTACCCCCGCTGGTTCGGGGCCATCCTGGGGTTTGCTTGCCTCTGCGAGTTCCTGACGAGCTTTCTGATCGACTACCGATACGAGAACAAGGCCTTCGCAAAGTATTATTTCTTCGTGATCTGGTACCCCGTGGGCTACTGGATCCTCGCGTCGCTGGCGGCCATCAAGGGCGTCTACAATTTCACATTCCGGAGCAAGGAGGTTACGGTCAGATGGAAAAGCCCGGACAGGGGCCTCCACACCCTGAAATCTTCGTCAAAGACGAAATAAAATCACCTCTCCGGAGGGTCGTCGAGGACGTCATCACCGTTGTCTGCTGGGGGATCTATCTCTACCTGCTGCTGCCGCTGTTCACTCTGGTGCTGTGGGTCTTCGGCATCCAGACGATCTACGACCAGATCATCGGGGCGAAGGGCTACCAGGAGCTTATCCGTCTGCTGGCAAACGGCGGGATCACCGTGCTGGTGGTTCTCCTGATTGTCACGGGCTGGACGTACTACAACTACATCTGGTTTCTGCGCCGCGGGGAGAGGCGGGGAGGCCAGGTGCGGATCAGCAGCGACGTGGAGATGGCGGGATTCCTCTGCACGGACATCGAGGCCATGGAAGAGATCCGCAAGTCCCACCGCCTGGAGATCCGCGTCGAGGGCCCCCTGTACCGGATCACCGCCAAGGATTGACGGGCCGCGCGGTCAGAGGCGGCTAAGCGGCAAGACCCCGAGCGATACGGGGTCTTCTTTTTTTGTTGCCGGCTATGTGAGCCGGATTTTTCCTTTCAAAGAATCGTTGCAAATCCCCGCCCGCTGTTTTATGGTCTGCGACGGTTGCAACCGATTCAACGAATGAACGCAAAAGAGGCACTCTCATGACCAGACGTCCCCCGTCCATTATCACCGAATTCATCGTCATGATCATCGCGATTGGTCTCGTTGCTGCGGGGCTCGAGGGCTACCTCCGGGTGACGGCCAAACAGAAGTCGAAACTCTACGAGGGCATCGAGACGGTCCCGGAGATTGCCGACACCTACTTTCAGTACGTCTTCCTCGAGAAGCACGCCACGAAGGATGCATGGAACAACGCCAATTACGATCCGCAGCTCGGCTGGGACTACCAGATAGCGGCCTCGCGCATCCGGGGCCCGCGGAAGACCGGCCCGAAACCAGCGGGGATGTTCCGGGTCATGACGCTCGGCGACAGTTTCACCTGGGGCATCGAGGCGGGAGAGGATGAGCACTTTCCCCACTACCTGGAGAAGATCCTCCAGGGCCGGCGGGCGGCGGAGGTTTTCAACATGGGCGTGGGCAGCTACGGGATCGACCAGATGCTGCTGAAATACGAGCGGCACGGGCAGGGGCTGCGGCCCGACGTGGTCGTTCTGGGGATCTTCCCCCACGACTACGACCGCACGCGGCTCTCCTTCTACTCCTACAGCAAGCCCATCTTCCGGCGCGACGGGAAGACCGGGCAGTACGCCCTCGAGAATGTCCCCGTGCCGCCTCCGAAGGAGGTCTACGCTTCCCTGAAGAATTCCCTCGACGGCAACGGGAGCTATGCCTGGGTATTCTTGAAGAACCGCGTGCGAAAGCTCCTCTCGACGCTCCCGGGGAACAACGGCTATTACGAGGAGACGGACCGGCTCGTGGAATTCCTGCTTGCGCGCCTCAAGGGCGATCTGGACAAGGCGGGGACGAAGCTCCTCATCGTCCACATCCCCCGCGGAAACGCCTTCGAGAACGGAGACTCCCTTGCGCGGGCAAAGAACGAGCCCCAGACCGCTCATCTCAAGGCCCTGTACGAAAAGCTGAAGATCCCCCATGTGGATCTGCTGGAAGCGCTTCCGGCGAAGCACAAGTCGGCTATGATCTACAAGGAGTTTTACACCCACCGGCCCGACGGCTCCATCGGCCACTTCACGCCCCAGGGCAACGCCGAGGTGGCGAAGATCATCGCGGAGGCGCTGAAGGCAAAAGGCATGCTGAAAAACGGCGGCTGATCAAAAGAAACGGGCAGCGTGTCGCGGGTTTTCTTCGTGTAATGTCGCTTCTGGTATTCTTGACGGGTGTCCAGCATTTCAAGCGACAATCAGTATCTGATGGCCGATCTTGCCTTGATACAAGACCATTGCTGCGTATATTCCCTCCTCAAAAGCAATTCCTTGTCAAAAAGCTTGAAGCGCTCGTAAAAAATCAGGTAAAAGAAGGGAACGGAAGAATGTATCTTTCTCTAATACAGAAAGGATTGATATCGGTGATGATGTTATGAACGAAATTTTGATCCTGCTCGCCGTCATCGTCGCTTGGTATGTGCTCCAGGCTTATATTCTGCCCAAGATGGGAATATCCACCTGAATCAGGCCATCCTGCCGGGCGGCAGATCAAAAGCGAGATGCAGGCGAACGTGATGACACGGCTGTAAACTGACGTTTCGCAGAGAGCAGCATTGGCATATCATTGTCAAACGATCCTTGAAGAACGAAGAAGGAAGTCAGAGCGGCCGAACTGATGATTGATATCTTCCGCCATGGGAAACATGGCCAGAGAGAGGACCCGTGTCCGGAATGCCAGTGGTTTCTTGACGATGTCACGTGACGTCTTAAAAGATGCCCCCTTCGGGAAGACAAGACCGGATGCTCGAAATGATCTGTACATTGCTATAAACTTTACAGGCGGGGGAAGATCAGGGCGGTGATGAAATATGCCGGCCCCGAATGCTCTACCGCCACTCCATCCTGTCGGATGACATTACCTGGCAAGAGAAGATGTAAGGTTCATTTGTAAAGGAGGCAAAGCATGTTGAAAAAAGCCGCTTTCGTTGTTTTGTTTATACTGCTTCCCGTGGGGTTTTTAATGGCAGGAGAAGACAGTGGGAAAGAAAAGGTCAAGGATTACGGCAGGCAGCCGTGGGTCGTTGACATTGAAGACCTGACCGTAAAAAATGAAATGTTTCGGACTACAAAGTGGACAGGGAATCATCTTCAGATGACAGTGATGTCCATTAAGCCCCGGGGACAGATCGGGCTTGAAAAGCACGATAAAGGCGATCAGTTTATCCGTGTAGAACACGGTGAAGCCCGTGTCGTGATGGGCAGATCCAAGGACAAAATGACTTTTGACAAGAAAGTTTCGGATGACTGGGCAATTTTTATCCCGGCCGGTTTTTGGCATAATATTATCAATGAAGGGAATAAACCTCTGAAGGTTTACGTGATTTACGCTCCACCAGAGCATGCTGCGGGGACCATGCACAAAACGTTTGAGGAATCAGAAGCCGCCCATGGTCATTAACCGGCGGGTGTCATGAGGCATTAGAGAATCCCTTTCATTTTCCTGTTTTTTCCTTTGCTGGCAAGCAGTGTATTACCCAAGAAAACGATGTGTTCAATTGTGCTCGCATGCAGCCAACAGAGACAAGCAGGCGGTGCGTGATCCGAATGTAGAGACAACATTTCAACTGGTAATCATCACCCCAATTCCAAGCCGAAAACCATTGACTTGGGCAGGTGCAATGAGCAACGGCTGATAACACAATGACATCAAATGGTATTCTAACGTCATCCGTTATTTCCCCTGGGAAAACCATCGGCTTTGCCGGGGGACTCACAGAGTCTGACAGTTCCGGGAACAGGTGTTTAACGCTGATTCGATCATTAAGGACGGATGCACGCTTTACGAAGGAGACCTTCCAATAATGCATCATCTGTCCGAAGTTGTGGGGTTTTGAATTTAACCGATTCGTGTAAGAGCAAGTCGGAATTTTGCCGGACATCGCCTGCCAGGAAAAGCTAGAACGACTGGATGACAAGCAGCAGAACCGGCAGGACGACAGCCAGCAGCGCCGTCGTGACGAACCAGCAGGAGTTGGCCAGGTCGAGGTCCAGATCGTAGATCGAGGGCGGGATCAGGGCGTTGAAGGCCACGGGCATCGACGAGAGGATCATGACAACCTTCAGCGGAAGCCCCCCGTCGATTGCGCCGAAACCGAGACTCCAGGCGAGGGTTGAAGCCAGGACGGGCACCGCGGCGAACTTGATGGCAGCGACAGAGGCTGATTCCTTCAGATAGCCACCCACCCTGCGGAACCTGAAGGCAAGCCCTACGGACACTAGCAGCATGAAGGCCCCCAGCGGGATGAATACGGCGTTGACCGCCCCGTAGATCGCGGGCCGCTCGAGTCCGCCCAGGTTGAGGGCGCCGCCCAGGAGGAGGCTAGAGACCGAGACGATGATGAGGGGATCCCGCGCCAGGCTCTTCACTCGGTCCCAGCGGCCTTC